>ERZ764778.4444-NODE-4444-length-10211-cov-3.615991_pt1 | contig 10211 bp, 15 predicted proteins | sample MGYA00374951_ERZ764778 | MGnify/ENA primary metagenome ERZ764778 (study PRJEB28918, sample SAMN05720193) | bioreactor metagenome | isolation source: Anaerobic biogas reactor | place: USA:Washington, USA | collected 2015-08-08 ...
AACCATGACCGTTTTCAGAAGCTGCGTGCAGGGATTTTGATGCGGAGGGAGATGTACATATGGAACGGACAACAGAAGAGAAATATCTGCTGCTGACCGAAAAAAATAAAGCCATCGTCATTGCCCGTATTGAGACACTAATAAATTCTCAATCAGCTGATCAATCGCGGCCCGATTGGCCTGGTTGAGCTTGTCATAGCCCGGTATCACGCATGGCCCGTCACCCTGCCCGGTGACGGGCCGTTCTGTTTCGTCGGTCTCTCCCTTGAGATATGCCGCAGTGGTAAACAGCACATCGGCAATGATCTCCAGCTTCTGGTCGGGGATCTCCTTGCCCGCCTTTTCCCGGTCGATAAAGTATACGTTGTTGAGACCAAGGTGCTTACAGATAAAGCTTAAGCTGATGCCCCGCTGCCTTGCCAACTGCCTTGTTCTGTCAATAGTTACCAATCTTTTCACCTCACTTTTATGAAAAGAGTAGAAAATGGCATTTCACACAATCTGGAAATTGACATCCAGTATTTTACTGGTATAATGGCATTGTACCAAATAATTTACTGGATTTTTTATTGGGGGGGCGTCCCTCTTCTTACCCCGCAATATGTAATACCTTCCAAAGGAAACACGGCGGAGGGTCCCTCAGGCGCATCCGGCCGTATCGCCCGGCCGGAGCAATCAAAGCATATCATGCTGTCCAGCAAAATGCAAGTATTTTGTCGAATAGACCAGCAAAAGACAGGATTTTGTCGAACAGGCCACTGGATTCCCCGTTACATAGCAATCCATATATTACCATATATTACAATGGAATGCAAGATAAAGGGTGCGGCGATGAGCAGAAAATGTGGAACAGGAACCGCTGCGTTTGCGGAAGGCTGTCTGGGCGACAGGCAGTGCGCTCTCCCCGTGGCGTACTGCGGCCGATGCAGGGGGGAAGTATACCGGGAGGACATTGTGTACACCTGGGAGGGCGGATATGTATGCGCCGTCTGCATGGAAGAACTGTTTGACGTCATGACCACCGGGGAGAAGGCCGAGGCGCTGGGGGCCCGCCCCGTACCTGCGTCGGGCCTGAGCGGAGCAGCCCTTCCCCAGCCGGATACTTAAGGAATCCATCTGCTGCCGCTTCCAAAGCGGAATAGAAACAGGAGGACATGCCATGAGGCCGTCAAAGAAGACCTGGCCGCCGCGCACCGACTGCGCCTTTTGCACCCCCAAACCCAGCGGCAAGGGCTACATATGCGCCGCGCTCACCGAACTGCTGTGCCAGACCAGGGGGGCGTGCAAATTTGTAAAGCCCAGGGAGGAGAAGTATGGAACGTAATGCCCCGGCGGGTGGTCGGCAGGACGCCGAAGCCGAGCTTCTGACGGACGGACAGCTGAGGCTTGTCCCACTTACCGCCAGACGGTTTTTTCCCCGCCTGGCCCGCGATGAAGACCTGCTGCAGTGCGGGCTCATCGGCCTGTGGGAGGCAAGCCGCAGCTGGAGCGGCCGCGGAGAGTTTTCCTCCTATGCCTGCCACTGTATTCTCAACAACATGAGGGACTATTTGCGGGCGGAGAGCAAAGCGCTCCCGCCGCCGGTACGGCAGGAGCGGGAGCAGGCGGATTGGTATGTGGAGGATAAGCTCATCGACGAGCTGGACATGATCTCACGCATCCATGCGGCCTGGCCGGAAAACAGCCGGGAGCGCTATGTGCTCCTCGCTCTTTCGGCCGGCGTGTCCAGGCAGAGCGTCGCCGCCGCGTTGGGCGTGCAGCTGCACACCGTCCGCCGCATTGCGGCAAGAGCGATGGAGCGGCTCATGCAGGATCAGAAGGGATAGTAGAGCACGATGCTCCACAGGGCCGAGGCCAGCAGGGCTCCCAGAGCGGTATAGACGGGTGCGGGGATATGTGCCAGACGCCTGCCCCAGCCGGAGTTGCGGCGGATATACCCGTCCGCCACCTTTTGGGCCTCCTGGAGCACCTGATCGGCGGTGACACCGCCGGAAACGCCCTCCCGCATAATAAAGATTGCCTGTTCAAACAGCTTAGGGTCGGGCGCCTTCACCAGAATGACCCGCCGCGTAATGCCCTTGACCATCGCATTCACATCCTCATAAACCAGTTGTCGCTCTCAGTATGGCCTGTTGCGGAAGGGAATATTCTCCAAAATTTCGGGATGCCGCATATCGCGGACAGGGCTGCCATAAACTAATGCGGAACCATAAACAGCGGAGGACGTGACATGACAAAAAACAGACGGCGGCTCATCTTTGCGCTGGCACTTCTCTTTGCGGTAAATATTCTCATCATCACGGCGGCCCAGCGTGCCGAAGCGGTCGTGTGGAAGCAGGGCTCCACGGGAGAGACGGTGCGCACCATCCAGACCAAGCTGAAAAACTGGGGCTACTACACCGGCGCGGTGGACGGCATTTTCGGCTGGCGCACCGCTCAGGCGGTCAAATGGTTCCAGCAGAAAAACGGCCTCAAGGCGGATGGCATCGTAGGGCAGCAGACCCTTTCCGCACTGGGCATGGCAGGCGCCTCCGGAGGAGCCACCGCCCAGAGCAACACCGTTGCCCTGCTGGCAAAAATCATCTCGGCTGAGGCCCGGGGGGAGCCCTACGCCGGGCAGGTGGCCATTGGGGCGGTCATCCTCAACCGGGTGGAACACCCCTCCTTCCCCAATACCATTGCGGGCGTCATCTATCAGCCGGGCGCCTTTTCCTGCCTGGCCGACGGACAGGTCAACAAGCCGGTGGCCGACTCCGCTTACCGGGCGGCCAAGGAGGCGCTAAACGGCAGCGATCCCAGCGGAGGGGCCATCTACTACTTCAACCCCGCCACCGCCACCAACGCCTGGATCTGGAGCAGGCCCCTCATTAAAATCATCGGCAAGCACCGCTTTTGCGCATAGCAAAAGGGGACAGGCCGGTCCGCTTTTGCACTCCCGGCGTGTTTCTTTGTTAATAACCGTTGTCGTCTAAGGCTCAGGCAGGGTCAGCGTTGTCTCTGATGAGAATGAACAGATCCGCTCCGTCATGGTGCAGTCCCTCCAATCCGCTGTCGAAGAAACCACAGGCCGCATCAAATGCGGCCTGAACTTCTGCGTCGCTTTACCCGTGCCGGGCCGTGTCGTTTTCGTAGCGGGAGAACTCATCGTAATAACCGTACATACGGTCATAGGGCTTTATTGTATTATAAGCATATGCTGGCCTGAACCATTGATTTTCCCCCCGACATTCACACATAGCAGACTGCCCTGCTGATAGAAAGAAAGCATCTTGCTTCCATCGTCACTCCGGCAAAAGAGCACATCTCCGGTTTTTATTGCAGGCTCCTCTGCTTTCAGCCATAGGTAAACGTGGAGGCTGGAGCGCGCGAAATTGCCGAAGGGTGTCAGATATTCCGGTACCTCATACTGTTCCCGGGTGCCGGCCTGTCCGTTCACATAAGTTGCCGCCTGCAGATTGCCCATATCGTCAAACACCTGGCAGCATAAGCTCAGCACGTTGCCGACAGGCTCTCCGTCCACAACCGCGAAGCTGTCCGAAACGGGTGTATGCCCGAAATGAGAAAACTGCCTTCATAGTGTTCATCATTATGCTCGGTGAACGCCAGCAGCCGATTGGCGTACTTATTGGGTATGGCGATCTGCAAACCATATTTCTCATAGATGGTCGCGTCAGAGGCCGGGGTGTTCATCCCGGCTTTTCCGATGCTGCCGACTGCGGCACAGCCTGCCGGACACAGCGCGAGGGCAATGGGCAGAACGACTGCGGCCCGGCTTTTTGTCCCGTGATTCATGTTGGATACCAGCCTTTCTTTCCCTTGGGCCTTTTCCCCGCACATCGCTGCGGCAGGGATGCCCGGCGGAAGCGTTTGATTGACTGCCGGAGAAAACGGGTGACCGTCGTTGCAAAACAGACAGCAAAGCGGCATAGCCAAGATGACTATGCCGCGTGCTGTAACGATGCTTCTTTATTGGTGGCCACCCTGACAGCGTGCTCTCTTTCTTAAGCCGCGTGTCAGTCGGTGACATAGGGCAGCAGCGCGATCTGGCGGGCGCGCTTGATGGCCTCGGTCAGCTGGCGCTGATGCATGGCGCAGGTTCCGGTGGTGCGGCGGGGCAGAATTTTGGACCGTTCGGAGAGATACCGGCGCAGCTTTCCGGCGTCCTTATAGTCGATATGCTCCACTTTATCCACACAGAAGGCGCACACCTTGCGGCGCTTGCGGCCGCGCGGGCGTTCTCTGTTGTTATCCATTGCCATAGGGCATAACCTCCACATAAAATAGTCTGAAAACCCCTAAAAGGGCAGATCCTCGTCGCCTTCGTCCAGCTCGGCAAACTGATCGCTTGCCGGGAGCGGCGCATAGCTGCCGCCGGAGGCAGGCGCGGAGGGAAGAAAAGCGGATCCGGAGTCGCCGTCCTTGCGGGAGTCGCCGAAATAGACGTTGTCTGCGATCACTTCGGCGGAACGGCGCTTGCCGCCGTCCCGGTCTGTCCAGTCGCGAATCTGCAGCCTGCCCTCCGCCACGGCCATACGGCCCTTGGCAAAGTAGCGGGAGACAAATTCGGCGGTCTGCCGCCAGACAACGACGTCAATGAAATCGGTGCCTTTTTCACCGGTGTCCTTGCTTTTAAAGTCCCGGTCCACCGCCAGGGTAAAGGAGGCCACCGCCGTCCCGTTCTGGGTGTGCCGGAGCTCGGGGTCGCGGGTAAGGCGGCCCATGATGATGACTCTGTTCAGCATCCCTATCCCCCCTTACTCATCTTTGCAGATGATCATGGAGCGGATAACGCCTTCGGTAATTTTGAACACACGGTCCAGCTCCGCGGGGAACGCGGCGCCCGACGTGAAGGCCATGAACACGTAGTATCCGTCCTGCAGGTCGTTGATGGGATAGGCCATGCGCCGTTTGCCCCAGCTGTCCAGCTCATTTAAGGTCCCGTGTTCCTCCACCAGTGCCTTGAACTTCTCGGTGAGTGCGGCAATGCCTTCCTCACCAAGCGCCGGGTTCATGATATAGACCGCCTCGTAATTTGCGCTTGTTTTTGCCATGTTTGGTTGCACCTCCTTATGGACATATGGCCGCCGCCAGCGGCGGCGGCAAGGATGTACCCATCTATAGACAGGCCACATTATTATATAGGAAAATGCAGGTTTGTCAAGAAAAAAATATCTTCCGGCACACCCTCGGAGGCATGTTTTTTGCATCCGAGGGAACACTAGAAAAAAACCGGGAGGAACACGGATATGGACATGACCAACCAGGAATACGGAAAGTATGTCAACGCAAAGTCCAAACAATCGCCGCTGGCAAGAAACGCGGCGTGGGCTTTTGTGACGGGCGGCCTCATCTGTGTCATCGGGCAGGCGCTTTCGGGATTATTCAAAAAGGTCGGGCTGGACGACACGGCGTCGGGCACCGCCGTGTCGCTCACACTCATTCTGGCGGCGGCGCTGCTGACCGGCCTGGGCGTGTTTGACAAGGTGGCCCGGCGGGCGGGGGCGGGCACGCTGGTCCCCATTACCGGCTTTGCCAACGCCATGGTCTCGCCGGCGCTGGAATTCAAAAGCGAGGGAATGATCACGGGCACGGCAGTCAAGCTCTTCACCGTGGCGGGGCCTGTGCTGGTGTACGGGATATCGGCATCCATTGTGTACGGCATTCTGCTCAAGCTGCTGTCGCAGGGCTGAAATTTAGATATATTTTATAAAAACAGTTGACAAAACCTCATGTCTTTCGTATAATATGGTTAGAAAGGAAGGGGTGAGTCCCATGTGGCACTCTAACTCATGACCAGCCTTTTCAGGGCGCAATCCGGATGCGTCCGACCTCGCCGGAGGACGCAGCATCTCCTTCCAAACGCATTTGGCGCAGTTTCCGGCATCTCTCATTCCTGTGAGCGGCACACCGAACCGTTGGCTCCAAAAGGCACCAACCAAATGTTCCCGATGTGCAACCTGTGTTTCAGGAAAATTGCGAAAACCCGTTTTTCAGCGCTTCCGGCGAACGCGAAAACCCGTACCACGGCACTGTGAGCTCACAAAACATTTGCATGTCCCCACCCCCCGGCACACGATCGCGCAAACTCACAAAATGCCCAACAAACCCGCATTCCTGCAGTTTCGCGCGAAATTTGAGAAAGCAAGAGGTAAAAAAAGGTACGTGACAATCTTAGATCAGGTGTAGCCCCCCATCCGCGTCGGACGGATGGGGGGTTGTGCTGTTTACAGGCGCCTTTTGCATTAAAACTCCGCGTTGCCCACCGTTCGGGGATGGGGAATCACGTCCCGGATATTGGATACGCCGGTCAGGTACATCACCATGCGCTCAAAGCCCAGGCCGAAGCCGGCATGCCTGCAGCCGCCGTACCGCCGCAGATCCAGATACCACCAATAGTCTTCCGGATTGAGGCCCATCTGCTTCATGCGCGCTTCCAGCACCTCCAGCCGCTCCTCACGCTGGGAGCCGCCTATAATCTCCCCGATGCCGGGCACCAGACAGTCGGCGGCGGCCACCGTTTTCCCGTCGTCGTTGAGGCGCATATAAAAGGCCTTGATGTCCTTGGGGTAATCGGTAACGAAAACCGGGCGTCTGAAGTGCACCTCGGTGAGGTAACGCTCATGCTCGGTCTGCAGGTCGCAGCCCCACTCCACCGGGTATTCAAACTTCACCGACGCCCGCTTCAAAATCTCCACCGCCTCGGTGTAGGTCACCCGTCCGAATTGGGAACCGACCACACCCTCCAGCCGCTCCAGGAGACCCTTGTCCACAAAAGAGCTGAAAAAAGCCATCTCGTCGGGGCATCTTTCCATCACCGTTCGAATGACAAATTTGATCATATCCTCCGCCAGCACCATATCGTCATTCAGGTCGGCAAAGGCAATTTCCGGCTCGATCATCCAGAACTCGGCGGCGTGGCGCTGGGTGTTGGAGTTCTCGGCCCGGAAGGTGGGGCCGAAGGTATACACACTGCCGAAGGCCAGCGCGAAGTTCTCGGCATTTAACTGACCGGAGACCGTGAGGCTGGTGCCCTTTCCGAAAAAGTCCCGGGTATAGTCCACCGCGCCGCTGTCCAGCCGGGGCAGCCGCTCCATATCCAGCGTGGTCACGCGGAACATCTCGCCCGCGCCCTCGCAGTCGGAAGCGGTAATGATGGGGGTATGGACATACACAAAGCCCCGGTCCTGAAAGAAGGTATGGATGGCGTGGGCGGCCACCGAGCGCACCCGGAAGACGGCGGAAAACAAATTGGTGCGCGGGCGCAGATGGGCGATGGTGCGCAGGTACTCCGCCGAGTGGCGCTTCTTCTGCAGGGGATACTCGGGCGCGGAGGCCCCCTCGATGCTGATGCTTGCCGCCTTGAGCTCCAGGGGCTGTTTGGCCCGGGGTGTCAGCACCACCGTGCCCGTCACCGCGAAGGCGGCGCCCACGTTCTGGCGGGCGGCCTCCTTATAATTGTCCAGCACGCCGTCCTCCATAACCACCTGCAGGTTTTTAAAGCAGCTGCCGTCGTTGAGTTCCAGAAAGCCGAAGGTCTTGAGATCCCGGATGGTGCGTGCCCAGCCGCAAACGCTGACGGTCTCGCCGTCCAGGCGCTGACCGTCCGCAAAAATCCGTGCAATGGTCGTTCGTTTCATCGGTATTTCCCTCTTCTCTCAAAGCGCATGCCGTGATTCGGCAAATATATATTGCTATTATACTCATTTTGCGGAAGAATGCAAGGCGGCAGTCCGCAGCCGGTCGGCACGGACTCTTGTCCGGCGGCCTTGCCCGGTCAGTCCAGCAGCGCAAACAATGCCCCCGCCGCCGCCGCCAGTGTCCGGATAAACTCACGAGGGCAAATCCCGCTGTCCGGCGCAGAGGAAATCGCCAGATGGAGTGCACCGGGCTGGATTCCATAGCCGATCCCCAGGCCGTCTGCCACCACCGGGCCGATTGAAAAATATGCAAGATACGGCGCAGCGGTGCTGCTGGTGGATAGGTGGTCGTGGGTGAGGGTCAGATACCCTTCCGATGAAAAAAGCTCTGTTTCTTTCCAGGGGGGAACGCCTGGCAGGCCGGCATGCATCCGGTCCATGGCCTGCAGGCCCCACAGATGGCGCTCCGGCCCCATGGCGCGCTTTGCCCTGTCCAGCTGGCGGGAATGAGCCTGCTCGGCGGCCCGCAGCCTTGTCTGCAACTGTTCCCTCGCCATCCCGCCTTCCGCGAATGCCTTTACAAAGGCGGCCGACGCTTCGGTCAGCGGCCGGGCGCACTCGGTTCTTCCCTCATAAAAATACCGGGTGGAAACCGATTCGTACACCGACCGGAGCCGTCCGGTCAGCCGATGGTAGGTCATCTGGTAGAGCAGCTGGACAAAGGCATCCGGCCGGAAGTGTTTCGCCTTCACGCGATCCCCGCCGATATCGGGCAGGATTGCTTCCGCCAGCTGTATCTCTCCCGTAAACCGCAGGTACTCTTCGGCGGCTTTTTGCAAAAGTTCCTGTGCCGTCTCCGATATATACCAGCGCAGCGGGCGGATGTGCGCGGGCGCCGACGTTCGCCCGGCCGGAAGGGGCTCGTCCAGAAGGCTGCTGTCCACCAGGTTGAGCAGATACAGCCAAGCTGCCGCGTCACAGCCGGCGTGCTCGAAATTAAGCCCGATTTCTCTCTCCCGGCCGGCAATGATTTGCAGCGACTTATCAAACCAACGGTTCTCAGGTGTCCCGAACAGCACCGCAGAAAGAAAGCTGTCCTCCGGCAGATCGCCATCATCCAAGCAGACTGCAAAAGCGGACTCCTCGATGGCCCCAAGGCCGGCCCGGTTCAGCGGGTGCTTCAGCAGCTCGTCGCGTATGGCTGCCGCCTGCGCCCGGTTCGCCGTGGTAAAACTTCCAATACCCGGAGCCTCTCCCATTTCGGCGGCCATGCCCCGAATGGCCGTCAGCGCCGCGCCGAGACCGTCCGGGGACACAAGCTGCATCCCGTCAGTCAGATTCAGAATAAACCAGTGCCCCTTACAGGCCACAGCGGCGGTCAGCGGTGCTGTCAGAGAGGTAAGCACCAAACTGTCTTTCACCGTGCCGGGTATTCTGGTATAGAACATCGTGCGCACAGTATCCATGCTCAGATATCCCTCTGCAAAAATTTCAGGAGGCAGCTTCTGCTGTCCGAGCAGCAGCTGCTGCCGGGCGAGCGCCCAGATAAGGGATGGCAGCCCGCGGTCCCCCCAGCGCCCGGGGACAAGTTGAAAGCAGTAGTTCATCCATACGGGCAGCCTGCCCCGGTATGTCAGATAGCTGTCGTCCCAGAGCGGCCGAAGCCAGCTGCGCCCGCTGCCCAGTTCCTGCTGCCAGCGCAGCAGGAACTTATGTAAGGCTGGACCCTCTCCATGGCCAAAACGGTCAAGCTGCCTGCAGGCTTTCCGGTAAGTCCCGTCGTCCAGCAGCGGACGCATCATCTGCCTCAGGGCTGTGCAGGTATCTTCAAGCGTCGGAACGGGCAGGGACGGCAGGCCGGGGTCATTGCGATACACACCCATACACATCCTCTCTTTTCCCTTCAGACACTCTGTCATCGGACACCGGAAGCGCACACGGCTTCTTCCGATAAAGGGAAGCTGACAGGCGTCTGAAGAATACACAAAAATGATTCGAAGTTATCTGACATGATAACACAAAATCGCCGGGGAAAAAACTAATTTTTTCCCCGATACGCCATCGAACAGGCGGTTCTGCCCCAAAGCGCAAAAATCTTTTTTGTGCTGAAAATTTGACGAAAGTTCATTTTTATGTTATTATTACAAATGTTATATTCTGACTTTTCAATAAATTACATTATAATCTGCTTTTAAAAAGGGGATATGTCTTGATTACATTTGAAAACGTTGTAAAAACCTACGGCGACACCAGAGTGCTCAACAACCTGAGTTTCGAGATTGCCGCCGGGGAGTTCACCGTACTGATCGGGCCCAGCGGCTGCGGCAAAACCACCACGCTCAGAACCGTTAACCGCCTGATCGAGCCGGACAGCGGCAGGATCTTCATCAACGGCCAGGACATTCTGCAGATGGACAAGGTCGCCCTGCGCCGCTCCATCGGCTATGTCATCCAGCAGATCGGCCTGTTTCCCCACATGACGGTGCAGCAAAACATCTGCGTGGTGCCCAAGCTGCTCCGGTATGACAAAAGCCGGTGCGATGAGATTGCCCATGAAATGCTCTCTCTGGTGAA
>ERZ764778.4459-NODE-4459-length-10188-cov-6.350538_pt1 | contig 10188 bp, 9 predicted proteins | sample MGYA00374951_ERZ764778 | MGnify/ENA primary metagenome ERZ764778 (study PRJEB28918, sample SAMN05720193) | bioreactor metagenome | isolation source: Anaerobic biogas reactor | place: USA:Washington, USA | collected 2015-08-08 ...
AAGGACTTTCCCTGGGTCACCTCGCTTGCTGAACCTACAACTTCTTGACACTATCAACGCGGAATATTTATTTGGTATCTGGGCGAGGCCGTGCTATAATATCGCTTGTTTGGGAGGCGGGTATGAGCGAGGAAATTCGGATGCAGGATGTGGTGGAGATGCGCAAGAAGCATCCCTGCGGCTCCTTCGTCTGGACGGTGACCCGCATCGGCGCTGACATCAAGATGAAGTGCGCCGGCTGCGGCCGCGTGGTGATGCTGGACCGGCAGGAGTTTTTGCGCCGCCGCAAGCGGGTGCTGACCCCCGGCCCGGAAGCGCCGGAGATCACCCTGGGCCTGACCCCCCGCAATGCAAAGGAGAATGATGATGACTGATCAGACCAACCCCTCTGGCAGCAGGCCGGAAGATGAAAAGCAAACCCAGCAGGATACCTCCCATGCAAACGGCAGCCCTGCGGAACAAGGAGAACCGGCCGAGGCCGTGGATATAGACTCCGACACAGGCAAAAAGAAGACCGACAAGAAAGAAAAAAAGAAGAAGACCTTGGGACAGGAAATTTTAAGCTGGGTGGGAACATTGCTTTTGGCCGTGGTGATCGCCATGGCGATCCGTGCCCTGCTGTTTGAGCCCATCCGGGTGGAGGGGGAGAGTATGATCAACACCCTTCAAAACGGCGAGATTGTGCTGGTGACAAAGCCCAACATGCTCATGGGCAAGCTGAACCGGGGGGATGTGGTGATCTGCCGCTTTCCCAACCGCAACAAAGAGACTCGCCTGATGCTGGGAGCGCCTCTGGACCTTAATGTGCAAAGCCATGAGCTGTTTGTCAAACGGCTGGTGGCGCTTCCCGGGGACAGCGTGGCCATTCTCTCCGGCAAGCTGTATGTCAACGACACCCTGGTGGAAGAGGATTATGTGGATTATCCCAGCCGGACGGACTATCCCCGCCGTGTGCTGGAAGACAACGAGTATATGGTGATGGGGGATAACCGCGCCTCCAGCCATGACAGCCGCTCCCGGGATGTGGGGCCGATTACCAGGGACATGATCGTGGGGCACGCTGCCTATGTGCTGTTCCCCTTCGGCAGCATCCGCCCTATCCGATAATCTGAAAGCCTGATAATAAAGAAGGGCGGCCGCTGAAAAAACGGCCGCTCTTTTGTGATTTCCTTCAAAGATTATTCGTCGCTTCCGGAGTCGGCGTCCTCCCCTTCTGTGGCGACGCTTAGCTGCAGGGTTTCCCGGACAGCCTGCTCGATCTCCTGGGCGATCTCCGGGTTGTCCACCAGGTATTTCCGGGCGTTCTCCCGGCCCTGGGCGATGCGGGTGTCTTTATAGGAGAACCAGGCGCCGGATTTCTGGATCAAATCGCGCTCCACCGCCATATCCAGCAGGGAGGATTCCTTGCTGATTCCCAAGCCATAGAGCAGATCAAACTCACATACCCTAAAGGGCGGGGCCACCTTGTTTTTGACCACTTTCACCTTGGTACGGTTGCCGATAACCTCGGTGCCGTTTTTAAGCTGCTCTCCCCGGCGCACATCCAGGCGCACGGAGGCATAGAACTTAAGCGCTCTGCCGCCCGGGGTGACCTCCGGATTGCCGTACATCACGCCCACCTTCTCCCGCAGCTGGTTGATGAACACCACCACGGAATTGGTCTTGCTGACTACGCCGGCCAGTTTGCGCATGGCCTGGCTCATCATGCGGGCCTGGAGACCCACAAAGGTGTCGCCCATCTCGCCGTCAATTTCCGCGCGGGGCACCAGGGCCGCCACTGAGTCCACCACCACAATGTCGATGGCGCCGGAGCGCACCAGCGCTTCCGCGATCTCAAGGGCGTCCTCTCCGGTGGTGGGCTGGCTGACATACAGTTCATCGATGTCCACCCCCAGGCGTTTGGCATAGCTGGGGTCCAGGGCGTGCTCCGCATCGATAAAGGCGGCCAGGCCGCCCAACTTCTGGGCTTCCGCTATGATGTGAAGGGCCACCGTGGTCTTGCCCGAGGACTCCGGCCCATAGATCTCAACGATACGGCCCCGGGGGATGCCCCCCACACCCAGGGCACTGTCAAGCCCCAGGCTGCCGGTGGGGATAACCTCCACCGTGAGTTTGGTTTGGCTGCCCAGCTTCATCACCGTGCCCCGGCCAAACTGCTTGTCAAGTGCCGCCAGAGCCCGGTCCAGGGCCTGGGTGCGCTCCGCGGACTGGGCCGCCCTTTCCTTTGTTTCCTTGTCTTTTGCTGCCATTGTCTTTCCTTTCAGCGCTTATCCTGCGCGCTTAGCTTAATATCCTGTCGGAACAGGTCTTTTCCGCCGATAAAATACTGTATGCCGCTGATGAGGGTGAGCAGCGCCATGAGAATCGCCAGCGTCAGCGAAAGCCAGAAAGGCGCCTTGAGAAGGGAGGACAGGATGCTGAAGAATTGGAAATTGGTCTTCACCTTGCCCAAGTTTCCGGCTGGAATGACGATTCCCTGATCCACCGCCACCAGCCTCAGCCCGTCCACAGCCAGCTCCCGCGCCGCGACAATGACGGCAGCCCACCAGAAATAATCCCCCCGCGCCAGCAGGGCAACCATCATGGTAAGGGTGAGGATCTTGTCCGCCACCGGGTCCGCGAAGCGGCCAAAATTGGTGACAATGCCCTGCTTCCTGGCGATATAGCCGTCCAGATAGTCCGTCAGGCAGGCGATGATAAAAAGGGCTGCCGCCAGCACATTAAGCCCGAGCATGGTAAACAGCAGGCACAGCGGAATCAGGGCCACCCTTAGGAGAGTAAGCTTATTGGGCAGGTTCATGGGCGCCTCCTTCCCCATCAAGCAGCCGGGCTTCAAGGTCATAGGTGGAGGCGGCGGTGATACGGGCCTGAACCATATCTCCGGGTTTTAGAGCCTGGGCGCTTGTCAGATAGATGATGCCGTCGCTGTCCGGCGCTTCCCATTGGGAGCGGGCCAGATAGCGCCCGCCCGCCCGCCCGGTCACCAGAAGGGTTTCTGTGCTGCCGATGCGCAGGCGATTTTGTTCCAGGCTGATCTGCGCCTGCAGCCGCATCACCCTTTCCAGACGCTCCGCCTTGATGCCTTCTGGCACCTGATCCGGCATTTTTTCAGCCGCCGTGCCCTCCTCAGGCGAAAAGGAGAAGGCGCCCAGCCGGTCAAAGCGCAGCGCTTCCATATAGGCGGTGAGCAGGTCAATGTCCTCCTGGGTTTCGCCAGGGAAGCCCACGATCACCGTGGTGCGCAGGGCAAAGCCCAGATTACGGGCATAGCTGAGCAGCCTCCTGGTTTTTTCAATGTCCCCGCGGCGGTTCATGGCCTTTAGGATGCGGGGGGAGGCATGCTGCAGGGGCAGGTCCAGGTATTTGCAGATGTTGGGGCGATCTGCCATCAGGTCAATCAGCGCCTCATCAATCTCGTCCGGATAGCAGTAGAGCACCCGCAGCCAGTCGATGCCGGGAATCCGGGAAGCGGCGTCCAGCAGCTGGGCCAGGGAGGCGCCCTTCAGGTCCCGCCCGTAGCGGGAGCTGTCCTGGGCGATAAGAATCTGCTCACGGGCGCCCTTTTGGGCAAGCGTCCGCATCTCCGCCAGGATATCCTCCATGGGCCGGGACCTGAAAGCACCCCGGATGCCGGGAATGGCGCAGTAAGCGCAGCGGTTGTCACAGCCCTCCGCGATGCGCACATAGGCGCTGTAGGAAGGCGTGGTCAGCACCCGGCCGCAGGCGTTAAAATCATAGGTCCGCGTGGTGTCGCTGGCGCGGCGGCCCTCAAGGGCCCCCCGAATCATCGCGGGCAGCGCCGGATACTGGGAAACCCCGGTTAAAACATCGATCTCGGGAATGTCTTCCAAAAGCGCCCGCTCATAGCGCTGAGCCAGGCAGCCGGTGATGCACAGCACCCGGCAGCGGCCGGTTTTCTTGTGCTCCGCCATTTCCAGAATGGCGTTGATGGACTCCTCCTTGGCGGAGGTGATAAAGCCGCAGGTGTTGACAATCAACACCTCTGCCTGGGATGCCTCAGGCACAAAATCAAAGCCGCTTTCCTTGAGGAAAGACAGCATTTCTTCCGTATCCACCTGATTTTTTACACAGCCTAAAGAAACAACGCCAACCTTCATCCTGCTACCTTGCCCCGCCCCTCACACACTTGATTTACCCTGCTGATTCTAACATAGCCGGCCCACTGGGACAAGGGCCTCAAGTCAAAAACAGGAACAAAAGTTCGCTTTATTTTTTCATCCGCCGCCGGATCACCTCTGGCCGGGCGACGCTGAAGCCAAAGAAACCAAGAGGCTCTGTCAGCCCCGTGTATTCGCCGTGGCGATAGGCGACCAGCTCCGCTTTGTGAAAATCTATTCTGCCTCTGGCGTCCATCAGCTGTTCATCAACGCCCATGCTGATGATCTCGCCCAAAAACATGGTGTGGCTGCCCAGGTCCAGGGCGTCCTTCACCCGGCAGGCCAGATAGGCCGGCGCCTGGGAGATGGCGGGGGCTGTGGACAGGCCTGCTGCTGGGGTGGGGCTAAGCTCACAAAGGGCGAACTTGTCCTGATCCCTGCCGGAGCGCACCCCGCACAGGTCGCAGGCCTTAAGCAGCCTCTGGCTCACCAGGTTCACCACGAACTCGCCGGATTCCCGGATGATGCCATGGGAATGGCGGTCCGGGCGGATGGAGACGGACAGCATAGGCGGATCGGAATTGACGGTGCCCGCCCAGGCCACAGTGATAATGTTGGGGCGCTGGCTGCTGCTGGCGCAGGACACCATCACCACCGGCGTGGGGGAAAGCAGGGTGCCGGGCTTTAAATTTACAAAGGCCATGTTATCCTCTCTGCTCCTCTAATAGGCGCTTTCGATGCCGCGCAGCACCTCCGGCTCCCGCACATCCCGGACGCTGGTGAACATGCGCCGGGTGAGGATGGCGCCGCTGCGGTAGTACAGGCAGATAAAGGGGATGTCGCGAAGAAACAGGTCCTGGATGGCGCCCAGTTTTTCCCGGTACTGGTCCCGGTTCATGGTTTTACGCAGCTCATCAAAAAGGGTATCCATGGCGGAGCTTTTGTAGCGGGTGTAGTTGCCGGTGTTGCCGCTGATGAGCATAAAGCCGGGGTCCGGCGTGAAATCCATGTTAAAGCTGGCCAGGCACAGGTCGTAACTTCCGGCCTCCAGCTTTTCCACCGTTTCCTTAAAGGTCATGGGGATAAGCCGCGCTTCAATGCCCACGGCGGCCAGCTGGGAGACGATCAGCCCCGCGGCGTTTAAGCGCGCGCTGTTGTCCTGCTCCTCATAGGCGTAAAAGCGCAGGGAGAGATTGACCAGCTTGCCCTCGCGCATCATATCCCGGATGCCGTCCTCGTTGCTGTCCACCCAGCCCACCTCATCCAGAAGGCGCTTGGCTTCCTCCGGGTTGTAGCGCACGGCGTCATCATCCGCCCTGTACATCCAGGAGCCGACCGGCATGGGGGTATCCGTGCGCTGGGCCATGCCCATGTAGGCGGTTTCTGCGATGGCGTCCAGGTTCAGCGCGAAGCGGATGGCCTGGCGCACGCGGATGTCCTCCAGCTCATAGGAGCGGTGATTGAGCTGCAGGGTTTCCAGCTGCTTGGTGCGGTAGTTAAGGTGCAAAGAGCTGATGCCGGAGCGGTACTGGGCGGCGGTGAGAGAGCGGGTCAGCACCGCGTCCACCCGGTTGTACTCATAGCTGGAGATCAGCTCCCGGTTGGCGGTGTGAAAAATCACGCTGATTTCCTTGATTCTGGGCGGCGCCCCCCACCAGTTGGAGTTGACGGAAAGCCAGAGGTAATCCTTTGGCAAAAACTGCTCCACCACATAGGGGCCAGTCCCCGCAGGCTGGTCCGCCTGAACCTGGGCTGCCGGCAGGATGGGGAAGCACATGGCGTAGAGAAAGCCGAAGTTGTTCCGGGGCGTCTTGATGACCACCACATCCTCTCCGGAGGCTGAGATATCAGAAATAAAGTATTTAAGCGAGGCGTAGACGCCCTTGTTGGCGCTGGTTTCATCGTTGGCCAGGCGCAAGATCTCTTGAACGGTGGCCACCACATCGTTGGCCGTCAGCGGCGTACCGTCATGGAAGGTGATTCCGGGCCTTAGGGTGAACTGCCAGCTGAAGCCGTCAGCGGCGGGCTCCCAGCGCTCCGCCAGGGCGGGCTGGGGCAGGTAATCGTCATCCATGCTCACCAGGCCCTCATACACCAGGGCGTTAAGGGACATGAACTCCCGCTCCACCGCCAGCAGCGGGTTAAAACGCGCCGTGGTGGTGGAGACAATGCCCAGGATCAGCGTTTCCTCCTGGCTCCCCTCAGCGGCTAATGCCTGGCTTAAGGGCAAAAGCAGACACAGCGCCAGGCACAGCGCCCTTTTCCATAGCATCCTGCTCATAATAAATCGCATATGCGTCCATTACCTTTCTTACATAGTCCCGGGTGTTTGACATGGGCAGCTCATCCACGCTTAAGGTTCTTTGATCCGCGGCGTATTTTAAGGCCCAGAGCTTGACGTTGTTCATGCCTGCGTGGTAGGCGGCGGCCACCATCACCGGTTGCCCGTCAAAGTGATTGCTGAGGTAGGCCAGGTAATAGGCGCCAAACTGGATGTTCAGCTGGGGCTCAAAAAGCCTGTCAATGGTGTAGTTGGGGGTGCCCAGGCGTCCGGCCAGCCACACGCCGGTGTCCGGCATGATCTGCATCAGCCCGCGGGCATCTGCGGAGGAAACGGCCCGGGGCAGGAAGTTGCTCTCGCACTTAATCACCGCCGCCACAAAGGCGGGATCAATCTGGTACTCTGCGGAATAGCTGTCTATCAGCCTCTGATAGCCTGACTGGGCCCTGTGCCGCAGGTGGTTTTCCACCTTGCCGGCCTGCTGCTGCCGGGCGGCCTCCCGCTCGTTCTCAAGGGCCTGCAGCCGGCTGTTCTGCTGGATGAGAGAGACAGAGGCAATGGCCAGAACCACCAAAAGCAACCCAAAGAAAACCGCAGCCAGGGGTCCAAAGCCCCTGGAGGCCCGTCTGGCGCGGGCGCGCTTTGACCTGGTTTTTTCAGGGGTATTGGCTTTTGGTTCCTGGGGGGTTACCAACAGCTGGCGCCGGGCTTTCCGGCGGGCTTTGGGCCGGGTGGGGCCGGTGGGCGGGTTGGTGTGGGGGATATGCTTCACCTGCGCGCTTTCAGGGGCGAAAGGCTTGGCGCCGGGTGGTTCTTTGCGGTTGACACTCCAGGGGGATTCAGACAAGGGTAAGCCTCCTTAGCACGCCTTCCCACAGGGCAATCGCCTGGGCGGCGCTTTCTTCCTTGGTGCCGGTGGTGCGGATGACATGCTGGCTTAGCCGCGCTTTCTCCTCAGAGGGCATCTGGCTGTCAATGCGCCGGATGGCCTCGTCCAAAGACAGGCCGCGCTGCAAAAGGCGCGCCAGCTGCACCTCCCGGGGGGCATAGGCGCACCAGATTTCGTCACAGCGCTTGTCAGCCCCGGTTTCAAACAGCAGGGGCACATCAAGCACCAGCGCTGGCTGCGCCTGAAAAAGGGCGGTCTGCCGGTCCATCTCCGCAAAAATCAAGGGGTGGGTGATGGCGTTCAGCTTTTTGAGCGCCTGGGCGTCAAAAAAAACCAAACCCGCCAGCTTCTGCCGGTTTAAGGCCTCGCCTTCAAACACCTCATCGCCAAAAGCCGCGCGGATGGCGGGCAGCGCCTGCCCGCCCGGGGCGGTGAGGGCGCGGGAGATTTCATCCGCGTCAATCACCACGGCGCCCACTGAGAGAAGGGCGCTGGTCAGGTTGCTTTTGCCACAGGCGATGCCGCCGGTCAAACCGATGAGATAGGGTTTATTTCGTATCATACCAACTGCTCCCTGATTTGATGTCACACTTAAGCGGCATTTTCAGCTGCGCCACCTGCTCCATGCTGGCCTTAAGAAGCCGGGTGACCGTCTCCACCTCTGCTTCCGGGGCCTCGATAATCAGCTCGTCATGCACCTGAAGGATGAGCCGGGCTTTTAAGCCATTCTCCTTCAGCGCCGTGTGGGTGCGCACCATGGCCGCTTTGATGATGTCCGCCGCCGTGCCCTGGATGGGGGTGTTCATGGCGGCGCGCTCGCCGAAGTTGCGGGTGTTGGCGTTGCCGCTCTTAAGCTCCGGCAACAGCCGCCGCCTGCCAAAGAGGGTGGCGATATAGCCATGCTCATAGCCGAACTTCACCACGTCCTGCATAAACTGGTGCACCTGGGGATAGCGCTCAAAATAGCGGGAGATGAAGTCCGCCGCGCGCTTGCGGGTGGTGCCCAGGTTGCGGGCCAGGCCAAAGTCGCTGATGCCGTAGACGATGCCGAAGTTGACGGCCTTGGCGTCCGAGCGCATCAGGGGGGTCACCTCATTCAGGGGAACGCCGTTGATCTCCGCCGCGGTGCGCAGGTGGATGTCCTGATCCTTTAAAAAGGCGTCGCACATCGCCTCATCCCCGCTCATGTGGGCCAGGATTCTCAGCTCAATCTGGGAATAGTCCGCATCCACCAGCTGCCAGCCGGGCTTGGCGATGAAGGCGCGGCGGATTTCCCGGCCCATCTCCGTGCGGATGGGGATGTTCTGTAAGTTGGGTTCCGCAGAGGAGATGCGCCCGGTGGCGGTGCCGGTCTGATCAAAGGTGGTGTGGATGCGTCCGGAGGGGTCCATCTTGCGCAGCATCGCATCGATATAGGTGCTGTTCAGTTTGGTCACCTGCCGGTATTCCAGAATCAGCGGGATGGCGGGGTGCAGGTCCATGATGCTCTCAAGCACCGCGGCATCGGTGCTGTAGCCCAGCTTGGTCTTGCGCTGGGAAGGCAGGCCCAGGGTTTCAAACAGCACCTTGCCCAGCTGCTGGGGGCTGTTCAGGTTAAAGCTGTTCACCCCGGTGAGCCGGTAGATATCCTCCTTGAGCGCCTCTGAGCGCCGGGAGAAATTCGCCCCCAAATCCTCAAGCACCTGGCCTGCCACCTGGAAGCCCTCCCGCTCCATATCATAAAGCACCTGCACCAGGGGCAGCTCGATATCATGATAGAGGGCTTCCGTGCCCTCGTCTTTTAATTGCTGGCGCTGGGCGGTGTACAGCTCCGCCACGCCCCGGGCGTTACGCTGGGCGAAGGCTTGCAGCAGATAGCTGCGTTCCTGTGAGTTGTGCAGATAGGCCGCCACCATGGTGTCAAAGGCCAAAGGCGGCGGCGTTTCTCCGCCGGTGCGCATCCTGTGGAAAAGAGCCTTGGCGTTGTGGGCGATGAAGCCGTCTTTAAGCCTGGGTCTTATCACGCTTAAGGCCTCAGAGACCAGCAGGCCCTCATCAGCGCTGCCAAAGAGGTCCTGCTGCCCGGCTGCAATGCTCACCTGGGCGGCTGGGCCCTCGGGCCAGGCGATGGACAGCTCTTCCTCTGTGGCGAAAATCGCGGCGGGGCCCTGGGGCGCCTGGTTAAGCAGGGCCAGAAGCTCTGCCTTGTCCTTAACTGTAAGCCAGGGCGTCTCCGGGGCTGCCTGGGCCTGGTCCGCCTGGGGGGAGGAGCCCGCCAGGCGGATTAAGCGCTGGGAGGCCCCAGTGAGCTGGTATTTCTGCATCACGGGAAGCGCGTCTGCCATGCGGTCCAGGCTGGCGTCCTTCAGGCTTAGCTGGATGGGCACGTGCCGGTCGATGGTGGCCAGCTGGCGGCTCATCCTGGCCTGGTCCGCATAAACGCCAAGCTTTTCGCCCAGCTTGCCCTTGATGTTGGGGGCGTTGGCCAGCACATTGTCCATGGTGCTGTATTCTTTCAGCAGCTTCAGCGCCGTTTTTTCGCCCACCCCGGGGACGCCCGGGATGTTGTCACTGGCATCCCCCATCAGGCCCTTCCAATCGGTCACCTGTTCGGGGGAAAGGCCAAAATGCTCCTTCACCCCGGCGGGATCAAAAAGCAGGGTGTCCGAGATCCCTTTGCGGGTGAAAAGCATGTGCACGCCCTCATCCACCAGCTGGAGATCGTCCTTGTCCCCGGTTAAAATCAGCGCCTTCACGCCGCGTTCCTTCAGCTGCCGGGCCAGGGTGCCGATCAGGTCGTCCGCCTCATAGCCCTCAAGGATGCTCACCCCGATGTGCATGGCGCCAAGGATTTCCTGAATCACCCCAAACTGGGGCCTCAGCTCCTCCGGCATGGGGGAACGGGTGGCCTTGTACTGGTC
>ERZ764778.4462-NODE-4462-length-10179-cov-4.621296_pt1 | contig 10179 bp, 13 predicted proteins | sample MGYA00374951_ERZ764778 | MGnify/ENA primary metagenome ERZ764778 (study PRJEB28918, sample SAMN05720193) | bioreactor metagenome | isolation source: Anaerobic biogas reactor | place: USA:Washington, USA | collected 2015-08-08 ...
TAATTGACTTCAACAACTTTATTATAGATGAATGGTTGCTGACGTCAACCTTATGCTAATAATTATTTATTCATTTGGCCGGCTATCTGTGTCTGGTTATACTGTTAATCCAATCTCTTGTGTTGGCTATTGCTTGCTGGAAAAAGCGCAGTCTGATACTTAAGATTCCAGGCTGCGCTGTTTTAGATTATTTAAATCCATCACAAATGGAGAATACTAATTGACATACAAGCAGTGCGATAATAATATAAGCATATACTTATGTTATATGGAGCGACAAAAATCCAGATTGGAGAAATAAAAAGGAGACTTTAACGTGGAGATATTCAAGTGGCTTAACAACCAATTGCTGAAGATGGAATGGCTGTCAGATTTAATCGGGAATCTGGTAGAGAATGTGTTTAACCTCGACATGAGCACCCGTCTGGGTGGCAGTATCCATTTTTTCATATATGATGTGATCAAGATTTTTATTCTGTTGGCAGTGTTGATCTTTACCATTTCCTATATCCAAAGCTTTTTCCCACCGGAGCGGACCCGGGCGATTATCGGCAAGTATAAAGGGTTCTGGGCCAATTTGTTTGGGGCTTTGCTGGGCACCATCACCCCGTTTTGTTCCTGCTCGTCCATTCCTTTGTTTATTGGCTTCACCAGTGCCGGCCTGCCCATCGGGGTGACCTTTTCTTTTTTGGTATCATCTCCGCTGGTCGATCTGGCTTCGGTTTTGCTGCTGGCAAGTATTTTCAACTGGAAGATTGCCATCGCCTATGTCCTGGCCGGACTGGTATTGGCAGTCGTTTCAGGCACGCTTATCAGTAAAATGAAATTGGAAGGGTATGTGCAGCCTTTCGTATACGGCAATGAGTCTTTTGAATATGCGCCGGAGGTGATGAGTACCAGGGAGCGTCTGAACATTGCTCGAGCTCAGGTCAGGGATATTGTCGGCCGGGTCTGGATATATATCCTGATCGGGGTTGGGATTGGGGCGGCCATTCACAACTGGGTACCGCAAAACATTATTTCCGCTGTGCTCGGGCAGGATAAATGGTATTCGGTTTTGATCGCTACCATCGTCGGCATACCCATGTATGCGGACATTTTTGGGACGTTGCCCATAGCGGAAGCGCTGGTTTACAAGGGTGTGGGGATCGGGACAGTATTGGCATTTATGATGGGGGTTACGGCCTTGTCGTTGCCTTCTCTGATCATGCTTTCCCAGGTGGTGAAGCCGCGGCTGCTGACGGTATTCTTTTCCTTGGTTACGGTCGGCATTATTATCATCGGGTACACATTTAATGCCATTGGTCATTTTTTGATCTGAACGCATACGGCAGGTTACGAGCCAAGACCAGCAGTCCTATAAAAAACGGATCAATAAAAAAATCATTATATTATAATGTAGCTGTACCATGAAATAAGGAGAGGAAAAACGTGTTTGAAATCGTTTTCAAGGCTTTGGGGGAACCCACCCGACTGAAAATCATTAAACTGCTGGCGGAACGGGAGCTGTGTGTCTGCGATTTGGAGGAAGTCATGCAGATAAGTCAGCCGCGTATCTCCCAGCATTTGAAAGTGCTCAAGCACGCAGGCCTGGTAAATGAGCGCAAAGAAGGTCAGCGCAACATATGCAGTTTAAACCGGGATTTATTATTTAATATTATAGAAGATTTTCAGCAGTATATCGATCAGCCGTTGGAAGGCATGGCGGGGTTTTCCGAAGAATACACCCGCCTACCTGAAGTGGTCGGGGATTACTGCGAAAAAAAGAATTGCGGCAAACTATAAGTGTTAATTTGCAAGGAGGTATAAAAGATGAAAATCGAAGTATTGGGATCCGGATGTGCCCGCTGCAACCAATTGGAGAAAGAAGTTATTAACGCCCTGGCAGAACTGGATATTGCGGCTGATGTAGCCAAAGTAAAAGACATATCAAAAATTATGGCTTACAAGGTAATGTCCACGCCGGCTCTGGTTATTGACGGGCAGGTAAAAATCGCCGGCCGGGTGCCGAGTAAAAAAGAGTTGCACAGTTTGATCAAGGAAGCTGCCCAATAAAGATGAAATGGTACAATTACGCATAAAATGAGATTCATTAAAAAAGAACATGGAGTTTCACAAATGTATGTTTATTTTTGGAGCAAGCGGTGAATAATTTCTAATACCAAAACTAAGGAGGATTAAAATGACTGCGGTTTCTCTAGAAAAGTTTCAAAAGCTTGTTCCGGAAGAAAAACTTTCTGTCCTTGAACAGATGAAAAAAGATATGGGTGTAGACGGAATTCTAAAACAATGGAAAATATCACGATCAAAATACTATAAAATCAGAAATCAACTAAACGAGTCTCTGGCTTCGGCAGGTAATACGCCTGAAGAAGGAACATATGAAAATACCGAAAATATTTTCGCCAATGATTTGGAAAACATCAATTTACCGGAACAGAAATTTTCTTTCACCATGAATATGGTAGGATCATTGGATCCTTTAACCAGTACTCTGGAGTTGCTTAATCAATCTCAATTAATTGCTTCGGCCAATATGCGAATTTCAGTTCACATCCAAGAAATTTAAATACCAAGCAAAACCAGGGCGTGCTGCTTTTCATCCGGCAGCACGCTTTTTTTATTTTAAACAGAAACAAAAATATCTTATAATGAAGTAATTTTTATTCGAAAATATAATAATTTTAAATAAATATGGAGGATATTCAAGTTATGATATAGAAGATTATAACAAAATGGCTTTCTAAATACATAAAAGAGGAGTTAAAAAAACTGCGGCATGAAATATATATAAATAAAGTTTGTTTAGGGGAGGTATAATATGCAAACCGAAAATTTAGCAGCCACGATTCATGCACAAGTGAAGAAGTATTCTAACCGGGCGGGCAATGCCCTTTATTACAAGGAAGGCGATGAGTGGAAAGGCATCTCCTGGAAAGAATTTGGTGAACGCATTGACAATGCAGCCAAAGGGTTGCTTGAACTGGGGGCTGAAGAGAATGATATGATCGCGATCTATTCCAGTAACCGCCCGGAATGGGTGATCAGCGATTACGCCATTATGAGTATCAGATGCGCCACAGTGGCTATCTATGCCACCAATACCTCAGAACAGGCTGAATATATTGTCAATGATGCCAGGACCAAAATCATATTTGTGGATGATCAAACTCAATATGATAATGTGATGAAATTCTTCAAAGGTCACAGCAAGCTGGGTTACATCATCGTATTTTCAAAATCAGTTAAAATCGACAAGAGCGATAACAATATCATGTACATCGATGATCTCTATGAATTGGGCAAAAAGTCCAACCAGGAGGCAGAACTGCAGAAACGGCTCGATGCCATTACTCCTGATGATATTATGTCAGTTATCTATACCTCCGGCACCACTGGTGATCCAAAAGGGGCCATGCTGTGCCATAAGAGTTTCTTTGTGGAGAATGAAGCGCTCAATTCACGTTTCCCCATGGGTGAAGATGATATCGAAGTGGTCTTTCTGCCCTTGAGTCATGTTTATGAAAAAGCTTCATCCTATTGGATCCATTCCCGGGGCGCAACTCAATACTTCTGCAGCGATACCAATAAGATCGTGGAGTACTTTGGTGAAATACGCCCGACCTATATGTGCGGTGTACCCAGATTGTTTGAAAAAATGTATGCGACCATCTATGCCAAGATGGAAAAAGCCGGGGGACTCAAGAAAAGCATATTTGACTGGGGCATTGCAGTCGGAAATGAATACGAACACGCCCGCAACCGAGGCGAAAAAATATCCAAAACACTGGAACTGAAACACAAACTGGCGTACAAACTGGTGCTGTCCACGGTAAGAGAATTGCTGGGCGGACGGCTGAATTTCTTCTCCGCCGGCGGTGCGCCTCTGGCCAAGGACATCGAAGAATTTTTCTTTGCCGCTAATATCTTTATTGCCCAGGGTTATGGGCTTACCGAAACAGCACCAATGGGATCCTGCAACTCCCCCAAAGACTTTAAATTCGGCACCGCCGGCCGGCCCATCGACGGCAATCATATAAAAATTGCCGAAGACGGGGAAGTACTCATCAAAGGCGACAATGTCTTCAGGGGCTACTGGAACAAACCGGAGGCCACGGCTGATGCCATGACCGAAGACGGATATTTCAGAACCGGCGATATAGGCATGATCGATGAGGATGGATTCCTTAAGATCACCGACCGGAAGAAGGATATCATCATTACCGCCAACGGTAAAAATATTCCTCCCCAGTTGATTGAATCAAGGATTGGCCAAGACTATTATGTTGAACAAATGGTGGTTTTCGGTGACAAGCAGAAGTATCTTACCGCTCTTATTGTGCCGGCCTACGCTGCCCTGGAGGAATATGCCCAGGATAAAGGCATCGCTTATAAGGGAATAAGTGATCTGATAACCAAGCCCGAGATTTTAAAATTGTATGCCGACAGGATTGAAGGACAATCAAAGGATCTGGCCCATCATGAAAAGATAGTCAGGTTTAAACTACTGGAAAGTCCCTTCACAGTTGAAAATGGTCAAATGACCCCGAGCAATAAAATAAAGAGAAAAGTCATCGGTCAGCACTATGAAGACGTAATCAAGAAAATGTATAAAGATTGATTAGGAATAAAAATAAAACCAGGCCAACAGACAAAGACAAAAGCAGACCGAGCAAAAAAGGTTTAGAGCAAGGCAATCGAGAAGCCCGTGATTGAGGCGGAACAAGGTATGGGGATACACCTCTTTGAGGGTGTCTCCATAAAAAGTACGCCGCTTGAACGGGCTTTACTTATTAACGAAGCTATTAGCCTTTTTTGACGGTCTGGCGCGCTGCGCATTATTTTGCTTTTCCCATAATATTTGGCAGCAGATATGGGCAGATTAGGGATATCAAGTTGCCAGGCGATCAAAAAATATAAATGTCAAATTAATAATACAGAGTAATTATTTAGCTGGGGGATGCTGATTTGTGGCCAGATAAAGTATATTATGAGCCGGCGGCGCTGGAATATGAACTGGGGAAATTATTAAAAGACAAATATGCCGATATTCCCTGGGTGGAGATTGAAAATCATAATAACATCGAGCAACTACGTAAAAACGAAAATAAAGAATTCATTGCCATGAAAAGACACCTCATTATTGGCATCAGGAAAACCCATAAATATATACCCAATCATAAGGTGTCTGATTTTCTGGTGCCTTACACTTCCTCGGGCTGTAGCGCTATGTGTCTGTATTGCTATCTGGTTTGCAACTATAATAAATGTTCGTATCTGCGACTTTTCGTCAATCGTGAAGAGATGATGAACAAACTGCTGAAGACGGCTCGTTCATCGCCCCAGGATCTGACCTTTGAGATCGGCAGCAACAGCGATCTGGTACTGGAAAACACCGTTACCGGCAATCTGGTCTGGACTATAGAAAAATTTGGCCTCAGCCATAAAGGTTTTATCACTTTTCCCACCAAGTTTGATATGGTAGAGCCTCTGCTTGAATTGGAACACCGCGGCAGAACCATCATGCGCATGAGTGTCAATCCGCAAAAAATCATTCAAAAAGTAGAGTTTGGAACGTCGGCCTTAAAAAAACGTATCGATGCCCTGAACCAGATGTGTGAGGCCGGCTATAAAGTGGGGCTTTTGATTGCCCCGGTGGTGCTGACAGAGGATTGGACTGACCAATATAAAGCTCTGATCGAAGAACTTGCCGATGAACTCTCCCAGAAAGCCAAAAAAGAATTGTTCATCGAAATTATTTTTATGACCTACAGTTTTGTGCATCGCGCCATTAACACCGAAGCGTTTCCTAATGCTGTAGAGCTCTATGATAAAACGTTGATGACCGGACGAGGCCGGGGAAAATATTGCTATCGCAATAATATACGTGAGCAGGCCGAACAATTATTAAGAGAAGAAATAGCCCAAAAACTAGGTAATATACCAATCATATACGTCGTTTAGGATTGGCAATTATTTTATCTGAAAATAATGCTTAAAATTTAAAGTTTGGAGCAATACTAGATATAGATTATTAAAATCCAGAGAAAGGATTGATTTTATGCCAGATGATATTCGTGAGAATACAGACCTGGGTAGTTGGGGATTTTTGCGTACCGGCTGGTGGATCCTTCATATCATCGCGATTATAGCGGTTGGTTACATTGGCTACTGGATTGCGCAATGAGGTAGTTATAACGGCCGGGATTATAATTATCAAACCTCAAAAATACATCTATTTTCAATAATATTAAGCGCCCTTCTTAGGGTGCTTTTTTTAACCCTAATTTCGTAAACATATTATAGTAATAAACGCAGTGTATATTTACATTATTTAATCCGGCAATTTTGTCAACATTTTAAGCTTTTGTTCATATAATGATAGAAAACTAAATACCGTACATCCCCCTATGAGTATTTTATTTCTGTGGGATTATTTTAAGGGAAGGAGACAATATATTATGGCTTATTGGCATTTTTGTACAGCTTGTCAGCAGTGGAGCAAATCAGCGACCCCATTGTCAGATGACAAGACCTGTTCATTCTGTGGTAAAAAATATACTAAATTGGCTAAAAAGAATGGGGAGGAAATTGTTTCAGCTCCAGAAGAGGTACAGACCGAACCGGAAATGACGGAAACAGTAGAAGAACCAGTAGCAGAAGAAATATCGGCAGCCGTGGATGAAAAGGAAATATCCGCTCCGGATGAAACGGTGGAAGATTCGGAACCACCCGTAAGTGAGACAATCGAAATGGTGGATGCATCCGAAGAAACAGTGATAACCGAGGCAGCAGAGACATTGGAGACTACAGAGATACCGGAGACAGAAGAGACAACCGCAGCCTCCGAAAAGGCAGATGCCCCCAAGATTAAAAAAGTACCAACTAATAGAATATCGGCTGAAAAGAAAGGACGGCCGGTAAAAAAACGGTAACCGATTATCTGACTGTTTCTTAATTAATTTGACAGCCGCAAGCCTTCTGTTTTAGAAGGCTTTTTTGTTTTTGCAATAGAAATTGTCCTTTAAAATTCCGGACCGCTCTGTTTGAACCCTCGGCCTAAAACCTCCATCGCTTCGCTGATAGTAATAAAGGCATTGGGGTCGATCTGAAATACGATTTCCTTTAAGCGCGGAAGCTGCGTAGTGCTTACGGTAACCATAATGATGTCCCGGTTCTCACCGGTGTAGGCTCCCCGACCGTTCAGAAAAGTGCATCCGCGATGCAGATTGCCCAGGATTTCCCCGGCTATATCACTGCAATGGCTGGAAATGATCATGACACTTTTGCTCACATTGGATCCCGTCTGCACTTTGTCCATCATTCTGCCGCTGATAAAGATGGATATGGCTGAGAAAAGCGCCAGTTCCAGATTTGAGGTTAACAGGAAAATACTCAGGATGACGAGATTCACATAAAAAGATATGCTGCCGATATGGTACCCCCAGTAATTATTAATGATTACCGCAATGATATCCAACCCGCCGGTAGAACCTTTGCTGCGCAGCGTGATCCCGATCCCCAGGCCGCTTATCACACCGCCCAAAACGGCTGCCAGCAGGAGATTATCCAAACCCAGATCAATCTGCAAGCCCGTAGCGGTTCCCAGAAAAAAAGTCAGCGACAGCATGCCGATCAGGCTGTAAAGCGCAAAGCGTTTACTGATGAATTTATATCCGGCGATGAAAATGGGGATGTTCAGACCAATATACCAGAGCCAGATATCCACCCCGGTCAGGAATTTCAGAATGATCGCAATACCCGTGACCCCTCCGGTCAGCATATGAACAGGAACCAAAATCAGTTGAACGGAAAGAGCAAGTACGAACGATCCCAGCAGTATGCCCAGGATATCGCGCCAGGAAATGGTTTCCCTAAACTTTTTTAAACCGGAAGTCATTCCATTTATGGGCTTTTTTATATGCATAATCCATCTCCTTTAAGGTCATGATTCATATTATTATATTAGCTCATAATAACCAGTTTTGTTATAGCCTGATGTTCCGGTGTAACTTGTATACTAATCCACTGCATAAAATTCTGATTTATTTACCCCACAAAGAGGACAGCCCCAATCATCAGGCAGATCCGCGAAGCTGGTTCCCGGGGCAACCTCCATTTCCGAGTTGCCTTCCGCCGGATCGTATATATATCCGCATATACCGCATACATATTTGGTGTTTACGTCAGCCATTACAACAAATCCATCAGAAATAAACAGCATAAGCATTCGACAATTTGGTTAACCGCCTGACGTATATAATAGTCATTGTAATCGAAGCACAGCGCTGTAGCAACCGGCTTGGCATTTCCTATGCCGGGCGAGATCCAAGTCCGGATTGGGGAGCGTCTTACCCCTAAACCGAAGACGGCTTATGGTAAAATTATATTGATACAACATCTATAACAACAAGCAAAAAAATTTGAAGGCGGGGTCAGAAGTATGAAACGAATCGGCGCGGTTTTAGGTGCATTATTATTACTTTTATCTGGCTGTATCCCAAAAGATAACAATATAACATTTACGGCATTTATTGAGAGTGTGAATGAAAACAGTATCCTGGTGATAGATGTATCCGCAAATTCTGGTTTTGATAAAGCCAGCGTGGACATCACCGAAGCAAAGTATGATTTTGATTTGAAGGCCGGTCAGAAGGTGGAAGTCACGATCAAGCCTGAGATCAGAGAAAGTTATCCGGTTCAGGCAACAGGTGTGAGAATACGCTTGATCACGCAGGAAGATGCAGGGGCAGGGGCGGCAGAATACAAAAAAATCACTGCTAAAGAGGCTAAAATGCTCATCGACAGCGGGAATGTGACCGTTCTGGATGTACGTACCCAGGCTGAGTTTGCAAGCGGACATATTAACGGAGCAATTCTTTTGCCGAATACCGAAATTAAGAAGAAAGCCCCTGAAGTGCTGCCTGACAAAAACACTACCATACTGGTTTATTGCCGCAGCGGCAACAGAAGTGCCCAGGCGGCAAAAATTCTGGTGGAAATGGGATATACAAAGGTATATGATTTTGGCGGCATTATTGACTGGCCCTATGCAGTGGTGAAATAAAGCTGAACTAAAATTAGCAAATGCTGGTTTAAATCTACGCCGGCTGTATTATACTTCTATTAAAAGACAAACGAAAAAGAGAGACAGGGAATTGCTGATGTATCTGACTGATGAAGATATAAACATAATAAAAACATCTTTGGAGCAACAATTGGATCCGTATTTAATTGTACTCTTCGGTTCAGCCAGCACGGGGCGCTTGAGATCGGATAGCGATGTAGATATAGCATTTCTAAGCGATCAGGAGATGGATTCTTATGAACTTTTCATTGTAGCTCAGCAATTGGCAGATCAATTGGGACGCGAGGTACACCTAATTGATTTGAATCAGGCAAGTACAGTTCTGCAAGCCCAAGTAGTAGGGAAGGGCCAGGTCATTTTGGATAAAGAACCAAATCGACGGCAGGAGTATTTCATTTTGGTATTAAAAAAGTATGCTCGTTTAAATGAAGAACGGGCACCTATTTTGAATAAAATTAAAGAGAGAGGCAGTATCTATGCAAGATGATGTGAGTGTAAATAAGGCTCAGATTATAGAAAAATGCATCAAACGTATACAAGATGAATATGAAGGAACACCAGGCAATCTCCTGAATATAACCAAGCAGGATTCGATAATCTTAAACCTTCAAAGGGCCTGTGAAGCTGCGATTGCTTTGGCGATGCACTGGGTTGCGGAAAAGGGATGGGGAGTTCCGAATAATAGTCGTGATGCATTTAATTTCCTGGCCGAACGTGGAATATTGGAGGAAGAATTAACGAACAGACTAAAGTCTACGGTGGGATTTAGAAACATTGCAGTTCATGATTATCAGAAAATGAATTTGGATATCTTGCAGCAAATTATCGAGAACCACTTGGAGGATTTGCTTAATTTTGCTCAAATCATGTTAGAGAAGAACTAGGCCATACATTTCTTTTGGCCAAGCAGTGACATATTAGAGTCGCTGCTTTTTTATATTTTCAAACGGCGAAGTCAGTTTCAGTGAATATGTTGACTGGCTGGCGGACAATTACCTGCAGGATTAAAAAAGCATCTGCCTGCCTTCAGTCCAATGTTACTATATTCAACTGACAGATGAAGTTTTCGCAAAAGAATTAATCTCAAGCGG
>ERZ764778.4468-NODE-4468-length-10167-cov-18.745550_pt1 | contig 10167 bp, 8 predicted proteins | sample MGYA00374951_ERZ764778 | MGnify/ENA primary metagenome ERZ764778 (study PRJEB28918, sample SAMN05720193) | bioreactor metagenome | isolation source: Anaerobic biogas reactor | place: USA:Washington, USA | collected 2015-08-08 ...
AGAACATGCCGGTGAAGCCGTAGATCAGGTTGAGGCTGAGGGCGAGAATGGCGTTCACGGCGATCAGGTTGAGCACCTGGATCTGGTACCCGTCAAGATTGTCCTGGCCCCACCAGATGAACGCCCCGAGGCCTGCGATGGCCAGGCCGTTGAGGATGAGGTTTCTCGTCCGGCTGTTCATATTTTGTCCTCCAGCTTCTCCCCCATGAGGCCCGTCGGCTTCATGAGCAGGATGATGATGAGAAGAACGAAGGCGAACGCGTCACGGTACCCCGACAGGGTGGGGAAAAAGGCCACCGCCATTATTTCGATGATGCCGAGGAACATGCCGCCTATGACTGCCCCCTGGATGGAGCCGATGCCGCCGAAGACGGCGGCGATGAAGGCTTTCAGGCCCGGGAAGAGGCCCATGAAGGGATGTATCTGGGGATAGCGCAGGGCCCACATGATGCCCGACGCGGCGGCGAGGGCGGAGCCGATGCCGAAGGTGAAGGCGATGATTTTGTTCACCGACACGCCCATGAGCCTGGTGGTTTCGATGTCCTTCGAGATGGCCCTCATGGCGAGTCCGGGCTTGGTCTTGTAGACGATCCAGAGGAGGCCGAGCACCAGGAAGAGGGTCACGGCGGGAACGACGATGGCGAGAGGCAGGATGCGGATCTCGCCGAACTTCATGACCTTCACGAGCCAGTCCGGACGGGATACTGGGCGGGGAAGGCCGGTGAAGATCACGATGCTGAGGTTCTGGATGAAAAAGGACACGCCGATGGCGCTGATGAGGGCTGAGATGCGGGGAGCGTTCCGGAGAGGCTTGTAGGCTATTTTGTCCACCAGGATGCCGCAGAAGGAGCTTGCGGCCACCGCCAGGACGGCGGCAAGCCCCCAGGGGAGATTCAGCAGCGTGATGGCGAAGAAGATAAAGTAGGCGCCCAGCATGAAGACTTCCCCGTGGGCAAAGTTGATGAGCCTGAGAATTCCGTAGACCATGGTGTAGCCGATAGCGATAAGGCCGTAGAGAGATCCGAGAGTTATTGCGTTGAAAAGATGCTGTAAAAACATGCTTCCGCTCATTAAGGTTCCCCCTGACTTCAAGAAAATGGAGGGCAGAGGCGTTCCCCCACCCTCCGGACAATGAGGCGCGAACGAACCTTGAAGAAGGGAACTCCCTTACATCTCGGGCTCGACGGTTCCGATGAAGAGTTTCTTCCCTTCCTTGATCTGGACGATGCCCACGGGGCTCTCGGCGTCATGGGTTTCGTTGATGCTCTTGTTGCCGGTCACGCCGGGGAAATCCTTCGTCTTGGCGAGGGCGTCGCGGATCGCGTCGGGTTCGGTGGACCCGGCGACCTTGATGGCGTTGGCGACGAGCATGTAGGAGTCATAGCCGAGAGCGGCGTTGACGTTGGGATCCTTGTCGGGGTGAGCCTTCGTCCAGTTCTCTGTGAAGGTCTTGGCGATGTCGCTCATGCCGGTCATGGAAGGATCGTAGGGGAAGGTGGTGTGGATGAAGCCTTCCACGGCGTCTCCGCCGATCTTCACGATCTCGGGGTTGTCCATGGCGTCGCCGCCCATGATCTGGAACTCGGCGCCGAGCTCCCGGGCCTGCTTCATGATGATGGCCCCTTCGGCGAAGTCGGCGGGGATGTAGAGAATGTCAGGCTTCTTGCTGATGATCTCCGTGAGCTGGGCGGTGAAGTCCTGGTCGCCGGAGTTGTACATCAGTTCTGCAACGATCTCGCCGCCGAGCTTCTTGTAGGACTGCTTGAAGAAATTGCCGAGGCCCACGCAGTAGTCGTTGGCAACGTCAACAAGGAGGGCGGCCTTCTTCATGTTGAGGGTCTTCACGGCATAGGTGGCCGCGCCGGCGCCCTGGTAGGGATCAATGAAGCAGGCCCTGAAGACGTATTTCTTTCCCTGGGTCACGAGGGGATTGGTGCAGGAGGTTCCCATCATGGGAATTCCGGCGGCTTCGGCCACTTCTCCGCCCGCCATGGCGAGGGACGAGCCGTAGGTTCCGATGACGGCGACGACTTTGTCCCGCTCAACGAGCCGCTTCACGGCATTCGCCGCTTCGACCTTGTCGGTCTTGTTGTCGACGACAACAAGTTCCACTTTCTTCCCGAGAAGCTCGGACAGTTCCTTATGGGCCATCTGGACGCCCTCGAGCTCAAGCTGGCCGCCGAACGCCGTCCTTCCCGTCAGGGGGAGGTACACGCCGATCTTGATGGTATCGGCCGCAACCGCAGTACCCGCAAGAACCAGAACAAGAATTGCCGCAAGCAGTACATTACGAAGCTTCATTTGCTTTTTTCCCTCCTCGGATGTGATTTACTGACTTCCCCGAAATTATACACAAAAAAGACGCGTACAGGAAGAGTTTTGTCCTTTCAGGAATTACGGAAATCACTCCCGCAGACCGGACGGCTGCAGGGATGACCGCACCCGGTCCCTGAGTTCCGCCCTTTTGCCGCCGTTCCAGCTCGAGGTACGGGTGAAATAGCCCGTGATCCTCGTGATGCCGTCCACGTCGCCGCTCCCGCACCAGCCGCACTCCGTCAGGAGCCCCCGGCTCACCCGGCCGCAGCCGTTGCAGATGGTGAACTCGGGGCTGAAGGCCACCTGGGCGTTCTCCGAGTGAAGGAAAACCTTCCGGATGAAGGACGCCAGGGCGTCCGGGTCCGGCTTGTGCTCCCCCATCCACAGGTGGGTGATGGCCCCCGCGGAGATCATGGGATGGAAGCGCCCTTCCCCGAGGACCTTGTCAGCCGGGTCCATGGGGACGGAATAGGGAATGTGGCTGCTGTTGGTGTAATAGACTTCACCGCTGTCGGGATCGCCCTTCACCACCGAGGCCGCTTCCGGCCAGGACTTGAGGTCGAGCTTTGCGAACCTGTAGGCCGTGCTCTCCGCGGGAGTCTGCTCCAGCACCATGGTGAGGCCGAGGCGCTCGGTGAGAGCTTCGCACTTCAGGTTCATGTACCGGACCACCGCGAGGGCAAGATCCAGGGCCTCTTTCGACTCGTGAAGCTGGGATCCGGTCATCACCTGGACCATCTCGTTCACGCCGAGGATGCCGATGAGATATTTCGCCTTGTCCAGCCGGAGATAGGCCTCGCCGTCGTGGTCCATGCAGAGCACGGAGAGAGGCCCATTCTTTCCCTGGGCCAGGATGCCGCCGAGGAACTTCCGTTTCTGGGCGTGGGCTTTCGCCGCGACCTCCATGTAATGGTCGACGAGGTCGAACAGGGTCTCCCTGTCCCCCGCGCTCCGGTAGGCGAGGCGGGGCAGGTTCAGGGTCACGTTCTGCAGGGCGCAGAACCGGAGCTTCCACGGCGTCCGGGCATCGAGGAGATCACGGTCGTCCAGTTCGAAGCTCAGGCGGCAGCACTCGGAGAGCTTCACCACGTCCCCCCGGTCGAAGACGTAATACGTGTTCCCCTTTTCGGCTGAAAGCTCGCAGGCGAGGGAGAGCATCTCCTCCCACCCCTCCTCGCGGAAGAAATCCTCGGTGATGTGGAGCAGGGGTTTGGGGAAGAAGAACGGCTGCCCCCGGCTGTCCCCATCCATGTACACCCGGAAGAGGGCCTTCAGGAAACTCTTCGCCTCGGGGGCATAGTCGCCGTAGGTTTTTCCCGTCTCCACGCCCCCCGGGCCGATGGCGGGCACGTCCCGGAAGTGCTTCGGCACCTCGTAGTAGAGGTTGATGTCCGTGAAGGCCACCTGTCCTCCCCTGCCCCCGGCGAGCTGGTTGAACTCGAAGATGAGCATTTGGGCGAGCTGGCGGATCCGCTCCTCCGGCAGGCCGGCGAGGTAGGGGGCGAAAAAGGTGTTCACAGCGTCCCACCCGATGGCGCCGGCGAAGTTGTTCTGCAGCACCGAGGTCATCTTCAGCAGGTGGGCCAGAAGCACGTCGGGGTGCTTCGCCGGCTTGGAGATGCTGGTGATGGAGGGCAGGTTGAGCCCGAACTTCGCCACGTAGGCGATGCTCTGGCCTGAGCAGTAGGGCCTGTTCACCATGCCCAGGTCATGGAGGTGGATGGTCCCCGAAAGGTGGGCTTCCGCCACGTCCCTGGAGAAGACCTTGGTAAGGGCGTACTGCTTCAGCGCCAGCTCCGCGATGGAGAGGTTGATGGATTCAGGGTTGTGGGTGGTGTTGCTGTTCTCCCGGTTGGGGTTCAGCATCATGGTCTCCAGGTCGTGGACCGGAATGCCGATGCGGCTGTGGTCCTGGAGCTTGGCGTCCAGGCCCCGCTGGAAGAGCTTGACGTTGACGAGCTCCCTGACGAGGGACGTGGTGACCCTGTCCCGGCCCCACCGCAGCAGGTCGGACTCCACCTCGGAGGCGATCTCCCCGGCGAGGCCGGGCTCCACGCCGGCTTCTTTCACAAGGGCGTCCCGGATCCTCGAAGGATGCCAGGCCTGGGTCTCCTCGTGGGCGAGGGCGTCCACCATGAGGGCGAGGTCGGTGGACTCTCCCCCCGGGGAGAACATGACCATCTGCCGTCCCGGCACGTCCTTTACACGGCCCCGTGCAGGACCTTCCCTTCCCTTGAGGAACGCCACCCGTCCCTCAGTGTTCTTCGCCATTCCTGGAAACCTCCTTTTCACCGATGAGGCGGGCTATTTCATGCTGGAAGCTCTGAAGGTCGGTGAACTCCCGGTAGACCGAGGCAAAGCGCACATAGGCCACCTGGTTGATCTTCCGCAGGCCTTCCATGACTCTCCGGCCGATCTCCGACACGGGAACCTCCCCGTACCCTTCCCCCTTGAGATCGTCCTCGATCTTCGAGGCAAGGTCTTCTATCTGCTCGAGGGAGACCGGGAGCTTTTCGCAGGCCCTGCCGATGCCCCGGATGATCTTGTCCCGGCCGAAGGTTTCCCTGCTCCCGTCCTTCTTGATCACCCGGAGGGTCCGCTTCTCCTCGGCCTTTTCGTAGGTGGTGAAGCGGTTCGAGCATTCGGGACACTCGCGCCGCCGCCGGACGACCCGGCCCTCGTCGGCGGTCCTGGTCTCTATGACCCGGGTTTCCATGGCTCCGCAGGATGGACATCTCATGGGCGAACCTCCCTATATATAGTACAACCTTGGGTATGATACCCCGATATGTGGTGTTTTTCCAGAGAGACGAAATTCCCTATTCTCCGGGACCCGATGCCTATAGCCGGTTGTCTACAATGCCATCCGGGAAATGTCAAAGGAAAAGGATAAAAAAAAGCCGGGTTTCCCCGGCTTTCTGTTCACTGCAAATTTTTCGGATTGTCCGCAACGCTGCGGCGAAGGCTACCCGACGAGAGACTGAAGGTATTCCTGGACCCTTGCCTTTACCCGCTTCCCGTCGGCACGGCCCTTGACTGCCGTCATGACCCTGCCCATGACCCGGCCCATGTCCTTGGGACCGGCGGCTTTCGCGAAGGCGCCCGCCTCCTCGACGATCTGCCCGAGTTCTTCGTCGCTCAGCTGCTCCGGAAGGTACGTCTCGAGGAAGAGGGCTTCCTTCAGTTCCCGGGCGGCCCGGTCGCCTGCCCCGACGGCGGTGTACTGGTCCGCTGCCTCGCGGCGCTGTTTCACAAGACGCTGCACCAGGGAAATGACTTCGTCCTCCGACAGTTCGCCGGCGTGTCCCTTTTCCGTCCTGGCCCGCTGGAACTCCGCCTTGAGCATCCGGAGGGAGGAAAGTTCCATCTCCTTCTTCTCTTTCATGGCGGCCAGAAGATCAGCAGAAATCCGATTCTCGAGATCGATCACAGTACCCTACCCCCTGGACTTGGTCCGCCTCTTCCGCGCGGCCTCGGCCCGCTTCGTCTTCTTTGCTTCACTGGGCTTCTCGTAGTGCTCTCTCTTTCGCACCTCGCGAAGGGTCCCAACCTTGGAGACCTCGCGCTTGAACCGTCTGAGAGCGTCATCAAGGGATTCGTTTTCTCTTCGAACGACAGTCGTCATACACCATTCCCCCCTTTCTACGCCACCCGCATCTACCCCGGTGGCCAGCGGAAACTTCGTCCCGCCAACAGGTGAATATGAAGGTGGGGAATTGTCTGCCCGGCCTGCGCTCCACAGTTTACCACGAGCCTGTATCCGTCCGGATCAATCCCCAGGCGGGAGGCCGTCTGCACGGCACAGTCCATGACTTTCGACCACACTTCGGGTTTCCGGACATGGGCGGCTGATTCCACGTGTTCTCTCGGTATCACAAGAAGATGCACGGGCGCCTGCGGCTTAATGTCACGGATGACGATCACATCTTCGTCAGCATAGACCGTCTCCGCAGGGATCCTTCCTGCCGAAATCTCGCAGAACAGACACTTTCCGTCCAAAAATCCCACCTCACAACTCACAGTATTTTATACCAGATTTTCAGCCCGCACAATACTCCGGGCCCAAACTCTGACGGCCGGTGAAGGATGTTTTTCCGATAGTGCAGTCAGCCTCGGGACCGCCCATGGAGGAGCTCCCCGAACTTTCAGGATTCTGAGCAGCGGGACGAGAATGCCGTCCTCATCCCGCTTGAGTAGCCGGAGGAGGGCCAGGTCGTCGGGAAGGGAGCTTCCGGTCCAGAGGGAAAGGGCTGCGGCGAGGACCCGGGGAGACTGGTGGAAAAAAACTTTCCCCAGAAGCCCCTCCCTGCCCGGAAGGGGAGAGATCCACCGGAGAAAGGCCAGGGCCGGCCGTTCGGGAAGGGCGGAAAACCTGACGGCCAGCGCTTCGGCCATCTTTCTCCTGCGCTCCGGAGAATAGTCCAGCAGGAGAAGGCGCTCGAGCACCGCTTCATCCAGCGGCCAGAGGCGCACCATCTCGAGAAGGGCGGCGAAGACCTCCCCGTCCGCAGCCTTCCGCCCCAGGGCCCCCAGGGCGAGCAGCCGGACTTCGGGGTGAGCTCCGAGCAGTCGCCTCACAAGGCGGGCAACATCCCCGGTCCCGTCCCCTCCTCCCGCTCTTTCAAGCAGCCTGGCCACCGAGAGTTCCGCCTCCACAAGGGCCCGCTCGAGGAGCAGTTCCCTGACCCGCCCGGAACAATCCTCCCCTTCCTTCTTCTTTTCTGAAGGAGGCGGAGGGGCCTGCTTTTTTCTTCTCCAGCGGAAGGGAGAACCACCCCGGTCCTTTTTTGGAGGTGTTCCGGGGGCTTTTCTTCCCTTCTTCAGGGCGTCGGCGATCTCTCCCGGGCTCGCCGACTTCAGTGCGGCATAAGCGGCGGCTATGGCCTCGAACCTGCACGCTCCCTGGGGCCCCGCCACGTCAGGGTGGAAGGAGAGGGCAAGACGGCGGAAAGCGGATCGGATTTCTCCGGGGTGGGCGCCCGGGGAAACACCGAGGATTTCGAAGCAGTCCAGCAATTCCAGGGGCACGGCCATGTCAGCGGATCACCCTCTCCATTTCGGCCACCATCTGCTCCAGGGACTCCACGCCCCCTGGATAGCAGTCTTCGTCCCTGATGCCCCTGACGGTGCGGAAGAGAGCATCTCCCCGGGCCTGCTGCGCCTGCGACAGGACCGGGGAAACCCTGGCGAAACGCTTCTCCAGATCGAGGAGCTCCTCCGGCCCGGAGGCGGAGAAAGAGGCGCCTTGAGTGCCTACGTCAAGGGGAGGGATGACCGTCGCCCGGCCGCCCTTCCTCAGGATGTCGATCCGGAGCAGGCCCCCGGAATCCACCGCGAAAACCAGGACGACGGCCTCGCCCTTTTCCGCGTCGGGAATCCTCACGGTGGAAATGATCCGTCCCCCGTCTCCCTGGAAGACCCGAAGGCTGAAGGGGCCGCTCCCGACGCTCTCAAATTTCTTCTCGACCTTCACAGGGAGATGCATGCCCTTCTCCAGCAGCGGAACGGGGGTTCCGTCCGCGGCGAGAATGCCGAGGCTGTCGGAGAGCACGTCCAGGAGCAGTCGTTCCGTCCTGGCCTGGCTGCCGTAGAGGGCGGCGCCGATGACCACCGCCTCGTCGGGACACAGGCTGAGGTGTTCAGGCCTGGCCAGCCTCTCGGCGAGAAGGGTCCTGAGGAGGGGAATGCGGCTTCCTCCGCCGACAAGAAGGAGCTTCGACGGTTCGTGTTCCTTCCAGAGAGATTCCGCCTTGGCGACGACCCGTTCCAGGGAGGGCCCGACCAGATTCTCGAACTCTTCCCGCGTGACCGCAACCGAAGAGGCTCCCAACCCGGCGGGAGGGATCCATTCATGGTTGAGGCAAACGGAGAGGGCGATCTTGACCTCCTCGGCTTCGGCGAGCAGCAGCCGGTGAAGGGGCGACTCCGCTCCTCCGGGATTCGTGCCGGTCTTTTCGGCAAGGAGCAGCGCCAGGGCGGCGTCGAAATCCCGGCCGCCGCAGGAGGGCGTTCCACTGCTCTCCAGAACCTGCCAGACACCGCCGCCGCACTCCACCACCGACAGATCCACGGTGCCGGCGCCGTAGTCGAGGATGAGAAACCGGCCCGAAGCGCCGAAGGCGAGGGCCGCCGCCGTGGGTTCGTTGACGATCCTGGACCTAGAAAAACCTGCCGAGCGGGCCGCCCTGGCCATGGCGGACCGCTCGGCGAAACTGAAGGAGGCAGGGACGGCAAGGACGCAGGACTCCACAAAGGCGCCGAGAAAAACCTCCCCGTCCTCCCGGAGAAGGGTCAGCAGAGGCACGAGGGCTTCTTCGGCGGACACGGAGGTCCGGCCGCACCACCCTTTCCACGGTGTGCCCACCCTGCGCTTCAGGTCCCACCACGTGGTGGAGGGACGCTTCATTTCTGCCGCCGCCGCGGTTTCGCCCGCCGTCCACCCTTTTCCCGTCCATGCCGTCACAGAAGGGGTGGATCGCTTTCCCCAGCGGTTCGGGATCACAACGGCTCCCCGGGCTTCGTCAAAAACCGCGCAAAGGGCGTACCTCGTCCCGAGGTCGATTCCGAGAACGGGTCCGTCAGAGGCGGAAAAGGAACCTGAGGTCCTCACGGCGCCCTCCGCCCTCTCAGGGCATCGCCGGAGATCCGGGTTATCCTCACCGGCAATTCTTCCCCCCGCTCGGCCCCGCCCCTGGCCACCACTCTCAGGAAGGACGGCGTCAGCCCCTGGAAGGAATTTTCGGCAGTTTCCTCCACGAGTACGGGGACGTCGGAACCCACCCACCGGGAAGCGAACTCCGCCAGGAGTCCGTCCGCGGCGGAGAGAGCCTCCCTGGTCCGGCGGAGCACCGTTTCCCTCGGTATTTTGTCCGGAAAGGACCACGCCGCCGTCCCCTCCCTGGGCGAGAAGGGGAATACGTGCACCTTGCCGAAGCGACACGCCTTCATCAGGGAAAGGGTGTCGTCAAAATCGCCCTCGCTCTCGCCGGGAAACCCCACAAGCACGTCGGTGCTGATGTGGAGGTCGTCCCCCAGGAAACGTCTCGCCTTCTCCGCCAGGGCAAGGAATTCCTCGGGAGTGTACCCCCGCTTCATCCGGGCCAGCACGGCGCCGCTCCCGCTCTGGAGGGGAAGGTGGAGGTGCCGGCAGAACCGGGGCGAGGCCGCGAGGGTTTCGAGAAGTTCGTCGTCGAGGCCGAAGGGCTCCAGGGAGCCGAACCGAATCCGCCGCAGCCCCTCCACGGAGGCGAGACGCCGGACGAGTTCGGCAATGGAGACGGAGCCGAACTTTCCGTAGAGCCCGAGGTGGACACCGGTGAGCACCACTTCGGGACAGCCCGATCCTGCGATTCGTTCTACTTCGGAGAGGATGTCGGCGGGATCCCGGCTTACGGGAAATCCCCGCACGTAGGGGATGGCGCAGTAGGAGCAGAAGTGGTCGCACCCGTCCTGGATCTTCACGAAGGCCCGGGTGTGAAGCAGCGGCCTGCTCAGGGACAGTCCGTCCCATTCCCTGGAACGGAGGACATCCACCCGGTCCTCCACGAAGGACGGGATCTCCTCCCGGAAAGCCCTTGCCAGAAGGGCCGGGAGTTCCCCCTTCCGCCGGTTGCCTACCACGATCGAAATACCGAGGGAAAGGGCTTCTTCCCTGGTGATTTTCTGGGCCCAGCATCCGCAGGCGGCGACCAGGGCGTTCCGGGAAAGACGCCGGGCCCTGCGGACCGCCTGGCGGCACTTCTTGTCCGCCATGGCCGTGACGGTGCAGCTCACCAGCACCGCCCCGTCGCATCCCTCCGGCGAATCCACAAGTTCCGCGCCGGCGCCGGAGAAGGCGTTCGCGAGGGCTTC
>ERZ764778.4471-NODE-4471-length-10160-cov-5.103909_pt1 | contig 10160 bp, 8 predicted proteins | sample MGYA00374951_ERZ764778 | MGnify/ENA primary metagenome ERZ764778 (study PRJEB28918, sample SAMN05720193) | bioreactor metagenome | isolation source: Anaerobic biogas reactor | place: USA:Washington, USA | collected 2015-08-08 ...
AAGAGTGTTCGCGCGTTCAAGCCCGATGAAGTCTCGAAAGAGCAGATAGAGGAGATACTGCGGCTTGCCATCCATGCCCCGTCGGCCATCAACCTTCAACCCTGGGAGTTTGTCGTCGTTATGGGTGAAGAGAAGGCGAGGCTCAGCCGAAGGCTCGTCAAGCTGTATCGTGAGAAACAGATCTCCTGCAGCCCCGGGAACGTAAAGCCCCTTTCAGCCGAGTTCCATAAGAGGGGAGCCGAGTCTTTCATATTGATGAATCCCTACCTTGAGAAAATGGGGCAGGATTTCAACCGTTTCGTGAACGAGGGAAGCTGCAACTTCTACGGTGCCCCGTCGGCGGTCATCTTTTGCCTTGACAACGCCTTTTCCGAGGCCCGTCTCGTAGATATCGGCATTGTTCTCGGTTATTTTCTCCTTGTCGCGCACAGCTTCGGCCTGTCCACGTGTCCCATCGGCCTCATCAATGCCTACGAGGATGATATCAAGGAGATACTGAACATTCCCGACAACAAGGACGTGGTGATCGGCGCCGCCCTCGGCTACGCCGACCCGGCAAGCCCCATCAACGAGTTCACCTCCCCCCGGGAGGAGCTGGAGAGCTTCGTGAGGTGGATAGACTAAGAGGCGGCTTGAACCGCTTGAGCGTTTGAGGGTAAGAAAAAGGAAAGAATCGCGGGATATAAACGAATACCGCGTGAGAAGCTTCCATTCGCCTCGGACGTTCAAGCGGTTCAAGCGGTTCAAGCGGTTCAAGCCAGTTTTCTGGTCGGGGCGACTGGATTTGAACCAGCGGCCTCTTGCGCCCAAGGCAAGCGCGCTGAACCATACTGCGCCACGCCCCGATCAGCCACCAGCATATCACAGAAAAAGCCGCTTTTCAATAAGTTGGGCTCTTTGTCGTGCGGGACAAGGGCGTTGACTTTTTTCACGTTTCGGCTCACAATAAGGGCACCATGATCGGCATATCCAAACTCTACTGCGGGGCCGTGGAGGCCTCCGACCCCCTGAGGTACGGCAGGGATTCGTCGCTTCTGCCCTCGCACCTTCTGCAGTTCTCAAAGGACAAGAGGCCCGTCGTGGTCTGGAACACGACGAAGCGCTGCAATCTCAGGTGCGTTCACTGTTATGCCTTCGCCGAGGGCGAAGATTACAGGGGAGACGAGTTGTCGACACAGGAGGGCAAAGCGCTCATCGATGACCTGGCTCGTTTCCGTGTGCCCGTCATCCTCTTCTCCGGAGGGGAGCCGGTGTTGAGGGAGGACCTTCCGGAGCTTATCGACCACGCGGTGAAAAAGGGCGTCAGGGCCGTCATATCGACGAACGGTACCCTCATCACGAAGGAAAAGGCGCGGGTGTTCGCCCGGTGCTCGCTGTCCTACATCGGTGTCAGCCTCGATGGCATGAGCGAGATAAACGATGCTTTCCGTGGTGTCGAGGGGGCCTTCGCGCGTGCCATGGACGGGATCAGGAACGCGAGGGACGCGGGTATAAAGGTGGGCCTCAGGTTCACCATAAATAAGAGGAATATCGACGAGGTCCCGAAGATCTTCGACCTCATAGAGGAAGAGAGCATACAGCGCGTTTGCTTCTACCATCTTGTCTATGCCGGGCGAGGATCGAAGCTCATGGAAGAGGACCTTCGCCACGATGAGACGCGCCGCGTTGTTGACCTCATCATGGACAGGACGAAGGCGCTCTTCGATAAGGGGGGATCGCCGGAGGTCCTCACCGTCGACAATCACGCAGATGGCCCTTACGTCTACCTGAGGCTTCTTAAGGAGGACCCGGTCCGGGCGGCTGAGGTGCTGGAGCTGCTCAGGATGAACGAGGGGAACTCTTCGGGCCTCGGTATTGCCTGCGTCGACGAAAAGGGGAATGTACACGCAGACCAGTTCTGGAGGCACTACAGTTTCGGCAACGTTCGTGAGCGGCCTTTCAGCGCTATCTGGACGGATCTCACGGACCCGGTCATGGCAAAGCTCAAGGAAAAGAAGAAGTACGTGGGCGGCCGCTGTGCGACATGCAGATGGCTCGATGTCTGTGCCGGCAACTTCCGCGTCCGCGCGGAGGCGGCAACGGGCAACCTCTGGTCCGAAGACCCGCAGTGCTACCTGACGGATGAAGAAATAAAACGATAATGATCAATGATCACATTCCAGTAACCAGACAATAACCAATTGACCAATAATCAATGACCAGGCAAGACGCAGATCACCGTCAGGCCGGTCGACCATTGACGCGACTGTTGTCTGGTAAATCGGAATCTGGTAAATTTGTCATTATCAGTTCGTGGTTATTGGTGTCTGGTCCCTTGGTGGCTTTTCTTTCCCTGGTTATTGGAATTTGGTCATTGGTGATTATCTGTTAAGGAGGTGTCATGCGTTATCCGACGTATCGGCCGAGGAGAATGAGAAAGAACGAGAAACTGAGGAGCATGGTCCGTGAAACCACGCTCTCAGGCGACTGCCTCGTCTACCCCGTGTTCGTGAAGGAGATGAGTGAACGAGAGGTTCCCATCGATGCCATGCCCGGGATCAGCCAGTTCTCCGTCGACGGTGTCCTCAGCGAGGTGGAGAAGACCCTTGATGCCGGTGTGCCTGCCGTCCTCGTCTTCGGCATACCGGAGAAGAAGGATGAAACGGGGAGCGGCGCTTACGACAGGAACGGTATCGTCCAACAGGCGGTGCGGGCCATCAAGGGCCGCTTCGGCGACGACATTCTCATCATCACCGACGTCTGCATGTGCGAGTACACGAGCCACGGCCACTGTGGTATCGTGAAGGACGGCTACGTCGACAACGACGAGACCCTGAAGCTCCTCGCAAAGAGCGCGCTCAGCCACGTCATGGCCGGCGCCGACATTGTTGCGCCCTCGGACATGATGGACGGCAGGGTGCGGGCCATCAGGGAGATGCTCGACCTTCACGGAGACTACAATGTGCCCGTCATGAGCTACGCCGCGAAGTATGCGTCCTGTCTCTACGGCCCCTTCCGGGAGGCGGCCGAATCGGCCCCACAGTTCGGTGACCGCAGGTCCTACCAGATGGACCCGCCCAACAGCCGCGAGGCCATGCGGGAGATCGCTCTCGATATCGAGGAGGGGGCGGACATAATCATGGTGAAGCCGGCGCTCTTTTACCTCGACGTCTTGAGCCAGGCGAGAGAAAGGTTCAACATACCTCTCGCGGCGTACAGCGTGAGCGGCGAGTATTCAATGATCAGGTTCGCGGCCGCGAAGGGATCCTTCGATCTGAAGCGGGCGGTCATCGAATCCACGACAAGCATCCGGCGCGCCGGCGCGGACATCATCATTACCTACTTTGCGAAAGAGATCGGTACATGGGCGAAAGAACATACCCTTTGAGGATGGTCGCCTGGGAGCTGACCCGCAACTGCAACCTTTCCTGCATGCACTGCCGCGCGTCAGCGGCATCGGGCCCTTACGAGGGCGAGCTCTCGACGGAAGAATGCAGGGCCATTATCGATGGTATCCTGTCCTTCTCGGAGCCGACGGTCATCCTGACCGGCGGGGAACCGCTGATGAGGCCCGATATCTTCGACATCATCGAATATGGCAATGACAGGGGATTGAGAATGGTCATCGCCGTGAACGGTACCCTTGTCGACGAAGGGGCGGCGAAAAGGCTCGAGGCCTCGGGTATAAAGAGGGTGAGCCTCAGCATCGACGCAAGGGACGAAACCGGTCACGACAAGTTTCGTGGTGTCGACGGGTCCTTCCGGGCCGTGACCGGGGCGGCAGGGATGCTCAAGCTGACGGGTCTGCCTTTCCAGATAAATACCACGGTAACGAGGCTCAATGTCGATGACCTCGACGATATCTATGCGTTGGTCAGGTCCCTCGGGGCTGTCGCCTGGCACGTTTTTCTCCTCGTGCCTGTCGGCAGGGGAACGGGTCTCAAGGGAAAGGAGCTCTCCGCCGAGGCCTATGAGGAGGTGCTCCACCGGCTTCGGGCAATTGAAAAGAGGGGCGAACTGGAGATGAAGGTGACCTGCGCCCCGCACTATTACCGCATCGTGAAGGAAGATGGGGAGACGCCGAAAAGCGCGGGGTGCCTTGCCGGGAAGAGCTTCATGTTCATCTCTCACCGAGGCATCGCCCAGCCCTGCGGTTACCTTGAGATCGATTCGGGCGATGTGCGAAGGGACGGTGTGAGGACTGTCTGGGAGGGCTCCGAGGTGTTCCGGCGCCTGCGCGATCTCACGTTATATCGTGGAAAATGCTCGACCTGCCGCTATGTCCGCATCTGCGGCGGCTGCCGCGCCCGCGCCTACGAGGAGACGGGAGATTACCTCCAGGAAGAGCCGCTGTGTTCGTACAGGGAAAAGAATAACCAATGATCAAATCCCAATAACCAGACAAGAGCGAATTGGCCGAAGATCGACAGTCGAACGAAAAGCGTCAAAGCTCCCATCCGGCAGGATACGGTGCAGTTGTTCATTGAGCCTTCATTTCCCGCTTCCCTCCATCATCGGTTTTGCTTTCATTGCGTTGTCCAGCCAGTCGAGGATGCGCGCGTTCGATATACGGGAGGCGCCCACCTGGCAGTGTTCCTCCGCCCCTTCTTCCCTGGTGAAGAGCATGTAATCCCGGGGAGACCTGAGCGCGTTGTACAGCATTCGTGACTGGCCCGGCATGTCCCTGTCATCCTCGGAGTCGACGACGAGCATCGTGCAGGTGATCCTGTCCGTCACCCCTTCAAGCGTGTAGGCCCGTGTCATCCTGAACCACTCCGACGGCGTCTTCGCGTGGAAGGTGAACATGCCGTTGCCGACCGCCCATCGGAGGGAAGGACTCTTTTCCATCCTCTCGTAAACCTCCCTGTCGATGGCCCCGGAGCCCTCCGCCGAGTCGAGCATCTTCTCCAGCTCGGGGGTGAGGCGGGCAGTCTTGTGAAAGTCGTAGACGCCGCCGTTCACTATGCAGAAGGGGATCCTTTTCTCGAAGGCCATGGCCCGCGGCACGAAATACCCCCCGAAGCTGATCCCCATTATCGCGATGCGCCGGGGGTCCGTTTCCTCCTGTCCCAGGGCGAAATCAACGACAGGTGTGATCACGGTCTCCCAGTTCGGGCGGAATGGTATCTTCTGTTCACGGATGACGCGTCCCTGACCCGGCCCCTCGAACAGCAGGCAGTTGTATCCTCTCGCGAGGGCGAAGACGGCCACGGTATAATAGAGCTCCTCCGCGGTTCCGTCGAAACCTGTCTGGATGATGAGAAGCGGCCGCTTCACCTTCCGGTCATCCACGAGACAGCGATACGCGGGAAGGGTCGTGCCCTCGAAAGGGATCTCCACGGGGACTATCGGCGCTCGGGAAAGCCGTGCCGCCCTGATAAAGCTCTCGCGTCCTTCGCGCCAGGTGGCAAGTATGCGGGGGTCTTCGGGGTTCCTGTGGAGAAAGAACTCGGCCGTCCTGTAATAATTGGCCGCCTTCAGGTATTCCTGATGAGCGCTCATCTCCCTGCCCTGTGCCGCGAAACCGTCGGCGGCCTTCCTGCGCTCATCGGCTGTGGCACGCCACTCGCGGTACCAGCTTTCATCATCTCCTTCCGTGATGCGGTACGCTGTCTTGAGGCATTCACCGATATCGGCGGCCCCGCCGGCCGTCGCGGCTATCGCCCTCAAGGTCTGGAAGGAATACTGCGTGTCCTTGAAGATAAGGTCCATGGCCTCACCTCTCACGGAAACAAATATGAGCGCCGCAAAGGCAAGCGCGAAACACACCCGAAGATCTTTGCCCTGTCCCATGATCACACTCCCTGTCGTGTTGTTTCTCCTGTCCATTATGCCCTGATCGAGAACGGGTGGCAAGGGAACAATGACGCCCGGCGCTTCGTCATTGACATTGCGTCCTTTCGTGCTCATATTCGATGACGCATCCGCGGCTCCTGGTTGATGGAGGACACATGAACAGACTTGCCCGTGAAAGGTCGGCGTATCTCAGGCATGCAGCGCATCAGAGGATCGACTGGCACCCCTGGTCGCAGGAGGCTTTTGACAGGGCGGCGAGGGAAGACAAACCCGTCTTTCTGAGCTCCGGGGCCATCTGGTGTCACTGGTGCCACGTCATGGCGAAGGAGAGCTTCGAAGATGACACTGTGGCGGCGATCCTTAACGAACACTACATCGCCATCAAGCTCGATCGCGACGAGCGGCCAGACGTCGACCGCCGTTACCAGCAGGCGGTGGCCGCCATGGGACAGGGCGGAGGATGGCCTCTCAGCGTTTTTCTGACCCCCGACAAGAAACCTTTTTTCGGGGGGACCTACTTCCCGCCCACCGAGCGTTACGGAATGCCCGCCTTCGGGACGGTTCTCCTCGCGATCAGCCGTTACTACAAGGAGAAGAGGGACGAGATCGAGGAGCAGGGAGGGATCCTCTTCGACGCCATCAGGAGAGAGAGGAAAGCGGCGGGGCCTCTCTCGCTCGCGCTTGTCGATGAGGCGGCGGAACGGATGCTAGCTGCCTTCGACAAGGCCAACGGAGGCTTCGGAAGCGCCCCGAAATTCGCCATGCCCGGTGCGATTGAATTCCTGCTGGGCAGGTTTTTTTTCTCCGGTGACGAAGGCCTCGCCCTCATGCTGAAGAAGACGCTTTCGGCCATGGCGGAAGGCGGTTTTCACGACCAGATAGGCGGCGGTTTTCACCGTTATTCGACGGACAGCGGTTGGGCTGTGCCTCATTTCGAGAAGATGACCGACGACAATGCCTGGCTTCTCAGGAACTATTGCGACGCCTTCAGGCTCTTCGGTGACCCATACCTCAAGGAAACGGCCCGGGGCATCATCGCCTTTGTCGATAAGGAGCTCTCGGACCCCCGGGGCGGCTTCTACGCAAGCATGGACGCCGACGTGACGCCTGACGATGAAGGGGGATACTTCACGTGGACCGAGGAGGACCTCAGGCGGACACTCGGCGATGAAGAGTGCCGGGTGCTGTTCCCGCATCTTTTCGATGCCCGCAACGCGGTGCACCACGACCCGCGGAAGGTGGTGCTCTCCGTCCGCAGGACCGTCGACGACATCGCCGGCGAAACGGGTCTCACTGTCATGACGACGGCGGAGATCATAGAGAGAGGAAAACAGAAGCTGCTCGCCGAGCGGGAGAAGAGGCAAAGACCCTTTGTCGATACCGCCCTGTACACCTCTCTCAACGGCATGATGATATCGGCCTACTGTAAAGCCTACAGGACATTCGGCGACAGAACGGTTCTCGACCGTGCGCTTCTGGCGCTTGAGAGGATCCGGGACGTGAACGTGCTGGACGGGGTGCTCTATCATTCCGAGGGCGTGAACGCCTTCCTCGAGGACTACGCGTACTTCTGCGACGCTCTTATTGCCGCGTACGAGGCGACGGGTGAAAGGAAATATCTCGACGACGCAAAGGCTTTCATGGACCGATGCATTGAACGTTTCCGGGACGGCAGGGACGCGGGCTTCTTCGACACCGAGGAGGAGGTGATAGGGGTCCGCCTCAAGGGCATCGAGGACATACCAAGACCATCGGCGAACGCGGTTGCGATCCTTGTGCTCCTCAAGCTCGCGGCGATATCAGGTGACGACAGGTACCGCGATCACGCGAGGTCGGCCCTCGAGGCCTTCTCGTCCGAGGCTTCCCCCATGGCGATCCATGGGGCCTATTATTTTTGCGCCCTGGAGGCCTTCTACCGGATGGTCAAGCTTGAGGTCCGCGCCGGGGCAGGGTCGGGACTTGCCGAAGCCTCCCTCTTCGCCCATCACCCTTGCACCTGCGTCACCTGGGGCGACCCCGGCGAAAACGTCATCATCCCCTGCATCGCCACCACCTGCTTCGAGCCCCTCACCTCCGCCGAGGCATTGAAAGAGTTCCTGGAGGCCAGGGAACCCGGCATATAAAGTTAAGGTAAAGTATTGCCTTTTTCTTTGTCTTGAAACGGCTCACGCGGTCCAAACGGCTCACGCGGTCCAAACGGTCTTTTAATTGACTTTCCTCCTTTCCGACGATAGTATGTCGACACCATGAGCGTGGCAAGGCACCTGAAAAAGAAGTTCATTACCGGGCTTCTCGTTCTTATTCCCCTCATCGTCACCGCCTATATCGTCTATCTCGTCGTATCTTTCATCGAGGGCTTCATCGGCCCCGCCCTGAGGAATATCTTCTTCCAGGTATTCCAGCGCGAGGTGTATGTGACGGGCATGGCCTGCATCATCTTTGTCGTCATCACGTACCTGACGGGTCTTCTCGTTTCCAACTACTTTGGAAAGACCCTTTTCTCCCGTGGAGAAAGGCTGGTGAAGAGGATCCCCATCGTGAAGAGCATCTACGGCTCGGTCAAGGACATGATGGAGGCCTTCTCGTCGGACAAGATAAGGTCCTTCAAGGAGGTCGTCCTTATCGAATTCCCTTTTCAGGGGAGGTACGCCATCGGACTCGTCACGAACAGGGTGGAGATAAGGGGAATCAGGCATTGCGCCGTTTTCGTGCCCACCACGCCGAACCCCACATCGGGGTACATCATCATGGCGAGGGAGGAGGAGCTCCTCTTTCTCGACATGGCAACGGATGACGCGTTGAAGTACATTATCTCGCTGGGTACGTCCCGGAGCGGATCCATATGGAACGGGAAAAGATCATAGGCGCGCTGACAGGGGTAAGGAAAGTATTTCTCAAGTCGCTGGCCTTCATCGCCATCGCCGGGATCGTCAGCTTCATCTATTCGAAGCAGATGCTCCTCCTTCTCGTGAAGGCGACGGGGATCAAGGTCTATTACCTCACCATTCAGGAGGTTTTTCTCGCCACGGTGCAGCTTGCTCTCTACGCCGGCATCTTCTTTGCCCTTCCCGTTATCATATTTCTTGCCTGGCACGAGATGAAGGACCTTTACAGGATCAAGCGTGTCTATGGTTACCTCCTGGTCTTCGCGGCGATAGTCCTTTTTTACGGGGGCAGCTTCTTCTGTCTCACGATCGTGCTGCCCTCAGGGGTCAAGTTCCTTGTCACCGGTTATGAGGGCGAGGCCCTCAAGGCCATGATCTCCGTGGAGCGATACCTCCTCTTTTCCACGGCGATGGTCTTCGCCTTCGGCACCACGTTCGAAGTTCCCCTGATCCTTCTCGCCCTGGGAAAGCTCGGGATCGTCAAGGCGAGGATGCTCGTGCGTACACGGCGGTACGCCTTGCTGGGCATCGTCGTCGCCTCCGCTCTCATCACTCCCACCCCCGATGTGTACAACCTCTCCCTCCTTGCGGGACCGATGTACATTTTCTACGAGATCGGCATAATCCTTGTAAAGATGGTCGAAAAACAGAGGGCCAGGGATTCCTGAGCCCCTGCGTCAGGGTGCGATCCTGGCCGTTTTGCGGAAAGACACGCGAAATGTTGTGTTGACCATTGCATGACATCTATATAAAATGAAGGACCACAAGGAGGACAGGGCGCACCCGCCGGGAGGAGGCCTCGCAGAGGACCATTCGCGGGAGCTGACCGCTTCACGGCATGGAAGCGTATATCGCAAAATACGGTTACATAGGCATATTCGTCGGTACCTTCCTTGAAGGAGAGACGACGGTGCTTCTCGGCGGCATCTTTTCCCGGCTGGGATACATGAACATTCTCATGGTCATGTTCTATGCCTTCGCGGGGACCCTGGCGGGAGACTGCACGTTCTTCTCCATAGGAAGGTGTTTCGGAAGGAGCATCGTAGACCGCTTCGATTTCATCAGGAACAAGGTGCCCCTTGCCAACAGGATCATCAAGCACTACGGGAATTTCATCATATTCATCATCCGGTTCCTCGTGGGCATAAGGGCCGTGGTCCTCATCCTCCTCGGCTGCACGAACATGAGGATAGGCAGGTTCCTTCTGTTCAGCATCCTCAACTCCGTCTGCTGGAGCATTCTCGTGGGCCTTGTGGGGTATCTCTTCGGCAGTGTCGTTTTTGTCTTTCTCGATGACATCAAGAAGTATGAAACCATAATAGTGCCGGTGGTCCTCGGTCTCGTTGTGTTGTTCATCCTCATATACCGGTATGTCGTGAACAAGAAGGAGAGGGAGACCTATGGAGATCAATGAGAAGATGATGCGCGAGCTCCGGAAGAAATTCGACATCGAGATGAACAGGAAGGAGATCGAGATCGTCGATCACTGGAAGACTGAGA
>ERZ764778.4475-NODE-4475-length-10149-cov-13.903309_pt1 | contig 10149 bp, 9 predicted proteins | sample MGYA00374951_ERZ764778 | MGnify/ENA primary metagenome ERZ764778 (study PRJEB28918, sample SAMN05720193) | bioreactor metagenome | isolation source: Anaerobic biogas reactor | place: USA:Washington, USA | collected 2015-08-08 ...
GGCTGGTGAGCAGGTCAGCCAGGCAGCCGAACAGACCTGGGATCATGTTGAAGATTCTGCCGAAGAAGCTGGGGAGCAGGTCAGCCAGGGAGCCGAACAGACCTGGGATCATGTGGAAGAAACCGCCGAAGAGGCTGGTGAGCAGGTCAGCCAGGCAGCCGAACAGACCTGGGATCATGTGGAAGAAACCGCCGAAGAGGCTGGTGAGCAGGTCAGCCAGGCAGCTGAACAGACCTGGGATCAGGTGGAAGAAACTGCCGAAGAGGCTGGTGAACAGGTCAGCCAGGCAGCCGAAACTGTCCAGGGCACCTGGAGTGAGGTTGTTGAGGATGTACCCGTTGAAAAACCGGTCCATGAGCACACCTATGGCGATGAATATGTTCCGGATATCTCAGATCAGTGTTGTGAGCCGGATGCACAACCTGACCCACTCTCTGCAGCCGAATTTGCCTCCTCGCCAATTGGTCTTGGTCCAGACATGATGGGTCCTACAATTACCGCCCAGGATGTCCGGGCAATTCGATCTGACCATATCGCAGAGTCACAAAAGGAAGCTGGGAAAGAAAAAGAGTTTCCGGTTTGGGGGATCATCCTGATCATCCTTCTGGTACTCTGTATTTGCATCATATTGCCGGTTTTGCTGGTGTTTGGCGGGGGCATCGCCATTTTCCGCAACCTGTTCGAAGGAGTGGGCGCACTTTTACCTTTCCTCTTCGTTTGATGAACAGATACTTGTAGCAGCATCCAGAGATAACCACAAAGACATAGAGAGGCTGGCTTTTCTTGCCAGCCTCAATTTTTGAGTAGCCAAATCTCATCCCTTTCAGACCAAAAGGATTCCTGTTTTTGCCCTGCTGGTTGACGGAAACTCGAACCATCCTTACAATTGAGCACAGCAAACGAGAAAGGAACTCTTCAATGAAAGTACTCACCCACAAGCAGGAGCTTTGCACCGGCTGCCTGGATTGTGAAGTGGCGTGCTCGCAAGCCTACTTCAAAACCAACGATCCCAACTACTCCGCCATTCGAATCATCGAGAACAACAGAACTTACCGGGCGCGTAAGTGCACTCAATGCGGCGAATGCATCAATATGTGCACCGCCAATGCCATCTATCGTGATCGCAACGGCGTGGTGCGCATCGACAAAAAGAAGTGCGTTGGCTGCCTTGGCTGCGTTGGCTTCTGTTCTGAATTGGTCATGTTTTATGCGGACGATCTGGATGTACCTTTCAAATGTATTGCCTGCAACATCTGCACAAAAGCCTGCCCAACAGGGGCGCTTGAGGTTCTCGTAAGCCAGGTAAAGGAGTTTTAATGGGAGCTATCCTGAAACAATACAGCTACACCCCCGAAAAAATTATACGCGGATATTCCGGCAAGTCGCTTTACATCAATGTTTCCGATCTACGCATCGAAGAAAAAGAATTGACCGACTTTATGAAAGAAAAGTTCATCGGCGGAAAGGGGTTTGACCTCTGGTATCTCTGGAATGCGGTCACTCCTGAAACGCGTTGGAATTCGCCGGAAAATGAGATCGTCATGAGCGTTGGTCCGTTGGGTGGAATCACCCAATACTCAGGAACAGGAAAAACACTGATTGCTTCCATCTCGCCTCTGACCGGCATCCCTATCGACAGTAATGCTGGCGGTTACTTTGGACCCCTTCTTAAATTCTCGGGCTGGGATGCCTTTGAATTGCAGGGAAAATCAGACAAAGATATCATCATTTTTATTGATGGAAACAACGGTCTCATCCAGATCGAAGAAGGCGAAGAATACCCTGAAGACACTCACCTTTTGGCTGAAGAATTGACCAGCCGGTTTGCAGTGGACGAAAACGACATGGTCAATGTCTCGGTGGTCTGTTCCGGCAGTGCTGCCAAACATGGCTATATGGGAATGTTGAATTTCTCATTTTATGACCCTCGCCGCAAGCTCTGCCGCTTTAAGCAGGCTGCCCGTGGCGGTTTGGGAACCATCCTGCGCGATAAAAAAGTCAAAGCTTTGGTTGTGAAGTACAAAGGGATTACTCCCAACCTCAATAACGCTGCCGATATTTCTACGATCAACAAAGTAGGCGTCAAATACCACAAAGAAATGCATGATCTGGACAGCAAGCAAAACAAAATGCGCCAGATCGGAACCGCCAACACGGTCATGATCATGAGTCAGTATGATCTCCTGCCGACCCGCAACTTCCAAACCGGTGGCGACCCTGAAACAATAAAAATCTCACCCCAGGTTTTCATCAACGAATGGCTCACCCAGGGGCTGCACGATGGCTGCTGGTATGGCTGCACCATGTCCTGTGCCAAATGCGCTGATCACTTCTTGCTCACCAGTGGTCCCTACGCCGGTGAGCGCGTGACTGTGGACGGACCGGAATATGAATGTGTTGCCGGTTTGGGTGCAAACCTGGGTATTTTTGATCCCCAGGCTATCCTCGAAGAAAATTTCTACTGCGATACCTACGGCATAGACTTGATATCCTTTGCCACTTGCACAGCTTTCATCATGGAATGCTATCAGCGCGGTCAGATCACCCAGGAACAAATGGGCGGACTGGATCTGCGTTTTGGCAACAAAGACGCCGTACTTGAACTACTGCACCAGATGTCCCGGGGGGAGGGTTTTGGCAAATTGGCTGGTCTTGGCACTCGAAAACTGAAGAAAATATTTGTTGAAGAATTCGGTGCAGATCCAGCCCTGCTTGAAGACATTGGCATGGAAGTGAAGGGTTTGGAATATTCCGAATATGCCCATAAAGAAAGCCTTGCCCAGCAGGGCGGTTTTGCCATGGCGACCAAGGGTCCCCAACACGACGAAGCCTGGCTGATCTTCATGGATATGGTTAACAAACAGATCCCGACCTTCGAAGACAAAGCCAACGCGCTTTATTACTTCCCCATGTTCCGCACCTGGTTTGGTCTGGTTGGCTTATGTAAATTGCCCTGGAATGATATCGTCCCATCCGACAACCACAAGACCTCAGAGCCAGCCAAGGTGCCTGAGCACGTCCAGAACTATGTGGACATCTTCAATGCCGTCACCGGACAAAACATCGACAATGATGAACTGATCCTGCAATCCGAACGAGTCTACCAATTCCAGCGCGTGTTCAGTGTACGAATGGGCAAAGGTGAACGAAAAGACGATTATGCTCCCTACCGCTCTCTCGGACCGGTCAGCCGTGAGGAATACCTATCCCGCCAGGAGCTTTACGACAAGCAGTTGCGTGATCTCCAGGGGCTTGAACCTGAATCAATGAATCTGGACGAAAAAATCGCCAAACTGCGCGCTTACCGCGAAGACCAGTACGAACAATTGATGGATGCAGTCTATCGCCGTCGCGGTTGGACCATGAATGGTATCCCCACCCCTGAAAGGTTGAAAGAGATCGGGATGGACCTGCCCATGTTATTGGAAGTGATTGAACCGAAATTGTGATAAAAGTTAACACCGAAGATTACCCCTGGCAGCCCGGCATGACTGTTCGCAGTCTGCTGGATGAGCGCCTATTCACCTTCAGGCACATCATCGTGCGTGTCAACGGCGAGTATGTGCCTGAGGAACACTTTGACAAATCTGCCATACACGACGAAGATGATGTGATCGTCCTGCACCTGATGGCAGGAGGGTAAAGTCATGTTACGTTATCTCCGCAATCATGATGCCATCAGCGAGGCCGAGCAGGCAATTCTGGCTCAGAAGCGTGTGTTGGTGGTTGGGTGCGGTGGATTGGGAGGTTATGTCATCGAGTGCCTCGCCAGAATCGGCGTGGGTTACTTGCGTGTGGTGGATGGAGATGTTTTTGACGAAACCAACCTCAACCGCCAGCTGCTTAGTTCAAACATGAATCTTGGCAGACCCAAGACCCTGGCTGCCCAGCAGCGCGTCATGGCAGTCAATCCACTTGTCGAAGTGGAAGCTTTCCAATCTCTTCTCACAGCTGAAAACGCTGTTCAACTCCTGGAAGGATGTGATGTGGCAGTCGATGCACTCGACAATGTTCCCACTCGCTTGTTGTTGCAGCAGGCTGCCGGGTCGGCTGGCATTCCCTTGGTCCACGGTGCAGTCGCTGGCTGGATCGGGCAGGTTTGTGTCGTGCAGCCAGGTCAGGACTTGCTCAATTCACTTTATCCAACTTCAACGGATACTCAGGGTGAAGAGCAGGAAACGGGTACCTTGTCTTTCACTGCTGCCCTTACCGCATCCTGGCAGGCTGCCGAGACGGTAAAACTCCTGCTCGGCAAACCCGGACTGGATGGAGAAATCCTCGAAATCGACCTACTCAATTCATCTTTCGTTAAAATCAAACTCCCTGAACTTTCATAATTTCCACTTCAACTATCAAAAACATTTTTCCCTCTGCCGTATGAGGTCATTGGCGTAGGTCAGATTGCGCAGCCCGCCCTGGTAGCGAAGCGGATAGGGTTCAACCTGACGGCACAAATGTTGTCATACATTTTTCTTTTCGTTCACCCAACGAGCTTGTTGGTGTAGGCCGGAATGAGACCGCAATGTGTGTTGGTAAACTCTGACTTTTCGCGGTCTCACTCCGACAAATCAACGGCCGGCATATTCACTATGATCGCAAGCTAAGCGTTTTGACTTACCTTAACCCTCTCATCGTGATAAAAGCGTGGCGATCTGCATTTAGTTCTGTCCTTTTGTTCATCCTCAGTGCATCGCCTCCCCGTGGGACTGAATGCGATTACCTCATACCAAACCGATCTGTATCGGCTTTGTAAATACCTGAAAGATGGTTGTGTTAAAATAGCATCACTAATGATCGGAGGCATCACTTAATGACATTCAAACTCACCTACGCAACCATGCATCACCCCCCTCAGGAATTACACGACAATTTCGACAAGGCTCTTGCAGATCTCAAATCAAATCCGGGCAGAGAATTCCCCATGTACATCAACGGAGAAGACCGCTATTCTGAAACAAAGCAGAAATCCTTTTCTCCGATCAACACCTCATGGCACCTGGCAACCTTCCAAAAGGGTACTGTTAAAGATGCTGATGACGCTGTCACCGCCGCCAAAGCCGCCTTCCCCGCCTGGAAAGCCATGCCCTGGCAGCAGAGGGTTGAGCTGGTAAGTCAATTTGCTCACCGGATCGAAGAACGGGTTTATGAAATCAGTGCTGCGGTTGCCCTTGAAGTAGGCAAAAATCGTATGGAAGCGCTCGGTGAAATCCAGGAGGCAGCCGATCTGATCCTCTATGGCGCAAAAATAATGGAAGAAAACAACGGATTCATCAGAGATATGGAAAATGACCCGGTTGAAGGCTTTCTGTCCACCAATCGATCGGTTCTGAAACCCTATGGTGTCTGGGTGGTGATCTCTCCCTTCAATTTCCCGGTCGCCCTGGCAGCCGGACCGGTGGGCAACGCCCTTATTGCGGGTAACACCGTCGTATTGAAGCCTGCTTCAGGCGTCAGCTGGGGCGATTCTCTGATGGTCGAATGTGCCAAAGAAGTTGGTCTCCCGGCTGGTGTGCTTAACCTCGTGACTGGTTCGGGTTCCACAGTTGGAAATGCCCTGACAGATAACCCAGATGTGGCTGGTGTGACCTTCACCGGCTCCATGGAAGTTGGCATGGGTATCTATCGCAAATATGCCAATCGTGACTATCCCCACCCGGTGATCCTCGAGATGGGCGGTAAAAATGCTACGATCGTCTCCAGGAATGCTGATTTGGAAGATGCTGCCCTCGGCTGCGTGCGTTCTGCCTTTGGTTTGCAGGGTCAAAAATGCTCTGCCAACTCACGCATTTTCGTACAAACAGAGCTTTATGAACCCTTTGTCAAGCGGGTCGTGGAACTGACCAATGCCTTACAGGTTGGTGATCCTACCTTGCAATCCAACTGGTTTGGTCCTGTCATCAACAAAACCGCTTACGAGGACTACGCAAAATTCAGCGAAGACCTGCGGCAAGCCGGAACGATTTTGACCGGAGGTAAACATTTGAAAGAAGAGGGTATGGAGCAGGGTTATTTTTGTGCTCCCACCGTTGCAGTGGACGTACCCCTGGATCATTACCTTTGGAAAACTGAAATGTTTCTGCCTTTCGTCATGATTGCCCCGATCAAGAGCCTGGAAGAAGGCATGCAAATCGCCAATGACATTGACTATGGTCTGACCGCCGGATTCTATGGCACTGATGAGGAGACCGAATGGTATTTTGATAACATCGAAGCCGGTACAACTTATGCCAACCGCCCCCAGGGCAGCACAACCGGTGCCTGGCCCGGTTTTCAACCTTTTGGTGGATGGAAGGGCTCTGGTTCAGCTGGCAAAAATGGTGGTGGTCATTATTACCTGCCTTTATATATGCGGGAACAGTCGCAGACCAGGGTTAAACGCAGTTAAACTCTCCCTAAAAGCAAAGTAAAATTAAGCCAGGCCTGCTGCCTGGTTTATTTACTCTGTGGAAACCCTTACACAAGGCAGGTGGGCGCCTGACAGGTCTGCCTGGACCTGCAGGGAGAATTTGATGAGAAAACTTGGGACCTTTTTTTCGATAATCGCTGTCGCTGCCCTGGTATGGCTGGGTAGGTCTTTCTTTTCCAGTGACAACCTACATCCTGCTGTTTTACTTCTGATCCTGGGACTGATCCTTGTCGCCCTTCTGTTTAGAAAAGGTTCAAAGAACCCACATCGTGAGGTCGGACTCCCTCCTTCTCAACGAAAAAAAGCGCGAGAACACAAGTCCTGGATTTCCAGGATTGACCAAGATTAATGACGAAAGTAGCAACTGAACATGGACGTAAAAAGAAAAATTGAGATTCTGAGCACCAACTCCCTAACTGAAGATCAAATCAGACAAATCCAGGCTTTGGATGAACGCATCAAGCTCGAAGTTATCAAAGCAAAGGATGCCAACAAAATTTCTGATGACGTGTGGCGGAAGACGGAAATTCTGTTCACATCCGGTACATTTTTGCCATCAGCCGAAAAAGCCCCTAACTTGCGCTGGATCCAAAGCAATTGGGCGGGCGTGGAGAAACTTTTGGATAACCCCCTCTTGCAGCAGGGAAATATAAAAGTCACCAGTTCCAGCGGTGCCAATGTCAGCCAGATGGGTGAATTCGTCATAATGATGCTCTTAATGCTGGGTCATAAAATGCCTCAGATGATTCACGCTCAGAGGGAAAAACGCTGGGTTGAAGATAAATTCACCAGCCTCCAACCAAAAGAATTGCGTGGAAACACAGTTGGAATTGTTGGTTATGGATCGATCGGGCGCGAAGTTGCCCGTCAGCTGTTTACTTATGGTGCTACGGTCTTAGCCAGCAAACGCAATGTGATGCAGCCTGAAGATACCGGCTATACACCTGAAGGTCTGGGCGATCCTTATGGGAATTATTTCCACCGCTTGTATCCTAACGAAGGGTTGCCAGGAATGCTCCAGGAGTGTGATTTTGTGGTTCTCACCCTGCCCCATACCAACGAAACCCAATGCTTGTTTGATGCGGAAATGTTTAAAGCCATGAAGCCCGGTGCTTATTTTGTGAATGTCTCCCGCGGGCAGCTGGTGGATGAGGGTGCACTGATCGATGCGCTCAACTCCGGACACCTGGCTGGCGCAGCCCTGGATGTCTTCAGCGAAGAACCGCTGCCGCCCGACAGCCCACTTTGGACTCATCCCAACGTGATCATCACCCCACACCTTGCCGCTTATTCGCCTAACATGATTAACCAGGTGGTGGAGCTATTCATCGTGAACCTCAAACGGTATCTCAAGCAAGAATCACTTTTCAACCTGGTGGATCTGGAGCAAGGATATTAACCCTGATGGACCTATTTGATCACTCTCTGGAAGAACAAATGCGCTCCCAGGCACCTCTGGCTGCCCGAATGCGCCCACAAACATTGGACGATATCGTTGGGCAGCAGCATATCATCGGCAAAGGCACCTTGCTCCGGCGAGCCATTGAAGCAGACCGGCTTTTCAGCTCCATCATCCTTTACGGACCTCCCGGAACCGGCAAGACCACCATCGCCAGGGTGATCGCCAACACCACCAACGCTCATTTTGAATCCCTCAGCGCAGTTCTGGCAGGCGTGGCAGACTTACGCAAGATCATCCAGGAAGCCACCGATCGCCGCAAGTACAATCGCGTTCGTACCATTCTGTTTATCGATGAAATTCATCGCTGGAACAAAGCCCAGCAGGATGCCCTATTGCCTCATGTGGAAAGCGGACTCATCACTCTGATTGGCGCCACCACCCAAAACCCCTATTTTGATGTCATTAAAGCGCTCGTCAGCCGCTCACGCATCTTTGAACTGAAACCCCTGACCCAGGAAGACATCCTGATTCTCCTGCACAGGGCGATGCAAGATGAGTTGAGTGGTTATGGAATGAGAACCATCCAGGCAGATGAAGACGCCTTGCAGCATCTGGCGGACATCTCCGGTGGTGATGCCCGCAACGCCCTCAACGCGCTTGAGCTGGCGGTCGAAACCACCCCGGCTGAAGCGGGTGTGGTTCACATCACGCTGGCAGTCGCCCAAGAATCAATTCAACGACGGGCAGTGCTCTACGACAAGACCGATGACCAGCACTACGATACCATTTCTGCCTTCATCAAATCGGTACGCGGTAGCGACCCGGATGCCGCCCTCTATTGGATGACTAAAATGTTACTGGCAGGAGAAGATCCGCGTTTCGTTCTGCGGCGTCTGATCGTCCTCGCCAGTGAGGATATCGGCATGGCAGATCCGAATGCGATCGTCGTTGTCAGTGCCGCTGCCCAGAATTTCGAATACATCGGCATGCCGGAAGGCTGGTACCCAATTGCCCAGGCTGTGATCTACCTGGCTACAGCGCCAAAATCAAATTCGGTCGGCGCGTTCTGGGAGATCCAGGAAGAAATTGGTCGTGAAGGCGCGGGCGGGGTCCCAATCCATCTGATGGATGGCTCCCGTGATGCTAAAGGTTTTGGGCACGGTCAAGGTTATCTTTACCCTCATTCCTTCGATGGTCATTGGGTAAAACAGCAATATTTGCCCGATAACTTGGTTGGGCGTGAGTTCTACCATCCCTCCCAGGAAGGCTACGAAGCCCAAATCGCCGAACGCCTCAAAAAATGGCGCGAAAGCAAGAAGTAGGGAATGGGCGTAGGGCAGAATGCGCTTCTTTTGCGCACTCTGCCGGCTTTTTTTTGTAGGGCGGAATGAGGTGGGTGGATTAGCAACGGAATCGAGAGCTTCGATCCCACCTCACTCCGCCATAACGATAACAAAAGTCCACAATGTCGGAGTGAGACCGCACCAAATCACAGTAAACCAACCAATGGCGGCGGTCTCATTCCGACCTACGATTACTTTCGTCATTCCCCACAATACTTTTGATACTCCTCCAAGATCTGTGTATCAACTTCATATTCATTCGGGTTCAGCCCATTAAAGTAATCAGAGAAACTTGACCATTTCCATCCATCCATGAATTCGCTATACCCATGTTTCACAGGGTTGTAATGGATGTAATTAAAACAATTTTGCATATCCCTTTGATCTCGAATAGTGTGTTCCCAAAATCGTTTTTGCCAGAGCATTAATTTTGGATTATTCTTTACCTTCCGCAAAGCGAGAGTTGTTACTCTCTTGATATCGCGAATTCGTTGAGAAAAAGAGTTTTGGTCTTCTGGTAAAGTGAGTAGGAGATGTACGTGATCGGGAATGATGCAATATGCAATTAGAGCAAACGGTTTACGAGCCTTCACAGTATTAATGGCGTTCATCAGAACAACAACATTTGTTTGGTCAATAAATATTTTTTCTCCATTCTTCGTGACGAGAGTGAAAAAAAACGTTCCACCATACACGTAATTCCTGATGTAATTTGGCATTTCATAAGTCTATCATTTCTGGACCATTAGTTTTTTTTTGCATGCGATGTCGGAGTGAGACCGCACCAAATCACAGTTAACCAACTCATGGCGGCGGTCTCATTCCGACCTACGAATAATTGCTGTTCGTGACTTTGAAACACAAATAATTACCCTTTACTGTGTTGAAGATCTCAGCTTTAGTCATTTTTGTACTTAGTCATCAGAAAACGTGGCGTAGGGCAGAATGAGGTGGGTGGATTAGCAACGGAATCGAGAGCCTCGATCCCACCTCACTCC
>ERZ764778.4486-NODE-4486-length-10135-cov-20.310218_pt1 | contig 10135 bp, 4 predicted proteins | sample MGYA00374951_ERZ764778 | MGnify/ENA primary metagenome ERZ764778 (study PRJEB28918, sample SAMN05720193) | bioreactor metagenome | isolation source: Anaerobic biogas reactor | place: USA:Washington, USA | collected 2015-08-08 ...
GGCGAACGACACCATTGAACGCCAATCGCGCCCGACCGTCAACCTCTTTGTCGGCGCGGCGAAGGCGTCGCTCGAGAGGCGTCGTGCGGGAAGAGTGTGAAGCGTGAAGTGTGAAGTGTGAAGTGGGGAGACCTTGGCCTGCGGCCCGCAGCCTCCGGGCGGAAGACGTGTCTCGTCGTTGAATCGAGAACGGACGACTGACAACCGGCAGCCGGCAACCGGGAAGCTAAAACTCGTAGCGCATGCCGCCGGCGAGGGCGTGGGCTGTGTAGTGGCGGCGAAGCTCGCCGGTGTATGTCAGCGAGAGGCTCAGGTTGTTCTTGCGAATGACGGTCAGGCCCGCGCCGAGGACCAGGCCGTCGCGGTCGATGTCGCGACCGTCGGTGACGAACGTCGTCGTCGGCGCGCCCTCGAAGGCGGCGGTGATCCGGCGGTCGTCGAGGTCGAAATCGTGGTCCCACGCCACGGTGACCTCGGGGATGCACAGCCAGTGGTCTTTCTCGAAGGGGCAGGCGAAGCGCAGCCCGAGATTCGAGACGAGGCTGTCGGTCTTGCGCTCCTTGACGCGGAGGTTCACGCCTTCGGCCCCCGACTCGGCGTATCCGTCCTCATCGAGAAACGTGTATCGCAGGGCGGCGAAGGGCTGGAGCGTCCATGGTTTGAGGCTGAGGTTCCAGCCTGTTTCGGCGTGGACGGAATAGACGTCGCCATCGTGGCTGCTGTGCGCGGCGCCGCTGACGGTCCCGACCTCGATCCTGCGGGTGTTCTCGTAGCGCTGTCTTCCATAGGAAACGGTGGCGTCCACGTACATGCAATCGGTGAAGTAGCTGCCGTACAGAGAGCCGAAGTAGCTGTCGATGTCGCCTTTGGCCATGCGGTCATCCATATCGATGTCGGCGTTCGACTGGCCGTAGCTGACGCCGACGAGCAGGTCGTCGGCCATGAGCCGGTCGGCGCCGAGGGCCGCTCCCGCCAGGCGGTAGTCGTAGCCGGCCAAGCCGCCCTGCGCATCCTGTCGGGCCCAATGGCCGAATCCATCCATCCATATGGCGTGTCGTTCCGTCTGGCTGTAGGCCAGGCGGTCGTCGGTGCTCTCGATGTGCGAACGCGTGCTGTGCATTCGCTTGAAGAGGGTCTGGTTGTACTGGGTCGTCGTGTTGAACGTGGTGGCGGTGGCGGATTCGTGTACGGCCGGGCTCAGGCTGGCGAAGGCCGTGCGGAACTTGCCGCCCGACAGCGTCTGGAACGTGCCGAGCGTGTTCGCCAGATCGCCGGACGCCTGGGGCGCGATCCTGTCCAGATAGTCGCCCGTGCTCGCTTCCACCTCGTTCGACGCGGCCGAGGCATAGCTGTGCGGCGTGACGGAGATCTGCACGCGATCCGCCGTCTGCTCGGCGGCGAATTCCAGCAGTGGCAGAGATTCCGGCAACAACACATCCGTGAACGATCCGCTCAGCGTATCGGCGACAACGACGTCATAGGTGGCCGGCTGGTAGAGTCCCTGCTCGCGTTCGACGGCCAAAGTCCCGTTCAGAACGCCCGTTCCGGCGATCTTCAACTGGCCGGCGCTTCCATCCGTCCGGGCGACGGTCGCCAGCAGGCCGGCCTCGGCGAACTGGTAATCGCCGTCGATCTCGAGCGTGCCTTCCCCGAGGTCCAGCCGCGTCGCAGGGCTCAGTCCCGAGACGATGTACGTTCCAGGTCCCTGCTTCATCACACGGTCGAATCCTGCCAACTGGTGGTCGAACCAGCCGGCGCCGTCCAGAAGAAGTGTGTTGGAGCCCTCGCCAGCCCCGATCAGACCCTCAACGATCGGACTGCCCATCAATACGAGTGTGTCATCGCCCCAGCCGAGAAGCACATCCCCGACGACGCTCGATCCATCCGCGAGCACCACCGCATCATCGCCCGCGCCGGCATCGATGCCGATTCCGTGGGCGGTAGGCACAAGAGCACCCAAACCGAACACGCCCGTGTACACAGACGTGGTTATCTCACCCTCATTGACGATCACGTCATCCCCGCTGCCGCCGAGGATGCCGACGACATGAGCTCCCAGCGTGGGTGTGCCGTTGGTGTAGCAGGCCGCTGCCAGCGCATCGATCGATCCGGCATTGCGGATGAAGCTGCCACCGTCACCTACCGTAATACCCGTGGCGGATGCCGTGGCATTCGTCGTGGCGGTCACCCTGGCGTGGCCTCCACCATAGTAGACCTGAGCCAGCGCCCTGGCAGTGACGCTGAGGACGCCTTCGTTCTCAATCGCGTTCGCGCCCGCGCCGCCGTCGATGCCGATGGCTTCGGCGTGGCTCGTGGCCCTGGATGTCTCGTATTCATCGGCAAGGTTATTGTCACGGGTATCAGCATAGGCATAGGATTTTGCGTTGGCGGAGGAGGTGACGGTAAGGAGTCCCATGTTTCTGATCTCATCGTCGCCGGATCCCAGGCGGATACCTTGTCCCGTTGCCTCCGCATTGCTCTCTGCCTTGGAATAGCAGGTGCTCCAGCTTGAGTAGGAGTCACTCCAGGCGTAGACATCCAGGGTCTGGGCCTGCACATCCATGGTGCCATAATTGTAGACGTGGTTTTCTCCTCCGGCGGCGAGGACTCCCGTGGCTGTGGCGGCGCCCGTTGCGTATGAATTCGCCTCGGGATTGTAGTAATAGGAGCGTGCGTAGGTATGGGCGCCACCTTCCGTGGTAAGATCGGCCCGGGCGCGGCCCAGCACCGTCAGCGTGCCATTGTTCGTGATCTCCTTGGCTCCGTCGCCGACCCGGATTCCCACCGCATCGACCGTGGACGTTCCGCTGCAATTCGCTGTGGAATCCCTGGTCGTGATATTCGTGTTCACCCAGGCGATCTGCTGCGAGTTCCCCTCGGCATCCTCGCCGGCCAGGGCACGCACTGTGGCGGTGCCGTCATTGGTGATGAACTGGCGTTGCGTCAGGCCGGTATCGGTGAAGGTGGCAAAGCCGCTGGCCGTGGCGGTTACAAGGGCCGTGGCGGTGGCAAATTCGGAGTTTGTCGGTGCGTTGGCCCAGCTTGTGGCTCGCGCCGTCACGTCGAGAACGCCCGGGAGCGAGTTTGTGATCGTGCCATCTGCTTCCATGCCAACCGCCACTGCATCGGAAACGCCATAGGCGTCTGCGGTTGCCTGGTAGTCCCTCGACCAGGCATCCACCTTGGGGGCGGCGTAGCTCACCGCCTCAATCATCATCTGTCCGTTGTTCGTAACGCCGTTGGAACCTCCACCTGCGGTGATGCCGGTGGCCTCTCCCAGGACCGCAGACCGCGCCGTTGAGAAAGGATACCTCGTCCAGGTGTTCGTGTAAGCATACACGGAGCCGTCGACATAGGAGGAAACCGTGATGGAGCCATCGTTGATGACGAGGTCATTGCCGTCCGATAGCGCAATGCCGAATCCTTTCGCGCTGAGGGGCGTCCATTGTCCCGTGCGCGGGTTATAGTACCCGGCGTCAATGTTTGCATCCTCATCGCATTTGGCCTCTCCGATGTTTCCAAGCGTGTCGTAGGTTCCCGCCAGAGCGCTGACGGAAATGGTCCCCGTCTCATGATTGGTCACGATGTTGTTGAAACTTGCCGACGTAATCCCCAGGGCCGTGGACTCGGCCAATCCATAGCCTTCGGTATGCGTTCTCATAAGATCGGAGTCGGAGAAGGCGTAGGGTCGTGCACCGGCGTTCGCTACGGCGTGGATCGTGCCGAAATTGCTGAGCACTTTGGTGCCCTGTGATCCGCCGTCAATACCGGCCGCGTGTGCCGTTGCCTCTGCCTCGCTCTCGGCATGAGGTTCGGCAAACACATCGACCTCGGCGTCGGTTGCCGCGTCGGATATGGTCAACGCATCTGCCGTGATGGTCCCGTAGTTTTCGACAACATCATCTCCATAGCCGCCATATATGCCGGTTGCCGTGGCCTCACTGATCGACGTCGCCTGCGCCAGCGAATCCAGTAGCCCGATGGGAACGAATGTCTCGCAGTCAACATCCGCGTACGAACGGGCTTTCACGGTTATGTCCCCTGAGTTTGTGAGAAGATCGTCCCCGGCACCGCCGTCCATCCCGAAGGAGGCGATCCGCGCCGAGGACCCGGCATAGGCGAAGCTCGCCCCCGCAATCTGACCGCCAAAGCCGAACGACCTTCCTATGACCATAGAGCGTGAGCTGGTGCAGGCGTCCGTTGCGTCCTCGTCTCCGATGAAGATCGTGCCGTAGTTCGAGACGGTGTCGTCCCCGTCGCCCGCCTGGATGCCGGTGACGTCGGCACCGGCCCCCAACGATGACATCATCAGCGAGAACAGATCGAACGAGACCGCCTCGGTCATCGCCGTCGCAAGGTAGTCGTCGCCCGCCCGGATCGCGCCGGCGCGGATCGTCCCGAGATTGGTAACGACGTCATCGCCGCCGCCCGCCCGGATGCCGTCCATCTGGGCCGACGCCAGGGCACTGGTCAGACCCATGGACATCAGGCCGAGCGAAGCGCCTCCGGCTGCGCCGAGGGCGTTTGCCGTGGCGTCGATCGAGCCGTGGTTGTCGATCGTGTCGTCGTCAGCGCCGGCGAGAATGCCGTGGGACCAGGCGTCGGCCGTCACGCCCGAACCGACGAATTGAGCGCTGAGAACACCCACTTCGGTGTCCACGGACGTCGTGCTGAGATCGGCGTACGTGCCGATCTGCCCGTCCGCATCGTTGGTGATGGTATTGGCGCCGTCGCCGCCGTCGATACCGACCGCCGTGGCCGTTGCGTTGACCCCGACGCTGCCGAGCTGAGCCCCGGCCAGATTGAAGGAGAAGTTGCTCGCCAGGATCTCGGAGTTGGCGACCGACGAGATCGTCCCATCGTTGCCGATCGTGTCCGCCAGCGCTGTGCCGGCCATGCCGGTCGCACGGGCGTCGGCCCGGGAACCGACTTTGGCGAATTCGACGCCGCCGCCCTGAACGACATAGTCGTCCGCATACGCATTGGCGGTCGCGGTCGTCGTAATGCTCGCCCCCGACGTATTGGTCAGAGTCTCGCCTGCCGTCCCGTCGCCGCTGCTGATGCCGACGGCTGTCGCTGTCGAAGTCGATGCGATGTCGCCGCGAGCGTATCCCAGCAGATTCGCCGTGCCGCTGGTGTCGTCGGCAGTGGACGTCGCCGTCGTCACCACCGAGCCGCTGTTGGTCACCGCGTCCGTGCCTGCGCCGCCGTCGATGCCCGTCGCGTTCGCCCTGGCCTGGGACGAGACGTCCGCGACGGCCGCGCCCGCTTCGGCGAAATTGACCGTTACCGTCTTCGTCGTCGTCGTTGCCGTCGAGGAGGTCGCCACGACGCCGGCGTTCTCGACTGTGTCGTCTCCATCTCCGGCGTCGATTCCCGTCGCGTCCGCGGCCGAATTGGTTTGGGTCTCAGAGAACGCCACGCCGGCGCTGAACCCTTTCGGGGCCAGGGCGGCCGTGACCGAAACGGCATTCGATGAGACGGTGGCCGTCGAGGAGGTCACGATCTGTGAGGCGTTCGTCACGACATCGTTGGAGTCGCCCGCCTCGACACCCACGGCCCCGCTCGTCGCCTTGGTGTTCGCCTCGGCGAAGGATGCCCCCATCGCCACGCCGATCCAGCCGCCGCTGACCGCCACCGAGACGCTGTCACTCGAACTGACGGCCGTGGCGGTCGCATGGATGCCGGCGCTGGACGGCCCTCTGTTCTCGATCGTGTCTTCACCGATCCCGCTGCGAACGCCGGTGGCGTAGGCCTCTGAGGCGACATCCGCCTCGGTGACCGCTACGGACACCGAGACGCCTTGCAGCGATGCGGCGATGGAGACGCCGACGGCATCGCCGTGCGCTGTGGAGCCGGCTGTCGATTGGATCAGTCCTTCGTTGCTGATGACGTCGTTCTGGGTGGCCACGCTGGCGCTTTCGTTGCCGCCGGCGTCTTCGGCGTCGATCCCAACGCTGTGCGATGTGGCCCGGCTGACGGCGTCCGCCACCGTGACGCCGACGGCGACACCGATCTTATCGCCCGCCAGGGTCGCGCTGACGCTGGTGGAGTTGTCCGACGCCGAGGCCGTCGAGGTCACCGCGTCCGTGTTCGTAATCGTGTCGCCGCCGGCGCCTCCGACGATCCCCTTGCTGGTGGCCACCGCCGTCGACGAGGCATCCGTAACCGAAACGCCCGCCGAGAGGCCTTCCACGCTGCCCTTGATGGTCGCCGCGATTCCCAGAGAGTCGGCATCGGCCGTAGCGCTGGCAGTCACAGCGGAACTGTTCGTGATGACGTCGTCGCCGTCGCCGCCGTCGATGCCGCCAGAGGCGGCGATGGCCCGTGTGGACGCATCGGCCACAGCGGCTCCCGGCAGCGGCAGGAAGCTGGTCTTGCTCAGAGCGATGTCGACGCTCAGAGTCAGGTTGCTCGCCTCGGATTCAGCGCGCGACGTGAGGAACGTATCGTTCGTCACGGCGTCGTCGCCGTCGCCGGCGAGAATTCCCGCCGCGTAGGAGGTCGCCACGGTGCTGGCGTCGCCATAGGCAGAGGCCGAATCGTCGTCGCCTGTCGCCGTCACCACATGGGGCAGGGCGAGACTGCCCGCCACAAGGGCGCCGGCCGCCTGTTCCCCACCGCCGCCGCCGAGAGGCGGGGAGACCGAGAAGGTGTAGATCTGCGAATCCGCTTCGGCTCTGGCGTATGCCTCGATCTCGCCGCTGCCGCCGGAACCGACGTTGACGATCGTGTCGTCCCCGACGTCCCCCGCGATGCCGACGGCCACCGAATCGGCGACCGTCTGGAAGGTTCCCACGTCCAGACCGAACAGATCGAAGGCCGGCTTGAGCATGAACCCTTTCATCTTGATCTCGACCGATGTCATATCGGCCGAAGAAACGGCCTCGGAGTAGATCGTATGGTAGTTGGTGATCCGGCTGTCGTTTGCCCCGGCCACGATCCCGGCAGACGAGGCGCCGGCGCTCGTCGAGTCGTCCACCCGAGCCGCCCCGATCAGTTCGACCATCCCCTGTTCGGTGGCCGATGTGGCCGATGCGACGGCCGACAGCGAAGCATGATTCGTGATGATCTCGGTAGCGTCCGGCGTTGCGGCCGAGGTCCCCGTCAGCCCATCACCAAGGATGCCCACCGCCACGGACGTCGCCGAGGTCGTGGCGTCGCCGAACGCCAGCGTCTCCAGCGGCACTTCGACGGCGCTGATCCGGGCCTCCTTGACGAGGGTCTGCGAGGTGGCTCTGGCGTCCAGCACGCCGGTGCTTTCGATGTGGTCCGGACCGGCGCCGCCCTCGATCCCGATGGCCTGCGAGGTCGAGGCCGTCGGGAAGTCCGTCGCACCGATATCGATCTGCAGGATCACTTCCATGATCTCGGCGTGCGACAGGGCGGTCGGGAAGATCGACGCCAGGTTCAGCAGCAGGTCGGCCCCGTCGCCGCCCGCCAGGCCCGTGCTCGAAGACGCCGCCGTGGTGCCCCCCAGCCGGAACGGCACGTAGGGCGCATCCATCGTCGAGGACGCATTTGTGGTGATGTTCGCGGCAGCGGCGACCGAGTCGTTGCCGGCGAGGCCGTCGATGCCCACCGCCGATGTCGTTACATCCTGGTCGGACGCCGTCTCCAGGATCGCGTTGACGTCCAGAGGTTGTGTGTTGACGAGAATGTCGTTCCCGGCCGTTCCGACAAGCCCGGTCCGGATATCCTCGACCCCGGCGGCAGCCGCCCGGATGGCCGGGCAACCGAAGAGCAGGAACGGCAGAACGAAGACTACCTGTGCGGCGGCCATGCCATGGGTACGGGTCGATACCATGTGCCACGCGCTCCGACAATCCGAATTCCCCCCCAACAAGCACCATCATATCGAAAACCCCGCCCCCCGTCAAGCAAATTCCCCCCCCCGACGGCCGGGGGCCGTCGCTGGTCGCTCGTATCTCGTATCTCGTATCTCGTATCTCGCCTACAGCCTGCGGCCTCCAGCCTACGGCCTGCGGGAAGAGTGTGAAGCGTGAAGCGTGAAGCGTATTACGACGGCCTGCGTCGCGCGGGATGCGTGAACTGACAACGGACAACTGAGAACCGTCAACCATCGTTCGTAGTGGGCTCGCAAGAGCCTCATTCCTGTGACTTGCCGCCGAGCAGGCGTCTCTCGTATCTCGTCGCTCGTCTCCAGCCTCCAGCCTACAGCCTCCGGCCTGCGGGGAGAGTGTGAAGCGTCCTAGGCGGAGGGACAGGCACCTATTTCTGATGACCTGTGATAGGGGACGCATTCTTGCCATATGGGAATTGGCGGTCGCGAATCCTGAGGCGGGGGTGGGATGGTGTGCGGTGCACACCCTACGAGAGTTCCGCATGGGCTAAAGCTCATCCTACATATCTGCTCGCGACGGCGGCGCGAGGGTCAGACCGGGCCGAGGCCGGAGCGGGAGATGTAGGTCTCGCCGAGGTCCTGCTCGTCTCGCTTCCTGGCCAGACTTCCGATGCGCCAGGTCCAGTTTCCATCCCACCTTTGGTCGCGGGCCTGCTTGCATACTTCAATGGCCTTGCGATACGAGCCCTCCTGCTCCAGGAGAACGGCCAGCGTCAGATAGCCCAGGTGGGCGGGCAGCGCTGTGTGGGGGCGCAGATCGTGAAAGGCCTGGGCCGCGGCCTCTGCGATGGCGACCTGCTTGTGGCAGGCGCCGAAGATCAGGTTCAGGGCATCGGAGAACTGGTCTCGCCACTTGCTGTGCAGGCGAATCATCTCCTGATAGACCAGGTGCAGGCCGATCACGTCGTCTTCGGCTCGGGCCCGTTCTTCGGCCTTGGCGAGGACTTTGGACGCCAGGGGTCTGTCCTGCGGCAGGTCTCTCAGGCAGGCGGCCAGAGCGGTCAGCAGAATGGCGGCGCTGTGGTAGTTCGACCCGCCTCGGCCGGTAGTCAGCGGTTTGCCGCCGGCGGGCAGGCCGGGAGGATGAAAGCTGGCCTCGATGTGGTCCCGCTCGACTCTCGTGAAAGCGGACGACCACCAGCCGCCCAGACCGAAGTAGCCCAGTTCTCCCTCTATCTCGCTGCGTCTGTGCCGAAGACGCCTGATGAGGTCCGTAGCGGTAGCCATCTGCCTTGCCCGTTCTCTACGTGGTATGCGCGAGCGAACCGACACCCATCCATCCAAAAAGCCGTCCATCCAAAGTCTACGAAACGAAGGGCCGGGTGCGAACTCGGACCGGCGGCGACGTGCGAGAATCTCTCCGGCCGATGGTGTGCGGGGCACACCCTGCGGCTGTGTTTTCAGGCTGGAGGCGGGAGGCTGTAGGAGGGATGGTGTGCGGGGCACACCGTACGAGGGTTCCGCCCATCCTGCGGCGCTATTCGCCGCCGAGCAGTTGCCGGCGAAGGAATGCGATCAGCCTGGGGATTTCGACGTCAGCGGCTTTGAAGATCTCGCGGAGATCGACGCCACGATAGTGGTGGATGAGCTTGTCCCGCATCCGCGCCATGGCCGACCAGGGCATGGAAGCGTAGGTGCTCTTGAAATCGTCGCTGAGTCGCTTGGCAATCTCACCGATCAGGAGGAACTGATGCAGGATGGCTGACTGCGTCTTGGCGTCGGCGAGCGAATCGCTCGAAATCCATTTGATCCATGAATCGCTCGATCTGCTCGGCGGCACGGAGCATGTCTTGCAGGAGGCTGTCGTCACGCAGCATAGATCTGCCTCGCGGAGCCGATGATTTCACGGCGATAGGTGGGATTCGGGTTCTCTTCGAGAGCCTGGATGCTGACGAGATCGACCTCTCGTCCGAACAGCCGGCACAGTTCGTTCTCCATCGCGAAATGGTCGAACATGCTCCAGTCGGCGTCGGGAGCGAACGCGACCAGCAGGTCGATGTCGCTGTCGGGGCGCAGGTTGCCCCCGACCGCCGAGCCGAAGACGGCCAGCCGGCTGATCTTCCAGCGGTTGCAGAACCGCTCGATCTGCTCCTGTGAGATGCCCAAGTCCATCGCCGTCATCTGCAAGTTCCTTTACGATCCTATCCCTGTTGCCTTCCTGCGCACGTGCGTATCATCGTAGCGCCTGGGCAGCGGCAATGCAACGGAAAGCCATGCGATGGTGTGCGGGGCACACCCTACGGCTGCGTTTTCAGGCTGGAGGCGGGAGGC
>ERZ764778.4487-NODE-4487-length-10135-cov-11.104762_pt1 | contig 10135 bp, 11 predicted proteins | sample MGYA00374951_ERZ764778 | MGnify/ENA primary metagenome ERZ764778 (study PRJEB28918, sample SAMN05720193) | bioreactor metagenome | isolation source: Anaerobic biogas reactor | place: USA:Washington, USA | collected 2015-08-08 ...
AGCGGTATATTTATGCAATCACCCTATCTCCAACCGGCTATTTCCCTATGCAAAAGTCATGGAATATCCTTTCTATTACTTCTTCCTTTAAGTTTTTGCCGCTTATTTCCCCCAGAGCTTCCAAAGCTCCCCAGATATCCACTCCCAGGCAATCCAATGAAACCTTTCCCATTACCGCCAGGCTGTCTTCTATATGTCTTTTTGCCGTTAATAAAGCATTTTTTTGCCGCAGGTTAATCATTACTTCCATGTCATCACTCTGTAGTTGACCGGAGAGAACAGCTTTCTCAATGCTTTCCTCCAGTTCTTCCAAACCGGTTTCTTCAATAATACTTCCTCTGACTATCTTAACTCCGGGAAAGAGCTGTTCCAGCTCAGCTTCACTTATATTCTTTTCTTCCAGGTCTTCTTTGTTAACCAGTACTATCTTATTCTTCTTCTCAATCTTTTCGTAAATCTTCCGGTCTTCCTGATCTATCCCGGTTCCCACATCTAATATAAAAAGCACCAGATCTGCTTCACTGATTACTTCCTGGCTTCTTTCTATCCCTATACGCTCCACCAGGTCTTCCGTAAAGCGTATTCCTGCGGTATCCCTCAACTTTACCGGAATCCCTCTAATATTTATATAATCTTCGATTATATCCCGCGTAGTACCAGGAACACTGGTTACAATAGCTTTTTCCTTTCTAAGCAGGGCATTGAGTAAACTGGATTTGCCTACATTAGGCTTGCCGCAGATGGCAACATTGATTCCCTCCCGGTATATTTCGGCCCTTTCAGCTGCCAACAAAAGCTTGTCAATTCTAGTTTTTACTTCCTGCAGCTTCCCCTGAGCAACGCTATAATCCAGGTCCCCCACCTCATCCGGGAAGTCCAAGCTAGCTTCCAGCATTGCATTTACTTCTATCAGCTGATCCTCCAGCAGGCTGATCTCCTGGCTGTTCCTCCCGGCCAGTTGCTTTAAGGCCAAATTCATCCCCCGTTCGGTTTTGGCCCGGATAACTTCGATCACTGCCTCTGCCTGGCTTACATCCAGTCTTCCATTCAAAAAAGCTCTCCGGGTAAATTCCCCCGGCTGTGCCAGTCTTACCCCTTGCCGCATTACCGCCTCCAGGCAGCGCCTGGCCGGCAAAGTTCCTCCGTGACAGTTAATTTCTACCACATCTTCCCCGGTGTAGCTACGGGGAGCTCGCATTAATCCCAGTAGAACTTCATCAATAATCTCCATTTTCTCATCACACAACCAACCCAGACTAAGTGAATAGCCTTCTTTATCCGAAAGCTTAATCCCCGCCCGGTAAGGTTTGAATATTCGTTCCACCTTTTCTATTACGTCATTTCCACTTAGCCTTACAATAGCTATTCCACCTTCCCCCGGTGCGGTGGAGATGGCCGCAATATCATCGCCGATCATTCTTTTCCCCTCACTTTAAACCTGGCTGATAATGCAAGACCCCTATTATTACATAGGGTTTGCATAAATATACCAGCGAGCGTTGGCGAGCGGTATATTTATACAAGCCAATGGTTGTAAAAATAACTTTTTGCACTGACCTCAACGGTTCTTTTAGATATATTACCAAAAGCGACCGGCAAATACACTTAAGTACTAAAATTAAAAAGGAGGCCCTTTCCCTGGGCCTCCATCACTGTCGTTTTTATTTCTTTAAAGATATTACCACTTTTCTATTGGGCTCGTCTCCTAGCGAAAAGGTAGTTATCTGGGGGTCAGCCTGAAGAATGGTATGTACTATTCTTCTTTCCTGGGAACTCATTGGCCTCATAACTACATTTTTTTTGGTTTTCTTAACCTTGTCTGATAGTCTTAAAGCCAACGCTTCCAGTGATTCCTCTCTTTTCTTGCGATAGTCTTCCACATCTAGCAAAACTCGAATTCTTTCCTCACGCTGCCGGTTAATGATTAAGCCGATAATGTATTGTACTGCATTTAATGTTTCGCCTTTACGTCCAATCAAAAGACCCATGTCCTTACCTATAATGTTTACTCTAACCCGGCCGCTTTCACATTCCACTTGATTAATCTGATAATCGATTTTCATCCGGTTCAGTAGATCTTCTACCACCTGGCGAACTTCTTCTTCCGGTTTCTTCACCAGGGAAACCCTTACTACAGCAGGTTTTTTCCCTACCAGACCTAGTATTCCTTTACTGGGTTCTTCCAGTACTTCAATAGAAACATCCTCAATGGCACATTCCAGTTCATCCAGGGCCGCTTTAATAGCCTCATCCACGTTTTTTCCCTTTTTTTCTACTGTTTGGACTTCCATTAACCTTCTTTCCTCCTTTTTCCCTCCCTGCTACCTTTTCCTCGGTCAAAGTATTATGACCACCACTTGATTCCTCCAGTGTTTCCTTCTCCATTTCCAGCTGAACTCCTGTTCCAGTAGCAGTAGCAGTAGCAGTAGCAGTAGCCAATTTTGCTTTATTACTGCTCCAGTTGATATAAAGCTGCTGTAAAATTCCTAAAATATTAAAAGTTACCCAGTATAAAGGTAAGCCTGCCGGCATGGTGGCTGCTATCCAAGCCATAAAAAGTGGCATTACATACAACATGGACTTTTGCGTGGGATCTTTGGTGTCTACCATAGAAACGCGTTGCTGTATAAAGGTGGTTGCCGCCGCTAAAACTGCCAGAATATACCAGGGGTCAGAACTGCCAATGTTAGGTATCCATAAAAATCGAGCATGTTCCTCTACCGCAAATTTAAAGTTGAACAATGATTGGTAAAATGCAATAAATATCGGCATCTGTATCAATAGGGGCAAGCACCCTCCCAGAGGATTAACCCCATGTTCTTTATACAGCTCCATTACTTTTAATTGCATGGTTTGCGGGTCATCTTTATATTTGTCCTGGATATATTTCATCCGTGGTTGAATTTCTTGCATAGCCCGCATGGATTTTAGCTGTTTATGCGTTATCGGAAAAAGAACGATTTTTATTACTATGGTCATAAAGATAATAGCCAGACCGTAATTAGCTACACCCAGGCTATCGGTAATACCATACATAAACTGAATTACACTGGCAAACCACTGAACAAAAGAATGCCACAAATTTCCTCCTGCCTATCAAATCCTCTAGTCTTTGATGACAGGTTCCACCTCCTTCTAGCGAAGCAAATGCCCGCGGGGTAACCTAATATCAAGGTACTGGATCATAGCCACCCGGATTGTATGGATGACATCTGGCCAGTCTTTTTACAGTTAACCAGCCTCCTTTGACTATTCCGTATTTCCTTAAGGCCTCAATGGAATAGTTGGAACAGGAAGGATAGAAACGACATGAAGCAGGCTTGAAAAAGGTTGCCTTTTGATATATTTTAATCAATTTTATTAGCATTTCTTGCAAAAAGTCCCGCCTTCTTCATAATGGAAATATAATCTTTTTCCATACCCGCAAAAGAACTTTTCCCAATACCGGCTCTAGCAACCAGGACAATATCATGCTTGGTCCTTATTTGTCCCTGATATTTACGCACTATGGCTCGCAATTGCCTTTTTATCCTATTCCTTATTACCGCCATACCTATTTTTTTGTTGGTAATAAAACCAAAACGATTATCGTCCAAGGCATTTTCTACATAATAAACTATTAAAAATCGCCCCGAAAACCTCTTTCCCTTTTCGAATACATTCCGATATTCTTTACTAGTTCTGATTCTTGCCTTTTTATCCAGCATAAAAACCTTCCCTGGGGAAAATAAAAGGCCGCTTTTACGACCTAGGCGGAAATACTTTTTCTTCCCTTTTTTCTCCTATTGGCCAATACTTTTCTTCCTCCTGCGCTGGCCATCCTGGCTCGAAAACCATGTTCTCTTTTTCTTTGCCTGTTCTTCGGCTGAAATGTTCTCTTCATTATTATTACTTGCCTCCTAGCTAGCGAGCTATACTCTTATCTATAAAGCTCACCTATTAAATCATATAAATACCCTACCATTATATTGATTAAACCCTTTCAATGTCAAGAAAACAACGAATTCTGCTCACTTCTAATTTTGAAATTTTTCTGCTATGATTATACTATATTTGTGCTTTAATCCCAATTAGCCTGTATTAATCTCTTTTTTTATCATTTTAAAAATTAATTTTTTTAATCTAAGTAAGACTTTTCCACAACTTGTGTATTTTTTTATTGGCTTTTCCACAGCAAAGCGGAGGTAGCTTATGTCTAATTATAAAGATTATTCTCTTGTATGGAATGAAGTACTTGATTCTATGTATCAGGAAATTGGTTCTACCAGTTTTGAAATCTGGTTTTCCCGGGTAAAATTCTCCTCCTTTCATGACAATATCTTTTGTATAATCGTTCCTGATTCTCTAACCAAAGAATGGATTGAGTCGCGCTATTTGGATATAATGCAGAATAAATTGCGTAGACTAATCGACTCGAGAGTAATCTTGAGCATCCGTACGGAAATCCTTTCCGGGAAAAGCGATCCTGTTTCCGCTTTAAATCCTAAATATACTTTTGACACTTTTGTTGTGGGTAACAGTAATCGTTTTGCCCATGCTGCCTGCTATGCTGTCGGTGAATCTCCCTTTAAATCCTATAATCCTCTTTTCATATATGGGGGGGTTGGCCTGGGTAAAACTCATTTAATGCAAGCCATAGGCCATCATATTCTTTCTAAAAAACCTAATTATCTAGTTATGTATGTTTCCTCCGAACAATTCACCAACGACATGATAAGTTCCATCAAAGACGACACTACCTCTTTATTTAGGAATAAATACCGCAGTATTGATGTTCTACTCGTTGACGATATTCAATTTTTGGCCGGTAAGGAGCGTACCCAGGAAGAATTCTTCCATACTTTTAATACCCTCCATGAATCCAATAAACAAGTAGTTATTTCCAGCGACCGACCTCCCCGCAACATTCCTACCTTGGAAGACCGTTTACGTTCCCGCTTTGAATGGGGTTTAATTACTGATATACAACCTCCTGATCTAGAAACCAGAATTGCTATTTTACGCAAAAAAGCACAAGGGGAAAACCTCAATATTCCCTATTCTGTTCTGGACTACATTGCCAATTACATTGATTCGAATATCCGGGAACTGGAGGGAGCGCTTATTAGACTGGTAGCCTTTGCTACTATTAATAACAAACCCCTGGACATGAATACCGCAGTTGAAGCATTAAAAGATATTATGCCTCCCCCTCGACCCCGTAAGATAACTATAGAAACCATTCAAAAAACGGTTGCTGCCCATTACCATTTGGAAATAAACGAAATTGTTTCTAAAAAAAGAAATAAACAACTGGTCTATCCCCGCCATATAGCTATGTATCTTTGTCGTAAATTGACCGATGCTTCTTTTCCCCAAATCGGAGAGCAATTCGGGGGACGAGACCATACCACAGTTATGCATGCCAATGAAAAATTAGTTAATGAATTGTTATCTGATCATGAACTGGCTGCCGAAATAGAATTGTTATGCAAAAAAATCGATCCTAATTACATTATTTAAAAAGTTTTATCAACAAGTTTTCAACTGAAAGATCTGCCCTGTTTCCAGGGATTGAGATGCTTATCCACAAAAACCAGGCTCCTACTACTATTACTACTAAATTGTTAATAAAAAAAAGAAAAAGGATGACGGAGGGTTTTTCTATGAAGTTTATGATTGAAAAAAAAGATTTACTTGCTATTACTAGTATGGTTTATAGAGCAGCATCCAGTAAAAATGCCATACCCGTTTTATCTGGCCTTTTACTGGAGTCTGATCCAGATACTGGTTTGACTATGACGGCAACTGATATGGAGATTGGTATAAGGGCCAGTACTGCCAAAATTGAAGTTATGGAAAAAGGCAGTGTACTGGTTAATGCTCACTATTTTTTTGATTTTATCAAGTTATTACCCGAAGTTCCGATATTTATTGAACTAAACCAGGAAACAGCCCAATTAGATATAAAATATGGTCGTTCATCGGGTTTCATAAATACCTATAGAGACTACGAGTATCCAGAACTTCCCCTTAAAAAAATACAACCCTGCTTTTCCATTAGCCAGGAAGTGTTAAAAGAAGCTCTTAAGAAGACCGTTTTTGCCGCTGCCGGTACCCATTTTCGCCAGGTTTTTACCGGAGTGCTTTTTGATCTGGGGGAGGGCGGTAATTTAAATATAGTTGCATCTGATACCCATCGCCTGGCTCGTTATTCTTGTACTATAAAGCTAGATGCTCTGGAACCCTTAAGTTTCATTATTCCGACGCGTACAGCTAATGAAATTTTACGACTACTGGATGATAGCCCGGAAGAAATAAATATAGGCTTAAGTAACAATAATGTGAGTTTTTATCGTAATAACTTCTTGTTGCTTTCACGGCTTATAGATGGACAATACCCCAACTATGAGCAGGTAATACCACATTCTTTTAGCTACAAAGTCAAACTGGATACGCAAGTTCTGGCAGATACCCTGGAAAGAGCTCGAGTTATCCCTTCGGATGATAAACTAAAAATTCAGTATACCCGCTTTAAGTTTGAAGAAAATGAGGTAGAAGTTAATAGCTATTCGGAAATAATGGGTGAAATCACTGAAGTAATAGAAATTGAAAATCCAGTTGAAGGTGAAAGTGGGTTAAATATTTCATTTAATACCAATTACTTCCTCGATGTAGTTAAAATTCTGGAAGGAGAAGCTAAAGAACTGCTCATAAACCTATCCAGTGTATTGGGTCCGGCCATGATTGTAAATCCGCAAAAAGACAACTATCTTTATGTATTGGTACCCTTGCGAACCAGTAACTAAAATGAAAGAAAGATAGATATTGAAAATCCTTAATTTTCAAATAAAAGATTTTCGTAATTTAAAAAAGATTGAATACCAGCCTTCACCGGGCTTAAATATATTCTATGGAGAAAATGCTCAGGGAAAAACTAATATTTTAGAAGCTTTATACTACTTGTCCACGGGTACTTCTTTTCGCAGCAATAAAGAAAAAACTTTAATCAGCTATGAAAGCTCAAGCCTTCAGGTTCAAGCTCGCTATAATCACCAGGAGAGAATAATTGATTCTAGCATCACTTATGGGCTGGATGGTAAGGTGTTTAGAATCAATAGGAAAAGAGCCAGCTATAATCATATCGACCGTTTGAGAATAATCCTTTTTAGCCCGGATGATTTGTATTTGGTTAAAGGAGCCCCTTATAAGCGCCGGTTTTTTTTAGATTTCCTTTTGGGACAGATATCTAATGAGTATTTATTTAAACTAGATAATTATAGAAAAATCCTAAAAAAAAGGAATTTATTATTAAAAAAAGAAGAAGCTAATAGCAGAAGTTTTGCTATAATTAATGATATTTTTATGGATTTAGCCGCCCAACTACTTATATCAAGATTGAATCTGATTAATGTTCTCGATGAAGCCATACAGGAGATTTACCCACAGATTAACAATGATGGCGGGCAGTTAAAAATACGCTATGCTCTTTCTTTTCCTGTTGATAGTGGTAAAATTAATCTGGATATACTAAAGGACAGCTTAAGGAAGCAAGCAGAAAGTGAAACGGAAAAGGAAAAGAAAAGAAAAACCACTCTGCTGGGTCCGCATCTGGATGACATGCATATTTATCTAAATGAACAGATGGCCCGCTTATTTGCCTCTCAAGGCCAGCAAAGAAATATAGCTATTTGTTTGAAACTGGCAGAAATAATGACTTTTAGAAAAATAAAAGGTTTTTTCCCTGTTTTTCTATTGGATGAGGTACTGGCCGAACTGGATGACAGTAAAAGCAATAAATTGTTAAAACATCTGGCACAGTCCCCTTTTCAGAGTTTTCTTACCTCGGTGAAGTTGGAGAAATTTGGGGCATTGGATGCTTCGATTTCCCTGGTTAAGGATGGCTGTTTGCTAGGAAAGGAGTAGTTATTTGTGTATGTTCACTTGGGAAACAACTACATTATTTCTTTTAGTGATATTATCGCCATTTTAAACATTGAACCTCCTATTTCCCATGATCTTAAAGATGTTATTGATATGGCCAGGATTGAAAGATGCCTGGTTAGTATCAGCGAAAAAGGAAAAGAGAAATCTTTAGTAATTTGTAACGACAAATTATACCTGTCGCCAATATCATCGAATACCTTATTTAAAAGGGCTGCAAACCGCTAAGGGGAGGGCTGAATTTGCTAGAAAGAGAATACAAAGCTTCTGATATCCAAGTATTGGAAGGTTTAGAGGCAGTGCGTAAAAGACCGGGTATGTATATTGGTTCAACCGGGCCTAAAGGTTTACATCACCTGGTTTTTGAACTAGTGGACAATAGTATAGACGAAGCCGTAGCCGGATTCTGTAAAAAGATAGAAGTAACCATTAACCAAGACAATAGTATTACGGTTTGTGATGATGGTCGCGGTATTCCGGTAGACATTCACCCGGCTATGGGTATTCCCGCGCTGGAAGTAATTTTAACTACCCTTCATTCCGGGGGAAAATTTGGCGGTAGTGGTTATAATATTTCCGGGGGCTTGCATGGAGTGGGATTGTCAGTTGTAAATGCCCTTTCCCGGCGAATGGAAGTCCGGATAAAAAGGGATGGGCATATATACCAGCAGGATTATGAACGAGGAAACCCGGTAAATGAGATAAGGATAATGGGTGAGAGCAAAGAAACCGGAACAAGTATTCGTTTTTTTGCGGATGAAGAAATATTTGAAGAAATAAATTTTGAAAGAGAAATCCTCTTGCAAAGATTGCGGGAATTATCTTTTCTCAACCGGAATCTAAAAATATCGTTTCGGGATGAGAGAGAAGAAGAAGTTTTTTACCAGGAATTTCACTATTCCCATGGTCTTAAAGATTTTGTGGCTTACATTAATAAAAATAAAGAGGTTATTAATGATAACCCCATCTATTTTGAAAAGAAGAAAGATGATGTTATCGTACAGGTGGCTATTCAATACAATAGCAGTTACAGTGAAAATCTTTATTCTTTTGCCAATAATATCCGCACCCAGGAAGGCGGTACCCATGAAATAGGCTTTAAAAATGCCTTAACCCGGGTGATTAACGATTATGCCAAGAAAAACAATATACTTAAAGAAAATGATAATAATTTATCCGGCGAAGATATTCGCGAGGGAATAGCCGCGATTATATCGGTCTTGGTAAAAGACCCTCAATTTGAAGGACAGACCAAAACCAAGCTGGGCAATACCTATATTCGAGGAATAGTTGAAAGCATAGTTTTTGAACATGTGGAAGACTATCTTAATGAAAACCCGGCGGCAGCACGCAAATTGCTGGATAAGGCCATTTCCGCCCGTCGGGCCCGGGAAGCGGCTAAAAAAGCCCGGGAACTAACCCGGCGGAAAAATGCCCTGGAGTCAACGGCCCTCCCCGGCAAGCTGGCCGATTGCAGCAACAAAAACCCGGCTGAATCGGAATTGTTCATCGTGGAGGGAGACTCGGCCGGAGGATCGGCTAAACAAGGAAGGGATCGCAACTACCAGGCCATATTGCCCTTGCGAGGGAAAATACTAAATGTGGAAAAAGCACGCTTGGATAGGGTACTATCCAGTGAAGAAATTAGAAACCTTATTACCGCCATGGGTACAGGAATAGGCGAAGACTTTGATATCAAGAAAGCTCGCTACCACAAGCTTTTTATTATGACCGATGCTGACGTTGACGGGTCTCACATCCGGGTTTTATTACTTACCTTCTTTTATCGATATATGAGAGAGTTAATAGAAGAAGGATACCTTTATATCGCCCAACCGCCCCTTTACGGCTTGAAAAGAGGCAAAGAGATTAAGTATTTCTACAATGATGCTGATTTGAATGCCTTCCTCAGCCAGACGGAACAGAAGTGGTCTATTCAAAGATATAAGGGCCTGGGGGAAATGGATCCGGAACAATTGTGGACTACCACCATGGATGCAGAAACCCGAACCGTATTGCAAGTTACAGTGGAAGACGCCATAAAAGCCAATGATATCTTTTCCGCCTTGATGGGGGATAATGTACAACCGAGGCGTGAATTTATTGAGAGCAATGCCAGGTACGTAGCTAACCTGGATATTTAGGAGGAGCTTAAGAAATTGGCACAGGATAGTCTATTTGAAAAAGTAATACCCATAGATATCGAAAAGGA
>ERZ764778.4496-NODE-4496-length-10122-cov-4.323135_pt1 | contig 10122 bp, 6 predicted proteins | sample MGYA00374951_ERZ764778 | MGnify/ENA primary metagenome ERZ764778 (study PRJEB28918, sample SAMN05720193) | bioreactor metagenome | isolation source: Anaerobic biogas reactor | place: USA:Washington, USA | collected 2015-08-08 ...
TGGCCGAGGTACAGCTAAAGTCCCTGAAAAAGCGTTTCAAGGAAACTGCTTTTGCCCGGGGAGCCAATCGTGAGCAGATGAAGAGCTGTACAGAAATAGGTTTGGAGCTTGATCAATACTTGGAAATTGCGCTGCAGAGCATGCAAAAAATTTCTGCGCAAATAGGACTTTAAGTTTAAAAGATGGGATGACAGGAAACATTTAAGGTATAACAAGGATGTTTCCTATCGTTAAAATGAAGTAAAAAGGTGGAAAAGATGATAAACAGGGAAAATATAATTGAATATATGCGCCAGGAGAGCTATCGGCCGATGTCGTACCATGATCTGCGCGAGGCTTTACAATTGACAGACGAAGATGAAGGCCGCTTCAGTGAGATGATCGGTAAACTGGAGAAAGAAGGCGAGATTATTCGTACCCGGAGGGACAAATACGGTCTTCCGGAAATGATGAATATCTACCGGGGCACTATCAAACTCAGCCAGCGCGGTTACGGGATTCTGCTGCCCGATCAGATCGGGGTGCCGGAAATATTTATTTATGGCCGCAATTTGAATGGGGCTATGCATGAAGATCGCGTGTTGGTGCGTATTCGTGAACGGGCCAGTGCTGATCAGCGCCCGGAGGGCGAAGTGATCAGAGCCATTGCCAGAGCCAATCAGGAACTGGTGGGAACGTTTGAAAGAGGCAAACACGCCATGCAGGTTATTCCTGATGATCCCCGCCAGATCTATCCCATAAATGTCAGGCCCAGCAGCAAATTAAAGCTTAAAAATGGCGACAAGGTTCTGGTAAGTATAAATAGTTGGCCAGATAAAAACAAATATCCGGAAGGAACCATTACCGAAGTTTTTGGCCGTCAGGGGCAGCCGGGGGTGGAAATGCAGATTGTAATTAAAAAACACGGACTGCGGGAGCATTTTCCCTCGACAGTAGTAGAAGAAGCCCGCACCGTGGCGCTGCCGGTCAGCGCAGAGGAAATCGCCAGGCGGCGAGATCTGCGCAGTTTACGTATGGTTACCATCGACGGAGAAGACGCTAAAGATTTGGATGATGCGGTTTCAATTGAAAAGATTGCCGGCGGATATCGTTTGGGAGTTCATATTGCGGATGTTTCCCACTACGTCCGGGAGGACAGCAAACTGGACAAGGAAGCCTTCGCCCGCGGCACTTCGGTATATCTGATTGACAAAGTGTTACCCATGCTGCCGGCTGAGCTTTCCAACGGCATCTGCAGCCTGACCGCCGGGCAGGATCGACTGGCAATAACCTGTATGATGGATATCGATAAAAAAGGCAAGGTTTTTAAACATGATATCTTCAAATCTGTTATCCATATAAATGAACGCATGACTTATACCGCGTTCAACCAGATCATTACTGCTGACGACCCGGAGATGAAAGAACGCTATGATAATCTCGTCAATGATTTTCTGCTGATGAAAGAGCTGGCCGATATCATCCGCCAGGAGCGCAATAACCGCGGAGCTTTGGATTTTGATTTTCCGGAAAGCAAAGTGATCGTTGATGAAAATAGTTTCCCGATTGAAATCAAGCGTTTTGAACGTGGTGAGGGAGAAATGCTGATTGAAGACTTTATGATCAAGGCCAATGAAACCGTAGCCGAGTATATGTTTTGGCAGGAACTCCCCATTCTCTACCGGGTACATGAAAAACCGGAAGGAGAATCTCTGACCAAGCTTAACAAAGTGTTGGGTGTTTTCGGTTATAAAATAGCGGAAAACAAGGCGCAACCTTTTGTGTTTCAGAAAATATTAAAGGATATTAAAGGTTCACCGCAGGAAAATGTAATTTCATTGCTGGTGCTGCGTTCCATGAAGCACGCCCGCTATTTGCCCCAGGAATTGGGACATTTTGGCCTGGCAGCTAAGTATTATTGTCATTTTACCAGTCCCATCCGCCGCTATCCCGATCTGATCGTGCATCGGGTACTGTCCCTCGTGCTGGAAGGCAAGATGAACAGCAAAAAGAAATCCGCATTGGAAGCACGCATGGGTAAATACGGGGAGCAGTCCACCCTGCAGGAAGCCAAGGCCGAAGAAGCGGAGAGAGAACTGGTCGATATCAAAAAAGCCCAATACATGCAGCAATTTGTCGGCGATGAATTCGATGCTCGCATATCCTCGGTACTGTCTTTCGGATTTTTTGTGGAACTGCCCAATACCGTCGAAGGTTTGGTACATATCTCCACCATTGCCGACGATTATTACATTTTTAATGACCGCGATTATACCCTGACCGGTACCCACAACAGCAGGAAATACGCGATCGGCGATCAGGTGAGGGTACAATTGGTCAGTGTCGATGTTGACGCTGCTAAAATTGATTTCGAGTTAGTAGAGTAGGAAATGCCAAGGTTTTAACAAATCATATAATAACAAGATTATCTTCTATAATTTACGGCAATATAAATCACTTCAGGAAGGTATTTAATTTTATTTGTCGAAGTTAAATATTTATAACAATTAAATAATAGTTTTCGAGTTTTTTAACCTAAAGCTTAAGCAATGGTTTTGAAACCGATAGGGTATAGCGGGAAACTGGTATGCCTCCCAATGCGGAAAGAAAACTGATTCTGACACTTTTTGTGTGTTTGTTTTTACTTAAAGACAGTTACTAATCCGTAACTGTCTTTTTTACATTCAAATGTAAGTCTTTTAAAGGAGAGGGTAATGATGAGCGGGACAAAACGGCTGATATATCTATTTTTATTGATTGTAGTTTTTATTAACTTGAGTTTGGTTCCGCTTTGGGCAGGAGATGGTTCAGGAGGAGGCAAAGGCCAGCCTCTGGCTGTAGTAACCTCCATACCTGCAAATGGAGCCACTGGGGTTAATAATTTAGATGCAATCACAGTGACTTTCAGTAAAAATGTGGTTTATATGACAGTCAGGGAAAACAACCAAAAATGTTTTTCCTTGTGGCGGGGACAGGACTCAATACCAGTGGAAGTAATTATGGCAGACGATCAAATTGAGTTTGACAAAAGAAGAGATATCATTATTAAACCCCGGCAACCGCTCCAGTCTGGTGCTGCCTATCAATTAGAAATTGCTCCCCAACTGGAGTCCAAAAGTGGTGTTACGTTAGGGGAAAAAACAACAATAAGCTTTACCACTGCCGGTGTAGCAGCTAATGGTGGTATAGAATCGAATCAACAGAGCCCTGATGCAGTAACGCTTCCCCAAACTGAGCCGTCTGCTTCGGACTTAACTGCAGCGCTGCCGGCGTCTGGCCCGGAAAAGGATGATGTCAACCAAGCTAACAACCCGGCACAAACAATGGAAACTGATAATAATGGCCCGGCTCCGGATCAGCTAGCGGAAAAGGCGAATAAATCCGACGGAAAAAGCCAAAAGGGCCCGTTTATAACAATCGCTATTGCGGTGGCTTTAATAATAATGGGGATGGCTTACCACCGGAAAAACAAAAAATAGCTCGATAGACTATTGACAATAAATGAAAGCAGATCGCATCGAAATAACGTATTGGAGCAAATAAGGTGAGAATTACAAAAAAAGCGTGGTTGTTTTTACTCTTTATTCTGGTGCCGCTGCTGATTATGCTGCTGTCACTTTTGGTAGGACGCTATCCCGTTGATATAAATACTGCCCTGCATGTGCTGTGGTGCCGGATAACTATGCAGCCTTGTCAGGTGGCCGATTTTTATCAAACTGTCGTTTGGGATATACGCATGCCTCGAATAATTCTGGGGGCATTGGTAGGTGGCTGTTTGGCCATCAGTGGAGCAGCTTTTCAAGGCTTGTTTCGCAATCCCCTGGTTAGTTCCGGGATTCTGGGAGTTAGCTCCGGAGCCGGTTTTGGAGCTGCTCTGGCGATAATTCTCTTTAATCAAGTGGCAGCTACTTATACGTTTGCCTTTGCTTTCGGTGTTTTGGCCGTGGTATTAAGCTATTTGATCGGTAAAGTGTATAATACTACCCCTACTATTATGCTGGTATTGGGCGGAGTTATCGTATCCTCGGTATTTTCTGCTTTAATATCGCTGCTTAAATACTTGGCTGATCCTTTAAATGAACTGCCCGCCATCGTATTCTGGCTGATGGGAAGTCTGGCTTCAGCCCGCTACCGTGATATTCTCATTGCCGGAATCCCGATGCTGATAGGTACACTCGGCTTAATAGCAGTGCGGTGGCGCATTAATATATTATCTATGGGCGATCGGGAAGCACACAGCTTGGGAATAAATACTACGATAAACAAAGGTCTGGTAATTGCCTGTGCTACCCTGGCCACCGCCGGGGCAGTATGTGTCAGCGGAATCATAGGTTGGGTGGGATTGGTCATTCCCCACATCGGACGGATGCTGGTAGGTAATGACAATAAAATATTGATTCCGGTCAGCTTCTCTTTAGGGGCCTCGTTTTTAATCATTGTCGATGACTTGGGCCGTATATTAACCGGAGCTGAAATCCCCCTGGGTATACTTACGGCTTTGGTAGGAGGACCATTCTTCGTCTATTTGCTGAAGAAAACCAAAGGGGGCGGGTGGTGACCATGAAATCCTTACTGGAAGTACAGGATATCAGTTTTCGTTATCCTGGGTCTTTAATCCTGGATAAAGTCAGTTTATGCATAAATCCCGGAGAAGTTGTCTGTTTGCTGGGGCCGAACGGCTGCGGAAAGACAACTCTTCTGGACTGTATTTTGGGGTGGCTGAAGCCTTGCGAGGGACAGATATTTTTAAACAGTAATGATCTATCTGCTATGTCTGCCCGCCAGATTGCACGCTTCCTGGCCTATGTGCCCCAGAATCATGAGAAGACTTTTCCCTATCTGGTGCGCGACATTGTACTGATGGGAAGAGCTTCGTTTCTGGGCCCGTTAGATCGGCCTGGGGCAGAAGATGTGGCAATTGCTGAGAAAGCCCTGGAAATGGTGGGAATGTCTCATTTGAAAAATCGCCCCTATACCCAGCTAAGCGGTGGGGAGGGGCAATTGGTAATGGTAGCCCGGGCCTTGGCTCAAAACAGTCCTTTAATTGTAATGGATGAGCCTACCGCCCATCTGGATTTTAAACACGAACTGATCATCCTGGAAACCATCGTTGAATTAATAAAAAAAACCGGTTTGTCGGTGCTGATGGCTACCCACATCCCCAATCATTGTTATTATTTCGAAAACAAAGGTATTTTGACCCGCGTTGCCTTGCTGAAAAACCAGCGCATTATGGCGGCGGGGAGACCATCGGAAGTGCTGACGGAAGAGAACCTGGGCCAGCTTTATAATATCAAAACCCGGGTAATTAATTGCTGCCTGGAGGAAGATGGGCAGATTAAGCAGGTGGTGCCTATCTGCACCATAGATGGGAGAGCATTGAATTAGGGGGTTAAGTATTTGCCAAAGACTATTCACCTGAAACTACATATAAATCGGCCTTTCCTGGTTCTGGCGGTATTATTGATATTTTTAATAAGCATGACGGGCGGGTGCAGTAATAAGCCAACTGGCCAAATGCAGACTGGTGCCCCGGAGCTTCAAACCGTTATCGACTGTGCCGGGCGCCAGGTAAAAGTCCCGATTAATCCTCAGCGTATAGCTTGTCTTTGTCCCGAAGCCGGCCATGCATTGGCCATGTATGGCAAGGGTTCGACCATTGTGGCGGCAGTGGGCGGAATGCAAAGAGATAAACTGCTGGTAGAGATGTACCCGCATATAGCCGAAGTGCCGGTACCCAAGAACAGCGGTGTGATTAATATCGAAGAGTTGGCCGCCGCCGCCCCCGAACTGGTGTTTATCAAAGAGGATACGGTAAACAATGAGGCGGAAATGGAGAAACTGGCCAAGGCCCGGATTCCAGTGATAGCTATCAAGTTTAACACTATGGAAGAGCAACTGTATGCCCTGCAGGTGATTGCTCAGGTGGTGGGAGCCGAATCTGAATGGCAAAGGTACAAAGAATTCTATCAAACCACCTTGGATTTGGTGCAGGAGCGGGTTAAACTGATTCCCGATTCTGAGCGGGTGCGAATCTATCACTCCATAAATGAAGCCACTCGTACTGATAGTGAAGGCACTTTGCCAGCCGAGTGGACCAGGGCCGCCGGGGTAATAAATGTCTCCATTGACCAGGAACTCAAAGTGGCTGAGGGTAAATACTATGCCAGCATCGAGCAGATTCTGCTCTGGGATCCAGATTACATATTAGTTAATGATCCTAATGTAGTGGGTTATATCATGAACCACGAACATTGGCGTCCCTTACAGGCGGTAAAAAATAACCGGGTACTCCCTTTGCCCAATGGGCTAACCCGCTGGGGCCATTTTTCTTCCCTGGAAACTCCTTTGGCAGTGTTGTGGACTGCTAAAACCGTTTACCCGCAGCATTTTCAGGATGTGGATATGAGAGCAGTGACCCGTGATTTTTATAAACAGTTCTTTGCTTGGGAACTGGATGAAACGACGATTGATAAAATCTTAAGCGGCCAGGATATGCGCGGGGCCAGGAGCTAATCTATAAAGTATCCAGATAGAATATATGAATGGAGATGATTTGGTTGCGAGTCCTGATATGTATTGACGATACCGATAATATCGATATCAAACGCGGCACCGGGCAGCTGGCATCCCTGCTGGCAGAAGAAATAGAACAGAAAGGTTGGGCTAAGTGCGAAGCGGTCACCCGGCATCAATTACTTGTCCATCCGGATGTGCCCTATACATCTCATAACAGCGCCATGTGTTTTGCGGCAGATATACAACCTCAATATTTAGAGGATATCATCCGCTACGGGGGTGATTTTTTGGAGCGGGAACGAGCCGTCGGATCCGATCCTGGATTGTGCATAGTAATTCCCGATCGCCTGACTAACCCAGGTTGGCTGATAGCGTATGGTTTTTCCGCCAAGCAGGAAGTTTTAAATAAGGAATATGCCTACAGCGTTGCTGCCGAATTGGGAGTGCACCTATCCGAGCATGGCGGCACCGGGGACGGTGTGGTCGGCGCCCTGGCCGGTACCGGCCTGCGCTTAAGCGGCAACGATGGACGTTTCCGCGGCAAATTCACTATCGGAATACCGGGAGAGTCGCTAACAGTGGCAGAGATTTATGCCAAAACCTATATCACCAGGGTAAGAAACAAGGCAGACGGGAGATTTTTGCTGCCAGATGAGCGGATTGAGCTGGGTGAAGTAGTAAAAGCGGTGCTCATCGACCGGGAAGCCGTTTTACTGGTCAATCCTTTGGCCGTCCCCGGAGACCGCGGGGCGGTATGGAGAACCTGCAGCAAAGAAGAACTCAAGGGATATTAGTATTTGCCCTGAACCAATCGGGAACGGAGTTTAAATTTACGGGGTGGTGATAAGATCGGTAAATAATTTTTAATGCTGATAAAAAACGTTAAGGAGGGAATCAATTTGATCGGGAGCAGGAGAAACAGGTCATATACGGCAATAATTGTGGCTTTATTTTTCATCATGTCCATGATTATTGGTGTGCCGCCGGTGCAGGCAGCTGATATGACTGTAGAATTGCTAAGCCCTGCTGCTACATTCATAAGTGATGATGGCAGCACGGTTATATATCAGGTAAATGACGCGCTTGATAGAAATAATATCGTTTTCAAATGGAATTTTAGTAATGGAATCGATGGAAAGCTGGAAACGAATAAAGCTTTGGTCACTCTAGCCGAAGATGGCGGTGATCAGATAAATCTTGATTGTGGTTTGGATTTAAGTTATTTTGAGCAGCAAGATCCGAAACTGCGGCAACTAACGTTAAACCTGACCAGTGTTGATTTGCAACCGGCAACTGACTACATATTAACATTGGATGGGTCAATTACGGCAAACAACAGCACTTCATTAGGGAAAGATTATGTATGGCAATTCAACACTGCTGAAGCGGAAATAGTTGAAATCACCGCCTTTGATGCAATCGCCGATGTAAATGCTGGTACGGCAGGAGCGGCCGCCTATGCAGATGCAGCTGCTGTACAAGCTATTTTGCCGGATTCAGTTACTGCCAATGCAGGTGCAGTTACCGTACCGGTCACAGCATGGCAAGATACAGATACGTATGACCCGGCAAAAGCAGGCAGCTATATTTTCACGGCAGTCCTGGGAACCATCCCGGATGGCTATGCCAATACCGGAGGCTATACGGCAACCGTAGAAGTAATAGTAGCAGCCGCTTCTGTAGCAGACACGACCCCGCCGGTCATTACCCTATTGGGTGATACTGTCATAAGCCTGACCGTAGGCGACACATTCACCGAGCCTGGATTTAGCGCCACCGATAATTTAGATGGCGATATTACAGCTAATGTAACCATAGGTGGAGAAACAGTAGACACAAGTAAAGTCGGGACTTATACGATTACATACAACGTAAGAGATGCTGCCGGTAATGCAGCAACCGAGGCAATCAGAACGGTCATAGTTGCAGCTCCGGCAGCCCCGACTCCACCGGTTTCAATCGGAAGCGCGGCAGATCTTATAGCCTTCGCGGCAGCAGTCAATGGCGGTCACACTTACGAGGGCGAGACAGTGGCGTTGACCGCGGATATTGATTTGACCTCTGATGTCTGGGCGACTATCACAGGCAGCTTTAACGGCACCTTCGATGGGGACGGACATACTATCAGCAATCCTGATGCAACCTTATTTGCAACCATCGGGGCTACAGGTGTCGTGCGCAATCTTGGCATTACAGGTACCGCCAGCGTCGCCGGGGCACCCATTGCGCTGACCAATAATGGTATGATTAAAAACTGCTACAACGAGATGAATGTTACGATTGGTTCTACAGGCAATACTGGTGGTATCGTGACTGGCAACGCAACCACAGGCACAATACAGTATTGCTTCAATAGCGGCGTCATTGGTGGGACATGGGTAGGCGGCATTACGGGAAGAAACTACGGTAAAGTCCTGAACTGCTATAACGCAGGGCCGATTACCGGAACCAACTGGTCGGGCGGTATTGCCGGGTGGAGTGAAAACGTAGCGGCAGTCGTGCAATATTGCTACAATGTCGGAGATTTATCGGAAAGCAAGGCAGATCGTACCGGTAGCATTATCGGCAGGATCAATGCCGGCACTGCACTTGACTGCTATTACAATAGCTCGAATGATGCAAGCAAGAAAGGTGCTGTAGGAGCAAACGTCAGTCTGAAAACCGACGCGGAAATGCAGGATGCCTCCTTCCTTAACCTGCTCAACGGCGAGCAGGAGTCGGCACCCTGGGTTATGGATACCACCACTATCAATGGAGGTTATCCCATTTTAACCTGGCAGGCGCCGGGAGGCTCCGGAGACCCGGGGGGAGAGCCTTCTGGTAAAGAGGCTCCGACCTGGCCGGGCGAAGCCGTTATAACACCGAGCGATATTACAATTGATGGCTTTACCGTAAGTTATCCGGCGGCAGACGATAATGAGGGTATAAGCAGATATAAGATTGAGGTAAGCTTAGGCGACAATATACTAAAATCCGGATATGCCCTGGGTTTGACGAAGGCATTTACAGGTCTTGCTGACAACACCACCTACACATGTACAGTAGTTGCAGAGGATGCCGCGGGAAACAAATCTCCGGCTCTGAGTGTCGAAATTACAACCCTTTTCAATGATGTGGATGCACCAACCTGGGCTGTGGGAGCGAAAATTCTGGTAAGTGATGTTACCACAAGCGGATTCACAGTCGATTATCCGCCAGCATCCGATAATGTTGAGGGTGTCCTAAAATATAATGTTGCGCTGAAGGCGGACGGTATCGTCGTCTCCAGTCAGTCAATAAGCGATTTAAGCATAGTATTTACAGACCTTAACGAAGCTACCGAATACAATATTACGGTTGAAGCGGAAGATGCGGCCGGCAATAAATCAGCCGCGTTGACTAAAAATGCCAGCACCCTTCAGGGTATTCCCACCTGGGGATCGGACGCCAAGCTAGTAATCAGCAATGTTATGGCTACGGATGTTACCATTAACTGGCCCTATAGCAATACGCCTGAAAACGTGGCCGGTTATGCTCTATTTGTAAACGGCACAGAAACAGAGCGTTTCCTCCCCACGGATTACTATTGCGAGTTGGGCGGACTGCTCAGCAGCACCAAATATGTCTTTGAATTGAAACCGTTTA
>ERZ764778.4503-NODE-4503-length-10102-cov-11.308450_pt1 | contig 10102 bp, 8 predicted proteins | sample MGYA00374951_ERZ764778 | MGnify/ENA primary metagenome ERZ764778 (study PRJEB28918, sample SAMN05720193) | bioreactor metagenome | isolation source: Anaerobic biogas reactor | place: USA:Washington, USA | collected 2015-08-08 ...
ACAACCTTTCCCAACGATGTGGAGCTCGAGGGATCAGGCTCGCCAGCGATATGGTCCCTAATCACATGGCAATCGACTCTGACTGGGTCTATGACCACCCGGATTGGTTCATCCAGGCAGATCAACCTCCCTTCCCTGCTTATCAATTCAATGGACCTGATCTCTCCAAACGTCCTGGCATTAGCGTCAACCTGGAAGATCATTACTACTCCCGCACTGATGCAGCTGTGGTATTCAAACATTACGACCACAACTCCGGTCGAACCCGTTTCATCTATCATGGCAACGACGGAACTAGCATGCCCTGGAACGATACGGCTCAGTTGAACTATCTGGATCCTCAGGTACGCGAAGCGGTCATCCAGACCATTCTTGATGTCGCCCGAAAATTCCCGATCATCCGCTTCGATGCAGCCATGACCCTGACCAAAAAACACTATCAGCGTTTGTGGTTTCCGCAGCCAGGCAGCGGTGGAGATATCCCTTCCCGCGCCGATTACGCCATGACCAAAGAAAGCTTCGACCAGGTCATGCCGGAAGAATTTTGGCGTGAAGTGGTGGATCGGGTTGCAGCAGAAGTTCCGGATACCCTCCTTCTGGCTGAAGCTTTTTGGTTGATGGAAGGTTACTTTGTGCGTACGCTTGGCATGCACCGGGTTTACAACAGTGCCTTCATGCATATGCTCCGCAACGAAGAAAACGAAAAATACCGACTGTTGATCAAAAACACGCTGGTGTATGATCCACAGATCCTCAAACGTTATGTTAATTTCATGAACAACCCGGATGAAAAGACGGCTGTGGAGCAATTTGGGAAAGGTGACAAATACTTCGGGATCTGCACGTTGCTTTCCACCATGCCGGGTCTCCCGATGTTCGGGCATGGACAAATTGAAGGCTATTCAGAGAAATACGGCATGGAATATTACCGCCCTTATTGGGACGAGACCCCGGATCAGGGCTTGGTTGACCATCACTCCACAACCATCTTCCCACTGCTCCATCGGCGTAAGGTTTTTGCCGAAGTTGAAAACTTCCGTCTTTACGATTTCTGGAGCGACGGAGGGTTTGTAGACGAGAATGTGTTTGCGTACAGTAACTTCTTCCAGGGTCATGCAGCCCTGGTGGTCTACAACAACCGCTTTGGCGACAGTTCCGGCTGGATCAAGCATTCCGCTCCCTATCTTGTGAAAGACGGGAATGAAGGTCAGTTGCACCAGAGCGATCTTGCCGATGCGCTGCAACTTCATGGCAATCATGACGACCTGGTGCTCTTCAGGGATAACAATTCCAAGCTATGGTTCCTGCGAAAACTGGGTGAGATCCGGGAACGAGGTATGCATTTTGATCTTCAGGCTTATTCCCACCAGGTTTTGCTCGATTTCCAGGTCGTCAGCGGACCTCAATTTAATACGTTATTCGAAATCTATAACGGACAGGGCATCGCCGACCTTGGTGGAGCACTGGAAGAAATTGACTTTGCCCCCCTGCTGCAGCCTCTTCGTGCAGTTATCAACCCCCAAACCCTGAAAGCATTAACCGAACCGCCGCTTTCATCTGCTGAAGAGAGTTTTCCAGGTGACCAACACCAGGAAACCTTAAATCAGCTTTTGATGGCTGGGAAATCCCAGCCGGAGGCTTTTGATTTGGATGAAGCTTCCCAGAGAGCGAAGGAACTGCTGATTACTCTTTCCAACCCTGAGAAGCTGGATGGGAAGCTGGCTCTCTCGGCTATGGTGACTACGCGCAGCGCCTATGATAATTTGATGGATAAGCTTGAAAGCGATCCTCGCCGCCGCTATGCTCTGGTAGTTTGGGCAATCTTGAGTAATCTTGCAGGTCCAGGCAACCAGCTGCGTGCACAGGAATTAAATCGGGCAATTTCCCAACGAAAACCGGTTGTGAATCTGATCAATCGCACTCTTGGGCAGTTGGGTTTTACTGAATACGAGTCCTGGAAAGCGACCCAGGTCATCCAGACTCTGATCACAGACCTCCAGCCATTGGAAGAGGAGGTCAGTCCCAGATCACTCCTGGAAAAATGGGTTGAAGACTCTTCTGTAAAAACCTACCTGGAAATCAACGAATACAATGGCATACGCTGGTTCAATAAAGAGCAATTTGAAAACCTGTTATGGTATCAACGTGCCGCCAGGCTGCTTACTTTGGCAGTCGACCAGGAATCGGATTCGACCGAGATCCTGGGAGCGATCCTGAGGCAAGAACAACATTTCTCGGCCATCAGTGAGGCTGAAGAAAAGTCGGAATACCAGCTCGACAAATTGATCGAATTGCTCGATCAGGCGTAGAATTCGTTTTTTGCTCTAATCAAGGTCTGAGTGAAGACACTGTCGGCTCTCAGACCTGATTTTTTATCCCGTACTTTCGCCAGTGACGCCGCAATATCTGCATCAATATGATCGCCTGTTACCAGGTCCGTCAGCCAAACTGCCATTGCTGCGTAGGCAATGTTGTTTTGCGGCTCGATGCGATGAAATTCCTGGTGGAACCAGCCGCAGGATGAAAACATTCGCTGTCGTTTGATCTGGGCTTGCATCAAGGTGTTGATCTTCTCCAAATCTGAGATCGAGAAATGTGTGGCGCCTTCTTCCGTGAGCAAATCAGAAAGGACTTGTTGTCCATTAAAAACCTTGATGTACTTGTTGCGGAAGCGCCATGGGTCTGCGACAAATCCAGACATAAAACGAACAAAAGACTGATCCAGCCAGCCAGCTACATCGCATAACGACCGGTAAAGCGGCGCTTTCCAATCGGCACCAGGGGTGCAATCACACGATTTCTGCCAGCGATCCACACCATGGAAGCAAGACCAGGATGAAGGTGATACCAACATTGCCCTGGCGTTGACCTCATTTTCCTGCAGCCATTTACCCGGGTAGGTCCACCGCAACTCACCATGAGAGTTGCTTGCATTAACGACATAGGTAAGAAAGATGTCGCGAAATTTTTGATGATGACCGTAAAGTTCCCCATCACTGGCGATGATATTGAGCCCGTTTTGATCCTCAGCCAGTCTTTCGCGTATGGTCTGTAGAAATTGATCGCCATTCTGGGTGCTGCTTGGAATAAAACTTACCATTGTGCTTAGCTCTCTCTGGTAAGGAAAGACGATCATAGGTTTTCTTCCACCTGGAAGATCAACCAGGTAAGGACCCGGCTTGCCATCCACCGACCGCACCTGCCAGGGTGCCAGGATGGTGAATTTAATCCCCAGGTCAGATAAAACACACAGCGTGTTGATATCGGCGCCGGTCTCCGGCAGCCAGATACCTTCCGGCTTGTGGCCGAAGCGAAATTCAAAGTCATACATCCCCCAATAAACCTGGGTAATGCGGTCTTCCGGTGTTGCCAGGGGCAAAATTGTATGGTGGCAACTCTGAGCCATGCCGTTGCCTACTCCGTAAGTATCAAAATTGGCTTTCTCCTGATCCACGATCTTCTGAGCGATATCAGGTCTATATCCCCACATCCAGCGGAAGAGGGTCGGTCCAATATTAAAACTGATCTTCCCGAAATTCCCAGCCAGTGCGTTCGGCTCGTAGCATTCCGCTAATATCTTTTCGTTCCAATTATTGAAAGGTTCTGCACCAATTTCTGAGGGGATGTAGTTCGAGATAGGGTCTTCGCGAGGGGGTTGATAAAAATGACCGTGGATGCAGAGGTTCATAGATTGGGATGTTTTCCTTTGAGGTGCGTTAGTTTTTGTTTCATCCTGGCAGGGTTGATTTCAAAAATTCTGGACATACTGTCCAGGGAAGTAGTTCGGTTTTCAGCCAGGTAGTCCATCCAGTATACATTAATTGGTGGATTCTTCATGTTGTTTTCGATCATCTGAGTAAAGAAACTATATTGGACTGGAGAAATAGTTAAAAATCTTGGAAGTTTTCCCATCGCCTGTCCAACCAATGCGACAATTTCCCGGTAGCTCAATTGCTCCGGACCGCCAACCTCAACGATTTGATTGGCAGTCTGAGGTAAATCCATCGACCACAGTAGCGCCGTAACAAAATCGTCGATCCAAAGTGGCTGCAGCAGGACCTTTCCTTCTCCTGGCAGGAAAAAGAAACCGAGGAATTTCTTGATCATACGGGCAATCGACTGGGAAAAATGGTCATCTTCACCAAAAAGCCAGCTGCTGCGAAAAATGGTGTACTTTAATCCCGATTTTTTGACGATTTCTTCACCCAGCCCTTTGGCTTTAAGCAGACCGTAGGCTGAGTTCTTATCAGCTCCAAGATGGCTGATGTAGAAGAAGCGTTTTACGCCAGCTTGCCGGGCAACATTTGTGAAAATCTCAAGGTTTCTGATCTCAAACTGATTTAAGTCAGCTTTCAATCCTTCTTGCTCGACTCCGGCAAGATGAAAGATTGTATCCACCTGGTTAAAAGCGGAACGTAAACTGCCAACATCTTCCATCGAGCTGAGAACAAGATCAAAATTCTTTCCTTTTGGCAACCCACCGCCAACCGAACCTGGAGTTAGCAGCAATCGGAAATTTAAAGCGTTTTCCTCCAGTTTTCTGACGAAATTTTTACCAATAAAACCCGTGCTGCCGGTGACCAAAATCATGCTTGCAATTATATCAGAAGTAGAACTTGGCATGCTACTTGCACTTAATTATGTGGTAAGAAAGGTGGACGGAAGAAGTTATGGAAAAGAAAATTGGTTTTCATTATTTTCAAGACTTGAACCATTACCAGAGCAGAGATCTGGCTTTGTGGAAACCTGAGTTGGAATCTTTGCAGTCTGGCTGGTTGGTGCTGAAAGCAAGCCCCTCCTATGCCATCCCTGAAGAGTTTATCAGTGGATTGCTGGATTCAGGCGTGCAGCCAATTATTCACTTTGATTTTCCAGTCAATTCAGAAATTCGTGCTGAGGATTTGCGCATCCTGCTTAGCTCTTATGCCAAATGGGGAGTCAGGTATATGGTTTTCTTCGACCGACCCAACATGAAATCCAGTTGGCTGCATGACACCTGGTCGCAAGGCGATCTGGTTGAACGCTTTCTGGATCGTTATTTGCCTTTTGTACGGGCAGCAGAGCAGCATGGTCTCATCCCGGTCTTTCCCCCCTTACAACCCGGTGGTGATTATTGGGATCTCTCATTCCTGAAGAAGGTCCTCACCCTGGCTAAACAGCGTCGCTCGCTCGATTTCGTCACCAATCTGCACATTGCAATCAGCTCCCAGACTTTCAATCATCCTCTCAGCTGGGGTTCCGGCGGAAAGCGAAATTGGAAGGTCCCGCGTCCCTATTCAAAAAGTGAGATCGGAGAAGAAGATCACATCGGCTTCAACACCTGGCAATGGTACGCTGATCTCGTCAACAGTATTCTGGGTGTCGACCCCAAGATGTTCCTGTTCTATTTTGGCAGTTCCGATATTCGCAGCAGTGTCCTTGACCCTAAGGTCACGTTTGAAGAGCTGATTGAGTTTGCCCTCAGTCCCTCAGAAGAAGCTGGTCGAGCAGCCGATCAAAAAAACAGCATCCTCGGGTGTCTGTTCTGGATTCTCAGTTCCAGTGAAGACAGCAAGGAAGGCACCACCGCTTTCTTTGACGTGAGCGGACAACCAAAGGTGGCTGCCATTCCAGCCTACAAAGAGAAACTAGAACATACTCGCAAACAAACCTTGGAATATGCGGTGTCTGATCGGTTGGCATCCTGGATTTACCCGATCGATCATTACCTGCTGCTCCCATCTTATGAATGGGGCATCCCTGAAAACACGCTGGATCGCATCAGACCAATCATTCGCGATTCCCGCCCAACCATCGGTTTTTCACTGATCGAAGCAACAAACGCACGAAAAGTAACCGTGTGGAACGAGAACGGTGCCTTCAGTGTGCACGACATTGATATTTTACGAGAAGCTGGCTGCCTGATCGATGAACAGATCATCAACAGCATTGGTATTCCCGCATAATTTGAAGGAGAGAAGAAATGGTTCCAACTTACACGAATATGAGTCATCTATCCCCTACTGTTCCAAAGATTGTAGTGATCGGTATGGGCGGCGGAGGTTCCAACGCAGTCAACCGTATGATTGAAGGCGGGATGCAAGGCGTCACCTTTGTGGCAGCCAACACAGACGCCCAGGCGCTGGGAATCAACCTGGCTCCCAACAAAATCCAGTTGGGTCCAAAATTGACCCGCGGGTTGGGCGCTGGCGGTCTGCCAACGGTCGGCGAATCTGCAGCCGAGGAGAGCACCAAGGAACTCGCAAACATCCTTCAGGGTGCCGATATGGTTTTCTTAACCGCCGGCATGGGTGGCGGAACTGGTACAGGTTCCATCCCGATCGCAGCCAAAGTTGCCAAAGCCTGTGGTGCAGTGACTGTTGGGATTGTCACCAAACCCTTCTCCTTCGAACTTGGTCGCCGGCAAACCAATGCCAACACAGGTATTGAAAAATTGAAGGAATACACAGACACACTGATCGTCATCCCCAATGACAAATTGCTTGAGGTCGCGCCCAGAGATCTTCCGCTCGAAATGGCATTTACATTGGCAGATGACGTCCTCAGGCAAGGCGTCCAGGGAATTTCCGAGTTGATAACTGAAACCGGGCTCATCAACGTTGACTTCTCACACATCAAAAACGTTATGACTCGCGGTGGCGGTGCTCTGATGTCCATCGGTACGGGTAGCGGACCAAACAAAGTCCACCAGGCAATCGAAAAAGCCCTGCACCATCCCTTATTGGACGACATCGACCTGTATTCCGCCTCCGGGATGATCGCCAATTTTACAGGAAGCGAAGATATGTCCTTCCGGGATGTGACCGAAGCGTTGAAGACCCTGCAAAACGCCACCGGTGGGCATGCCGATATTATTCCAGGCATTATCACAGATCCAAGAATGGAAGATCGTGTTCAACTGATTTTTATCGTTACAGGAATTGGTGCACCAAAAGCAAATTTTCAGTCTGACAGTTTCACCGGATTGGCTCAAACCAGGACGGAAGAGCCCCGTCCGTTTGAAACTGAATCAGAGCAGGCAATGGAAGAGCCAAAAGTGAACAATGAGATCGGTCTTGAGCAATACCCACTGGTAGACGCAAGAGATAACCTCTCCGTACCCGCATTTTTGCGCCGGAGAGTCAAGAAGTAAAGCAGGCAGCATGAAGACAGAAGCTATCCGCAAGGTAACTGAAAAAGTCGTTGGGAAGCATCCAAAACTGGCTGGGAAAAACCCCAAGGTGAGTACGCTTTCACCTGGCACATATCTACTTCAGTACAGTTTTAGTGATGATCTGCCAAATGGGAAGTCGATCTCTCAGACCATTCGAGTTGTAGCGGACGAAGAAGGCAACATCACCAAAATGTCTTCCTCAAGAGGATAGGACAGGAGCACAAATGACCGCCACAAGTTTCCCAATGGAAAGTTTGAAAGCTGAGAAACGACGGAAAAAGGTTCGCAAACAAACAGAGCCTGACCAACCGGTTCGGCTTTCTTTTGACACACAACGAATCTTCGCAGCCAAACAAGCCAGACCTGTTGAGCAGATCCTGTTCAATGCTTCAGCTTTGGAACAGATGAGTTATCAACCCACCGTTCGACTTGAAGTTAAACATTATTCGCCCGAACTTCAAAAGGGCGTCACCATGATGAATAAAGTCGGCAGACGCAACTTCTTCAGAACTCAGGCTTTTACTCTCGTGACAATATCTGGCATGGGATTGTTGATCGGCTTTTTTATTGCCTACTTCATTTGAATCATTGCCAAAAGGCACACATAGTCAAAAAAGACGGTTCAATAGTTGGGACCGTCTTTTTCTTGTACACCATTCCATGAAACTATCTCTTAATCGATGTTGAAAATCTATTCTAACGACTGTGCAAAAGTATCTTTTTCCTCCAAGTATCGTAGAATAATCATAGGCATCCTCATAAATTCGATTGTCTCTCTGGTCATTTAATGTATAATCTATTGATACTTGATTTTTAAGAGGATTTTATGACCGTTTCACCCAACAAGAAAAACTCAAATTACTGGGAAAAAATTGAGATTGGTACCGATGACCTGCAGTATCTCACCAATTATTTGTTTGAAACGGAAGAACCTCTCTCCATCCAGAACCTCAGCCGCGTCTTAATCAACAATCGCCTTGAAAAGTTGGCAAAAGAGGAAGCTGCCCGCCAGGCTAAAGCTGGTCTGACTTACTTTCCAAGAGAAACCTACCAACCTGGCGATAAAGTGAATTTTCCGGAACTGGAGGATACCTCTGGTGTGATCATGTCTGTCCGTCAAGGTGACAATCCGGGCTTAGGCAGTTTCCAGGTTATTGAAGTTGAATTTGAAGATGGCACCACCAAAGAGTTTGCTTCAGGGCTTACAGACCATCCACTAAATCAAAAAAACTACCAGACCACTCCCGGTGAGGAACAATCCCCGGAATCAATTGGCAGAATCTATGGGCGCAGCATTAGCACCTTGCTGCGTACCGCCCTCGATGAACAAAATGATCTGATCCGGATCGGTGACACATGGTTCCCACGCTCACTCCTGATCGATGTCGGTGCCGGTCACCTGAACATTGCTGAAGCCATCCTCGATTCCATGTCAGGCGGTCCGATCAGTATCCAGGAGTTAATGAGGCAGCTCGAACTAACTGACACAGGTGAAAACCAGAAACTGCTGGAATTTTCCTTGAATTATGCCCTTCAGGAAGATCCCCGTTTCGACGAAGTTGGCACCACCGGTCAATTCTCCTGGTTCTTGCGCAGGCTGGAACCTGCTGAAGTATTGGAAACCCCACCTTACCTACGCACTGAAGGACTTTCCATTCTTTCAGATGAACTGGATGACAACACCTATCAGCTCCTGGATGAATTGAATGACGAGCTATCCTTCACCACTGAAGATATCAACGATGCTGAACCCACCGACAGAATCTCAGTTACCCTCACTTATCCACACTGGAGAGCAGGCAGTCTGCCTGTTTCACCGCTGACCAACCAGGTTCTGCCCTCAGCCCTGGAGTCTCACACCATTAAGGTGGCATTCATCGACGAACAAACCCAGGAAACGATCTCAGCCTGGATCGTTCGAGACCATAACTATGTGATCGGTCTGCGGGATTGGTATGAAAGTAAAAGCCTAATTCCAGGCAGTATCATTGAAATTTCACGCACAGATGACCCGGGTGTGATGAAGATCACCCCTCAGAAAAAGCGATCGAACAAAGAATGGATCAAGACGGTCCTGGTCGGAGCCGATGGCGGGTTGGTTTTCGCGCTCCTGCGTCAGCCGATCTCCGCTGGTTTCAATGAGCGCATGGCAATCGCCATTCCTGATGTGAATGGATTGGACGATGTATGGAAGAACCGCCAAAGCAAGTCACCGGCTCTAAAGACCGATATCATGCGCATGATGACTGAACTCTCCAAACTCAACAACCAGCGCCATGTCCATTTTATCGACCTGTATGCAGCCATGAACGTTATTCGAAGAACGGCACCGATGGATCTGCTTGATGTGCTGCTCTCGAGCGAAGAATTCTTCCATGTAGGGGATCACTACTACCATATCACCGAGAAAGCTTAGGAGGATCAATGCTAAATAAATCCAGTTTGATGAAACCGAACAGGAAAACAAAATTTCGCATTGATTTTGATTGGTGGAAATCCCAGGATCGTAATTGGCGCAATTCTTTGATCACCTTTCTCTGTCCGGAACATAGAGAAGCATTCGCGCATTTTAGTGATGAAACCATGTTGGACCTGGTGGATCTCCAGACAGGTGAAGTTACTAAAGGTGATGCCCTCATCCACACCCTGATCACCCATTGTGCTCGCCAGGAAGATTTCATCACTGCCAACGCACCTCTGGTGGATTCGATATTCAAGATTTTTCTCAGCAAGAACAACCAACCGATGGATTCGGAAGAACTATCCGAGATTCTTCGAAAACCTGCCATGACCATTTTAAGTACCATCGGTACGACCCGGGTTTATAAAGGAATCCGCCCTGTCTGATATTCTTCTTGTCGGGAAGGGGCTTGACCCCTTCCGTAAGGAATAAAACACAGCCCTCAGTTTTCGCCACGAAGCATTGCCTCTCGTAGGGAAGGGGCTTGA
>ERZ764778.4507-NODE-4507-length-10100-cov-7.436038_pt1 | contig 10100 bp, 10 predicted proteins | sample MGYA00374951_ERZ764778 | MGnify/ENA primary metagenome ERZ764778 (study PRJEB28918, sample SAMN05720193) | bioreactor metagenome | isolation source: Anaerobic biogas reactor | place: USA:Washington, USA | collected 2015-08-08 ...
TAGGTCAGGGTGGGCTGGGTTGCATCAATATCCCGGATTTCACCGTAAGGAACCAGACCCAGCTTAATCAGGGCCTGGAAACCGTTGCAGATGCCCAGCATCAGACCGTCTCGATTTTTCAGTAAATCCATAACCTCGTCACGGACACGGGGGCTGCGGAAGAAGGCGGCAATGAATTTGCCGGAGCCTTCCGGTTCGTCACCGGCGCTGAAGCCGCCCGGGATAGCGATGATCTGGGATTCTCTAATCTTTGCGGCCATGGCCCTGATGGAGTCTTCAATCGCTGCCGGGGTGAGATTTTTGATAATGAAAATCTCGGCTTGGGCTCCGGCCAATTCAAATCTCTTCTTCGTATCATATTCGCAGTTGGTGCCCGGAAATGTGGGAATCAAAACCCGCGGTTGGGCTGCTGTTATAGATGATTTTGCCTTCCCGCGCTGGTTATAGAACACGGTTGGGGGTGCTGGCCGAACCAATTTATCCGTTTGGGTCGGAAATACGTTTTCCAGCGGTGCTTCCCAGGCAACCTGGGCTTCCTGCAGACTGATGGTCATGCTGGCGATGGCAATCATTTCCTCTTCCTGGGTTCGGCCCAGTAGCTGATAAGGAATCTTATCCAGAGTCTCATTTACATCAACATCCGCTGGAATCTCTGCTACCAGGCTGCCGTATGCCGGTGCAAACAACAAAGTCTTTAATTCTTCCGGGGTGAATGCTTTTTCTTCCATAAGGAAACCGATACGGTTACCAAAGGCCATTTTGCTAAGAGCCTCGGCGATGCCGCCTCCGCGCACGGGATGGGCCGCGATTATTTTACCAGCATGGATCAATTGGGTGATACGCTGGTAGCTTGCGCGCATTAAATCAAAGTCAGGCAGTTCGCAGTCATCTCTGACGACCGGGATATATACAACCTGGCTGTCAGTACGCTTGAATTCCGGGGAGATCAGGTTTCTTACATCGGCCGTATCTACGGCAAAAGCCACCAGGGTAGGCGGTACATGCAGATCCAGGAAGGTGCCGGACATGCTGTCCTTGCCGCCGATGGCGGGGATGCCCAGCTGCATCTGGGCATGGTAGGCGCCTAGCAAAGCCGCAAAGGGTTTGCCCCATTTGCTGCTGTCATTTCCCAGCTTTTCGAAGTATTCCTGCAGGCTCAGACGTATGCTTCGGTAGTCGCCGCCCATGGCCACGATTTTGGAAACGGCTTCCACTACCGCATACAAAGCACCATGAAAAGGACTCCATTTGCCGATTTGTGCGTTATAGCCATAGGTCATGAGCGTACAAGTGCTGGTATCGCCTGATTCCACCGGCAGTTTGGCAGCCATGCCGATGCCGGGGGTAGCCTGATAATGGCCGCCGAAGGGCATCAGCACTGTACCGGCACCGATAGTGCTGTCAAAACATTCCACCAGACCTCGCTGCGAGCAGACATTCAGATCCTGCAAATTATTCAGCCAGGCCGTTTTAAGGTCAGCAAATATATCTGCCGTCGTGTTTTTAAAATAGTTTTTATCAGGATCTGGTTCCAGAACCCGGACTTCGGTGTGTTGTTTGACTCCATTGGTGTCCAGAAAGTTACGGGCAATGTCGACGATGGTCTGGCCGCGCCAAACCATCCTCAGCCGTCTGTCATCGGTTACCTCCGCTACTTCAGTGGCTTCCAGGTTTTCCGCATCGGCCAGTTCTTTAAACTGCCCGGCATGTTCCCTGGCTACCACCACCGCCATCCTTTCCTGGGATTCTGAGATGGCCAGTTCGGTTCCATCCAGACCTTCGTATTTCTTGGGGACAGCGTCCAATTGAATGAACAGCCCGTCGGCCAATTCTCCAATGGCCACGGAGATTCCGCCTGCCCCAAAGTCATTGCATTTTTTGATCAGCCGGCTGGCCTCAGGATTGCGGAACAGCCGTTGGATCTTTCTTTCGGTGGGGGCGTTGCCCTTTTGGACTTCAGCCCCGCTGGTATAAATGGATTCTTCGGTATGCTCCACCGAAGAGCCGGTGGCACCACCACAGCCGTCCCTTCCGGTCCGGCCGCCCAAGAGGATGACCACATCTCCGGGGGCCGGCGTTGCCCGCACCACGTTGCTTTTGGGCCCGGCGCCAATGACTGCGCCAACTTCCATGCGTTTGGCAATGAAGCCTTCATCGTAGATTTCCGCTACCTGCCCGGTGGCCAATCCGATCTGATTGCCGTAGGAACTGTAACCGGCGGCTGCCCCGGTGGTAATTTTCCGCTGGGGCAATTTGCCTGGCAGGGTATCGGCAACGCTTACCCGGGGATCGCCGCTGCCGGTGACCCGCATGGCCTGATAAACATACACCCGTCCTGAAAGCGGATCACGGATGGCGCCCCCCAGACAGGTGGCAGCGCCGCCGAACGGTTCGATCTCGGTAGGGTGATTGTGGGTTTCGTTCTTAAACATCACCAGCCAGTCTTCTTTCCGGCCGTCGATCTCGGCTTCCACCACAATGCTGCAGGCATTGACCTCTTCCGAAAGATCCAGATCGGGAAGTTTTCCTTCCTTCTTCAGTTTTTTCATGCCCAACACGGCGATGTCCATAAGGCAGACATCTCTTTCCTCGGAGCCATATACAAAACTACGATCCTGCAGATAGGTTTCATAAGCTTCCCGCACCGGACGGCCCAATCCATTGTCTTCTTCGATCGATATATTGTCGATACTGGTCAGAAAAGTCGTATGCCGGCAGTGATCCGACCAATAGGTATCAATGACCTTCATTTCCGTCAGGGTGGGGTTTCTCTTTGCCTGATCACGGAAGTAAACCTGGCAGAACCTGAAATCTTCAGGACTCATAACCAGCCCCAGTTTTTCCTGATAAGCAGGCAGGGCGGCTTCATCCATTTCGATAAAGCCCTCCAGCACGGGTACGTCCAGGGGCACGATGGTTTCCATTTCCAGGGAAGCGGGTTTCTCCAGGGAGGCTTCCCGCGAATCCACGGCATTGATGCAGTAGTCCTTGACTTTGCGGATATCGTCGGCGGTAAGATCGCCGTATAACAAAATCAGCTTGGCGGAAAGAATGACCGGCGGTTCGTCCTGGGTCAGGATCTGGATGCATTGGGCGGCCGAGTCGGCCCGCTGGTCATACTGACCGGGCAAATACTCCATGGCAAAGTGTTTCACGCCCGGCTCTATATCCACGGTTTCATCATAGACAAAATCCACATTGGGCTCGGAGAAGATGGTGGTCTTGGCCTGCGCATAAGCCTGGTCGGAAATGCCGGAAATATCATAGCGGTTGATGATCCGGACTTTTTCCAGATGCGCGATGCCCAGGTTTTCCTTCAGATCATGGTACAAATGCCGGGCCTCAACATCAAAGCCCGGTTTCTTTTCCACCAGAACGCGTTTTACAGTGTTATTCAATCTATTCTGCCTCATTTCTCGAGTGCTCATTTTATATGTTATATCATATATGGTTTTGCTTTTGAAGGAAAGGGAGAGCGCTTGGCGAAAAATTAATTATTAACCTATTGCTGCTCCCGTAAGGAGAAGTTTTGGATTAAAATGGGTGTAAAAATAATGGCAAAGGTGATAATATCAAACAAACCGAACAATAGATACAGGAGGTTTGTCAATGAATCGCACATTTGCAATGGTAAAACCGGACGGCGTACAAAGGGGCCTGACCGGGGAAATCATCAGCCGGTTTGAAAAAAAGGGTATAAAGATCGTCGCTTTGAAACTGATGCAGATTACTACGGATCTGGCAGAACAACACTATGGCGAGCATAAAGAAAAATCTTTTTTTGCTGAATTGGTTGGATTTATTACATCCGGCCCAGTGGTGGCCATGGTGTTGGAAGGAGATAATATCGTCCCGATTGTCAGGGCCATGATGGGTGCCACCAATCCGGTGGATGCAGCCCCGGGAACCATTCGCGGCGACTATGCCATGTCCATTAATAAAAATATAATTCACGGTTCAGATTCACCGGAAAGCGCCATTCGTGAAATCGATATATTTTTCAAAGAAGAAGAACTCTACGGAACGTAGGTTGCCTAAAGGCAATGGCTGCGGTAATCTGGGCGTAGTCATTGCGAAAGGAGAACAACAACCATGATCATTACATCTCTTTCTTTGCCTATGTTACGATGAATCGTGGTGACAAAACAAGATCTAGATTAAGAGGAGGGCGACAAAATGTATAGTGAAAAGAGCAAACGACACGGTGGTTCAGTTTCCGATGGGCTTTATGGATTGGGATTCATCGGAGCACTCGTGTTCTATCTTCAGCACGCCACGTCCTTGGTGGCCGGCCTGATCGGCATTGGCAAAGCTCTGGTATGGCCGGCCTTCCTGGTCTATAATTTGCTGGCTTATTTGAAGATGTAAAGCATTAATAAGGGGGCGAGAAAATGGCAAAAACTACTAAAGGCAATTGTTTATGCTGCGGCGGAGTTTTCGGCAAGACTGCTATGAGCACGCATCTGCAGACTTGTATTACCCGAAAGGCGGAATATGAAACAGATGAAATCAACAAAACTGAAAGCTATTATTGCATTTTTGTACAGGGGCAGTACAGCCCGCAATACTGGATTTATGTGGATATACCTGCCAATACGACTTTGAAGGTGCTGGATGGTTTTTTGCGGGATATATGGCTAGAATGCTGCGGTCATATGAGCCAATTCATAATTGGCAAACGAATATATTCATCATATGCTGACAAAGAATTTGGAGACAGGAGCATGAGTACGAAATTAAGCAGCGTTTTGACAGTAGGTGATAAGTTTAAGCATGAATATGATTTAGGCTCAACTACATGTTTGCAACTAAAGGTCATAGCTGAGTTTAGCGGCAAGAAAAGAAAAAAGAAGGTAAGATTGCTGGCCAGAAATAATCCGCCGGTTATTGAGTGTTCATATTGCGGAAATCCAGCCACCAATATATGCTGCGAGTGCATCTATGATGGACAAGGCTTTCTTTGTGATACTTGTCTGGAAAAACATGAATGCGGAGAAGAAATGTCTATGCCGATCGTTAATTCCCCAAGATCAGGAGTTTGCGGATATACGGGCGGTATTTACGATTAAGACGTTTACCGTTGGATTAAATTGATTTTATGAATGCAACCCGGCTATGAAGTGAAAGTTGAGGATAAGTGATGAATAATAATGCAAGGTACAGCAAAGCCCAGTGGAAAAAATTAAAAGAGCTGGCCGGCGAAGTATACAAAATTGAATTGGATGCGGAATTGGACAAATTATTTGACGTATTTCAATCCTGGAAGTCCGGCAAGGTAGATTGTTGGGACGTGGAGGAGGCGATTCATAAATTTCACCAGGGCCCATCCAGGAAGCTGTACAACCGACATAATAATGCGGATGCGGATATAATTGTTGCATGGGCGCTGAAAGGCGGGATTCTGCCGGCCGACAAGGTTCCGGAAGATCTGCTGGAAGAAATTAAACACATTATGGCTATCTATGATTGAGGTTCTAAAAACATGGGGCATGCTGTATGTGTTCCGTTGTGCTGTTTATTATGCGTCCGATGATATTTATAATCCCGAATTATTAACATGGTGGAATTGGAAAGAAAAACTTTATAACGGTGGAAGCTTATGTCAACAGCTCGGATCATAACCTATAACATAAAAAGCGGACATGGGCAGGACGGGAAATTGAATTTACACCGCACTGCAGCCGCTCTTAAAGAGCTGGATGCCGATATTATTTGTCTGCAGGAAGTAGATCACAGAATGCGTCGGACTTATTTTGCGAATCAAGCATGGTATCTGGCACGTAAGCTTCACATGCAGTACAGCTTTGGTGCCGCCATAAATTATAGATGGGGAGCCTTTGGCAATGCGATTCTGTCCAGGCATCCCATTGTTCTAGAAAAGAATTATCAACTTCCGGCCTTCAATTCCAAACGGGCCATGCAAGAAGTTCATTTGATGATCGACGCAAGCAGCCTACGGGTTTTTAACACCCATTTGGAGCTCAATCACAAGCTGCGGTTCAATCAGGCAGAAAGCTTCATCGTTCCGCTTGTTAATGCATCTGATGAACCGGGTGTTTTGTGCGGAGATTTAAATGAGAGCCCGTCATGTCCTGCGGTTCAATGCCTGAGCAATTATTTCCGGGATAGTTTTGATGTGAATTCCGGTTCCTGCATATATACCTTTCCCGCTGATGTACCTAATGATAGAATAGATTACATTTTACTTAACGCGGCCTGCAGGGCGGTTGATTATAAAATAACTCCAACTCAGGCTTCTGATCACCTCCCGGTTCTGGCCGTCGTTGAGTTTTAAGTCCAACGGGCGAGCTAACTTATTGTAACTTTATTCGGTCAGTGGGATCGTTTATCATTGATAACAAATTTGTACTTGCCGGTAATCGGAGATAGGGGTAAAAACTGATTAAGATTTATTATTCGCATCACTTTGGTTCTTTGGTCGATTCTCAGTCTTCATTTGATTTGGCCTTAATATCCCGTAGTTTCATTACATTGATCATAGGGATATGAACAGGCGGGTGAATGCCGGATTGAGCTGTAACACTTATTAAATAGGAACGGGAGATATGCAGCAAAGTGATGAGCCCGTTTATTTCAATCATTTCCATGAATTTTTCACGTGATAATCTCTCGGGATTACCAGCAAATAGACCATGCATTTCCAGTTCGATGTTAAAAAGGATTTTATTTTTGACTTTTGCTTTTACCTTAACAAAAAATTTAAGGATGCCCCGTAATTGATTCCCGTCCTCTTCGACCCCGGCAATTTTGTAATCAAAATCAAATGAAATGTCTGCCCGGCCTTTTATATTAATAATTCTGGTATCCAAAAGCAATTTGTTTACTCTGCTGCCCAGAATTTGAAAATCGGCCAATGCTTCATTGTTGTTATTCATGCTCCCACCGCCAGATATTCAATATATTCAGCAATATTGTCTTTACACTCTGCTCTTGATATAACTGAGTCTTCCTGCTCAAGCTCCTTGAATTCAATACTGAATTCGAAACCCAGTTTAGTAGCAATCTTCCAAAGCTGTTCTACCGTATAGTTGTAGTCGCCGCTTTCAAGTTTGGCTACCATAGGCTGAGTAACGCCCAGTTTTTCAGCAAGATTTTTTTGTGATAGGTTGTATTTTTGTCGGTAATCAAACAGGTTAGTTGAAATTTTATAATAGATTTCATACAAGTCATCTTTTTTATTAGTTTCATCTTTGTCTAGCTGGTCAATCATTTCCCATGCATCCGGCAGATTCCTAATATCAATCATCATTAATAACCTCCTTTAGTCGTTTCTGAGCCAGAGGAATATACTTGCTATAACTATACTGACTCATATTTTTATGGTCTTTTTCTTCAAAAGCGCAAAGCAATAAAGCATATCTAAGCCTGTTACATTCTATTTCTATGAAAGTAAAAAGTATACGGATATTACTTTGAGATTTATTAAACTTTATTGCATATAGACCATCGGCCTGCTTAAGCTTTTCAAACCAATCACTTTTTAAATGCATTTTTCCTGTCGTTCATCCAAGAATTTAAGCCTCTGTTTATATTTTCCGCGGAAATCATCTTTATGCCCGCTTTTTTCCAATATATTATGTAAGTCACCTTCAAAATCCCAATGAGTCTTTATGTATTTGGTTTGAAATTCTTCGGGGTAGAGGATTTTTCCCAAGTGGTCCACAACAATGACATCACAATCATTATATTACCCATAAGTTATACTAACAATACATATTTTCATCAAATATCACCTATAAGTTATTATTATTCTATGAATTTCATCAAAGGTAATTCGTTTTTTGCAAAACATTTTTCGAAAATTGCTGTTTTTATCATTTAACACTTCTAAACATTCTCTGCCTTACCGCCCCCGGCTCCGGTCTTTTTCGAGATCGTAAATGATTTTCTTCAGGTACCATTCTTCAGTTTGATTCGGATGTTTTGATTTAATGTAATTCAATTGCCGCTGCAGGGACTGCTCGGCGTCAGTGTCGGTGGAACCATACAGCATTTTATATTCCTTCTTTAACCGTTTGATTACGAACGGTTTTTTTATGGCCTCAAGAAAACCTGGCATTCATCAAACCCCCAATAAAAAGAATAAATTTTTTACATGAAACATTTTTGGATATCTCAAAGCATAGAACTTACTTCTTAATTTATGTTTATATCTTTAATTTTATATAATATGGGAAATTTATGCAAAATTATTGAGCTGGTTTGATGATGATCAAAGGTTTGCTTATTGAATAGCAACCAATATTTATAAGAAGAGGAAAAATGTTTCACGTGAAACATTTTTGATTTATGAGTGCCTATTTTACGGGATTCTTTAGAAAAAAACTATTGAATATTTTATGATTTCTTTTTTATGTGTCGGAATAACAACTGGTAAACAAAGAAAGATAGCTTAATTAAACTTCAGCTACTTTTTGTTTAGAGATCTTTTTTAAAGATTTTCTTCCAATCTCAATCTTATTTTCTCACCTCATTAACCACCAGTTTGTATTTGCCGGTGAGGGGATCGTTGGGTATTTGATCGACTACTTCAATATCAAAGCTTACCTTGCCGGCGGCCTGCTGATGATTGAGGATCTCCTGCAGTCGGTGTCTCACTGCTTCAATCGTACCGTCATGATTTCCATTCAGGGATATGCGGGCGATAAAATAATCTTCCCGTTGCTTGATCACCTGGATTTGCCGTAGGCCTTCTACATAGAACTCGACAAATACTAAGGGGTGAATGGCAATCTTTGTGCCGTCTGTATTGAATTGCAAAAAATCCTCGGTGCGTCCCTCAATCCCTTCGATCACTTCAAACGGAAGTTTCTTGTTTACCGGATTCCTGTCGATGCTCAGTACATCATCCATTCTATACCTGATCAGCGGCAGAACATAGTTGTATAAATTGGTCAGTACCCCGTGTCCGTAGGCTTTTGAAGATACGGGATCATCCCGGTCGTCTAACGTCTCCATGATGTTCCAGTCATTAAACAGGTACATCCCGTCATTATAAGCGGTCTCGGCACCGATGATTACTGACTCGGAAGCTCCGTAAATGCTCCGGGGCTCAACCCCGAACGCTTCCTGGGCAGCCGTTTTCTGCTGGGGGGTAAGCAGTTCACCGCCCGTATTTATTACCTGAGGGTTTATATGCAGTTTTCCTTCCATCTGGGCCCCGGCAATGTTATATAACATGGAACTGTACGCTACTAGAATAGTTGGCTGGAAGTTGTTCAGTTCCCGGATAACATGATCGAGTGTCGTCTCTACTGATACCGGCAGGAACTTGATATAATAGTCGCGGTAGCGGCTGATTGCCGTGTAGGCAGCATAATGACCGTTAATGGCGCCCAGAAATGCCACCCGCTGGGGAAGCATCTTGAGCAGCGGTTTAACAAAAAAAATGTATTTTACAAACAGAACGTTAATGGCATTCAAATCCTTGTCATCATAGACAAATATGCCGATTTTGCCACTGGAACCCGAGGTGTGGATGACTGTATACTTGCCCATAAAACGCTCATTATACCTGGCGGGATCATTAATAAAGGCTGACAAGGCCGCTTTCTTTATGGCTTTATCGCAGACGGCTTCATTGAAGTTATCCATGATTAATTTTTTATCGACAATGGGCAAGTCAGTGATCTGCAGTTCGCTGAGATTATGGGGATTGATTCCGTGGCTTTTATATAGTTCCCGGTAAAAATCAGAGCGGCTGCACGCATGGCCGATCATATTCTCCAGCCTCTGACGCTGCACCTTTCTGATATCATCGGCGGTAAAATTGGCATAGTCTCTGCCCAGGTAATATTTTTTAAAAAAATCTCCTTTGACAACAAGCCGGCGACTGAGTTTCATTTTCTACCTCCTTGCTCCTAGTGATTTTCTCTCCGGTTCTGTGTTTATTATATATACATAAATTCATATTAACATTAAGGGCGCTTGATAGAACTTAAAAAATTATAACGGAGATCCGCAACGCTCAGGCTTTACTATCATATGTAATTTGGCATCAAAAATGTAAAATAGTGCAAATATAATTCCGTGTCATTTTAAACGTAGTGAAGAATCTTTATTTTAAAACATAAGACACC
>ERZ764778.4514-NODE-4514-length-10087-cov-4.117125_pt1 | contig 10087 bp, 10 predicted proteins | sample MGYA00374951_ERZ764778 | MGnify/ENA primary metagenome ERZ764778 (study PRJEB28918, sample SAMN05720193) | bioreactor metagenome | isolation source: Anaerobic biogas reactor | place: USA:Washington, USA | collected 2015-08-08 ...
GCATAGACGAAGAGCTGAAGGCGCTTGTCGGCAGGTGCTACTCGCAGGCCAGAGACATCATTTCGAGACACATCAGCTGCCTGCACGCTCTGGCGAAGGCACTCCTCGAAAAGGAAGTCCTCGACGGCCTCGAGATCGATGCTATCATCAGAGATACCGATGGCGCGGGCGCTCCGGCGTAAGACAACCCCCGTCATCATGGGGATCCTCAACGTCACTCCCGACTCCTTTTCCGACGGGGGGAAATATCGGAGCGTGGAAGAGGCCCTCGACCACGCCCGGCTGATGATCGACGAAGGCGCGGAGATCATCGACATCGGCGGGGAATCGACCCGGCCCTTTTCAGAACCTGTTGCCGAAAAAGAAGAGCTCCATCGGGTAATACCTGTTATAGAGAGGCTTCACGACATACCCGGCGCGTTCATATCCGTGGACACCTACAAGGCGAACGTGGCCCGGGAAGCCCTCAAGGCGGGGGCCGATATGGTAAACGACATCAGCGGTCTCACCCACGACGACGCCATGGCCGGGGTCATTGCCGAGTATGACGCCCACGCGGTCATCATGCATATCAGGGGCACGCCACGGAACATGCAGGAGAACCCCCGATACGACGACGTTATCGGCGAGATCAGGGGATTCCTCCACGAACGCGTCGAATACGCGGTGCGAAGCGGTGTTGACAGGGAGAAGATCATTGTCGATCCGGGCATCGGTTTCGGGAAACGGGTGGAGGACAACCTGCGCATCCTCAAGATGCTCGCAGCCTTCAAGGAACTGGGCAGACCTGTCCTTATCGGCACCTCGATGAAGTCCTTCATAGGAAAGCTCACGGACATGCCCCTCGAAGAGAGGGTGGAAGGGACCCTGGCAAGCCTTGCCGTCGCGATCATGAACGGGGCCGATGTGCTGAGGGTCCATGACGTGAGGCGGGCAAACAAGGTCCTCAAGATCGTGAAGGCGGTAATGGACGCATGATACCCAACATCAGATGGCAGGACGTCCTCGACATCATCGTCGTCGCCTTCATCATCTACCGCATCTTCGTCGTCATAAAGGGAACGAGGGCAATACAGCTTCTTCTCGGCCTCGTCATCGTCATGTTCGCCTTCGCCATTGCAAAGAGACTGGAACTCTTCACCTTGAGCTGGATATTCAACAGCTTCATAGGCTCCATCGTGTTCGTCGTCATCGTCATATTCCAGGACGACCTGAGGAGGCTTCTTCTCGCCCTCGGGAGGAGCCCCTTCTTCCGGAAGATAAGCTATGTCAAGGAGACCCTCTTCCTCGACGAGCTCGTGAACGCCTGCCTCGTGATGAAGAAGCGCACCATGGGAGCCCTCGTTGTCGTCGAACGGGAGGTCGGGCTCGAGGAGTTCATGGAAGCGGGGGTACGCTTCGATGCCGAAGTGAACGCCGAGCTCGTCGTCAGCATCTTTCAGTTCGCGTCGCCGCTGCACGACGGAGCCCTGATAATCCGGGAAGGAAGGATCGTCTCTGCAGGATGCGTGCTTCCTCTGACGACGGCCGATGAGATCGACAAGACGCTGGGCACCCGCCACCGGGCGGCGATCGGCATCACCGAGGTCACCGATGCCGTCTCCATCGTCGTCTCCGAGGAGAGAGGTGTTATCTCTTACGCGCAGCACGGACAGATCCACGGGAATATCAGCACCGACGAGCTCAGGAAGGTACTCAAAGAGGTCTTGAGCTGAAAAAGGGACTGAAACGGCCATGATGAAGACCCTCTTCGAAAGATACGTGATCAAGGACTGGAAGCTGAAGCTCCTTTCCCTGGGCCTTGCCGTGATGCTCTGGTACACGGTGTTCCAGATAGGAGAACCGAAGAAGGACATAACCGTTCCCCTGTCCGTGTCCCACCTCCCGAGGAGCATGGTCATAACGAAGATGGACCCCGAAAGGGTCTTCGTCACGGTAAGCGGACGCGTCTCCATGCTCAAGGACATCAAGGATCGTGATGTCACGGCCGTCATCAGCCTGAACGGCTCGAAAGAAGGCGAGACGGTCTTCGAGATATCGAAATCAAACGTGTCCGTCCCGAAGGGCATAGATATCGTGGATGTGAAGCCGGGAACCGTCAGGGTGGTCGTCGACAGGATCATCGAGAAAAAGCTGAAGGTCGTTCCTGTCCTCGACAAGAAATGGACCGGCCGCTACGATGTCATCCTCGCAAGCCCGCAGCACGTCTTCGCTGAAGGACCGCGCAAGGTCCTCGAGGGCGCAACGACGGTGGAGACGTTGCCGGCGAACGGCGACTTCAGGCACGTCGATGAGACCGTGAACGTGGGGTTCAACACGGAGGACCTCCCGCATGTCAAAATACGGTCGGACTCGGCGCGGATCGTCCTGAGGAGGCACCCGGGAAAGGAGACCCACTGGGATTGAAAACGCCGCGCAGTGCCTCGCGGTCGGTAGTCGCCGGACCATCGCGCTTTAAGGCCCCCGATGGGAAGACCGGGGCCGTTCAAATACAGTTCCTGGAGGAATGAGAATGCCTGAACTCATGGTAAACATAGACCACGTGGCCACGCTACGGGAAGCACGGGGCATCCATTATCCCGATCCCGTTTTCGCGGCGGGTATCGCCGGGATGGCAGGGGCCACGGGTATCATCATACACCTGCGCGAGGACCGCAGGCACATAAAGGACCGCGACCTCCGAATCCTTCGCGACGTGGTGCGCACGAGGCTCAATCTCGAAATGGCGGCAACGCCGGAGATGACGAAGATAGCAGTCTTGACGAAACCCGACATGATCACCCTCGTTCCCGAGAAACGCCAGGAACTCACGACCGAGGGCGGCCTCGACGTGATCAAATTCGCGGCGAAGATCGAGAAGGTGATCGCCGCGGTCAGGAAGCGGGGCATAGCCGTCTCCCTCTTCATCGACCCCGCGGAGGCACAGATCAAGGCATCGGCCGCGATCGGCGCCGATATGATAGAGATCCACACGGGGGCCTACGCCGATGCGCGCACAGCGAGAATGAAAAGAAGAGAGCTCGACAAGGTGATCCGCTCGGCTGTCCTCGGCAAAGAGCTGGGGCTCGGCGTCAACGCCGGCCACGGGCTGCACTACCACAACGTGCGGGAGATCGCCGTGATCCCCCAGATAGACGACCTGTCGATCGGCCACAGCATAATAGCCCGCGCCATCTTCGTCGGCCTCGACAGGGCGGTAAGGGACATGATAGAACTGATAAAAACAGGAGACGCAAAATAAGGCGCGGACACCTTGTCCGTCCCATAGGTCCTGGATGTCCTATAGGTCCTAGATGTCCTATAGGTCTTATACCTCCTATTGGTCCTATAAAAACCTGTCACGAAACCCACGGCCCATAGGACAAATAGGAAAATAGGACCTATGGGACCAATAAGACATATAGGACGGCATAGGACATATAGGACGCACTGAGAGAAGAGACTTTCGATCATGGTTGGAATAGATATCGTTGATATAGCGCGGATTGGCGGGGCGATCGAGAGGCACGGTGAGCGCTTTCTCGAGAAGGTCTTCGCGCCTTCGGAGATCGCCCGTGCGCGGGAGAGGAAACGGCCTCAGGAATACCTCGCCGGGAGGTTCGCCGCGAAGGAGGCCTTTATGAAGGCCAGCGGCGAGCGGCTCACCTGGCGGGACATCGAGGTGCTGAGCGAAAAAGGCAGGCCTTTCATCATATACCGGGGAAAGCGCTATGACGGGGTCAGCATCTCCCACGAGAGATCCTACGCGGTATCCGTCGTGATCTTGAGCGACTGAGAAAAGGGGGCACAATAGATGAAGGTCCTTTCACCGAAGAGGATGGCACGCTATGACGAATACGCCATCAAGACCTGGGGCATCCCCTCGGCGGTACTCATGGAGAACGCCGGAAGGAACACGTACCGGCTCATGAAGGAACGCTATCTCGCCGGCGGCGAGGCCATCGCCGTCATCTGCGGCCGCGGCAACAACGGCGGCGATGGGTTCGTCATCGCGCGCTATGCCCTGATCGACGGCTTCCGGGTACGCGTGTACCTCATCGGGAGGAAGTCAGACGTGAAGGGTGACGCGGCACTCAACATGGGACTCTTCGAATCCCTCTCGGGCGAGGTCGTTGAGTGTGTGGAAAAACCGAAGCTCGTCAGGACGGGCATCGGTGAGGCGGACCTCATCGTTGACGCCATCTTCGGCACGGGTCTGTCGAAACCCGTGGGCGGAATGGAAAAGACCGTCATCGACGCGATCAACTCCTCGGGAAAGCCCGTCATCGCCGTCGACATCCCCTCCGGCATCGACGGGGCCACGGGCAAGGCCCTGGGAAACGCCGTTCACGCCCTTCACACCTTCACCTACGCCTACCCCAAGCTTGGCCAGGTATTGAGTCCCGGCGCCGACCACTGCGGCGCCCTCACCGTCATCGACATATCAATACCTCCCTTCATCGAGAAGGAGATCGGCTTCGACGGGGAGATAGCCGACGGCGCCATGATACGGGGCTTCCTCAAAAGACGCCTCCCCTCTTCACACAAGGGGAGTTTCGGCCATGCCGTCGTCGTCGCCGGGTCGCCGGGGAAAACTGGGGCGGCGCACATGGCATCGCTTGCCGCCCTCAAGATCGGTGCCGGACTTGTCACGCTCGTCATCCCCGAGTCATTGAACGCCATACTGGAGACAAAGACAACGGAGGTCATGACATACCCCGTTACCGACGACGGCAGGGGCTTCTTCACCCCCGGCTCCTTCGATGAGATAGCCGCGTTCATGGAAGACAAGGACGTGGTCATCATGGGTCCCGGCCTTTCCCAGAACGAAGGCGTCATGGAACTGGCCCGAAGGATGTACAGGGAGATCGACAAACCCTTCGTCATAGACGCCGACGGGATCAACGCCTTCCGGGGGCACACGCCGCTCCTGAAAAAGAGGGGAAGAAAGACCGTCCTGACGCCGCATCCGGGCGAGCTCGCCCGCCTCATCGACAGGACCCCGAAGGAGGTGAACGAGGACCGGACGGGCGCCGCCCTCACCTCGGCCCGCGCGTGGGGCGTGAATGTCCTCCTCAAAGGTGCCGCGAGCGTTCTCGCCACACCCGAAGGCCGGATGTTCCTCAACCCCACGGGGAACCCTTCCCTCGCGAAAGGAGGAAGCGGCGATATCCTGACGGGCTTTATCGGCGGACTTGCCTCCCAGGGCTACAGCCTGACGGAAAGCACTCTCTTCGGGGCGTATCTCCACGGGTATATGGCCGACACCTGGGTGGAGAACCATTCCGACATGGACCTTCTCGCCCTTGATCTCGTGACGGGACTGGGCGATGCGATCGAGGATATCCGCAATGGGACGGACAGAGTATATATCGAAAGATCCCTCTGAAACGATAGACATCGGGGAAATGATGGGCCGCGTGGCCACGGCGGGTGAGGTCTACGCGATCTACGGCGACCTCGGAGCGGGAAAGACCCAGCTCGTCAAGGGCATCGCGCGGGGCCTTGGCGTCCCCGACTGGGAATACGTGGTAAGCCCCTCGTTTACGCTCATGAATGTGTACGAAGGCTCGATGACGCTTTGCCACGTGGATCTCTATCGCCTTGAAGAGACGGACCTTGCCGACCTCAATATCGAGGAGTTCCTTGCCGGCGGCATCGTCGCCGTCGAGTGGGCGGAGAGATCCCGCTGGTGGGAGGGAGTGACAGAGGTGCGCATAGAAATTAGTGGAGAAATGGAGCGAAAAATTGTTATTATCAAGCAGGAAAAACCGGGGTCGGACGCACCGGGCAACGGTGGCAATCACCCGTAATTCCTGACGTTATCACGTTCATTCCATACCTGGAGGATACGATGCTCGTTGTTCAGAAATATGGCGGCACGTCGGTCAGGGACGTGCAGAGGATACAGAATGTGGCGAGGCGCGCCATCGAGTACAAGGGACGAGGCATGGACGTCATCGTTGTCGTCTCCGCCATGTCCGGCGAAACCGACAGGCTGCTCAACCTGGCACACGAGATAGCGAAATTCCCCGATGAAAGGGAAGTGGATGTGCTCATCTCCACGGGGGAGCAGGTCACATCAGCCCTTCTCGCCATAACCCTCCGTGAGATGGGCCACAAGGCCGTGTCTCTGCTTGCGGACCAGATAAGGATCATCAGCGACTCGAGCTACGGGACCGCCCGCATCGCCAGCATCGAGGACGTCAAGCTCCGGGACGAGATCAAGGAAGGCAACATCATCGTCGTGCCCGGGTTCCAGGGCGTCGACGGCGCGGGGAACATCACCACCCTGGGAAGGGGCGGTTCGGACACCACCGCCGTTGCCCTTGCGGCGGCCCTCAAGGCCGACCTGTGCGAGATCTACACCGACGTGGACGGTGTTTACACCACTGATCCCAACATCTGTGAAAAGGCGAAACGCCTTGACAAGATATCCTACGACGAGATGCTCGAAATGGCATCTCTGGGGGCGAAGGTCCTCCAGATACGCTCCGTGGAACTCGCACAGAAGTACAACGTCCCCATCCTCGTCAAGTCATCGCTCGTCGAGGGAAAGGGAACACTTGTCTGCAAGGAGGACATGGTCATGATGGAAAAGGTCGTCATTTCCGGTATCACCTACAATAAGAACGAAACGAAGATAACGATCAACAAGGTGCCCGACAAGCCCGGCGTCGCGTCGAAGATATTCAGCGCCCTGAGCGCGGCCAACATCGTCGTCGACATGATCGTCCAGAACGTCAGCCACGAGAGCTACAACGACATCACCTTCACGGTGGTGAAGGCAGACGGAAAGAAGGCGTTCAAGATCACCGAGGAGATAGGCTCCGAGATAGGGGCAAAGGTCGCAATGGACGAGGATATGGCCAAGGTTTCCATCGTGGGGCTGGGCATGCGTTCCCATTCCGGCGTCGCCTCCAGGATGTTCACGCTCCTTGCCGACGAAGGGATCAACATAGAGCTCATATCCACGTCGGAGATCAAGATATCCTGCGTTATCGAGAGCAAGTACGGCGAGCTGGCGGTACGGGCGCTCCACAAGGGATTCGGCCTTGACGCCGAGGACATCACGGAGGAGAGTTGAGGGTTGACTTTTACGATACCACCCTCAGGGACGGGGCCCAGTCGGAAGACATCGCCTTCAGCCTCACCGATAAACTGAGGATAACGGAAAAGCTCGACGAGTTCGGCATCCATTACATAGAAGGAGGCTGGCCGGGCTCGAACCCGAAAGACCTGCAATACTTCAAGGAGGTAAAGAAACTCTCTCTCAGCAACGCCCGCATTGTGGCTTTTTCGAGCACGGTGAGGGCGAACGCCCGCCCTGACACGGACCCCGTCATGAAGGCCCTCCTCGACGCGGGAACGGACGCGGTGGCCATCGTGGGCAAGGCCTGGGACCTGCACGTGAGGGACGCCCTCAAGGTCAGCCTCGACACCAACCTTGCCATGATAGCGGCGACCATCGGCCACCTCAAGAAATTGGGCAAGACCGTCTTCTTCGACGCGGAACATTTCTATGACGGGTACAAGCGCAACACCGAATACGCCCGTGCGGTGGTGCGCGCCGCCCGGGACGCCGGGGCCGACATCATCGTCCTGTGCGACACCAACGGCGGCGCCATGCCTTTCGAGGTCTTCGATATCACCCGGACCGTGGGAAAGGACATAAAGACAAAACTCGGCATCCACACACACAACGATACCGAGCTCGGTGTTGCCAATTCCCTGATGGCGGTGAAGGCCGGATGCGCCCTCGTGCAGGGCACCATCAACGGTTACGGGGAGCGCTGCGGGAACGCGAATCTCTGTTCCATCATCCCCAACGTCATCCTGAAGATGGGACACACCGGCATCGACAGGGAAAAGATCGCCCGGTTACGGGAGTTGAGTCTGTTCGTTGACGAAATGGCCAATTTCATACCCGACAAGCACAGGCCCTACGTGGGAGAGAGCGCCTTCGCACACAAGGGCGGCATACACGTCAGCGCCATCAGGAAGAATCCTGAGACCTACGAACACATCCGGCCGGAGCTGGTGGGCAACTCCCAGCGTGTCCTCATCTCGGACCTCTCCGGCGAGAGCAGCATCCGCTACAAGGCGAAGGAGTTCAACATCGACATCGACAAGGACCCGAAGGTGGTCAAGGATGTCGTCAAGAGGATAAAGGACCTGGAGATGGGCGGATATCAGTTCGAGGGGGCCGAAGGCTCGTTGGAACTCCTCATCAAGAAGAAGATGGGCATCCACAGGTCCTACTTCGAACTCATCGGTTTCCGCATCATCGTCGAAAAGAAGGAGACCTCTCAACCCGTGACGGAAGCCACGATCCTCGTCAGGGTCGGCGACCGCGTGGAGCACACCGCGGCGCTCGGCAAGGGCCCCGTCAACGCCCTCGACAACGCGCTCAGAAAGGCCCTTCACACCTTCTATCCACAGTTGAAGAAGATGGACCTAGTCGATTACAAGGTGAGGGTCCTTTCCACGCGGGAAGGCACCGGCGCCCCCACCCGTGTCCTCATCGAAAGCTCGGACGGCAAACACACATGGGGAACGGTGGGAGTGTCGGAGAACATCATCGAGGCGAGCTGGCGGGCACTCGTCGACTCCATCGACTACAAGCTTCTCATTGAAGAGGAAAAGAAGCCGTGAGAAAACTCGTCAACGTCATCGACGCCACGAAGGAGCTCAATATCCTGAGGTCGAGGAAGAATTACGAGAGGCCCTTCGAGGTGGTCGGCACCTACCGCCTCATCGACGACGGGCAAAGACCCGAGGCGACGGTCATTATCCAGACCCGGGAAAGGGAGACACACGAGGCATCCACGGGGGTCGGCCCCGTCGACGCCCTCGCCAACGTTCTCAAGAAATCCCTTTCGTCGATCTTCCCCGTGATCCAGGAAGTGAAGCTCGTTGACTTCTCTTCCCGCATCCACGATTCCCGGTCAGGGACGTCGGCGAACGTCGAAGTGAACATAATCTTTTCTGACGGCGAGACCATCTGGAGCGTCGTCGCCATATCGGAGAACATCAACATGGCCTCCTTCGTGGCCCTCATCGACGGATTCGAATACGCCATCCTGGCAAAAAAGGTGAAACGCTCACGAAGGAACTGAGAGCAGGGGGATCCACGGACATCGGGGGGGCAACAAACCCAGAGGACATGCCTGTGAACCAGGAAGAGAAACACGCGCCAGACGAACAGGGGTCGGAAGGATCCCTGAGGACCATCCTTTCGGCGTCTCCCATAGGGATCTGCCGCGTCCGCGGCAGCGTCTTCGAATGGGTGAACGACACCATGTGCCGCATGACCGGTTATCCTGTGGAGACACTTCAGGGAAAGGGCATGGAGTACCTTTTCGAGAGAGAAGATGAATGCCTGCGGGCATCTGACGCCCTGCACGGCGCGGGCTACGTCGAAACGACACTGCGAACCAGGGACGGCACCCTGATCGACGTCCTCGCCCAGGCCGCCTCCGTCGATGACGAGTCCCAGATCATCACCGTCACGGACATAACATACCGCGCCCGGTCCGAACGGGAGCAGGCCAAGATAGGCAAGCTCGAATCACTGGGCGTGCTGGCGGGCGGCATCGCCCACGACTTCAACAACATTCTCACCATGATCCTCGGCAACATAACTTTGGGAAAGATGTACATGGACATGGACAAGGACAAGGCAAAGGACAAGCTCACCCTTGCCGAGCAATCCATCGCGCGGGCGAAGGAGCTCACCCAGCAGCTCCTCACCTTTTCCCGGGGGGGAGCACCCATCACAAAGGTCGCCTCCATAACCGATCATCTCAGGGAAACCGCCCAATTCGCCCTGACCGGCACGGGCGTGACCTGCAGGTTCGACATAGCCGATGACCTTCCTCCCGTCGCCATCGATGAAGGCCAGATCAATCAGGCCATCGGGCACATCGTCATCAACGCCCACCAGGCGATGCCCCAGGGAGGAGCGATCCTCATCACAGCCCGGAACATGACCCTCGACAATGCCGACATTAACCTTAAGGCCGGCAGATACGTCCATATCAGCATCACCGACAACGGGATCGGCATCCCGGAGGAACACCTCGACCGTGTCTTCGATCCCTACTTC
>ERZ764778.4519-NODE-4519-length-10080-cov-3.532269_pt1 | contig 10080 bp, 7 predicted proteins | sample MGYA00374951_ERZ764778 | MGnify/ENA primary metagenome ERZ764778 (study PRJEB28918, sample SAMN05720193) | bioreactor metagenome | isolation source: Anaerobic biogas reactor | place: USA:Washington, USA | collected 2015-08-08 ...
AACCCGTACGCCGCGCTTCCGGCCCTGCCGGACATCACGGTGACCTCGGAGGACGGACTTGAGGTCATCATCCAGCAGGGATCCAGCACTGGGCCTGCCCCCCTGACCGTGCCCTTCACCAGCTCGGTCTCCAGTGGCACGGGGCCATACTTCTACCATTGGAACTTCGATGACGGGTCCACCAGCACCATGAGGGATGTGAACCATACCTACGACAATCCCGGCTCCTATTCTGTAACCCTTACCGTGACCGACTCCTCGTCCCGGGTCTCCATCTCCAACGAGCTCACGGTGGTGGTGGGGGATGCGCAATGGGCCCCGTTCTCCTCCGAGACGTGGATATGGGTAGGCTGGGGCGTTTCCATACTGGCCGTGGGATTGGCGGTCTACCTGCTCATCAGGTTCAAGTGGTGAGGATGCGTTAGCGTCTCCAGGCATCGGGCTAGGTCACGATGGACCCCCGGTGCCACCTGAGGGCGTGCGATGAGCGGCAAGAAGGGCCTGGTGGTTGTGACCGATATCGGCGAGTATGTCGATCAGCACTGCTGCGAGCGCAGCTTCAAGCTGAGGCTGGACAAGTCCGAGATCGCCCGCCGCTTTCCTTTCTACGGCCGGGTGCGCGGCCCCCTGAATCCCATCCTGGCCGTCCGCGGGACGGAGAGGGAGGAGGAACTGGAGCGATCCCTGCGGAAAAGGGTCCGCCTGCTGAACCCTTGCCCCCCGGAAGGGGAGTGCCGGATCCCCTGGCAAAGTTTCCTTGACTCCCTGAGGGCAACGGCGCCCGGCTCCGAGGTCTTCGCCCGGGAGGTGGAGATGGAGGGCGAGGTTGGTGATTTCATCCTATCCGGAAGGATGGACTTCCTCATCCTGGGATGGCGGGACGGTCTGCCCGTCCTGCGCATCGTAGAGTGCAAGGCCAGCCGCAGGGACAAGACATACCACCGCGTCCAGCTGGGAGCGTACAGGCTGATGGTGGGGGATCACCTCGAACAACATGGGCTGGAGGTGGGCGGAGCTCACTATGCCGACGTGGTCCTGGAGTCGGTGGTCGCCCGCATAGATCCCGAGACCAACGTGGTCCAGGACGCTCTGGGGCTGAACTCGCTGGACCTGGAGGAGGAGATGGGGGACCTTCGCAACCTTCTTTCTGAGAGCGGTCCCCTGGCCCGCATCGCACGAACCGATCTGGAGGACCTCAGCTACCGCCTCGACGCCAAGTGCGGAGCCTGTGTGCACTGCCCCATCTGTATGCCCGACAGCGCCCGCCGGAGGCGCCTGGAGCTGCTGGGCATAGATCCCTCGGAGGTCCGCATGCTTCGTCAGGCAGGCATCGCCACCATCGATGACCTGGCCGACCTCGATCAAAAGGGAGAAAGCGCGGCCGTGCTCCGGCGCACCATCGGTTTCAGTTCCGACCTTGGAAACCTCATCGTGCGCGCCAGGGCCCGGCGGTCCAACATGTCCGGCAACCAGCAGGGTGACTTCGGAGTCATGTCGATGGGGCACCCTGGACCAGGCCTTCTCCCCGCACATGTGAGCCCGGAGGGAGAGCGTATGGTGCGGGTCTTCCTGGACGTGGAGTACGATTACATCGAGGACCGCCTGGTGGGACTGGCCGCCCACGTCACCGACAGTGAGCGGTCCCTTCTGACCCCCATTGACGGTGACCGCACCCCCGACCCCCAGCTCAAGGAGGTCATAGGCAAGGAGGAGGACGGGCCGGCCATGAGGTCTCAGGAGGTCGTCCGTCTGGTCATGAGCGCCTGGACCGGCGATGTAGGCGAGGACGACAGGGCCGAGAGGGAGATGATCAGTGGCTTCTTCGATGAGCTGGTCGACGCCATCGTGCGGGCCGGCGGTAGCGGATGGAGGCCCATGCACCTCTACACCTGGTCCCAGGGCGACATGGGGCACCTTATCGACGCTTGCAACCGCTGCGGTGGCCCGTTGCTGCATCATCTCACTGAGCTTCTGGGATGCCGGGCGGAGTGCCGTGCGGACCTGGAGCAGACGATCTACACTCCCCTGGTGGACGAGATCAGGCACAAGTTCACGGTGGGATATACCGGCCTCAGCCCGGTCATCGCCACCTCCGCGCGCTGGTTCGGCTCCTCGCGCTTCCATTGGACGAGAACGGTCAACGGAAGGGCCACGGACCTTTCGTATGTGATGCGTCGGGACATCTTCGACTTCCGCACGGCACTGGCCATGGACCCTGAGGGGGAGTGGTGCGACCGCGATGCCCCGGGGGCTCAGAGCGGCTTCTTCGAGGTCCGCACCTACTACAGCTCCGACGTCAACGCCCCCTACTGGTATGCGATGTGGGATGCCCTGCCGCGGAGGGTGGGGAAGGACAACCTGCTGCCCCGGGCCCTGGAGGACTACCGTCGCGGGGGGACCGCGCCCACGATCTCCGCTTTCCTCCTGGCCAAGTGCCAGGCGCTCCGATGGATCGAGGAGAGAATGTACACGAACAACCACATCGAGAAGCCCCCTATCCCGCTGGGGGAGCTGAGGCATATCGGAACACACTTCACCTCCCGATACGACATCGTCGAGGCCAGCCTGGACTTCCTGAGACTGGACCATCACGTGAAAAGGGCGGCATGGCTCATCGACTCCCTCAGGTCGCCGTCCGCGCGAGTGGCCGACGGCTCCGCCCTTCCACTCCGGGGGCTGTTCAGGTACGAGGAGCATGACCAGGAACATGTGGGCGGGGAGGTGGACCTGGAGCTCTTCGGCCTCGATCCCCAGACCTACTTTGCCTCCTGTACCCTGGACGAGGGCAGCTTCGTGCGCCTCGCTCCATACTCCGGGAACGTGGAGAGGAGCCAGACCATCAGGGAGCTCCTCAGCCTAGGGGTCACCGCCACGGTGAAGGTGCTAGACCGCGAGAGGGGGGCCTTCCAGGCGGCCATCGTCAGGAGCGGCCGGTCCGATCCCGTCAGAGGCCGGTACATTCTCCCCTCCTTCGGCAGGGACCTGAAGGATGGCGACCTGGTGCTGGTTGGAGAGAGCCTGTCAAACTACGCCAGGGCCCGGGTCGATGCCTGGCTCAACGATCACGGCGCTTCGCCCATAGTCCGCTGGTTCGATCCCCAGGGGCCCACCGTGCCTGTGAGGGAGAGGATGAACGATACCACTCTCGCTGGGTTGCAGACGGTGCTCGCCACCATGGACCTGAACGGACATGGTCTGGACGAGGTGCAACTGCGCTCGTGCATGGACGGCCTCGAATGCACCGTGCAGCTCCTCTTGGGGCCGCCGGGTACCGGCAAGACTAACACCGCCGCCGCGGCCGTGCTCGCCCGCCTCGCCGCCAGGCCTAGGAGGAAGCTGTTCCTGCTCTCGGCCAACACCCACACGGCCGTTGACGAGCTCACTGCACGCATCCGTGATACATCCCCGCGCTTCCTACGGGAGGCGGACCTGACAGGTCTAGAGCACCTGCCCCACAGGGTCCTGCGCCTGGTCAGCAGGGACACACTGCCGAAGGAGGGGGAGGTGGGGACCTGGGATGACATGAAGGTCCGCGAAGAGATGGAGAGGGGGGATGTGGTCCTCTGCGGCACGGTGGGAGAGCTGCTGAAGATGGCGGAACGTTTCCAGCGCTCAAGCCCGATGTGTGCCGACGGCCTCATGATCGATGAGGCCAGCATGATGGTGTTCCCCGACTTCCTGGCCCTGGCGACGCTGTTGGCGGAGGACGGAGAGATAATGCTGGTGGGGGATCATAAGCAGCTCTCACCTATCACCTCTCACGACTGGGAGGAGGAGAGCAGGGAGCAGGTGACAGCCCTGGCCCCTCATCATAGCTGCTATCAGGCGGTCAGCGGCTTGAGCAACAGGACGCCTCCGGGAGCGATAGGGAAGTCGGCTCTCACGGTCACCTATCGCCTCACCCCCGAGCTCACCCACCTCATCTCCGGCGTCTATGCGTTGGAAGGTGTGAAGCTGAGGTCGAGGAAGCAACAGGAGATCAAGAACGCAGAGATATCCTCCCTGTCAGACCTGTGGCACGAGAAGGGCGTGTACCTGGTGGTACACGATGAGTCCTGCTCGCGGAAGAGCAACCTGTTCGAAGCCCGGCTTATCCACGATATCATGGATGCTTGGAGGGTGGAGGAGCACGAGGTGCCCCCCGGCACCGTGTCCGTCATCACGCCCCATCGCGCCCAACGGGGCCTTCTCCGGAGCATGCTGGAAAAGGACTTCAGGTATCACCTCAAGCTCATCGACACCGTGGAAAGGCTTCAAGGCGGGGAGTGTGAGACCATAATCGTCTCCGGGACCCAGAGCGATGCCGGGGCCATAACCGGCAGCGCCGAGTTCATCCTCGATCTGAACCGCACCAACGTCATTTTCTCCCGGGCCCGGGAGAGGCTCATCGTGGTATGCTCCCGCAGCTTGCTGGATAGCATGCCCGCGGACGTCGACGACTACGCCTCATCCTACCTGTGGAAGCACCTGCGCTCAGTGTGTGACACCACCGTGCTGAGGGTGCCGGGCTATGAGCATAAGGTCGAGGTAAGGGTCCCCGGAAGGTTCTGGAACTGATCCAAGTGCAGGCCCGAGAGGAACGCGAGGAGCCCTAGCGGACGGGGCCCGCACCGTCCCCTTCTTGACCGAGGGCACCGGTGGCATGCCTGACGATCATCGTGGCCACGTAATCGTAGCCCTTGGGCCCTGGGGTCTCGTCCGGCTCCCGGTCGAAGCCCACGCCCAAACCCTGATGGGCCGCCGCCAGCCACATGTGGCATAGGGCGATCCCCGCACTAACCTGGTTCATCCGCTCCATTAAGGACGAATGGATGACGTAGGTGTTGATGGAACCGTTCTCCCCGGAGGTGAAGAACCATGGCTGCTTGTTCATCGCCGATGGCGCCAGCCTCGCTGCCTCGAGGATGTCCTCATGGCCGCCGATCTCGGTGATCTCGGAGAGCGGCCGACGGTCGAACTCGGTCGCGGCCCGTCTCCGCTCATCCTTGAGAGGTATGCCGAAGGCGAGGATGATCACCGGCTCCAGGTCGGACCCATCCCGTGAGCTCCGCGTCAGCCGCGGACCTCCCTGCCAGCAGGCACCCAGGCCTATGGAGACCAGGTGTAGGTCCACCTGCTGCAGCATGAACCCCACGTTAACGGCGCCTCCCTCCTTTCTCTCGGAGAACGCTACCAAGTAGTGAGGGGCCTTGACCTTGAACAGGCCTTTCACATCCTCGGGTCCCACGATCCTGAAGTCCGTGCGAATCTCTGGGAACAGCGGCCTCAGCTCGGAGGTGAACGTCTTTAATCTGGCCAGAACCCCCTCCTTAAGTTCCACGTCCTCGAACCTGCGTACGGACCGGCGCTCAAAGATCGCGCGATAAAGCTCCTCTTGCATTGCCGCACCTCTATCTGCCATGGCTCGGGCCTTATTTAGAACGAACGGAACATCATGTAGGCTCCGGCAGCCCCAGACCCTTACCCGGGGCATTCGCTTCAGGAGGGCGAGCACCTACTCGCCGCGGTCCCCGTCCATCATCACCGGTCAATTGCCATCCCGAAACATATTTTAATTAAAATAGTTTTATACTAATTCTCGGGAGGTAGGGAACGGTCCTGGACCCGTCATCGGACGGTTCCATGATGAACCTGGAGCTCCGTTCCGTCCCTTTCGGAGACTGGCAGGGTGGAAGGGGAAGTTGATGGAGAAGCTGGGATAATCGATGGAGGCGGAGACCAGATTACTACTGGACATCACCTTCCTAACGGCGGTGGCCGGCATATGCTCCATAGTCCTGGTGAAGCTGAAGATGCCCACCATAATAGGCTATCTGGTTGCTGGCATCGTCCTCGGCCCCTCCATCTTCCCTGAGATAACGGTGCAGGACTCCACCGTGTTCTTCCTCTCGAACCTGGGCATCGTGCTACTGATGTTCTACATCGGGATGGAGCTGAACCTCAGGGAGATGAGGAGGATAGGCTCCTTCACCATCATCGTGGTCACCATGGAGATGACCATGATGGTGATGGTCGGTTACCTTGTGGGTATGATGCTGGGCCTCGGTCCGGTGACCTCCATCTTCCTGGGAGCTATCATTTCCGGCACCAGTACCGCCGTGGTGGTGGGCGTCCTCCACAGCTTGAAGATGATGGGAACCCAGGTGGCCAAGGCTGCCATTGGGATCACTGTGCTGGAGGACATAGGGCAGGTGATGATCCTAACCCTCGCCGCCCCCCTCCTCAACGGGGAGTCACCCACCATCCAGTCCACCATCGGCATGGTAGCTCTGATCGTACTCTTCGTCTCCATCATCATCGTCCTCGGCGCCCTCTGCATACCCAGGCTCCTAGATTGGGTTGGGAACAAGTACTCAGGGGAGACCCTACTCCTGTTCGCCATCGCCCTGTGCTTCACTTCGGCGCTCATCTCCAGCAGCATCGGGCTGTCCATCGCTATCGGGGCCTTCGTCATGGGCCTGATCGTTTCCCAGTCCTCGTTCGTCACCATCATCAAGTCCAAGGTGGAGCCAATGAAGGAGCTGTTCATGGCCGTCTTCTTCATCTCCATAGGCCTTCAGATCGACCCCGTCCTGATCACTGGCGGTCTGCTGATGGCCCTCGCCATCGCCATCATTTTCATCATCGGCAAGGTCATCAGCGTCAGTGTGGCCTGCTACATCAACAACATGAAGATGCGGTCCAGTTTCCAGGTGGCGGTAAGCCTGGTGGCCATGGGAGAGTTCGCGTTCATAATCACCCAACTGGCCGTGGAGGCGGGACAGGTGGACCGGCAGTTCTACTCCATCATCATCGGCGCGGCATTGATCACCATGGTGGTCATGCCTGTTCTGTCCAAGAACTCCATGCGCATCTACGACCGGATCGACAAGCTCATCCCCGCTTCCCTATCTTACAGTTTCAACAAGGTCAGCACGTTCAGGATGGACGTTAGCGACCGCTTCGAGGCCATTCCCGAGGCCCGCAAGAAGGCCCGTACAGAGATGGTGCTCATAGCGATCGACCTGGTGGTGATGATCTCATTGATGCTGGTCATAAACATCTTCGCCGAGGAGGCAGAAGGGTTCCTGGCCGTGATCGACGGCAACGTCATCCCCATGTTCCTCACTTTCACCACCGTATTGCTCCTCATCACCCCAGTAGTGCTCAACACCCTCCTGAGCATAGGGCGAATGGCCGATGCCATAACCGGAGGAGGTCCCGGCGCGGTGAACGGTGAACAGTACAAGGGGACTCCCCGTTACCGGATGGTCCGCAACTTTGGCTACGGGTTCTTGATAATCACGCTAGCATTCCTCTTCCTCCCCCTGCTGGCCGCGGTCGGCGGAGGTTACTTCCTTGGCCTCATCCTCATTATAAGCGCCTGGATCATGGTACTGTATCTTACATGGAAGAGCTACATTAGGTTCTCAGAAGGATTGAAGAGCAGGCTTGAACGCGGCATGGTTTGATCATACCACGAACGTTCGTCCGTCCCCCCCCCGACTCTCCGTTCGCTTTATGGCCATTGTTTGAAAAGGTGCACCTCCATTCGGCTATCATGATGGAAGCATCAATCGTCGTCCGACCTCCGGACACCTGGGTCTCGTCGCTGGGGACAAGCGGTGACAAGAGCGTCCAGTTCCGCACCTGCCTCCCCTATGGCAGCAAGGGCGGTCGCGGCCTGATCGAGTTCGATGACGATGAAGACAATGAAGGCCTGATAGAGAAGATAAGAACACATCCGTCGGTGGATAGGGTGGAGGTACACCGGACCGATGACGGCCGCATCTCCGCCTCAGTGATCAACCACAGCTGCTGTGCAAGCCAGGCCCTGGCGGCCTCGGACTGCTTCTTGATGTCCGCGTACAGCATGGGTGAGGGGAAGGTGCGATGGAAGCTGGTCACCGGTATGGAGGGCTCTCTCCTCTCCCTGGTCAAGTCCCTGAGGGATGCCGGGTGCGAGACGGAGGTGGAGTGGATAAGGGCGATACGCGAGTCCAACCTGCTCACCAAACGACAGGAGGAAGTGCTCAGGACAGCGGTCAAGGAGGGATACTACGTGATACCTAAGCGGATCTATCTGGAAGGACTGGCCAAGAAGATGAAAGTGCGCCCGTCCACACTGGGGGAGATCTTGAAAAGGGCCGAGAAGGCGATAATCGAGGACTACCTGGAGAACCGGTAGGCCGAACATATTCGGAACAAGTCTAATACCCCTCAGTTCCCTTGTGAATGGTATAGCCGATGCATGCGCCTGCAGCAGGCCACTCTCATCGGGATGAGGTGAATCGATGATCATTGTAGCCATACCGACGCAGGGGAATAAGGGTCTGGAAGATAGGCTGTTCGAGCACTTTGGGAAGGCGCCCACCTACACCATCGCCAACCTGGAGAGCGGGCACCTCACGGTGATCGACAACACCAGCGATCACATGGGTGGGAGGCTCACACCCCCGGAACTGCTGAAGGGGATCGGAGCGGACACAATAATCGTCCACCATCTGGGCTCCAAGGCCGCGGTGCAGTGCCAGGAGCTAGGCATCAGGGTGCTGTCCGGTGCCGAAGGAAGCGTTCGCAACGTTCTCGAGCAGCTCCGTGAAGGCTCCCTGAAGGCGGCCTCGCTCGAGACCATAGGCATCCAGAACGACGGCTAGGCCGCTTGCCGTCACGCTTGTCACTTCCGGCGCTCGCTGGGAATACCCGTGCCCGATCGAGAGATCACTGTTTGGCCTTCGCGGTCCCCGGGCTTTCCAGGCACCCAGTGTAGCTCGCTCCCTTGGTCTCGATCAGCTTTCCCGATAGACATTTCTGTATCGCCTCAGAGATGTTGCCGGAGCAGCCTGCATGGACGACAACATTTCCCGCCTCGAGCGCTCGAGCCGCGGCCGGACCGATGTTGCCAGTAACAAGAATAGTGATCTTCTCCTTCAGGAGGATCTTGGCAGCCTCCTCCCCCGCTGCCGACCCGAGGCCTTTGGCGCTGTTCTTCACGACCGAGAGATTTTCGGGGCTTCCCTCAGCTATTACGAAGTAAGGAGCTCCAGCCAACGAGTTGGATATCCTATCCTCCAACGTCCTGCCCTCCGATGCGAACGCAATCCTGCAAGGTCCTCCTTCACTTCCCTTCGATTTCCCGCCCATTCCGCTCACCTTTACCCCGTTAATAACTCCATGTGAGGTTATGAAACTTTTCTGTCACGAAGGAGGTAGGGACGAACGAACGCCCTCATTCATCGTTCGCCAAGAGATCAGTGTCCTTAGTTTGCGGACCCAGCCGGGAGGCGAGGTCCTCGACGCCCTGCAGGGCCATGCGCCCGCGGGTCGTGATGTAATAGAGGTGCCTGCGGCGGTCCGCCCTGACATAACCGGCCTCCATGAGGGCACGGAGGTGGAACTGGAGATGCCCGGTGCGCAGGCTCACCGACCTCCCCAGATCGGTCAGGCTGCGCTCACCGGAACGCAACACCCTAAGCACCTTGACCCTCCAGGCGTTGGCCAGGGGGGCCAGCACCTCCTCCGCGTGCTCCGGAGCGACCTCTGACGATGATACCGGCGGGAGAACTTCCGCGCTAAGATGTCCCAAACGGTTCGTGATGTTCTGATGGATGGAAAGGATGACCTTGACCCGATGTAGCGTCTCCACTGCGTCCTTGGAGCAGGCGCCGTCCGTGCAGGGGGAGCACTCGCCGGAGACCATCCTCTCCAGCTCATCGATCATCCCCTCAGCACCCTGGACATCACCAGCCATGAACCTGTCCGCGGCCGACTCCACGGTCTCGCTCAGCGAGGAGAAGCACCGGTTCTTGTTCTGGCATGCTGAGGAGCTGCGGAGCTGTGTCGCTTCATCGCGGAAGGATCTCCTGCCTTCCTCACCCAAAGCTAGCCTTAACTGCTCTATGAAGACGCTCCTGATGTCCTCATACCTTATGCTTAGCATGTGGTCGCCTAGCGTGTCCACCTCGCTCCTCAGGGAGCGGATCTCTTGTATCATCTGCTCTTCGGTCATGTCACTTGAATAGAAAAGTATTATTTCAGAATATTAAAGTATTGTGACGTCATTCAAGCGACGGTGAAAAAATGGTAGCATTACCCGAGGAA
>ERZ764778.4535-NODE-4535-length-10057-cov-14.221256_pt1 | contig 10057 bp, 4 predicted proteins | sample MGYA00374951_ERZ764778 | MGnify/ENA primary metagenome ERZ764778 (study PRJEB28918, sample SAMN05720193) | bioreactor metagenome | isolation source: Anaerobic biogas reactor | place: USA:Washington, USA | collected 2015-08-08 ...
TTGAAAAGTCATTAAGGTTTGCCCACTTTTGGCGGATAACTGCGGCAATTCCCTGGGGTTTGTCCTTGCGTGCCAGGCTTTCGAAAACTTCCTTGCTGACTTCAATGATCTCAACAGAAGTGTTTTGTCTGAGTTTTTCGACCAGGCTTTTACCATAGTCACTAACCAGGAGATCCTCACAATACAGTAGTTCCTGGATATGCACGTCCGAATCGACAGCCTGACCCACCACACGTAAGCCCTCTGCAAGGAAAGTATTGGTGGCAGAGCGTTCTTTGGAATCTGCTAATTTGCGTATTGCTTTAATGCGCGGGTTGCTGGTGCTGCTGATCATCAATCCTCAATTAAACGCTGCATCTGAAGATAGCCCAGATGGCAAAGGGCGGTCGCCAAAGCATCAGCAGCATCATCAGGTTTGGGGATTTCATCGAGATGGAGGCTGATCTTTACCATTTCCTGGACTTGTTTTTTGTCAGCATTACCGTAAGAGGTTACTGCCTGCTTAATCGCATTTGGGGAATACTCTGCCATCGGTAGATGGTGTTGAGCTAGGCAAAGGGTGATCACGCCCCGTGCCTCACTGACCGCCATGGCAGTTTTCTGGTTTTTCTGGAAAAACAACTTTTCCACTGCTGTATATTCGGGTTTGTATCGTTCGATCAGTTCAGTCAGTTCATGGTAAAGATAAATCAAACGGCTGGAGGTATCGCCTTCAGCCGTTGAATTGATTACGCCATGTTTGATCAGTTCTGGTTCGTTCAAGTCATTGAGCCTGATCAAACCGTATCCGGTGATAGCTATTCCGGGGTCAATCCCTAAAACGATCATTAATTGTCGAGGGCTTCAACGTGTTCGTCACCGAACTTCAGGTTGGAATAGACGTTTTGAACGTCATCGTTTTCTTCGATGGCGTTGATCAGTTTGAGCACGGAAACCGTCTCATCAAAATTCAATTCCACTTCCTGTTTCGGGATCATCCGAACACCGGCATCTTCAATCTGAAGTTTAGCTGCAATGAGGCTTTCGTGAATGGCCTTGAATGTATCGGCAGTACCAACAATTTCAATGTAGCCATCTTCTTCTGTGACGTCGTCTGCTCCCGCTTCAAGCGCGGCTTCAAAGGCTTTATCAAAGTTTTTTCCGTCAGATTTTACAGAATAGACGGCTTTCCGATCAAACTGCCAGCTCACAGAACCATTGCTTGCCATTTCACCGCCGCCCTTTGAGAGGAGATGGCGTAAATCGGCAACAGTACGATTTCGGTTTTCGGTCACACACTCAATGATGGCTGCAGTACCTCGTCCAAGATAGCCTTCGTAAGTGATTTCTTCTAATTCGGCACCGTCTTTGTCTTCGCCGGTTCCGCGTTTGATGGCACGTTCAATACTGTCTTTGGGCATGTTGCTGTTCTTGGCGCGATCGATGGCAAGCTCCAAGCCAACGTTCATGCTGGGGTCTCCTCCACCTCGGCGGGCAGCGAGAGCAATTTCGCGTGCCAGGCGCGTGAAAACGGCACCTTTCTTGGCGTCAGCAGCGCCTTTCTTACGTTTGATCGTGGACCAATGTGAATGTCCGGACATGGGTATTCTCCTTACTAATTGGGTGTCAATGTAACTAAACTATTATACCACTATAGGAGCTGACAGATGGATTAACCGATCGTCAAATAAAGCAATATATCAGATGGGATCCATTGTAGAATAACACTTTAATTAGTGGCCATTTCTTGATGTGAGAATTGATCATCGATTACCGATAGGATACAAAAAGAAGCCCTGCAGAGGCAGGGCTTCTTTTCCTATTTTTACCTGAACCTTACTTGAGGATCAAGGGCAGGTAGATATACCGTAAACCACCAACATGAAGGGTTACCGGTACGTTGATTGCTGTAGCGGGCGGATTCTTGACACGCAATGTGGCAAAGTAATCACCCTCAGCCAATCCGGTTGAGTCATATGTGATTGTTACATTCACAAAATCATCTCCCGGGACAACGCCTGCAATGGGATCTTCAGAGAGCCACAGAACGTCTCCGCCAGCTTCCAGGTTCAACTCAACATCATCCAGGAAGAAGTTACCATTTCCGATGGTTACCGAGTCAAACATGATTTCATGGGTATCTCCATCAGCGAAATCTGAAACATCAACCGTTATCTCACGATATGAAGCAGTACCGCAAGCCGGGTCTGTGCCATCGGTGCGCCAAAGCTCTGTTCCATCGATTTTGAGTGCCATGTAGTTACTCACCCCGCTGGTTCCGCACACAGCCTGTTCGACCCAGAATGTCATTTCCGCTGTTCCAGGTAGGACCATCACATCTTGTGAAACATATCCGGAATCACCAGTTGAGGATCCGCCAAACCAGGACCAGGCCTCACCCGTGCGAGGGCCTGAGCCTCCTCCGAGACCGCAGTCATCTTCAGTGCATAACGGAGTTCCATAGTTTTCTGAATATTCATCCCAGTATGGATTGGGAGTGTATGCTTCGAAGCTGGGGTCTTGCAACAGTTGATCCGCCAAAATTCCTGCAAATGGCAGTTCAATCAGTTCAAACTCACCCTCTCCAGCACCAGTATTGGAGACTTTCAAGGTTTGGGTTGTAACGGTATCGGCAGCCTGAGTTTGCTCAAGGGCTGTCGGAATAACACTGATACAAGGAGCATCCAGTCGTAAGGTGAAGTCAACCGTGAGGGTTGATCCTCCAGCAACAACCTGACCAAATTCGATTTGTGAAACATAGCCATCCATCAACACCTCAATATCGTAGGTGCCTGCAGGAACAGCATAGCTAAAGTAGCCTTCAGCATTGGTAGTAGTTGTGTACTCGATCGTGCTTCCTTGCCAGAAATTGACCGTCGCGCCGCTCAAGACATCCGGATTGACATCGCAGGCTTCAAAGCCGTAAACATGACCATTAAAGGTGCCATAATCCGAAGGTGCCTCCAGATGCAGTACGACCGGAATGTTTGGATAGGTGTAGGGTGTCTCATGCTTGATCTTGAGTTCAGCCATGTAATCACCGGGCTGGCTAAGACTTGCGCCAGTCGGGTCAAAGATGATATTGACTTGAACTGTTCCTCCATCAGGAACTACACCACTGACGGGATCTTCGGATAGCCAGGTGACATCAGAACTGCCACCTGTAGTGAAGGCCAAGGAATCGACCTCAGCCCCGCCTGGGAAGGCTCCAACCAGCGTACTGGCACCAGTGGTGGTATCAATTATGCGCATCTCACCAGAGGTGGTGTAAGCTGCCCAGTAAAGCACACCGGACTCTTCTTCGTAGTCCATTCCCTGAGCGTAGTTAGCTGAAGCGCCAAGCCCACCGACCAGTGTGACTGCCAGTGTGGCAGGATCAACCTTGAAGAGGCTGTCGGTAAGGAGATCCACAATGTAGATCATGTCATCATCCGTGTTGTATGCAAGGTCAATGCCACAACCAATGCCAGCTAGTGCGCCGAGATCAACGGTCGCGCCAGTGGCAACATCAACGGTAACCAGATTGGAGGCTGAGCAGTCGGTTGTTAAACCGTACATCTCACCGAATGGTGTGCCACTTAAGCCTGAGAAGGTCTGCCCTGCAGGCGGCGTGGTTGTGCCAATCAAGAGAGCAGCGCCGGTTGTGGTGTCGACAGAATAAAGATTACTGTTATCGCTGATGGCATATAGAACGGTAAAGTCGCCGCTCAGGAAGTCACCAGCATAGAGGGATGTCATGGTAGTACCAATATCGGTCCAGGTTCCCGGAAGCGTCGTATCGGGGATGTACTTCAGAGCATCGTTACCAAGGTCGACCGCGAAAGCCGGAGCGCCAGCAAGGAGGCCAGCAAATGGGTTATTGGCGGAAGATTTTGTTTGGCTATTGGCGGCTGCCTCAGGAGCACGACCCATGGAAACAGGTCGGGTGTCTTTGGCCAGTTCACCCTCGAAGGTTGGGATTGAAACCTCAGGTAGTGCAAAGCCATTGTCCTTTTCGACCAGTTCAAAGGCTGCGGTAGAGGTTCCAGTGTTCCCGATGGTCAGGATTTCAGTATGAGCAGTTTCGCCCATCATCATGGTGACTTCGAAATTACCAGGGTTGAAGGTCAGTTGACCTGTGCCAAGGTAGAAGTCCTTCTCATTAATCGTATCTTGATCAACACTGACGGTCTCATTATCGCTGCCATACAAGGCTTTTGCAGCTGTAAATTCAACGTCTTCAGGATTATCACTAGTTGGTTGGAAGACCCAATACAGACCTTCACTTACTGGATCTTCAGGGATAAAGAAGGTTTGGGTTTCAACCGTATCGCTGAAAACGTCTGCACCGACCAAAGGCAGTTCAGTTAAATCATCGTATACATAGCCAGCCACAACACCGCCAGGGATGACCACGCAAGGCGCAGCGACTACCACCGGTTCTGCTACGGTCACAACCACATCATCAATGTACCAGCCAGCATAACTGTTCACCGAGCTGTCGGAGTGGAAGTGGAAGCGGAATTGGAAGTTGCTGACCGCGTACGCGGGATCAAGCTGCAGGGATTTTGGCGTCCAGGGATCAACTGAAGTGCCAAATTTCTGCCAGATGACATTCCAGGTTGCCCCACCGTCCATGGAGGCTTCCACGGATCCATAGTCCCAGGAGTTACTTTCGCTGCTGTACCAATGGACAAAGGAGACCGTTGGAGCCAAACCAACATGAGCGCTCAGATCAATAACCGGGGAGGTGATATAGGATTCCTCGCTGTTGTTGTAATTGCCGGCCAGGTTGGTCGCCCAGACATTCGGGGCAGAATACGCAGCGCCAGGTCCAGAGGTGGGAACACCCCAGGCCCAGGATGAGTTTGAACCACTGGCGACGAAGCCGCCATTATTGGCATCAAAGTTGGTTGAGAATACGGATGTTGGAGGAGGTACGGGAACGCTCACAACGCCAATATCATCCACATACCAGCCTTCATACTGCACAGAGGAGTCGCTCTTGAAGTAGAAGCGGAACTGGAAATTGGAGACATTGTACGAGGAATCCAAAACGACAGTCTGCTGGTGATATTCTGTGTCCGTCACGCCGCCAACAGGCCCCCAAACAGTTATCCAGGTAGTTCCGCCGTCTTTGGTGACGTCCAGGCGCGCCCAGTCGTAACTGGCGCTTTCAATGTCCTTCCAATCCCACCATTGAATAGCGGTGGAATTTGTTCCATTGCCGGAAAGATCGATCACAGGCGAGGCCATCCAACCTAATTCGCTGGCATTGTAGGAGCCGCCGGGATTGGTGGCGATACCCTTGGTGCCGCTGTGTCCAGCCATGGGACCACTGGTAAAGTCGCCCCAGGCAAAGCTGGTTGTGCCGCCGGGCGTAAAGCCTTCATCGCTGCTTTCGAAGGAGTAGAAGAAGTCGTAATCCGGTTGGTAGCCTGGAGCCGCGCAAACAGCACCATCCACCGGGACGAAAATGTCATGGGTATAGGAAGCGCCTGAGGCAGTCACAGTCTCGACCAGAGGATCGTAACCACCAGGAACCGGAGTGGTTGTGAAGGTGAGCTCGGTATCTGAGACAACTTCGATTTCGTAGTAGCCGGTGAAGGGATCCGTAAAGATGGTCTCATCGAAGCCCGGTGTCTGGATACGGATTGAGGAATAGAGCGGGTAGCCGTGTTCACCCAAGCCTTCCACACCGCCATCATAGACAATACCCGAGATTAATGACATCTCCAGTTGTGGCATGGTAAAGTTTTGAATGGTGGTTTCATCTTCAACAATAACCACATCGGAAACAGTCTGTGCCTCATAGCCATACTTGGTGGCTGTCAGAGTATAAGTGCCATCAGTCAGACCGGTACTGAATGTGCCGTCAGCCATGCTGTAGATTTTTTTGGTAAAACCAGCGCCGTTATCGGCAAAAATCATGACGCCTTCGAGCGGAGTAGTTCCATCGCTGGTGACAGTGCCCTGCAGGGTGCCCATTGCACACATTCCTGAAGCCTGGTTGACAGCTGCCAGAGCATCAATTTCGCCCCAGCCTGTGGCAAAGTTCGGGAAGTCATCTGGCGTGAGTGGTGAACCGTCATTGTAGGTCATATCCACAGCCGTACCCTCAATGAGTGTTTCGGTGGCTGCATACTGGCCGACAAGACAGGGCGCAGCCTGCCAGATGAGCGCGACCAAGCCGGTGACATGCGGGGCGGACATTGACGTGCCAGACCAGCCGTCCTCATAGGCAGTATCACTTCCTGGTACTGAAGAACGAATGCTGACACCTGGTGCGAGAACCTGGGGTTTCATCATTGCGAATCCTTCTACCGGGTTCACTGTATCCAGGTTATCGGTCGGACCCCAGTTGGAGTGGGAGGCATACTGTCCGTTCTGCTCACCGGAAGAACCAACACCGGTCACATTGCCCGATCGGGCAGGATTACCGACGGTATTGAGTCCGGGAGGAGAAGAATAGCCGCAGTTGGAGGCATTGCCGTTTGAAAAAATGGGATAGGTGCCCACTGCATGCCAGGCATCAATGACACCGGCAAACCAATTGTCATAGGTTTGACCGCAATCACCCCAGGAGTTATTAACCGCGTTAGGACGCAGGTCCGGGTTGGCGTTGTTACCAGTCAAGTCGGTTGGTGCAGCCACAAATTCGGCACAACCTAAAAGAGCAGAGTCTGTACAGCCACCATCCGGGCAGCCCGCGCACGCCATCCATTCAGCTCCAGGAGCAATACCTATTTGGTTGGAGCCGCCATCGTCACCGACCATGGTGCCCATAGTATGCGTACCGTGTCCATGACCATCACGCGGGACGTCATCCCCCAGGTCATCCGGATTAAACCAGTTGTAGTTGTGATCAAACATGCCTCCGCCAAGGTTACCGCGATATTGACCAACCAATGCCTGGTGCGAATAGCGTACACCTGTATCGATATTGGCGACAACCAGTCCTGCGCCATCAATACCCGTTGCCCAAACGTCGTCTGCGTTAACGTGTGTCAGGTTGGGTTCAATCGCATTCAAACCGTTGTCTTGAACCGCAGCACTTTTATCGGGTTCGTAGAGCATGTAAGACTTACGAGCTTCGATCCTCTCAACCCCGTCCAATTTTATGATGTCGTTCAAAACAGCATTGGTCGAGCTGGTCACCAAAATGGAGTTGTTGATCCAGAAGCTCTTGTGCTCAACCTTACTGCTTAACAAGTACTTTTGAGCCTGAGACTGGGACAACTCAGCTTGTTTTTTGAGGGTTTGGTAGACAAACCAACCTCTGTCGCTCCAGTTCATTGTATAAGCCGGGCTTAGATCCACGTCATTTTTGAATTGAACCCAATAACTTGCCGAGCCTTTGGTCTGCATCTCATCCAAAACGGCCTGATCAACGCTGACTTCCTGTTCAGGCTCAACGGATTGGGCGGTGACTTTGGCAGGAGTGAAAGTTGAGAAAACCATCAGGATGATGATCAGTACAGAAAACAAACTTGCTATTTTTTTCTTCATATCAATTCCTTTAACTAATTCATTTTCGAAAACTTGAAACACGAAACAATACAAAAATGGAATTTTTGGTTTTTTTACCTCCTTTTCTCAAACTGGTTATGTGAAAGATTGATACTACTTCGCTAACAGCGATTACAAACTAATGGTGAATTGTGGATAGTATTATGGTCAATGTGACCGATCAAATCATTCTCCCTGATTGATACGAACATCGTCAGTTAAGAAATCTCACGGCATTATAAACCATTTCATCCAAGTTCGTCAGAAATTTCACATTATTCCTGGATATTGTTTGTAAAAGATTTTTAATCAGTGCTATGACAACAGCTTTTAAGAGCCTTTGTGAAGACAAGAGGAAAGTCGGTTTGACTTACGCATGGAAGAGATTTCACAAGGAGGAATCCGAGGACGAAACCCGGATTCGCAACATCAACCGCTCCTTACGGTGAATGAGGGCTGATAAAATGCTTTGGCGAGTTGTGGAATGGGGATTGTTTATGGAATCTTGCATCAGCCATTCAGTCATTTCAAGCGCTTTCTGATAGTCCTTGGATGTGTGTTCATAATACATTGCCAGCTCTAAAGCCGCTTCCGCGGAACCAAGTTCGTGAGCTTGCTGCCAGAGGGGCAGGGCATCAGTGTAGTTTTTGTTTCTTTTATGAATCCGTGCACGGGAAAGCAGAGAGAGGATCAATTCCAGGTTGTTGGCTGATTTTATTTGCTCAGATGCGTACAGTTGCTCTGCCAGCACTTCCCGATTCAGGCTTTCCATCAGCCGACCGATGGAATAGATGTCTTCGGCATGCGAAAGTCTTTCAGAAGTCGGGTCCTCCAGGATGGCTGCCAAGGTTGTGAATAGGGCGGAAAGGCTGACAACATCGATCTCGTTGTGATAAAAGATGCCGGCGATCTGGCTGGCATCGCCATCAGAAATGTAATTGCGGTAAAACTCGGGCACCAGGTAGCCGGGGATATCCTCGCTGGTACGGTAAAACTCGAGGATTTCTTTCTCTATGTTGCCGAGATTACACAGCTTCAGCCTGCGTTTCCACACCCGCCGGGTAATATGCAGCAGGTCGATGTGTTCCATTGAATCAAAGGGATTACTGAGTCGGTTGAGGATGTATCTCGTGTTGATGATAGGAACGTCGAAAGATTTACCGTTATAGCTGACGATCGCTTTGGCGCCATCCACAAATTCGCTCAAGGCTGCAAGCTGGGCTTTTTCTTCCGCCGGATTACGTAAAAAGAATTGTTCGAGCACGAACTGATCACCAACGAAACGAGCCGCCCCGATCATAAAGGGAATCGTACCGGTACCGCCCGAAAGACCAGTGGTTTCGGTATCCAGGAAGATGAAGTCAGAAATATCGCTATCTGCCAGATGAGGTGCTTGCGCCCATTCACACAAGACCTGATAGCTGGAAAAGGGTTTCAGCGGCGCGATACCATGCTGGTGCTGATCTGAGTATTGGTGATTGGATGAAAAAATCTTGCCAAAGATGGTATCAAACTCGCGACCTGGAACCAGTGATTCGATTGGTATCTTCTTCTTAGCTGGAGCCGGAAGCGCTTTGTCTTTCCCGAACTGCACCCCAAGTTTTTTGAGCTGCTCAGAAAGATCAGACCAATTATCCATAACACAGCCCTTTGAGTAGCGCCAGGGCTTCGGTTTTACCGCCATACCCTGGTTCGCCTACTGGTCCGACACAGGCTGGGCAACCCGATTCACACTGACAGCCTTCAATCACCTCAATTGCTCTTTCAATCCAGAACCTGCGCTGGTCAAAGAGCTTGCGGGAGAGTCCGATACCCCCTGGAATATTGTCGTAGATCAGGATGGCAGGGTTGGCATCGTTCAGGATCGATCGATTTTCAGAGAGGAGAGAGACGTCTTCCCGGTCACACATGATCAGCAGGGGTGCGATGCTGCGCAGCGCGTAAGCCGCGGCAGCCAGACCACTACGTACCATCACACTGATCTCCGCTTTATGGTGGCAGGCTGCACAGAGCGTGACCAGGTTGGACGCCTGGTTTGCGATAGCCGGGTCAGTGAAGGTTCGGAATGGCTGAACATGATGCACGTGTAATTCAGATGGTTCGAAAGTATTGCCACAGGCGCGGCAGGTGTATCCGTCGCGCAACAGAATTTTTTGGCGTAAACGCTTCCAATCCGGACCGTAGACGTTGGAGTCAGCCCCCCACAGATGATTGGTTCGCAAGGAATCGATCAGCTTGGGCGAAATCCCCAACCAAAAACCTGTGGTGTGCAGGTTTTGGGGAGGAAGGTCGATCTGACCGACACCCAGCAGTTCATTGGTCATCCAACGTTTCTTTTGGAAGGTATTGATCGAGATTTCCAGGTCAAGGCTGCCGTAATTGGCAGAAAAGTTCTGGTAGCCAACCGACGAGGTGAGGCTGTAATCAATGATCCGCGTGTCAATCACCGGGATGGTGAAATATTCTGACTGGCTGGGTTTGAGCAGGCAAATACCTTGGTCAAGGTCAAGTTCCACCACTTCGTACATTTCAGCATCGTGCAGATAGATGGCTTCTTTGTGAACATACCAGCGGGCAGCATTGGCATCCA
>ERZ764778.4536-NODE-4536-length-10057-cov-11.101680_pt1 | contig 10057 bp, 8 predicted proteins | sample MGYA00374951_ERZ764778 | MGnify/ENA primary metagenome ERZ764778 (study PRJEB28918, sample SAMN05720193) | bioreactor metagenome | isolation source: Anaerobic biogas reactor | place: USA:Washington, USA | collected 2015-08-08 ...
GCAGCCGGCCTCTCGGGCGATGCCGCCGATGATGGAGCGGAAGATCAGTTGGTGGAGCGGCCAGAGCGAATACCAGTAGAGCAGACCCTTGAGGCCGATCGGGTCCCACATCGCTGTCTGCACGATGCGTGTCTGTCCCTCTTCCAGAGGGACCAACTCGAACTGCAGCCAACCCCTTCCGGGCGCCCGCATTTCGGCCGCCAGCCGCAGCAGTCGTTCCGGCTCGACCTTCTCAACGCGCCAAAAGTCGACGGTATCGCCGGGAACCACGCACACGGGGTCCCGGCGCCCCCGGCGTGATCCGACGCCGCCGCCCATCTGGTCGATGAGCCCCCGCAGATTCCACAGCCATGTCCAGCCGTACCAGCCTCTCTTGCCTCCCATGCACATGACGGCGGCGAAGACCTCACCGGGCGTGCACATGACGTCCAGCGTCCGCCGGTCAATGCGTCGCCGGCCGGAGTGCTCCGCCGGCCGCTCCGTGGTAGGAGGAGTGGTGGATCCGGCGTCGCTCCAGCGGGTCTCGGCATACTCGCGGTCTTCATTGGCCAGCGCTCTGCCTATAGCTGCTTCGGTGCTCATGGGGTGGATGCCGGGAAAGTCCCGGCTCGCGGCGTCATCCAACACCACCGTCTCGTTGCGCACTCCCTCCAAGAGATGCCGGCCCACGCGGTAATAGAGGGGGGTGACCAGTGCCAGCCAAGCCGAGGAGAGCCGCGGAGTCAACAAGGGCACCCTGATCATCGGGCGGCGCAGGCCCTGCGAACGGGCGTAGGCCTGCATCATCCCGGCGTAAGAGACCCTATCGGCGCCGCCGATCTCGTATACAGCGCAGCGTTGCTTTGGGAGCACGTCGAGCGCGGCTACGAGGTAGGCGATCACATCCTCCACAGCGATGGGCTGCGTGGGATTGCTGACCCAGCGTGGAGTGATCAGCAGGGGCACATGGTCGACCAGGCCGCGGATCATCTCGAATGAGATGGAGCCGCTCCCCAGGATCACCGATGCGCGAAACTCGACGGTCAGGGCGCCGCTCTCGCACAGCACGCGGCCGACATCCTGACGACTCGCCAGGTGTGGCGAGAGTTCGTCTCCCGAACGTCCAAGGCCGCCCAGGTAGATGACTCGACGAACGCCGGCGGCCTGTATGGCCTTGGCAAAGTTGCGTGCCGACGTGATCTCTTTCTCACGAAACGCGTCCGGGGCGGTGCCCAGTGAGTGGACGAGATAGTAGGCGGTGTCGACATCTGCGAGCGCCTCAAGGAGCGATGGAGGATCGAACATGTCGCCGTAGACCACCTCGGTAGTGGTGGCAACGCGAGAAACGAACGAGGCAGGGGGATTCGCCGGACGCAGGCGCTCCGGCCTGCGCACCATGACTCGCAAAGGCCTGCCGGTGGATTCGAGCGGACGGATGAGGCGCCCGCCAACGTAGCCGGTGGCCCCCGTGAGCAAGATACGCGTGCCGGCGGCCGGACATGCTGGTATCCTCTCGGTCATGAAGGACACTACCTCCCAAAGAACCCCAGCATACGCCGGGTTTGTTGCCGTGGCGGTCTTAGTCACCGCCTTGGTCTTCATAGGCGGCGGCTGTGGTGATGATACGACTTCGGAGGTCACTGCGGTACAAGGAGGTTCGACCATGACCACGGCGCAGCCGGCGCTTCCTCCCATAGACCTACTCGCCCCGGCCTCTTTCGAGACAGCTTCATTCGCCTTGGGCTGATTCTGGGGCTCTGAGGCCCAGTTCGGGTGCCTCGAAGGAGTGATACGGACCCGGGTCGGCTACACCGGCGGCTCCAAGAGCGATCCCACGTACTACGATCTCGGAGACCACTCCGAGACGGTGCAGCTCGACTTCGATCCCGGTGTGATCACCTATGAGGAGCTGCTGCGCGTCTTCTTCGCTGGTCACGACGCCACGCAGAGAGGCATCCGTGCCCAGTACAAGTCGGCCGTCTTCTTCCACTCTGCCGAGCAGGAGCGTCTGGCTCTGGAGATCAAGGCGCGAGAAGAGGCCCGGCTGGGCAAGACGGTGCAGACCGAGATAGTCGCAGCCTCGACCTTCTATCTGGCCGAGGACTACCACCAGAAGTACGCTTTGCAGGGTGCCCGCGCGCTCAAGCAGGAGCTTGAGCGGTTCTATCCAGACATCGCAGACCTGGTGGATTCGACCGCGGCCACCCGTGTCAATGCCTACCTGTATGGCCTTGGCGATCTGGAGCAGTTGCGCCGGGAGCTCGACAGCCTGGGGCTTTCTGAGGAGAGCCGGAAGCGGCTGCTCGACATGTTCGACTGAGAGGGCGAAGCTGGTGGAGGAACAAGGAGTGGTCTTCGAGTCGGCCGGTCTAAGGCTGGCGGGGACGCTTGCGCTGCCTGGGACTTCCGTGCCGCCTGAAGCGTCCACGCTGCCCGGAGGGTCTCAACGTTACCCCTGCGTTCTCATGATCAGCGGCTCAGGGCAAGTGGATCGCAACGAGAGTCACAAGCGGATGCCCCTCAACGTCATGGGCGAGTTGGCCGCCCATTTAGCGGAGCGGGGCATCGGCTCCCTGCGCTATGACAAACGAGGCGTGGGTGAGAGCGAGGGCGACTACTGGTCCACGGGCTTTCACGACAACGTGACCGACGCCGCGGCCGCGCTGGCCTACTTGAAGAAGCACACTCGGGTCAACGGTGACAAGATCTTTGCTCTCGGTCACAGCGAGGGCGCCTACATCGCCACGCGGCTGGCAGCTGGGTGCGCAGCCGGAGCTGAGGCCGGGGCCGGCCCCGATTCTGATGCTGGAGGCGGGCTTGCCGGAGCGGTGCTCTTGGCGGGAGGCGCCCGGTCGGGCGAGGACGAGCTCCGATGGCAGGGAGCTCAGGTGGCCGCCAGCCTTACCGGGATGAACGCCCTACTGGTGAGGCTGCTCCGCATCGACATCGCCAAGTCTCAGCAAAAGGCCCTCGACAAGGCCAAGCGGTCCCAAAAAGACTGGCATCGGACTCAGCTGGTGGGGAAGCTCAACGCCAAGTGGATGAGGGAATTCTTGGCCTACGATCCTGCGGGCGACCTCAGCCGCGTCAATGTCCCTATTCTCGCCATCACCGGCTCGAAGGACATCCAGGTCGATCCGGGCAATCTGGAGCGGATGGCGAGTATCGTTTCGGCCCCGTTTGAATCGCACGTGGTGCCGGATGTCACTCACCTCTTGCGGAGCGATCCTGGACCACCCGGCCTGGCAGCCTACAAAGCGCAGATCAAGAGGCCGGTAGACCCGCGGGTCAAAGACCTCGTGACCGAATGGCTCCAGAGGCAGGTGCGCGGCGCACCGCCTCTCCGGGCTGAAGGCGTATGACCTCGCCCTCGTGAGCGATGGCAAGCGCATCGCCTGACTCGAGGACGTACGTGGCGCCATTCTCTGTGATATCCACGTTTAGCACAGATCCACGCACTTGGACCTTGAACGAGAGCCGCTTCATCCTTTCCGGCAGGCGCGGCTGGAAGGACAGCCGGCCGTTTCGGTGGCGCATGCCCCCGAAGCCGTGGACGAGGGCCATCCAAGTGCCGCCCGCTGCGGCCACGTGTAGCCCGTCGCGCGCATTGCCGGCCACATCGGCCAAGTCGATCCCCACCGCGTCGACGAAGTACTCCTCTGCGGCCCGCAGGTCGTCACTCACTTCAGCGGCCATGATGCACTGGATGCATTCGGAGAGGGAGGAGTCGCTGGTGGTGAGGGGATCGTAGTATTCAAGGACCCGGCGCTTGTCTTCGTGGGAGAACCGGTCGCCCAGAAGGAAGGTGGCGAGCACCACGTCCGCCTGTTTGATCACCTGGTGCCGGTAGAGGACCAGGGGGTGATAGTAGAGCAGCAGCGGGTAGTGCTCTGCAGGGGTGCTCTCGAAGTCCCACGGCTCCAGATCGAGAAAACCGTCGTCCTGCAGGTGGAGGCGCAACTCCTCATCGTAGGGTACATACATGAGGTCGGCGGCTCTTCGCCAGAGGAGCGGTTCCTCGTCCTCTAGCGCGGTCTGCTCCACGAGCCTCGCATGCGCCTCCGGATCGGAGCTCTTGAGGCGCTCCACGGCTTTTACGGCCTGCCTCATGTTCTCCTGGGCCATCAGATTCGTGAAGGTGTTGTTGTCGACAAGGGCGCTGTACTCGTCGGGCCCTGTGACCCCGTTGATGACGAACCGGCCGCCCTTGCGTTCCGAGAAGAAGCCCAGGCTGGTCCACAGCCGAGCCGTCTCCACCAGGATCTCGGCGCCGTGCTGGGCCATGAACTCGGTGTCGCCTGTGGTCTGGCAGTACTGCGTGAGGGCGTAAGCGACGTCGGCGTCGATGTGGTACTGGGCGGTCCCTGCCGCGTAGTAGGCGGAGGCTTCGTCGCCGCTGATCGTGCGCCAAGGGAACAGAGCGCCCCTTTGGCTGACTTCCGCCGCTCTCCGGCGCGCCTTGTTGAGCATGGCGTAGCGATGCCGCAGGAGATTTCTCGCCAGACCAGGTGAGGTGTAGGTGAGAAAGGGCATGATGTAGATCTCGGCGTCCCAGAAGTAATGTCCCTCGTATCCTCGCCCGGTGAGGCCCTTGGCGGGTACCCCGTATCCCTCTGCGCGGGCTGTGGCTTGGAGCAGCTGGAACAGGTTGAAGCGGACCGCCTGTTGCAGCAGAGGCGCCCCTTCGGTGACGACGTCACTCTTCGACCAGAAGTCCTGGACGAACGCTCGTTGTTCTTCCAGTAGCGCCTGGATACCCTTGCCTCCTGCACGGTCCAGGGTCTCTTCCACCCGGAACATGAGTTCCGCGGCCGGTCCTTCGGCGTCATGGTTGTAGGCCAGGTACTTGACCAGGCGGACCGGTTCGTCCTGACCCACGTCGAACCGGTAGACGGCCCTGGCCCAGTCGTTGTCGACCGTGGCCTTAGGTGGATCAGTCGGAGTCCCACTCATCAGACGGTGCTCCATGCCGCAGGCCAAACTCAGGCCACTCGCGCGGGTGCGGTAGGCTAGGACCACCCGTTGATCGCCCACCCGTTCCTCGACCTTCCGGAGCACGCCGTCGCCGAGGGCCCGGCTGCGCCGGGGATCATGCACTATTCCGTGATCGTTCTCTGGATGAAGCATGAGGTCGGAGGAAATGGTCAGACCTGCTTCCCGGTCCAGCGACGTCACTTCATACTCTACGCAGGCCAGATGACGGCTGCTGAGCGACACCATCCGCTTTGACTTCACCTCGAAGCGGCTACCGTCGCTTGCCCGCCACACCACGCGCCGCTCCAGGGCACCCGAGCCCATGTCCAGCGTTCGCTCGTATTCGAGTATGTCGCTCTTTTCGAGGGAAAAGCGCTCGTCGTCCACGTACAAGCGGATGATGGTGCCGTCAGGCACACCCAAGATCGTCTGGCCGGTCTCGGCGAATCCGTGCGCCCGCTCTGGATACTCGATGGGCCACGTCTCGTAGAAGCCGTTCAGCATCGGGGCAGGGTCGTAAGACGGGTGGCCTTCGTCCTCTGTGCCGCGCAGGCCCAGATAACCATTGGAGAGCGCGAAGATGCTCTCCAGCTGAGGGACGTAGTCGGGTTTGAAACGCCGTTCCACCAGACGGTGCTCGTCCACGGGGAAGTCGTCCTCGGCCGCCAGCAGCCGGATTGCGCCCGCCCGTAGACGGTGGGCCCGCGGCCCCAAAGGATGGTGTCTCCGCGGTTCGCAGGGGACCAACTCGGACAGATCGTCTACCACGACGTCGGCGCCGGCCTCCATGAGTTCGTTGGACTGGCCGGTGCGGTCCACGCCGATCACCAGTCCGAAACCGCCGGCCCGGCCTGCGGCCACGCCGGCCAGCGAGTCCTCCACGACAACCGCCCGTTCGGGTGGCACACCCAAGCGTCTGGCCGCCTCCAAGAAGGTGTCCGGAGCGGGCTTGCCGGCCAGATCGAGTTGCAGGGCCGTGTCGCCGTCGACGCGGGCGTCGAAGAGGTCGGCGATGCCCGCCGCCTGTAGGATGGCTTCGCAGTTCGTGCTCGATGTGACCACCGCGGTCTGCAAACCCAGGTCGCGTAGCTCGCGGATCCAGGCCACCGAGCCCGGGAAGACTTCCACCCCGTCTCTCTGCAGCGCTTCCTCGACAAAGATCTGCTTGCGGTTGCCGACGCCGTGGACGGACCATTCGTCGGGAGCCGAGTCCGGAGTGCCGGGGGGTAGGTCTATGCCTCGCGAGGAAAGAAAGTCACGCACTCCGTCGTGACGGGGTTTGCCGTCCACGGTGGCGGGATAGTCATCTCCCACCGAGAAGTGCGGCGTCGTGGAGCCGTGTTTTGCGTCCCATGCGTCAAGAAACTCGTCGAAGGTGCGTTTCCACGCGGTCGCGTGCATGCGGGCAGTCGTGGTGAGCACTCCGTCCATATCGAAAAGGACGGCATCGAAGGTCTCCGGTCCGACCGCGGCACAAGCCGCTGCTTCACGCCCGCTCGTGTCTCTGTGTTCCCCCGTCACCGGCCGACCTTGACGGTGAGACTGTAGTCTCCCAGATCGCCTGCTCCGATAGAGCCCTCATGCTGCATGATCAGAGGGGATGGGGTGTCGTTCCCAGTCTCGCCTCCTGCACAGCCTGACGCGCCGCTCGGCACGAGAACCACCAGGGCAACGACCATGAGGCCGATTTTTGCTCCGCGCTTACAGACGAAGACGTGGTTCACTATGAGCCGCCTCACTGCTCGGGTTGCGGGGCCTCGCCCTCCTCAGTCTCGACCGGTTGCTCCGCCACCAAGGCCGCCTGCACGGCGATCCCATCCAATGTCTCGTGTTTCAGCAACTCCTGGGCGAGGGCGTCGAGGGCCGACCGGTGCTCGCTCAGCAGTCTCTGGGCCAGTTCGTGTTGCCCATCGACGATGGCGCGCACCTCAGAGTCGATGACTTCCTGAGTGTACGGGCTCAGGTGGCTGTTATCTTGGGTGACGCCGCCCAGGTACTTCATTTGCTGGCCCGCATAGCGCACCGAACCCAGTTTCTCGCTCATGCCGAACTCGGTAACCATGCGGCGGGCCAGCTCGGTGGCTTTCTGAATGTCGTCGCTGGCGCCGGTGCTGATGGTGCCTAGAACCGTCGTCTCAGCCGCCCGGCCTCCCAACATCACCGCGATACGGTCGGTCAGCTCGTCCTTGGTGAGGATGTAGCGGTCTTCAGTCGGCATCTGCAGGGTATAGCCCAACGCTCCCCGAGCCCGCGGGATGATGCTGATCTTGGCCACGGGGTCTGCATGGGGGAGGAGCGCGGCCACCAGGGCGTGCCCCGACTCATGGTAGGCGACCGTCTTTCGCTCGTTCTCGTTCATGACCCGGCTCTTCCTCTCCAGACCGGCGACGACGCGCTCCATGGCCGCCTCAAAGTCCTTGATGGTCACGGAGGCGGCCTTGCGGCGCGCCGCCAGCAGGGCGGCCTCGTTCATGGCGTTGGCCAGGTCGGCGCCGCTGAAACCGGGGGTGATGCGCGCGGCCCGCTCCAGGTCGAAATCCTTGGCCAGTTTGATGCCCTTGCTGTGGATCTTGAGTATCTGCACGCGGCCGATGAGGTCTGGATTGCCCACCTCCACCTGGCGGTCGAAGCGGCCGGCGCGCAGGAGCGCCTGGTCGAGGACCTCGGGTCGGTTGGTGGCCGCCATGATGATGACCGGGCGCGAGGTATCGGTGCTGAACCCGTCGATCTCGGCCAGCAGCTGGTTGAGAGTCTGCTCGCGCTCGTCGTTGCCCCCGCTGAGGCCTAATCCCATGCCGCGGCTCTGGCCGATGGCGTCGATCTCGTCGATGAACACGATGGCCGGGGCCGACTTGCGGGCCTGCTCGAAGAGGTCGCGCACCCGGGCCGCGCCCACGCCCACGAACATCTCCACGAACTCCGAGCCGCTGCTCTCGAAGAAGGCAACCTCGGCTTCACCGGCCGTGGCCTTAGCGAGGAGCGTCTTGCCGGTGCCGGGCGGTCCCACCAGGAGCACGCCCTTGGGGATACGTCCGCCCAAGCGAGCGAACTGCTCGGGTGTCTTGAGGAACTGGATGATCTCCTGCAACTCCGCGATGGCCTCGTCGGCGCCGCCCACGTCCTTGAAGGTGACACCCACCTGCTCGGGCTCGACCCTGGTGGCCTTGCTCTTGCCCACGCCGAAGATGCCGCCCGCGCCGCCTCGCCCGACGCCGCCCGCCATCCGCTTGTAGATAAACCACCAGAACGCGCCGATGATGATGAAGGGCAGGAGGCTGACGAGCACCCCGAGCACAGGGCTGGAGGGGCCGCTGAACTCGTAATCTACACCGGCCGCTTGTAGCTGAGCGACCAGGTCGTCGTCGGCCCCCGATTGGTAGGTTGTCTGATAGTCGACGGTCCCCCCGCCCCCTGAATTGGAGTCGACCATAGTGCCGGTGATCCTGTTCTCGCCGATTGTAGCCGTCTTGATCTGCTGTCCGGCGACCTTGGTCTTGAACTCCGCGTAGCTCAGCTGCGAGGAGGGTCCCGACATGGGTCCCAGTACAAACTGCTGGAAGAGGTACAGCGCCACGAGGCCGATGACGACGTAGATGACCACCGACCAAAGACGACGGTAAGCCTGGCGGCGTCGTTCGTCGTCGTTCTGAGGGCCTTGAGGTGGTGTTCCGGAGGGGCGGCGGTCCATCCGTCCGTCTGCAGCCATACTGATTTACTCCCCGATAGGATGATGTGTCGTACTCTTCCCCAGGATGGGGGAATCGTACTCCACCAGGGCCGCTGCTACCATGGATCTCGTCAACTGTCCTGGGTTCGGCACAGGGGAGAAGATCTGGACTCCGATAGTCTCCGCATCTCGCGCCGACCATGACCTTCTAGTATGTGTTCGGGATAGCTCTTGGCCTCGCCATGGACGCCCTCGCCGTCGGGTTGAGCCTGGCCTTTCTCGCCGTCTCGATATGGATGCCGAGCATCGTTAGCGGCGTCGTGGCTTTCGTTCTCAGCGCGGTCGGGGCTATGTTGGGGTGGCCGTCACATGGCCTGGACGGCAGCCGTGGCCAGCAGGTGGGCATGGTCGCGGACATCTAGCGGCCAATCCGCGGTGAAGGAGTCGAACCGTTCGATGTCCCCCGCGTACAGCGCCCGCAGGGCTTCCTCATAACCGGGTTCATCGCCCGCCATGATAGTCATGAACCTGTAGCACGACTCTTGGGCCAATCGTTTCTGCACCTCGCCGGTCGTCGACCGTCGTGCTTCTTCGACGAGCTTTCGCAACGTGACCGAGGCTCCGCCCGGCTGCCGGCTCAGCCACTCCCAGTGGCGTGGCAGTAATGTGACCTCGCGGGCTACCACCCCGAGTTTGGGACGTCCGGGGGTTGCGGGCCGGGCTGTTGTGCCGGACGGTGCGGATCTATCGCCGGGTCGCAAGCCCAGTCTGACGGCCACCTCGTCGGGGGTGCCGCGCAGGTCCACCTCCGCGGGCACGCTGGTCTTGGCATCAAGGATCATAACGGCGGCGTTACAGTCTTCGTCGACGGCCCTCTTCGCCCCTTGCGCGGCTTCTTCCAGTGTCCCAGCTGCTACAAGGGTCTGCCCGGCGAAGGCGACGTAGCTCGGTTCCTTTGCCGTCGGCTCTTGATCGACTGCGCTCATCTCTTCTCCCGGTTAGGGTGACATCGCGTCTCAGCTATTTTACCCGGGTAAAATAGCTTGTCAATATCACCCGGGTAAAAAGTTCAGCTCTGCGCATCTGGATGGCCTCTCCTCATCCGGCGCTCATGTTGTCCTCATGTTCTGCCGTTAGCGTCTTGTAGAGACACTTGCCCATGCGAAGAGTCCTGGAGGACTGACCATGAAGAAGAGGCTCGTAGTGCTCGCGACCGTCATCGTGTTCGGTATCGCGATGCTTGTCCCGACGATAGCTCTGGCCGGTGGGGATCAAGTCCAGCGGCCCGCCGAGACCCCCCAGCATCAGGACGCGGGCACAGACCCGAACCAGTGGCAGCTCCAGAGTAGCCGCTAGCAGCGGTCTGGGCGGGCCGCCGGTCTAGAACTCCGTCTGCGGAGCCGTGATGTCGGGGGGTAGACCGAACTCGGTCGTGGT
>ERZ764778.4551-NODE-4551-length-10020-cov-5.031410_pt1 | contig 10020 bp, 9 predicted proteins | sample MGYA00374951_ERZ764778 | MGnify/ENA primary metagenome ERZ764778 (study PRJEB28918, sample SAMN05720193) | bioreactor metagenome | isolation source: Anaerobic biogas reactor | place: USA:Washington, USA | collected 2015-08-08 ...
AAATCCATGCCGTGCACGTTGGGATAATACGTGCAGTCGCACTGCTGGGGAATCAGGCCCCGGGCCGCCTGGGTGCCGAGGGTATAGGTCGAGCACGACGGCGCCGCCGCGGCGACCCGGTCATCGAGCGCCGCCCAGAACTGGGTAATGACGCCGCCGCCGGAGATGCCCGTGGCCCCGACCCGCGCCGCATCCACCTCGGGACGGGTTTCGAGCCAGTCCAGCGCCCGCATGGCGTTCCAGACCTCCACGCCGGCCGGCGTGTAGCCCAGCGACAGCCAGTGCCACTGCTGCAGGCGGTTGGTGCCCGGATGGATGCCGGGGATTTCCCCGTAGCCGACCGGGTCCAGCACCAGCAGCGCAAACCCGTGAACGGGATACCAGAGATACCGGTCCTGGAAACCGGTCTTCGCCCCGTCCAGCGAAGCCCAGTGTCCGTTCAGATACACGACGGCCGGCACCGGGCCGTCCGCGTTCTTCGGCAGGTAGAAATTGCCGGTGACGTACAATCCCGGAAGGCTCTCGAACACCCATTTCTCCGCCCGGTAGTCCGCCCGCTCCCACCCGCCCGTCATCCGCGCCCGCAGCGGCGTCCGCTCCGGCAGCGGCTCCAGCCCCAGCATGTCGCGCAGGCAACGGCGCGCCTCGGGGCGGCGGCGGTCCCAGTCGGCGCGATCGGCGATCTCCGCCAGGCAGGCCTCCGACAGGCGCACCGCCTCGCGGACCAGGTCGGCGCGGGCCGCCGCCTCGCGGGCTCCCACCGCCCGCGCGTCCAGCCGCCGTTTCACGGCGCGGCGCAGGCCGGCGGGAATCCCCGCCGATGCAGACCGGACCCATCGGGATAGAAAAGCCGCCATGTCACGTTCTCCGATTGAAAGCCGGCAGGCCCGAAGCCGCCGGGACCATGGGCGAGCCCGACAAGCCGGCGCCCCACCCGGCGGGAGCCGGCGGCCCCCATCCCGGCGCCTCCCAGCCCGTCGCCGCCCAGGCGGGGGCCACCGCGGCGGCGCCCTGCCCGGCCGCCAGGCGCACCGTGCGCTCCGCCCAGTGCGAAACGCCTACCACCAGTCCCAGCAAAAACATCGTATCCTGCGCAATGAAATTCGGCCGCGACAGAAACCCCGACAGCACCAGAATCAGCACGATCAGGCGCGCCATGTTGATGCGATAGCCGATCAAGGGGTCTGCCACCCGCCGCAGGCATCCCGTCAGCCGCCGCCAGACCAGCAGATAGATGGAAAAATACATCAGGAACCCCGGCAGGCCTGTCGTGGCGATGATTTCCGCAAACTCGTTGTGGGCGTAATGCCCGGTGCGCGACACCACGCCGAACTGCCCCAGCCCGGTGCCGAAAATCGGATTCTGCGCAAACACCCGCAGGCCCGTCAGGAACAGTTCCAGGCGCGTCTGGCTGCTGCCGTCCTCCAGCTGCGTGGCGTTGGTGAAACGAACCCCGAGATAGGTGGATTCCACGACGAACTGGAACATCCAGTACGCCAGCACCAGCACGACCAGCGCGCCGACGACGGCCTTCGACTTGTCCTTGGACCCGCCCACCATGCACAGGACCGGCCAGAGAACCGCCGTGGCGATCAGCGCGACAAACGCCCCGCGGGAAGCGGACAGCACCACGCCGTACAGGGCGATGACGCCGCCGGCCGCCAGACCCCCCCGCAGCCACAGGCTCTTCACCTCCTGCATCAGCGCCAGCATGCCGATGATGCCCAGCACGCAGTAGAACCCCACGGCATTGGCCCCGGCAATCCGCTCCACCACCCGCGTATCCGCAATGCGGTCGAAACTGATGGGCCCCTGCCCATAGACCACGCGGAAAATGGCCACGCCGAAATAGGCCAGATACAGCCAATGCATCGAGCCGGAGCGTTCCATCACCAGCGACAGCACCGTCACGATCATCGTCAGTTCCAGCACCAGCTTCAGAAAGAGCCGGAACATCGCGGCATCCGTCACGAATATCCCGCCCAGCATGGCCCAGAGCGAAAAGCCCATCAGCAGGACGCCCTCCCGGGGCAGATCCCGCAGGCGGATGTGGCGCCACAGCACCGGTACGGTCGCCACGGCCACCAGCCCCGCCCCCATCCAGATGGTCCGCTGCACGAACTGGGGAATCTGGCCCAGCGTGAAGGCGGCGAAATAATACAGCGCCCACACGACGGCCAGCCGCTGCCAGCTCCGCCGGATCCGCTCTTCCGGAGACATCCTCACCCCGCCGCCTCCGGCGCCGACTCCCCGGCGGTCTCCAGCACCTCCACCAGCCGGCCGACGCTCCCGGCCCCGGCATAGGCGTCTTCTCCGGCCTCCGGACGCCGGGGCTGTCTCGCCGCCTCCACGATCCGTTCCGAATCGGCGCCGGCCAGGACATTCCAGCCCTGCTGCACGGTTTCCACCCATTCGGTTTCTTCCCGCAGGGTCACGCACGGCACCCGCAGCCAGTAGGCTTCCTTCTGGATGCCCCCGGAGTCGGTCAGGATCACCGCGGCGTCCGCCTCCAGCCGGGCCATGTCCAGATATCACGCCGGCTCCAGCAGGCGCAGACCGCCCGCCGCCGCCAAGGCCGGCAGCCGGCTTCTCGTCCGCGGATGCACCGGAAACAGCACCGGCCTGTCCCGCGCCACCGCCTGCAGGGCCTCCATCAGCCGCGCCAGCCGCGCGGGGTCGTCCGTGTTTTCCGCCCGGTGGATCGTCGCCAGCGCATACTGGCCCGGCGCCACGCCCAGGCGATTCAGCACATCGGATTTCCCGCGCGCCACGGAGACGGCATGCATCAGGGCCTCGTACATGACATCGCCGACCCGGTGGACGCCGTGCCGGATGCCCTCCGCGGCGAGATGGTCCACCGCCGTTTGGCTCGGGCAGAACAGCAGGTCGGCCACGTGATCGGTCAGGATGCGGTTGATTTCCTCCGGCATGCGGCGGTTGAAACTGCGCAGCCCGGCCTCCACGTGCGCGACCGGGATGTGCAGCTTGGCCGCCGCCAGCGCCCCCGCCAGCGTCGAGTTGGTGTCGCCATAGACCAGCACGCGGTCCGGCTTTTCCCGCAGCAGGACCTCCTCGATCGCCGTCAGCATCGCGCCGGTCTGCGCCCCGTGCGCACCCGAGCCGATGCCCAGGTTCACGTCGGGCCGCGGAATGCCCAGCTCGTCGAAAAACACCTGCGACATGTTGCCGTCGTAATGCTGGCCGGTATGCACCAGGATTTCGCGGAACCGCTTGCGCAGGCCGCGGCTGACGGCCGCCGCCTTGATGAACTGGGGACGCGCCCCGACGATGGTCACGATGGTCATGGCGTCTCCCTGGTTCCCGCGGCGGAATCCGCGGACGCCGCCAGCGGCCGCGCCTGCGCCCGCCACAGCATCCACAGCCAATGCTTCGCCTGATCGATCCGTCCCCCGCGCTCCGGCGCCCGGGCGTCTTCATACACGGACCGGTACAGGTCCATCACCCGCTCCATGGCAAACTGGTCTTCATACAGGGTCCGGGAAAAGGCCGACAGGCGCCGGCGGGCGTCGGGGTCGGTCAGCGCCTGCCGGATGTTCGCATAGTTGCGCTCTTCGTCCCACCCGGCCGCTTCGCTGCGTTCGGAAAAATTCCCGTCGAACAGCGTCTGCCAGTTGCGCTCGTTCACCAGCGCCGGCAGGCGCCCGGAGCGCGCCGGCACCAGCAGGGGGCGGCCCCGCGCCGCGGCCTCCATCAGCCCGCGCCCCGTCCCCACCACCAGATCCCCGGCATCCAGCACCGCCGAGGCCTGTCCGGTCAGGTCCGGATCGCTGATCACCGCGCCGTGGGGACCGAGCCGCTCCCGGATGGCCTGCTCGGTCTGCGCGTTCTGCACCGCGCCCAAAAACACCAGTTGCACCGGCACGCCATCCGACGCCAGGCGCTCCGCCAGCCGGATGCTCATCTCCGCCGTCCGGAAATAGCTGGGCGAAATCCGGCCGATCCGCAGCAGCACCGGCTTGGCCGGATCCAGCCGCGCGCGCAGCGCCGCCACCTTGTCCGCATCCGCCGCCACCGCGCCGATCCGGTTCGGGATGCGCCGGATTTGCGTGCCGCGGAACGCCCGCCGGGAACGGAAATAGTCTTCGTTCTCCCGGCTGTACACGATCAGCCGCGGCACCCGGGGAAAGTAGCCCCACGGATAGGCGCGTGCCGCGGGATCGGGCCCCCCGCACTTGGTCAGCAGCAGCCCGCATCCCGTCCGCCGCGCCGCCGCGCGCGCGAACGCGCCGGCAATCGGATCGAACGCATGAATGACATCTGGCTTCACTTGCTCCACGATCTGTCTGAACCGCGCCAGCTCCCGGCGGCGCAGGCGTCCGGGACTGAATTGCACCCGGTGCGTCGGACAGGGCAGATCCGCCAGCGGCGGGCTTTGAGCGCAGCCGAACACCGCCACCGTGCAGTCCGCCAGCGGAGCCAGCGCCTCGACCAGCGCCCGGAAGCTGTACAGATGCCCGCCGATGCCGGTGGTGTCGCCGGCATCGGTCGTCAGCAGAATGTTCAGTCGTTCAGCCACCGAATCGTCCATCCCAGACGGCCGGCCGGAACGGCCCGCTCTCGCTCAGGCGATTGGGGGCTCCCGCCGGATTCTTTTCGGCCAGCAGATGAATCCGCCGCGACGGCCCCCATTGCAGCGGAGCGTCCCGCCGCAGCGCCAGGTGAACCAGGAATGCCGTCCAGTGGCCGGCCACCTGCCGCCAGCTGCTCTCGTTCCGGATCGTGCTCGCGGTGAAACGGCGGAAGCCGCCCGGCCGCAGCATGGCGTTCACCGCCCCGATGTTCAGCCGCCAGTATTCCGGCGCATCCGACACCGCCGTCTCCGGCGTCCAGTCCCCGGCGGCGGCCGCCGCCGGGCGGGCTTTTCCGGCCGGCCGGCCGTGCGTCGCCCCGCTGAAGCCCGGCGGAAACAGCATCGCCGGCATGCGCCATTCCAGCGACAGGCATTCGCACAGCGACCCCATCCGCGACAGCGCCGTGAACGGATCGGGGATCCGGTGCAGGAACCCCCACGCCAGGATCCAATCCACCGGCTGCAGCGTTTTGCGGAATTCCGGATCCAGAATGTCGCCGGTCTCGAAACGCACCTGTTGGAACCCCAGGGCGCGACGGATGAAATCGGCCTTGCGGATGCGGGTTTCGTCCAGATCCAGCCCCAGCACCGTGGCGCCTTGTTCGGCCAGATAGAAGGAGTACACGCCTTCGCTGCAGCCGATATCCAGCACGGTCTTGCCCTGTACGTCGAACGTCTGCACCAGGCGGGTCTTGCGGCGGTCCTTGGGCGACCCCTGGCCGCCGGCAGGGCGCGTCAGGCGGCCGTCCGGCAGCCGGTAGGGCGTCAGCCAGTGCCCCTCTCGGGTCAGAGCCTCCAATTCGTCTGCCGAATACGCCTGCGGGCTGTTTGCCTTGTGTTCCATGCCGTCCTCCCTGTGCCTCACCGCTCCGGGCCTCCGCCGGACCCCGCGGGCGTTCCCGCGCCGTCGAAAATCCGGTCGAACATCTTTTCGGCGCCGCGCCGGGTGTAGAGGCCCGACACGACGTTGGGCCAGACGCCCGCATCGCCCCGGTACACCAGTCCGCGGACCCGCACCGGGATCGGATCGGTTTCCAGCGCGGCCAGCACGGCCGCGCGGTGCAGGCCCCGGCTGACCTGCCAGCGCCACTCGCCATCTTCCCTCAGAAACACCAGCGCTTCGATGTCGCCGTCGGCCCGGTCATGGCGCCGGTAGCCCGAACGGCGGATGGAGTCCAGCGCCGCCAGCAGCCGCGCGCTTTCCGCCCGCAGCTTGTCCTCCGTCACCGGCCCGTAGGCCTTGTCGCCGTGGGCGGCCGACAATTCCCGCCCCTGCCCCCGGCTCTCCCGCCGGGCCACGCCCTCCATCGCCGCCGCCTTCTGGGCGAGGGTGGCCGGCGTCCAGGGTTCCGGCACGGCCCAGACCGGCGCCTCCGGCAGCCCGGGCGCGTCCGCGTCCTCCAGCCCGGCCCAGTCGTGCAGGCGGCGCGGCTGCACCGCCGCATAATGCCGGCCCAGCACGGTGCGGATCGTCCCGCCCGGATCGTCCGCCGCCAGCGCCTCCGCCGCCGCGCGCACAAACGGATTCGTTCCCGGCTCCAGCGGATAAAACCGGATCCGCCCTCCCGTCCGCGGCGCGGCCACCAGAACCCCCCGGACCGGATGGCTCAGCCACTGGCGCGGATCGTTGCCGGCGGCGCGCACATCCACCGGACCGGCCTGCCGCTCCAGGCGGTAGCCGAGGCGGTGGAGACAGTGCAGAATGGACGCCTTGATCATCGGAGACTTAAGGGGGACCCGCCGCCGGACCGCCCGGCGGCTGCTCCCGGATGATCGCCATGATCTTGAAATACAGATAGAACCGCAGCGCGCTCATGGACAGGCTGTACAGCACCAGCGTCCACGCCTGCGACAACTCCAGCCACCAGCCCGCCAGAAACGGCGCCACCATGAACCCCACCCGCAGCAGGTTCATCTGGAAGTAATACGTCTGCTTGCCGAACACGTTCAGCGCGCTCACGATCGGACTGGAGACGAACTGCGTCAGCAGATAGACCGACATGATGCTGGCAAACACGCCCGCCGGCCGCCACACGTCGCCGAACACCAGCTGGAACAGCCACGGCCCGGACAGCAGCAGAATCAGAAACGGCGGCACGCTGATCCAGAACAGCTTGCGGGTGATGCCGCGGGTGATCCGGTAGATCTCCTCCGGCCGCTTGCGGCCCACCTTGGCGATTTCCGCGTAGTAGGCCTGCCCGATCGTATGCCCCAGCAGCGCCATGGGCAGCGCCATGATCATCAGCGCCAGCCCGAACTGGCCCGTCGCTTCCGCCCCGTGGTGCCACGCGAAAAACAGCAGCGGGGCCTTCGACGAAAAGCTCAGCAGGAACTGCGACGGCAGCCGGTACTTCGGAAAGTCCGCGTAGCGCCGCAACAGAAATCCCATCCGCCGGAGGGACACCTGCCGCGCCAGCCCGCGGTGATCCCGCCGGAACCGCCGGAACAGCATCCACGACCCGCCCGACTGCATCAGGATCTGCCCGATCAGCAGTCCCAGCGGCTTGAGCCCCAGCAGCCCCAGCCCGATCTTCGAAACCGCCCCGATCACCGACTGCCAGACCTGGGTCTGGGCCAGCGACTTGAATGCCTTGTCGCGCACCGCCCAGTGGCTGACGATCTCGTAGAGCCCCGTGCCGATGATGGCCACCGGCAGCAGCCACCAGTACGGCAGCAGCCGCTCCATGTGCAGCGCCTGCAGCACCGGCTCCGAAAACAACAGGAAGAACACCAGCACCAGCGGCGAAATCGTCAGCAGCAGCGCCCCGCACAGCACCGCCAGATTCAGCGCCATCCCGTCGCGCTTGGGCAGCGGTATCGCCGTGCTGTAGGCCAGCGTGACGAACGGGATCAGCATGGCCGCCAGCGACGCGAACACCGACAGCACCCCCATGTGCTCCGGCGTGTAGATCCGGGTAATGAAGGGCGCCGATCCCGCCGCCACCACCCGCGCCAGCATCGCGCCCGACGTCAGCAGGGCCATGTTGCGGAAAATGGCCGCCAGCGGCCCCGATCCGTGCCATTTCCGGGACAACACCGACAGGAGCCGGCGACCGGCGCCGGCCCGGTTCCCGCCGGCCGCCGCAGCCGTTCCTTCTGGATTGCGCTCTTCCATCCAATGCGATCCCCGTTCGTTTCGGCCGTTCAACACCGCGCCACGCTTCCGCCCAGACGCTGCATCTTGTCCACGAAGCGGTCATAGCCGCGCTCGACCTGCCAGGCGTCGGCCACGCGGGTCGGCCCCTCGGCCGTCAGCCCCGCCAGCACCAGGGCAATGCCCGCGCGCAGATCCAGCGCCGTCACCTCCGCGCCCTTCAGCCGCCGCCCGCCCCGGATCTGCAGCAGATCCCCCACGACCGTATAGTCCAGCCCCATCCGCCCCAGCTCCTCCGCATAGCCGTAGCGCCCCGGAAACCGCAGGTCCACGATGCGGGTCTGGCCCTCCGCGCACGCGCCGTACACCGCGAACAGCGGCTGCATGTCGGAATTGATCCCCGGATACGGCCCCGTGGACAGGTCCACCGGATAGGGCCGCCCGCCCCGCGCAATCAGCCGGTCGCCGTTCCGGTAGAAATGCGCCCCGCTCTCGCGCAGGTGGATCAGCGGCACTTCCAGATGGTCGAAGGGAAACCCTTCGATCTCCACGTCGCCGCCCGTGATCACCGCGCCGATCAGCCATGTCAGCGCCTCGACGTTGTCGGGAATCACGGCATGCCGCGCCCCGCCCAGCCGCGCCCCGCCCCGCACCCGGATCGATTCCTGCCCGCGCACCTCGATCTCCGCCCCCATGGTTCCCAGCATCGCGATCAGATCCATGATCTCCGGCCGGATGTGGGGATTCCAGATCCGGGTGTCCCCGCGGGCCAGCGTGGCGGCCAGAAGGGCGTTTTCGGTGGCCCCGGTGGAACGGAACGGCAGATGGATCTCCGCGCCGCGCAGCCCGTCCGGCGCTTCGGCGCACAGCCGCCCGTCTTCTTCCCACACCCGCGCCCCCAGCGATTCCAGCACCAGCACGTGCAGATCATGCTTCCGCTCGCCCAGCCGGCAGCCGCCGGGCAGGGGCACCGATCCCGCCCCGGTCCGGGCCGTCAGCGCCCCCAGCAGCAGCAGCGTATTCCGGATGGACCGCCCCGCGTACTCCAGCCGCGACGGCGGACTCCGGCCCTCGGCGATGACAATCCGCCCGGAGTCCGTTTCGCAGCGCTTGCCCAGCGCCTCCAGCATCTCCACCTGCACCTGCGCGTCCAGCAGCGTGTCGGGATAGTTCGACAGCTGCACCGGCTCCGGCGTCAGCACCGACGCCGCCAGCAGGCGCAGGGCGCTGTTCTTCGCCCCGCTGACCCGTACCCGGCCGGCCAGCCGCGACGGCTCCACCCGGTAGGCGTCGCCGCCGGCCTGTTGGGATGATTCATTCATGCTTCGACTCCGCTTGGCGCGCGCCGTTCCGCCCCGGCCGCTTCATGCGCCGGCACCATGCCGCCGTGCGGCCGCACGTACCGCGCCTCCGTCTCCATCCACAGCCCATGCCGCGCATGCACCGCCTCCCGGATCGCCCGGATCAGCGCCAGCACGTCCGCCGCCCGCGCCCCCCCCGTGTTGACAATGAAATTCGCATGCTGCGGACTCACTTCCGCGCCGCCCGCCCGGCGGCCCTTGAACCCGAGGGACTCGATGATCCGGCCCGGCGGGCCGGCCCGCGCATACAGCTCCGGCGAACTCTTGAACACCGATCCGCAGCTCGGCGCCTTCCGGGGAAATTTCCCGCGGCGCTCCTTCAGATATCCCAGCATCGTCCGGCGGATGTCCGCCCGCGTCCCGTCCGCCAGCGCCAGCGAAACGCAGACAATGGTCAGGCCCGGCTCGTGCAGGAACAGGCTGTCGCGGTAGGCAAACCCGCACGCCGCGCGATCCAGCCGCCGGATCTCCCCGCCGTCGCTGCAGGCCTCCACCCATTCCACCGACTCGCCGACGCACCGCTGCTGACTGCCGCCGTTCATCGCCAGCAGTCCGCCGATCGTCCCGGGAATCCCCGCGGTGTGCTCCAGCCCCGCCAGCCCGTGCCGGCAGGCCGCCAGCGCCACGCGGCAGGCCAGCGCGCCCGCCTCGGCCGCGATCCGCCGGCCGTCCACGGCGATGGCATCCATCTTCCGGCCCACCTGGAACACTGCGCCGCGGAACCCCTCGTCCGCGAACAGCAGGTTCGATCCCCGGCCGATCACCGCCGCCGGCACGCCCGCCCGGCGGGCCGCCTCCAGCCCGGACAGAAGCTGCGCGCGGGATTCCGGCTCGACCAGCACATCGGCCGGGCCGCCGATCCGCCAGGTCGTGTGCCCGCTCATCGGCTCGCCGCGCCGGCACGGCACACCCGCCGCCGCCAGCTCCCGGCACAGGACTTCGATGGATTCCGCTTCGTTCATTCAACAAACCCG
>ERZ764778.4556-NODE-4556-length-10009-cov-7.256480_pt1 | contig 10009 bp, 8 predicted proteins | sample MGYA00374951_ERZ764778 | MGnify/ENA primary metagenome ERZ764778 (study PRJEB28918, sample SAMN05720193) | bioreactor metagenome | isolation source: Anaerobic biogas reactor | place: USA:Washington, USA | collected 2015-08-08 ...
TCCGACAACGCTAGTTCCCGAAGACCGGCCGTGATCGTCGTCCGAGACATACCCGTAGCTTGCGAGACGGCCGAGATTCCTCCCCATCCAATCTCACGAGATTCTGCCGCCGCCCACTGTCGCCGCAAGCGTTCATCCATCTCGGGGCCAAGAGACCGGTACTTGCTGCGAATCCGTGCAACCACTTGTGCATCTTGCATGCACGTGTTATCACCGAATCTATCAAAACCAACAATACCAATTTGTTCAAGTTATTTCTGCGCGGTCGCTTGGTCGCGTTGAACGCCGATGACGGCGGCTATTTCGAGATGACCCGCGGTCCTATTGAGGACGTTTCCGTGGACGGTGTGTTCTCCGAGGACGGCTACACGGCGGTGCGGCTCTTGTCGGCAGGCTCCCCGATCCGGCGGATTCAGCTCGCGAATATCTTCGGCACGTACCGCTACAATGTGATCTCGTTCACGAACCACCGGGTGCATCCCGGCAGCCCCAGCACGTTCGAGGACATCTCGATACGAGGGGTCTTCTGCTCCAAGTCAGGGCAAGGGATGAAATCCGACCCGCTCCAGGCCGGTACCTCAAACATGGCGCTCATCTGGATTGACGCCCCCGCGGTCGTCAGCTCGCTGGCGATCTCGGACTACCACCGCACGGAGAGCGTCTGGCCCGCAGAGAACATCGTGATTGAACCGGGAGCGACGGTCGAGTGCCTGCAAATGAGCAACGTCTCGGTCATCAACCGCACCCCGGGCGCGATCCACATCTTGACGAACAAGGGCACGATCGGCTGTCTCGGGATGACCGGCGTGTACGCCAAGGCCGAGGGGGACACGGCGCGAGGTTCCGTCGTGTCTGGTCCGGGCGTGATTCGACAGCAGGGCCGGCAGAACGTGTTCACCGTGAACGTCAACCCTGGCCTTTCCAAGTGACTTGCGGGAGCAAGCATTAAGGGAATATCGCGGCGGGGGAACACACTGACTGTTAGGAAGGGAGCCAACCATGCGGACCATGACCATCCTGGGCAGCCCCAGACGCCAGGGCAACACCGCCAAGGTGCTGGGCTGGATCGAATCGCAGTTCCAGGCCGACGGCCATGAGGTGAACCGGGCCAACATCCTCGACTACCGGGTGCAGGGCTGCGGGGAGTGCATGGCCTGCAAGCGAGGGACGATCGAGCTTTGCAGCATCAGCGACGACGCCAACGAACTGTACCGGCGGATGGTGTCGGCGGACCTGGTGCTGATCGCGGCCCCGATCTTTTGCTGGGGCTTCCCGGCGCAGATCAAGGGCCTGTTGGACCGGATGTTCTGCCTGATGGACATGGCTGGCGAGCAGCCGGCTGCGCCTTGGCGGGCGGACAAGCCGATGGGCCTCTTGCTCACCGGCGGAGGCGAGGAAACCGACAATGCGGATCTGGTCATCCGCGGTTTCGAGCAACTCGTGCAGTGGCTCAAGGGCCGGATGGTAGGCCACTTGTATGTCGGCGGCTGCACGGACCCTGAGGCGATTGGCGACGACGTGGAACGTCGCGCCATTGAGTTTGCTGGGGCGATCACGCGGAAGGTCGCGGGTGAAATGCTGCACTGCACTGCGGAAGGACTGAAACGTCCCGGCACTCACGAATCCCTGACCCACTGACCGAACGAAAGGACATTTCGATGCGAACCCTCGTGCTTGGTACAGCCGCCGCAGCGGCAGTCGCGCTCTGGTGTCTGGCGGCTGCCTCAGCCGGCGAGCCGGTGAATCCCAATCTGTCACCCGAGGCCCTACAGGTCTTCAAATACCTGGAAGCGACCTACGGGAAAAAGGTCCTGGCCGGCTACAACGTCTACGTCCACACGCCGGACGACTATGAGCAGACCGGCAAGCAGGCGGCCATCTGGGGACGCGACATTCAGTGGTTGGGCGATGTCAAGGAAGTCGCCGAGCACGCCAAGCGACACCGCTACATCCTGACGCTTCACTGGCACTGGCATTTTGGCACGGATTCGGCTTGGACCGGCAAACGGAAGACGCCGGTCGATGTCGGGAAGCTGGTTACGCCGGGCACGGCCGAATACAAACAGGCGATCGCGGAGATGGATGCGGCAGCGGACAAGTTGCAGGTACTGGCCGATGCGCGCATTCCAGTGCTCTGGCGTCCGTTGCACGAAATCGACGGCGGGTGGTTCTGGTGGACGGACAAAAAAAAGTCCGAGAACACGGCTGCGCTGTGGCGTTTGATGTACGACCACTTCACGCAGGTTCGGAAGCTGAACAACCTGATCTGGGTCTACAGCGCCGGGGTCGGCAAACAGGACGTGGAATACCGGAAACGGTTCTACCCCGGCGCGGCCTACGTGGACATCTCGGGCATCGACATCTACGGCGTCGATTTCAAGACGGCCGACCCGAAGTACGGGGATTACTACCGGGCCATGTCCCAGGTCTCTCCCGGAAAGATGCTGGCCTGCGGCGAGTGCGATGAAATCCCCAATCCCGACCTCATGCAGAACGGGACGCTGCCGAAGTGGCTCTACGCCCTGCCGTGGTGGGGCACACCCAGCCCACAGCGCCCGGCCGACTGGGCGGTGAAGACCATGCGTCACGACTTCATCATGACGCTCGATGAACTACCAGCCTTCGGGGAAGGGAACATCGCACCGCACATCGGTCTCCTCCAGCCGCTCGACGATGGCTCGGCCTGGTTCCCGGATGGCCCCGTCAAGGTAAACGCCTATGCCGTGGACCGGGACGGCAAGGTCCAGCGCGTGGAGTTCTACGCCGACGACAAACTGATTGGGGCCGTTGGGACCGCCCCCTACGACTTCACCTGGAACAACGCCCCGCCCGGCTGCTACGACCTCACCGCGGTGGCTATCGACGTCAAGGAGGAGAAGACTCGCTCCAACAAGGTGCGGATGGCGGTCGGCATGACCGATCTGGCGCGTGGCAAGCGGGTCGTAGCGTCCTCCGGCGAGTCGCCCGAGAACGCCGTAGACGGCGAGTACTTCTCGGCATGGTCCAGCGCCAACAGCGACGACCAGTGGCTCTACGTTGATCTGGGCAGCACTTACCGCGTTGATCGGGTCAACCTGCTGTGGGGCTGGAAGATCCACCCCGCGAACTTCACGGTGGACGTGGCTGTGGGAGACCCGGACCTGCCGGGCAGTTGGACGGAGGTTGCCGCTGTCAAAGGCCGGGCCTACCAGACTTGGGAAGCCACTGATCGCGTTCGATTCAAGGCCACCGACGCGCGGTATGTCCGTCTGCGGGCCACGAAACGAGCCGGCAACCAGACTTGGTCCGGCTACAAGTTGACTTCCTTGGAAGTTCCCGTTGCCCGCGAGCTGGCGAAGCAGAAGCCTTAATCCCGGCGCCCCGCGTGCTGGGCATCGGGGTGATCGACGGCCGTGCCGGCTGTGTGACGAAGTAAGCATCTTCCCGTTTCACCACGGAGCCAACGGCATGCACTGCGTTATCGTGATTTTCGCCACGCTGCTCCCCGCTGCCGAGCCTTCGGTGCAGGAACTGCTGGACCAGGCCGTCCTGACCGGCACGAAGAAGGTCGCGCTCCCCGAGGGCCGCGTTGAAGTCAAGGGCAAGCTCCGGGTGCGCGGAGCCAAGGACCTGGTGATCGACGGTGCCGCAACGACGTTGGTCTTCTCGGATCGGAAGGGGACCACCTGGTCGTTCGATTCCTGCCGCAACATCACGCTGCATGGATTCACGATCGACTACGATCCGCTGCCGTTCATTCAGGGCCGAATCACGGGCCGAACGGAAGACGGCAATCGTTTCGATTTCACGGTCTGCGACGGCTACCCCGGCCTGCGCGCGGAGGACAGCCAGCACTACCGGCAGGCGTACGTCTTCGAGGCGGACCAAACCCGCTGGAAGCCTTGGGTGCCCGACCTGTACCCCCGGCAAGTCGATATCCTCGACGACCGGCACGGGCGGCTCATCATGGGCTCCGCGCCCGTCTATCACGAACTGATCCAGGTTGGAGACCGCGTCGTTCTGACGTTGCGCACAGGTAGCGCGATCCGCATGAACGACTGCGAGAACGTGCGGATCGAGGATGTGACGTTCCTGGCCGCGCCGGGCTGTGCGTACCTGGGCCGGTACATGCGAGGCGACAACTACTACCGCTACACGATCAAGCCCGGACCGCCTCCGGCCGGTGCCACCGAACCGCGCGTGCTCTCCACCTGCGCTGACGGCCTGAACATCGCGTTTGCGACCAAGGGACCGACGATCAAGGGCTGCCGCTTCTCGTTCATGGGCGACGACTCGGTCAACCTGCACGGCGTCACGTTCGCGGTGCTGGAACGGAAAACACCCCGGGAACTGATCGTCGGTTGGCCCTATTCGCGCGAACAACTGGCCACGGTGATGCCGCCGGGGGCGGCCGTTCGACGGCTGCGCCCAGGCAACTACGAGGTGCTGGGGACAGCGAGACTCACCGCGTTCGAGCCGATGCGAGAGCGGACCCCGGAGCACTTGAAGGTGATTCGTAGTGTGTGGCCGCGAGATGAGGCGGGCCGGGGAACGGCATTCCGAATGACGTTGGCCGAGCCGCTGGCGGCCGAGCCGGGGGATTTCCTCGACGTCCCGGACAACAACGCGCCCGGTTTCTCGATCCGCGACTGCGTGTTCGAGGATCACCGGGCGCGGGGCCTGCGGATCATGGCCTCCCGCGGCGTGATCGAGCGGAACACCTTTCGGCGGCTGAAAATGAACGCCATCACGGTCGGCGCGGAGTACGAGTTCTGGCGCGAGGCCGGCTGGGTCGAGGACGTGCAGATCCGCAACAATACGATAGAGGACGTCGGACGCGATGGGGGCAATCAGAGCGGCACGGCCTACGTGCTGGGCGCGATTGGCGTTTTCGGCCGCACGGACCGTGAATCTCGGCTTCCCTTGTGGCCCGGCAACCGCGGCATCGGGATTGAAGGCAACACGATTCGCGGTTGTCCCCAGGCGGGCATCTTCGTGTCGGCAGCCAAGGACGTGCAGATCCGCAACAATCGGCTGGAGCACTGCTTCTACCGGCCGGGTGAATCGGCCGGAAAGGGGCGGGGGCTCGCCGTTTCTGGTCCGATCGAGGCGCAGGCCGCGCTGGATGTCGCGCTGGAGGCTAACGAGATCATCGGCCCCGGCCAGCCGCCAACCAAGCAGTAGCCGGTCCTTCGGTCACCTCCGTGCATCCAGACGAGCCCCTGACAATACTTGGTCTAATGACTCTGGCAAATGCGGCCACATTTGGCTTCGTGTCGCGAATCGGCGCAGGCAATTGATGACCACAGGCAGGGGCTCGGCGTAGATCGTTTCGTCGGTGTACTCCCCACGGGTCGGATCGACCGGAAATGCCAGTTGCTCCTGGTTCAGGCTGAATTGGGCATTGATCGCCCCCGTGTTACCACGGGCGTCCAATCGAATCCAGCGGCCAACGCTCGAAAGGAAAATGCCGTTCAGACCATGGACCTCCGTGCCGTGGCATGGCGGATCTTTGGAAAGGACTTGGTAACAGAATCCTGCCGGGATACCGACCGCCCGTAGCATCGCTGCCAGGAGATGGCTCTTGGCGTAGCAGATTCCTGTTCGGTGCCGCAGCACCTCGCTCGCCCGGCAGGTGACGATTTCGTGATCAGCATCCTTGGAATGGGGAATCTCGTCCCGCACCCATTCATACAGCCTTCGTGCCTGGTCCACCTCGGATTTCACACCATCCGTCAGTTCCTGGACCAGGGCCATGATCTCCGGTGAACGCCAATCGACAACGTCTGACGGTTCCAGATACCGGGTTAGGTCTGTCACTTCCGGCTGCATTTCGCCACTCCCGCCAGTGCCCGGTAGTTGATGGTGTCGGTGACGCGGTTGCCCACGAAGTAGACACGCAGGGGATTGGCGTCCTGGGCTGTGGCCTGGACAGCCACCAACACGACGGCGGCAAGAAAGCTGGTGCGGCGAATCATGGTGTGGGCTCCAAAACCGGGGCAAGCTATGCGATTCAGCCGCCAATTCTACCGGGCGCATTGCTGCTCCGCAGCCTCCCGTGCCGCCTGGGCCGTCTCAAACGGGGGCAATTACCGGTCGGAACCATACCTCCGCAGGTAGCGGAAGCTCTGGATCAGGCACACGGCCAAGCCTCCCAGCACAACCAAGGCTACGGCCGTGGCGTACAGGTCAACACGGGTCGTCACAAAGAACAAGCCGATTGCCGCAGCCACGGTGGCGATACCGACCCACAGCAAGCGTCTGGCTGAGAATTCGTTGAACGCCGGTATCCGCACGTTCGTCAACTTGATGGAGCAGCACGAAACCAACTACGCCGGCGAGCCGTTCGTCTCGTACCAAGATCTGGCCAAGCAACTCTGCCCGGAGGTGCGTTGCTACCGGCACGCCATCCGGGACCTGTCGGCACCGACGCCCGCGCTGATGACGGCAATCCTGGACGCCATCGACGCCTCGCTGGCCGCCGGGAGTCCTGTCTACGTCCACTGCTGGGGCGGCGTGGGCCGGACGGGAACGGTGATCGGCTGCTGGCTGCTGCGGCACGGGCACGCCACTCCCGGCAACGTCTTGGACGTGCTGATGGGCCTGCGGAAGCAGGATCGGGAGCGGCGGCACCGGATGTCGCCGGAGTCGGCCGAGCAGCAACGATTGGTGAAGCGTTGGTTGACGCAGGACGCGGCAAAATGAAGCGCGGCACGCCGCAACAATCGGTCGGCCCAGCGTCACCATCCCAGCTACGGCCCCCGTCGCGATCGTTCTGGGGGCGCCCCACAGCGATCATCCGCTGGGCGCCCAGCGGACGCCTCGATTGTCCACAGCAATCCCGGGCCACACCACGAACGCCCCTCTTGCGCTTTTCTGCTCGCCGCAGACGGCCGCTGAGGCATCCGGTGAGCCAAACAGCCGGATCGACTCCGAACGCGTCAGTCGGCCTCCTGGTGCTTTTCCGGCGGCACGTTGACGACGGGGACTCACAATCCCGGCAGGGCCGGGCCGAACATCGTCGGGATCAGCAGCGGACGACTGCCACGGCGAACGACCATTACGCAGCCAAGGGTGGAACACGGTGAGGGACCACCCGACGCGTAACTCGCTGTGCGGCGCCGTACAAAGAGTCTCCGGTGACCGGAATCGAAACTCGCTATACGGCGCGCCACGGCTAGTTTCCAAACCGGCAACGCACGACAGGTGTCAGGTTCATCGCGGGCGTGCCACTTGTATTAACGGCGGCATACACCGAGAGTCTAAACCTAACCCCATTGTAATTCGAGCCTTCGGAATGTAGACCACACGGGGCAACGCAGGAGCCCGTGGTCTACTTTCCGAAGGAGAGAATAAACGATGTAGTAGTAGATTATTTTTTAGTCTATGTGCCTGGTGCCGTCGAATACGCACGCAACCCTTTACGACAACTGAACTTCCAGCATTTTTGCTCCCATTTAAGAGACTCGGGTGCTGGCTCGTACACGTAGTAACGCTCACATCGCGTTTGAACGGCCGTTCAAGTCTGGGTGGCGGTAGACCCCAAAACGCCGTACGGCGCCGCACAGCCCGTTACTCGGCTGCCGGGAAACTGTCTGTACGGCGACGCACAGACAGTCTCAAGCAGGTCGCAAGTCCGTCGTCCCGTCCCGCTGGCGAAACGAGCGGCTTCGAGGCACCATCCCTTTCGGCGCGGTCAACCAACTGGTCCACTTCCTCCGGGCCGTCAAGATGATCGTGACGAGGCGTCACAAGTTCTCGAAAAGCGGGGTGGCGAAGCTGGATGTCAGGTGGCACTGCCTCCCGTGACTGGCCGAAGTGCCCCCGTTTCCAGAAACGCCTCCAGCAGCACCAACTCGTTGAGCACCTCGTTGCGGTATGCCTCCGAGTCAGTCCAATTCGCTCGGTTACAGCCCTCGCTTGTCGGGCAGCAGATGAACCGAATTGGCCGCGGGAATCGCGTTTGGGCCGTCAGGAGCACTCGCCGCATGTGCCACTCCGACGAAACCAGGATTACCGAGGTAAGATGTTCAAGGAACCCGTGATGGTCCAGCAGCGCGATGGAGAAGTCGATGTTCTCAAACGTGTTCGCGGAACGGTCTTCCACAAGTAGATCACGGGCCGGAACGCCGAGTTCGCTCGCGATTTCGGCCATGCGTTTGGCTTCGGGTCGCGTGCGCGCGAGAACCCCACCTCCGGTCACCAGCAGTTTCGGCACAAAACCGCTGCGGTACAGCTCGACGCCGCGGTTTGCCCGCCGGCCCAAATCCAGTTCATTGGCCGCACCGAACACCATCGCCACGTCGGCAGGGCACGGTTCGTCGCAGCAGAACAACAGCTTCGTGATTTCCTCGTCGGTCATCTGGGTATGGGACCTCGTGGTTGCAGCATTCGGAAGTCAGTGCCGATGCCAAAAGGTGCCGCTGGGCACTGAGCCTTTGTCTCGGCGTTCATGGTGGTGTCTTGGCCTACAACGGGATGTCCTTGTTGGGCCGGAGGTTCGCCTCCAGCGATTGCCGCAGTTGATCGTAGGCTGCCCGCACATCGGCGTAGGTCTCCGTGGCCGCGAACAGTCCGACCAGCAGGCTTCGAGCAGCCACACCCCTGGTTCCCAACTCAGTCGGGGCTGGCCGTGGCAAGCACGTGGATTGTTCGTTCTGCCCGGCCGCCACGACCCGCGGAGTCCCAGACGATCAACGTCACGCGGTACTTGCCAGGCTTCTCAAAGGTATGCTGCGGGACGGGCTTCACCTCCGGGATGCCATCCCCGAAGTCCCAGAGCCGCTCATTGATATGGCTCGCCGTGGATTGCGAAACACACTGGAACGATACCGGTTGCCCTGCATGGATGGTGGCCGGGAAGCGAAACTCGGCGACCGGGGCTGCGGCCTGGAAGGGCTTGGCATCTGGCAGTTGGTTGCTGCGGTTGCGGTCCACCATGCAATCCCTGAACTCCAGGGCCGCGTACTGGGATGGCCGGGTGACAGCAGCCAAGGCGTTGTTGGTGATCGCGCAGCGGAGGAATGTCAGGCGATCCACGCCCGGTCCGCCCAACTGGACCCCGTAGCCGCCGTTCTTCTCGAAGGTACAGTCCTCGAACACCAGGTCCTGGCAGTTGCCGTTCGTGCGGAATCCGTGGCCGCTGTCGTTGGGATACCGAGCCTGGGAGTCGCCACGGACGCCGCTGGCGAACGTGCAACGGTAGAAGTAGTGCCGGGCGATTCCGCCGGTTTCGCCCTGGAGCTGTGCACCGAACTGAATGCAGTCGCGGACCGTGTTGTAGCCCCAGAAGACGTTGTTCTTGACCGGCGTGTTGGAGACCGAAAGCCCGATGTGCGCGCCCCGGTTCACGATGTTGTCCGTCACCACCACATCTCGGGCGATGATTTCGATGCCATACCCCTTGAGCGTGCCATCGTCCGTGCCGATCACGTTTCGCCGCACGGCCGACTGCGTCCCCTGGTCCACACTGAGCCAATGGTCCACCACGTTATCCTCGATCAGCGACCGCGGGCAGCCACCCCAGATTTCGATCCCCAGGCCCTCTCCGCCGGAGCCGCTCACGCGGTTGTGGCGGATCACCAACTCGGCCGAGTGGTCACCGAAGATCCCGCCCCGGCCGGTCGTGTGGATCGTGTTGCCCAGGACCTGGTTCCGTACGCAGCCCCAGGCCAGCCGGATGCCGCCCCCGTACTCGGCCCCCACGCCGATGTTCTCGATCTGGCAGTCGGTAATCCGGCTGTCGGTGACGCCGCGTTCCATCGTCGGGTTGTGGCCGGAGAACAGGATCGCGTGCGGTCCCCAAGTCTTGACGTTCGCCAGGTTGCGAATCGTGAGGTGATGGAGCCACAGCCGGCGGGAGTTGCCGCCACTGATTCCCTGGTGCAGCAATGGACTACTCTGACCGTCCAGCGTCATGTGGGCCAGTTCCACGTCCTCGCAATCCGCCAGACTGATCAGGACCGAGGGCCTGGTGCTGCCGCGCCAAAACGGCGCGGTCGAGAGACTGGGATTTGTTATCCCGTTTTTG
>ERZ764778.4572-NODE-4572-length-9973-cov-4.472676_pt1 | contig 9973 bp, 10 predicted proteins | sample MGYA00374951_ERZ764778 | MGnify/ENA primary metagenome ERZ764778 (study PRJEB28918, sample SAMN05720193) | bioreactor metagenome | isolation source: Anaerobic biogas reactor | place: USA:Washington, USA | collected 2015-08-08 ...
ACCCCCGTGAGCCTCATGAAAACCCAGGGGTTGAGATAACAGAAGAACCGCCTGAACCCCGGGTCGTCATGCATGTAACCCACCGAATATATGTGTATCAGGGACCCCACACCGGACACGACGAGGCACATGATTATCGACAGGGCGTCGATCCTGAAACCGATCTGTGTCTTGAAATCCCCGGACACGATCCAGTCGAAAACGGTCTTCTCGAAGACCCTGCTTTCAGGCGCAAGCTGCAGGAACTGGACGAAGATGGTTGCCGACACCGCGAAGGATGCTATGACCGAAAGGCAGGCAACCCAGGCGGTCAGTGTCTTCGGGAAACGAATCCCGACAAGGCCGTTTATGAGGAACCCGATTGCCGGAAACGCCGGTATAAGCCAGATAAGGTCAGCCATTTAAAACCCCTTCTTTACCCCTTGAGCAGATTAAAATCGTCAACGTGCACCGTGCCCTTCAGCCTGAATATGAGCACGAATATGGCGAGCCCCACCGCCGCCTCCGCTGCCGCAACGGCCATGATGAAGATGACGAAGATGGTCCCGTCCAGTGAATTGAGAAAATTCCCCGAGGTGATGAAGCTCAGGTTCACCGCGTTCAGCATGAGCTCTATGCACATGAAGATCACGATCGCGTTCCGCCGTGTAATGACACCCACCGCCCCCACGGTGAAGAGCACCGCCGAAAGCAGGTAATAGAGGGTCTGCGGTATCTCGGGCAACATTCTCTCCCTCCTAATCCTTTCTTTTCCTCGCAAGCAGTACGGCCCCGACGATGCCTACGAGGAGAAGTATCGAGGCGATCTCGAAGGCGAAGGCATACTTGCCGTAGAGGAGCGTACCCACGGCCCTGACATTGCCAACCTCGGCCATCTTCTGAACGCTCCAAACCCCTTTTTGTCCCGCGTCGCTATACGTGAACACCCCCGCCAGAACCTGCAGGAAAAGCATTATGGTAATGACCCCGCCTATAAGCTTGGCAAAGGAAAGCTTTCTCTTCCACTGCGCGCCCCATTCCAGGTGGATCAGCATTATGACGAAAAGGACGAGCATCATGATCGCCCCGGCATAGACCATGACCTGGGCCACGGCGATGAACGTCGCGTTGAGCAGCACATAGAGGATCGCGACGGAGAAGAAGGTCACGATCAGCCAGAGGGCGCTGTGGATGGGGTTTTTCCTTGTCACCATCATGAGCGACGATCCCGTCGCCACAAGGGCCGCAACAACAAAGATAAACCATTTGAATCCGATACCGATGCCGATCATTTTCTATCCTCATACATGGCAAGGAGTTTCTTCATGTCCAGTACAAAATCCTCTTTCCGGTAATGCGCCTGTTCGTAGTCTTTGCCGAGATTGATGGCGTTCACCGGGCAGGCGTCCTGGCAGAAGCCGCAGTAGATGCATCGCCACGGATCGATCTCGTATCGTATCGGATAGCGTTTGCCATCGAATCTCTCGCCTATCTCCAGCGTGATGCACTGGTTGGGGCAGACCTTGACGCAGAGGCCGCAGGCGACACAGGCCGTTTCCCCGGCCTCGTTCTTCTTGAAGTAGTGTATACCACGCCATCTTTCGGGGACTTCGTGTTTCTTCTCCGGATACTGATAGGTTATGGGCTTTGTGAAGACCCGCGTGAACGTCAGCCTGAGACCTTTGAGAAGGGGCAGTATCTGTTTCATCACAGCACCCCCATTGCCACGAGGGCCGCGGTAACGACAACGTTGGCCAGGGTGAGGGGCAGGAGAACCTTCCATCCGAACTGCATGATGTGGTCGTATCTCAACCTGGGGTATGTCCCCCTCTCCCAGATGAAGAAGAAGATGACACAGAAGACCTTTATCAGGAACCAGATCGGACCGGGCAGCCAGGGCCCCATCCATCCGCCAAGGAACAGGGTGGTAACGATGGCGGCCACGGTGAACATGTGGGCGTACTCGGCGATCATGAACGTCGCGAACTTCATACTGCTGTACTCGATGTTGAAACCGCATGCCAGCTCGCTCTCCGACTCGGGCATATCGAAAGGCGTCCTGTTTATCTCCGCGAGTCCGGCCACGAGGTAGAAAAGGAAGCCTGCCGGGTACTTGATCACGAACCACATCCCTTCCTGCGCCGTAACGATGTCACGGAGATTGAGGGACCCGGCGAGGATGATGGTACCGATGACCGCAAGGCCCAGAGCCACTTCGTAGCTGATCATCTGCGCCGCGGCACGCAGGGCCCCAAGCACACCGTACTTGTTCCCCGATGCCCACCCGCCGAGAACGACGCCGTATTCACCCAGGGTCGCGAGAGCGAGGAGATACAGAAGGCCCGTATCCAGGTCAGCCACGACCAGCTTGATCTGCCTGCCCAGGAAGGTCACGGTGTCTCCGAAAGGGATGACCGCGAACATGGAGAGAGCCGCGAAGAGGGATATTCCCGGTGCAAGCACGTAAAGGGTCTTGTCCGCCTCATCGGGTATGATATCTTCCTTGAAGAAGGACTTGACGCCGTCCGCGATCGGCTGAAGAAGACCGAAAGGCCCCACCCTGTTGGGACCGGGCCTGACCTGCAGACGGCCGAGGAGCTTTCGCTCGAGGAGAGTGGTGTAGGCCACGCACCCCATGAGGACGAGCACCACGACGATGTTCTTGACCACCATTTCAATCAAAGTATAGAGCGATTCCATGCCTTAACCTTTTTTCACCGTCACTGCGATGTGTTTGCCGTATTCGTCGGCAAGTTTCAATATGTCCTGCCTGTTCTTCAGCATCCTGTATTCAAGCACGCCCTTGCCAAGGCCTTCTTTGACCGTGACAGGCTGCTGCAGTGTCCCGTGGTCCGATTCGACGATGACCTGACCACCGTCGGCTATGCCCAGTGCCGCGGCGTCTTCCGGTGATATGAAGAGCCTGTCTCCGGCAACCGCGGGATTCTGGAGGTATACCATCTTCGAGTAGACACCCTGTCCCGCCAGATGATGATGGAAGAAGACATTCCTCAGGACAAGGGTAAAGGGCCGCGCCGGCTTGTCCGCTTCGGCCCTGACCGCTGACGCGAGGCGCGCCTGACCGTTCGTGGGCCTGACCATCGCCCTGCCGCTGTCGTCCGCCACGAGGACCTCCTTCCCGAACAGGACCGTGGATGCCTCCTGTTCGTCCCTGTACAGACCGCCGCCCAGCCGGTCGAGGAGGAGTCTCAGGAAGTCGAATCCAGGTGACGATCCGCCTTCAGCACGCGCCACCTTGCGCATGAAACCGTCTTCCGCGACATAGCTGCCGTCCTTCTCAGCAAAGCTGCCGGAGGGGACGACAACATGCGCGTGCGCGGAGGCGCCCGTCGGGAACATGTCGCAAACCGCCACAAACGTCTTGTTCTTCAATGACTCTTCCACTCTCTTTCCGCCGAGGTAGTGGAAGGGATCGTCCTCATAGATAAAGAGGCCCTCCGCCTCACCCAGAACATCCCCGGAAGAGACGGCATCGGGCAGAACCGAAAGGACACCGACGGCGTTGGACTGGAGCGCGGTGGGCATCACGACCCCCGCCTTCTGAACACCCTTCACGAGGCAGAGGTTGAGGAGTGCTTCCATACTCTCCGTCCTGTCGCTCACACCCGTTCCGAATATGACGGCCACGCGGGAGGCCGCGGCGAAAAGAGCATAGAACTTGTCCACGCTCTTCTCGTCGGCCCCGGTCCGTACTGCATCCCCTTTACCTCCACCGGCACTACCCGGGAAACCTTCCAGACTCCCCGCCTCAGGGTCGTTCTTTTTGTCCGCGATCAGCTGCGACGCGACGGCGTTGAAAAACAATGCGTCGGAGCCCGGGGTGACCTTCACCCACACGTCACAGGCTCTCGTCAGTGCCGTGGGGGAAGGATCGACGACCGCTACCTTCGCACCCTTCATCTTGACCGCCTCCCGTACCTTATTGGCAAGGAGATGGTTGTTGCCGAGAAGATCGGCACCGGCAACGACCACAAGATCACAGCCATTGATCGCATCGTATTCGTAAGGATAGGGAATTCCCATGCGGCGCAGCGCTTCGAGCACCCTGCCCGTATGGTAGTACCCGGCGGTCCCGAACCGGGTCTTCGAGAACGTGCCCGCGATCTGTGAGATCATGTAGGCTTCCTCGTTGGTCGCCCGGGGGGACACGATGAAACCGATCGTCCTACCCTCCTTGTCGAGCTTCGCGAGGGCGGCCGCGGTTGCCTCGACTGCCTCGACAAGGGTGGCTTCTGATACCGCCGCGCCCTGTCTGACGGTCGGCGTCGCAAGCCGTGCCTCGTTGTTGGCGAAGTCGTACCCGAAGCGTCCCATCACACAGAGGGAACCCTTGTTGGGAAGACGCTCCGGACGGGTCACGACCTTCGTCACGAACCTGTCCTCGAACACGTCGAGATCTAGGGAGCAGCCGAAACCGCAGTGAGGACAGGTCGTCGTCTGCCGCTTCGTCTGCCACTTCCTGCTCTTCAGGGGGCTTTCCTGTTCGGTGAGGGCTCCGACAGGACATACGGAGAGACACTCGCCGCAGGATATACAGTCCTCGGGCGTCTTCGGGGCCATGGCCGCTTCTATGCCGCTCCCCGTCAGTTCCAGGACCCTGCGACCGGAGATCTCCCGGCACGCATGGACGCAACGCAGACAGAGCACGCATCTGTCCTCGGAATACCTGATCAGCGCCGTGGCGTAAGGTTTCGCTTTCTTGGGCTCCCGCCCGGCGGTAAGGTCGACGGATTCGATCTTGTGTTCGAAAACGAGGTCCTGCAGACGGCATTCCCCGCCGGAGTCACAGATGGGACAGTCAAGGGGGTGATTGATGAGAAGGAACTTGAGGTATTCCTGACGCATGGCGAAGAGTTTTTCCGACCGGGTCGTGACCGATATGCCCTCCACGGCGGCCGTGGTGCACGATGTCATCGGCTTTTCGTACCCCTCGATCTCAACTATGCAGAGCCTGCAGGAACCAATGGGGAGAAGGTTCTCGTGGTAGCACAGAGTGGGGATGTAGATGCCGTTCTCCCGTGCAGCTTCGAGTATCGTCTTGCCTTTCTCGGTCTTTATCTCTTTGCCGTCTATCTTGAGTGTTATCATTCCCGTTCCCTTCTCAACCAACCGCAATCATGCCTATCCTGTAACAGCGAAGACACCGTGAAGCCTCCGCGATCGCCTCATCGGTCCGGAAACCCTCTTCCACCTCGTCGAAGGTCCACTTCCTGACCTCGGGAGCCATCGGCCGCAGAAGATGTCTCGCACTGTCACCCAGAAGACCGACGTTCTCGTTCTTGTCGTAGACCTTGACATCGCCGAAGAACTTCACGAACTTCTCGCTCATGCGGGCCTTCGGTTTCTCGCCCTTCAAATACTCATCGATCTTCCAGGCGGCGCGCTTGCCGTTGCCGCAGGCGCGGACAAGGACGTCGGGGCCCGTTTCGCAGTCGCCGGCGGAGAACACGCCCGGCACGTTCGTCTCGAAGGTCTCCTGGTCGACCCCGAAGGTGTTCCATTTCGTTATGGTAAAGTCCTCCCTCTTTTCCAGGAAGGAGAAGTCGACGGCCTGACCGATCGCCGGTATGAGTATGTCCGTATCGATCACGAACTCGGAGCCCGGGACAGGGACCGGCCTTCTGCGCCCACTCGCGTCGGGTTCTCCCAGTTCCATGCGGATGCATTCGACGCCGACGACCTTGCCGTCCCTTTCAAGGATCCGTGTGGGGTTGCACAGGTAGTGGAACTCGACGCCCTCTTCCTCCGCTTCGTGGATCTCCACCGGGTCCGCGGGCATCTCTTTCTTCGTACGCCTGTACACCAGGTGAACGTCCGGTTTGCCGACGCGGAAGGATGACCTCACACAGTCCATGGCCACGTTGCCGCCGCCGACGACGACGACCTTCTTTCCCTCGGGATACGGGTCTTCCCCGTTGTTGATGTCGAGAAGATACTTCACGCCGGGGATGAAGCCGCGATACCCCATGTCCTCGCCCTTAACCCCCATGGGTGAAGAGCTGTGAGCACCGACACCGATGAAGACGGCATCGAAATCCTTCCGAATCTGGTCGATGGTTATGTCCTTGCCCAGGGTCACACCGTACCGCATGGTCACGCCGAAGGACTCCACAAAGGCGCCCTCGCTGCCGAGAATGACCCTCGGCAGACGATAATCGGGGATGCCCACCGCCGCCATGCCGCCCGGTTCCCCGAGCTTCTCGAAGACCGTCACGGGGTAACCCATCTGCGCGAGGTAGTAGGCGCAGGAAAGCCCGGCAGGACCGGCGCCGATGACGGCGACCTTCTTGTTCTTGTCTATCTTCGCTTCAACGTTGCGCTTCACGTTCTTTTCCAGCTCAAAGTCCGCCGCGAACCGCTTAAGGCTCTTAATGGAGATCGCCTCGTCGATGTTCGCGCGCCTGCAGTTGGACTCGCAGGGCCGGACACAGACCCTTCCCAGCGTCCCCGCAAGGCAGGTGTTCTCCCGTATCGTCACGAGGGATTCGGTGAACCGCCCTTCGCTTATCGCCTCCACGTACCTCGGGATATCGAGCTGGGTGGGGCAGACGCTCATGCAGGGGGCCGTGACGGACACCTTGTAGTCGCCCGCCTTCGCCTTGCGCCCTTCGGTTATCGACCGCTCGAACTCGGGGCCGAAGAACGAAAGGGCCTGAAGAAGGGGCACGAAACCCGTCTGGCCGATCTGGCACTTGGAGCCGTCCTTTATTCCGGCGGCGATGGCGGGGATCCTCTCAAGGTCCTCTTTCTTCCCCTGGCCATCGGCGATGCCCCTCAAAATGTCCAGAATGACCTTGCTGCCTATCCTGCAGGGCACGCACCGTCCGCAGGATTCTTTCTGGACCGCCTCGACGTACCTGACGGACATGTCGACGATATCCACGCTCTCATCACAGAGGATGATACCGTCCCATCCCATGAAGGCCTTGACGGGAAGACCCTTCTCGAACTCTCCGGGGAGCTTTACCTTGGGGGCTTCGAAAGACTCGCGGGCCTTACCCCTGTTGTCTATTATCTCACCCTGCCAGGAACTGAAGATCACGTCTGCCATAGTCAACCTTTATTTGTCTATTTCACCGAGAACTATGTCGATGCTTCCTATCGCGGCGACCACGTCGGCCACCAGCGATCCCTCGATCATCTTCGACACGGAACCGAGGTTGAGGAACGAGGGCGGACGGATCCTCACCCTGTAAGGCTTTTCCGAGCCGTCGCTGACGATGTAGAACCCGAGTTCGCCTTTTGAAGACTCTATCGACGCATATGCCTCACCCTTCGGCGGTTTGATGCCGTCGGCCATGATCTTGAAATGGCGGATGAGGGCGGCCATGTCCTTCGACACATCAGTCTTTTCCGGCGGCACGTATTCCGGCGCATCGGCCTTGATCGGCCCATCCGGGAGCTTCTGGATGGCCTGATCGACGATCCTCACGGACTGTCTCATCTCCTTGAGACGGACGAGGTACCGGTCATAGATATCGCCTGCCGTGCCGAGGGGTATCTCAAAGTCGAAATCCTCATAGCTCGTATAGGGATACGCTTTGCGGACATCGTAATTGACCCCCGACGCGCGAAGCACGGGACCCGTCACACCGTACCCTATTGCATCCTCGGCACTCAAGGGACAGACGTCTTTCAGTCGCCTCTTCCATATGACGTTCTCCGTGAGCAGTGTTTCGTACTCGTCGATCCTGCGGGGGAGATCGTCGATAAAGGCCTTCGCCTCCTTCAGGAACCCTTCCGGAAGCTCTTCCCTGAGCCCGCCGAAGCGTATGTAGTCGGGCATGAGCCTCGCGCCCGAGACCTTCTCCAGGACCTTGAGGCATGATTCCCTTTCCCGGAAGCCGTAGAAGAGAACCGTCATGGCACCCATGTCAAGGGCGTGCGTCGATACCCACAGAAGATGGGCGGCGATGCGCTGCAGTTCGCTCAGCATCACGCGAATGTACTGGGCCCGTTTCGGTATCTCTATGCCGAGCAGTTTCTCCACGGCAAGGCAGTAGGCCAGGTTGTTGGACATGCCGCTCGTGTAGTCGAGCCTGTCCGTGAGGGGCTGGCCCTGCCAGTAGGTCCTGTTCTCGAAGATCTTCTCAATACCGCGATGGAGATACCCGATGTCAGGGGTGCTTGACACGATGGTCTCGCCGTCAAGCTCGAGCACGACCCTCAGAACCCCGTGTGTGGCGGGATGCTGCGGCCCCATGTTGATCGTCATGTACTTGCTTTCAGCCATTTATGCCTTCTCCAGATCCACCACGAAGGGCTTGTCGAAATCCTTGCCTTCGAGGGGAAACTCCTTGCGCAGGGGATAGCCCTCGAAATCGTCGGGGTTGTATATCCTGCGCAGATCGGGATGGTTCGCGAAAGGCAGGCCGAACATGTCGTAGATCTCCCTTTCCAGGAAATTGGCCGCCTGCCACAGGTCGCTGGCCGTTTCGATGCCCTCGTCGCCCGTTCTCGTCTTCACCACTATCCTCGCGTTGTTCTTCGTCGAGCGAAGGATGTAGACAACCTCGAAGCGCGGCTCTTCCCCTGCGTAGTCCACCGCAAAAAGATCGACGAGCATGTCGAAGAGGAGATCACGGTCGTACCTGAGATGGTCAAGGGCCTCGTGAATGCTGTCCCTGTCGACCATCGCGCTCGGTTCGCCGGGGGGCGTCGGCACGATCTTCACGCCTGCCACCTTATCGGAGAGTATTTTCAGAAACTCGCTGTTATCGCTCATGCGCTCTTCCCGGGCAATGATATCAGAGGTCTGTCCTTGATGGACTCTTTCTGGATCTTCTTCTGAAGCTCTATGATGCCCTTCAGGAGGGCTTCCGGCCGGGGAGGACATCCGGGGATGTACACGTCCACGGGGATTATCTGGTCCACACCCTGTACGACACTGTAGGATTTGAAGATGCCGCCCGACGACGCGCAGGCCCCGTACGCGATGACCCACTTGGGATTCGGCATCTGTTCATAGATCCTGCGTACCACGGGGGCCATCTTCTTCGTCAGCGTTCCGGCCACTATCATGAGGTCCGACTGTCTCGGCGAGGGACGGAAGACCTCGGCGCCGAACCGGGCGATATCGTACTCCGCGGAGCTTGCCACCATCATCTCGAGGGCACAGCAGGCAAGGCCGAATGTGACAGGGAAGAGAGAATTCTTCCTGGACCAGTTGATGGCCCAGTCAAGCGTCGTTACAAGTACGTTCTTTTCTATTCCCATTCCAATGCACCTTTTTTCCAGATGTAGATGTACCCGATGAAGAGTATGAAAACGAAGACCAGCATCTCAATGAATCCGAAGAGCCCGAGGCGACGGGAGATGACTGCCCAGGGATAGAGAAAGATTATTTCGATGTCGAAGACGAGAAAGAGCATGGCCACGATGTAGTACCGGATGGTCATTATCCGGCGCGTCGGGCCGCTCGTCGTCATGCCGCATTCATAGGGGGCAAGTTTTGTTCTGCTTTTCGTTCTGTGCCCGAGAACATGTGAAGCTCCGATTATCACCGCCGCGATGATCCCGGCAAGGCACATCATGACAAAGATCGCTACGTACTCGAGCATGTCTCAGATCCTCTTCGAAGTATGATGCAAAAAAAACTTAAAGGTGGAAAATGAAACTGTACGACCCCTTTGTTCACAATTTCACAATGGCAAACTTTACCCAATTGTGAAAGATTTGTCAATCATAAAATACCCCGTTATTCGCTTTTTCTCTGCCTGTCGAAGGGCTGCGAAAACAGGGGCTTATTGCTGTAGAACGTCCATGATATCAATTTGTTACAGATAGACCTCTCGAGGCTCACCGGATGTCGATGTAATCGTAACCTTTCATTTTCTTTATGAAGGTCTCCTTCTTTTCCGCGGGAACGTTGATCCGGTAAACGCCCCTGGGAAGGCTGTATCTTCTCAGATGAAGGTTATTGATCCTGAAGGTCCGGTAGTGAACGTCCATCGCCTTTGCCAGGATATAGGAG
>ERZ764778.4575-NODE-4575-length-9970-cov-5.338477_pt1 | contig 9970 bp, 9 predicted proteins | sample MGYA00374951_ERZ764778 | MGnify/ENA primary metagenome ERZ764778 (study PRJEB28918, sample SAMN05720193) | bioreactor metagenome | isolation source: Anaerobic biogas reactor | place: USA:Washington, USA | collected 2015-08-08 ...
ATTCCCGCCGGCGATCTGGCCGGTGTCCGCAACCGCCGGAAGGCGACGGCCGAATTCTTCGTATTCAAATCCGGCGCATAAGACCTTACTTCTTCGTCTCTTTTCGTTTGTACACCGGCATACTGGGCGGACAGAGCTCTTCCAGCGTCCGCCCGTGGGCTTCATACTTCCCGTACAGCGTTAAAAACCGGTCGTAGACCCGCTGGGCATCCCGCTTCAGGGCCTCTTCGTCCAGCCCCGGGATCTTCCGGTCTTTCATGCGCACCACGCCGTTGATGATCTCGCCCACGCGGCCCTCGAACTCGGCATACACCGTGTCACGCTCGGCCTCTTTGATGCGCTGCGTGATCACCTGTTTGGCTGTCTGCGCCGCGATGCGCCCAAAGTTCTCGGGGTGCTCCTCAACCTCGACCAGATCGCCTACTTTGGCAGTGGGTTGCAGGGCCCGCGCCGCGGGCAGCTCGATCTCGAGCATGGGATCCAGCACCTGATCCACAACCTGTTTCATCACATACACTTGCGCTGCACCCGTGTGCGGGTCAATCTTGACCACGACGCTTTGAGTGGCACCAAAGTGTTTCTTATAGGCAAGCACCAGCGACTGTTCAATGGCTTCGAGGATAACCTCGGGCGCCAGGTTGCGGTCTGCGCTGAGCTGCGTTATCGCACGCTCAAACTCGCTCTTCATGCTGCTCCCTTACCTCCAGGCTATCAGCCGCTAACAGAAAAAAAGTGGGACGACCGCACCCACTTTCCCTGGAAAGTCTTTCACCCTAGTATATCATCGTGGGCCCGTGACTGCAAACTTACGTCTACTTGGCGATGCCGATTCTGGCGGCTATCATCGCCGTACAGCTAGGCCTCTGGAGGTGCCCCATGACCAAGATCGCGATCATCGGCGCGGGCAGTGTTGTGTTCACACGCAACCTGACCAGCGACATTCTGATGGCGCCCGCACTGCAGAACGCCACCATCACCCTGATGGATATCGACGCGCAGCGCCTAGAGACGGCGCGTGCGCTGGTGCACAAGATGGTGACGGCCCGCAACCTACCCGCCCGCGTTGAGGCCACGCTGGACCGTCGCGAGGCCCTGGATGGCGCCGACTTTTGCATCACCACCATCCAGGTGGGCGGCCTCGAGGCCTACGAGCTCGACATCGAAATCCCCCTGCGCTATGGCGTGGGCCAGTGTGTGGGCGACACGCTGGGCCCTGGCGGCGTGTTCCGCGGTCTGCGCACCGTCCCTGTCCTGCTCGACATCTGCCAGGATATGAACGAGCTCTGCGATGACAGGGCGTTGCTGATCAACTATAGCAACCCCATGGCCATCAACAGCTGGGGCGTGGCTGCTGGCGCAGGCCGCCCCTACGTGGGGCTGTGCCACAGCGTGCAGGGCACAGCGGCCATGCTGGCGCGGTTCATCGACGCCCCGTTCGAGGAGTTGCGCTACCGCGTGGCAGGCATCAATCACATGGCCTGGTTTCTCGACCTCACCTGGAAGGGGCAAGACGCCTATCCCCTGTTGCGAGAGGCCGTAAAAGATCCGATGCTGCGCGGCCAAGAGCCCATTCGCATCGAAGAGTTTGAGCAGTTTGGCTACTTTGTCACCGAGTCGAGCGGTCATGCCTCGGAGTATGTGCCCTACTTTCGCAAGTCTCAGGCCATGATCGAGCAGGAGCTGGTGCCTCGCTTCAAAGACCCTCACGACCACTGGATCGCCTTTGGCGGCAATGCTGGTTATCTCAACCACTGCAAAGCGCGCTTGCATGACTATCTCGATGAGGTGAATGAGCAGATCGCTGGCACACGGCGCCTGCCCGACGAGCGCTCGAACGAGTACGGCTCGTACATCATCGAGGCGATGGTCTCCGACACGCCCACCGTCATCTATGGCAACGTCCCCAACACAGAGCTCATCACCAACCTGCCACAGGGCTGCTCGGTCGAGGTGCCTTGTGTCGTCGATGGCAACGGCATCCAGCCGTGTCACGTAGGCGCGCTGCCCCCCGTACTGGCGGCGCTCAACCGCAGCAACATCGCCGTACAAGAGCTGGCCGTATCGGGCTCGCTTGCTGGCGACCGCGAGATGATCGTGCACGCGCTGATGATGGACCCGCTCACAGCGGCTGTCTGCACATTGCCTCAGATCCGCGAGATGACCGCCGAGCTGTTCGCCGCCGAGGCACGTTGGCTGCCGCAATTCAGCTAGCCATCGCACTGTGATCAAAAAGGCCCCGCCGGGTGTTGGCGGGGCCTCTGCATTCTCAGGCCAACGTTTCGAGCAGTTGCTGTTTGAGCTTGCCTGCGGGCATGGCGCCGCCAAACCGCTTGAGCTCTTGCCCAGCGCGAAAGAGAATCATGGTAGGGAGATTGAGCACGCCCAGGCGCGTCGGCGTCTCGGGGTTGGCTTGCACGTCAAGCTTGACGATGGTCACCTGGTCGCCCAACTCACCAGCCACCCTCTCGAGCACCGGCGCCAGCATCTTGCAGGGCACGCACCATTCGGCCCAAAAGTCGACCAGCACCGCTCCCTGAGCGCCGAGTACCTCTGATTCAAAGGTGCTGTCTGTCACATTTGATAGGGTCGCCATTACTCCTCCTCGCTCTCGATGGCCGTCGCCGGGCCAGATGCAAAGCGCATGAAGAAAGACACCACCCGATCGAGCTGGTCATGGTCGGTGCGCCCCGAAGTGCCCACCAGGCACTGCTCGATATGGTGGCTCATGATGAACACGCTCGCCTTATCTAGCGCGGCGCGTGCCGCCAGCAGCTGCGTCGCCACAGCCTCGCAATCGCGACCTTCGACGATCATGCGCTGGATGCCACGGATCTGTCCCTCGACCCGGCGCAGCCGCGCCAGAATCTCTTCTTGCACGCTATCGCTGGGGCCGGCCTGTTCTTCGATGCTGCTCATGGACTGCCTCTTCCTGATGACTGCTCATACCCAGTATAGGTTTGTGTGCTTGCAGGTCAAACGCACCTTTACGCCGCTCTGGCTTGGCCCTGGCAGCCCATTGTGGTAAACTCGCAGCACCATACGAGGTACAGAGGATATCCCCATGCTCAAACGAGCATTCGCAACGCTGGCGTTCATCACCCTGCTGCTGGCCCTGGCGATGCCGACGGCCGGTCAGCAACTGGTGGTGCAGATCACATCGCCCGAGATGGGGCAAGAGGTGCGTGGCATGGTGCCCATCATCGGGTCGGCCTCGGTGCCCTCGTTTCAGTTCTACAAAGTCGAGTTCGGCGTAGGCGCCAACCCAGGCGAGTGGGCCGTCATCGGGTCGCTGCACGAACAGCCCGTCATCAACGGCCAGCTCGAAGTGTGGAACACCGCCGTCTTGCCCGATGGCGTCTATACGCTGCGCCTGCAGGGCGTCAAGCAAGATGGCAACTGGGAAGAGTTCTTTGTGCGTAACCTGGTGGTGGCCAACACCCGTCCCACCTCAACGCCGACGCCAGAGGTCACGGAGACGCCCGCTCTGGAGGAGCCCGAGCCCGTACAAGAGGAGGGGACGCCTGCGGTTGCCCCCACAGCCACGCCGCGGGTGTCGCCAACGCCTATCGTCATCGCGCCCACCCGCGCCCCCGCACAGGGCACCCCAACGCCCACGCTGACCGCCCCCGAGGCCGAGAGCGAGTCTCCACTTGACGTCAAGATGTGGGGGCAGTCGGCCATGTATGGCGGGCTGGCCATGGGCGCCGTGTTCGTGTTGGTGGGCATCGTATTCGGCATCCGCCGCTTGCTTTAGGCGCCCGCGCGGCAGGCCATCCGACCTTGGCTTGCTGCTGCGCCACTACGATGGTGCACTGTGCTCGACCCCGAGGAACTCGTGGAGCGCTATCTTATCGCCGGCCTGGGCAACCCAGGCCGGCAGTACGCCGGTAACCGGCACAACATCGGCTTTCAGGCCACCGACTATATCGCGCGCCTGTATGGCATCTCTCTCAACAAGCGTCGCTTTCGTGCGACCTTTGGCGAGGGCGCCATCATCGGCAAGCGTGTAGTGTTGGCGCAGCCACAGACCTTTATGAACGAGAGCGGGCAGGCTGTGGCGCCGCTCGTACGTTGGTTCAAGGTGCCGCTGGATCACCTCATCGTCATCTATGATGATCTCGACCTGGAGCTGGGGCAGGTACGCGTGCGCCCTGAGGGCGGCAGTGGCGGCCACAATGGCCTGAAAAGCATCATCGCCATGCTCAAGTCGCAGGCATTTTGCCGTGTGCGCATCGGCATCGGCCGCCCCAGCGCGGGAGACCCCGCCGACTATGTGCTGAACGACTTTGATCGCGATCAGCAGCCCGTCATCGCCGCAGCCCATCAGCGCGTCGACGAGGTTCTGCGCACGCTGCTAGAACAAGGCGTTCACGAAGCGATGAACCTCTACAACGGGCAGCCGCTGTTCCCCCTCTAGACGAGGCCATATGAAACTGAACCTGCTGGCACCGTTGCGTGCGCACCCCACATACCAACAGCTGCTGACGCAGCTATCGGCAGCGCGAGACGAACGTCGCTTTGCGGCGCTCACGCTGGATGTGCTCGAGGCCGCTCGCCCAGTGCTGCTGGCCGCCATCCAGGCCGACTGGGGCGGCCCCGTTCTCTTTGTCACCGGCACGCCGGCCGCGGCCCGTCAGCTTGCCGAGCAGGTGCAGGGCTATGCTCACGATCCAGCTCTGGTGCGTTACTACCATGCACCCGACACGATCTTTTACGACCGCACCCCGTGGGATCGTGAGACCATCCAGGCCCGCGTCTCGCTCTTGAGTGAGCTGGCCGCGCAGAGCCGCGGCGCAGCTGCCCCACAAGGGCTGTTTATCACCGCCTCGATCTGGTCGCTGATGGCCAAGACGGTCACTCCGCGCGCCCTGCTGCGCGCACATCAGACGCTCGATCAGGGACAGGCCGTGCCAATGTATACGCTGATCGAGCGCCTCGTTCGCGCTGGCTACGAGCGTGTGCCCGTGGTTGAGGAGCCAGGCACCTTTGCCCACCGTGGCAGCCTGGTCGATGTCTACCCGCCGGGCCAGCATTGGCCCATTCGCATCGACTTTTTCGGCGACGAGATCGACTCGATCCGCACATTCGATGCCAGCACGCAGCGCACCCGCAAAAACCTTACCAGCGTGGCTTTGCCGCCTGCCAGCGAGGCGCTGCCCGAGTGGGGACTGGCTGCGCGTGAGGCCCTCGCGAGCTGGCAGCTCGATGGCTGTAACGGCGTGGCCAGGGCGCGCTATCAGGACGATCGCGACCATTTGCTCGAGCGAGCCTACTTTCGTGGCATCGAGTACTATACGCCCTATCTCTATCCCAACGCTGCCACGCTCACAGACTATCTGCCGGCCAATGCCCTGCTGCTGGTCGACGATGTGTTGACGCTCGAGACGGCTGCCCTCGGCCTCGAGAACCAGGCCACCAGTCTGAGGGCCGACATGATCCGCGACGGCGACCTGCCAGCCAACTTTGCCATAGCTCACCTAACGTGGGAAGAGCTCAAAACCCGCCTAGCGGGCGCCATCAGCCTCGGCTATGGTCAGCAAGAGCTACAGTCTCCCATCGGCCGGCTCTTTGTGGCGGCGCCGCACTTTGGCGGTCAGCTCGAAGACGGCCTGGCCGAGGCCGTGCGCCTCAGCCGCGACGGCCAACGGCTGGTGCTCGTCTCGCGGCAGGCCGAGCGCCTGGCCACCCTCTTGCACCAACAGCAGGTGCCTGTGACGCCGACTCGCGAGCTGGCGAGCCTACCAGCACCAGGTACCATCAGCCTGATCGATGGCGTCGTCAACGAGGGCTGGGCCCTGCCGGCAGCCGACCTGCTGCTGCTCACCGATGCTGAGCTGTTCGGTTGGGTGCGCAAACAGCGACGCCGAGAGATAGCCCCTCGCCAGAGCGCACCGGAGGCCCTCTTTGCCGACCTGCAAGAGGGCGACTATGTCGTACACCTTGAGTATGGCATCGGCGTCTATCGCGGGTTGGTGCGCAAGAGCATCGGCGGCGTCGAGCGCGAGTACCTGGAGCTGGCCTATGAACAGGGCGATCGCCTCTTTGTGCCCATTCATCAGGCCGACCGCGTTAGCCGCTACCTGGGCGCCGACGAGCGCCAACCGCGCATCCACCGCCTGGGGGGCACCGAGTGGGCCGCCGTCCGCGAAAGGGCTGAAAAGGCCATCCGCGATATCGCGCGCGACCTGCTCGAGCTCTACGCCGCTCGTGAGGTGACGCCCGGCATGGCCTTTGCGGCTGACACCGAATGGCAGCACGAGCTAGAGGCATCTTTTGCCTACGAAGAGACCGACGACCAGCTCCGCGCCCTGGCCGAGATCAAGGCCGACATGGAGCGCCCCAAGCCGATGGACCGCCTGGTGTGCGGCGACGTGGGCTATGGCAAGACAGAGGTGGCCCTGCGTGCCGCCTTTAAGGCGGTGATGGATGGCAAGCAGGTGGCCGTGCTGGTGCCCACCACCATCCTGGCGCAACAGCATTTTTACACCTTCCGACGACGACTGCGCGCCTTTCCGGTGCGCGTCGAGATGCTTTCGCGCTTTCGTAGCCCCGACGAGCAAGACGAGGTTATCCTCGGCCTCATGGAGGGCAGCGTCGATATCGTCATCGGCACACACCGTCTGCTCTCGCAAGATGTCTCGTTCCACGACCTGGGCCTGGTGGTCATCGATGAAGAGCAGCGGTTTGGCGTTACCCACAAAGAGCGCCTCAAGCAGCTCCGTCGCGAGGTAGACGTGCTCACCATGACGGCCACGCCCATCCCGCGCACCCTGCACATGTCGCTCAGCGGCATCCGCGATATGAGCATAATCGATACGGCCCCCGAGAATCGCCTGGCAGTGCGCACTGTGGTGGCGTCCTACGAGGAGAGTGCCATCCGCACGGCCATCCTGCGCGAGATCGACCGCAACGGTCAGGTGTACTTTGTGCACAACCGTGTGCAAGATATCGACCTGGTAGCGGCTGCGTTGCACCGCATCGTGCCCGAGGCCAGTGTGGTCATCGGCCACGGGCAGATGGACGAGGACGAGCTCGCACAGGTGATGCTAGACTTTGCCCAGGGGCAGTATGACGTACTTCTGTGCACCACCATCATCGAAAGCGGCCTCGACATCCCCAACGTCAACACCATCATCATCGATGATGCTGACCATTTTGGCCTGGCGCAGCTCTACCAGTTGCGTGGCCGCGTGGGGCGTGGGCTCAACCGCGGCTATGCCTACCTGCTCTATCGACCGCCGCTCACCGAGATCGCCACCAAGCGCCTGCAGGCCATCCAAGAGGCCAGCGAGCTGGGCGCAGGCCTGCGCGTGGCTATGCGCGATATGGAGATCCGCGGCGCCGGCGAGATTCTCGGTGCAGAGCAGCACGGCCACATCAATGCCATCGGGTTTGATCTCTATAGCCGCCTGTTACGGCGCGCCGTGCAAGAGATCCGCGATGCCTCAGGCGAGTCGCTGGAGGCGGTGATTCGTGCTCAACACCGGGCAGCCGTCGAGGCCCTCAGCCTCGACCTGGGTCCCAGCATCGATCTGCCCCTCTCGGCCCACCTGCCAGATGACTATATACCCGACGCCGCCCTGCGCTTGCGTCTCTACCGGCGGTTGTCTCACGTCAAGACGCTGGACGACGTTGCCCAGATACGCGATGAGCTGCGCGATCGCTTTGGCACCATGCCGGCGCCGGTCGAGGACCTGTTCTACCTGCTCGAGGTCAAGGCGCGAGCCGAGCAGGTTGGCGTGATTCAGATCAAGAGCATGGAAGACGAGATTGTGCTGGTGCTGCCCCTCTTGCTCACCGACAACGCCCTGGCGCGGCTGAACCGCCAGCCCGACGTGCGGGCGCGCGGGTCGCGTGTGTGGCTGCAGGTCGGCGCAGACTGGCGCGATCGCCTCACCGCCGCGCTCGGGATGATGGATCGACTCGAGCTCACCCCACTCACACCCTAGAGGAGCGAAACATGAACACCAGCAGCTATGATGCCCTGACCGCACGCCCGGCCCATGCCGGTACCATCCTGGCCATGCCCGTGCTGCCCGACGGCGTCAAGGCGCCCTTTGGCCATGCCTGGGGCCATCTCAACCCGGGCGGCGAGATGGAACCTCACACGCACCCCACGCAAGAGATCTACTTCTTCCATGCAGGCCATGGCCAGGTGGTCATCGGCGATGAGGTCGCCGAGACCTTCCCCGGCATGGTGGTCGATGTGCCCCCCGATGTGATGCACACCGTGCGCAACAACTCGGACGGCGAGATGCTCTGGTTCGCCCTCTGGTGGCCAGTCGTCGAGTAACCGCCGGCTGCCAGACAGTAGAGCAAAGCAACAGCGCCCCTGTGGGCGCTGTTGCTGCTTCAAAAAGGCCGGTGACGGGCTAGGCAAAGAGAGCGTCGATGGCCGCAACGACGTCGGGGGTCAACGCCACGCTAGCTGCCCTGGCATTGCCAGCCACATGCTCGGGCCTGGTGGCGCCAGTGATTACCGCAGTCACCTCAGGCTGGCGCAGAATCCAGGCCACAGCCAGCTGGGCGCGGTTAATGCCCAGGTCATCGGCGATGGGCTTGAGGCGGCGCACCTTGTCGAGCAGGTCATCAGTTAGGCGCTCGCGCAGGTGCTCATTGCGGGCCGCGCGGCTATCTGCCGGCACCCCGTCATCGTACTTCCCCGTCAGAATGCCGTTTGCCAGCGGGCTAAAGGTCGTGAGCCCAATGCCATGTGCCCGCACCGCGGGGATGATCTCTCCCTCGACGCGCTGGCGATGTAGCAGGCTATAGTGCGGCTGTTCAACGCTGGGCGCATAGAGATTGTGCTGGCGCGCCAGGCCCACGGCCTCTGCGATCTGGGCGCCACTCCACTCGCTAGTGCCCCAGTAGAGCACCTTGCCCTGATGCACCAGATCATCCATGGCGCGCACTGTTTCTTCGAGAGGCGTCTCGGGGTCAAAGCGATGGCAGTAGTAGATGTCCAGATAGTCAGTGCCGATGCGTTTGAGCGACTTGTCCACCGACTCAAAGACGTGCTTGCGCGAGAGTCCGCGGTCGTTCACATCGTCGCTCATCGGCCAGAACAGCTTGCTCGAGATCACCAGCGTATGCCGTGGGAACTCGCGCAGCACCTGCCCCATCATCTCTTCCGAACCACCGCGCGCATAGGCGTCGGCGATGTCGAAAAAGTTGATCCCCTGCTCGTACGCGGCGCGGATGATATCGCGTGCTAGGTCACGATCCTGAATGCTCTCGCCAAAGGTCGTCCAACCGCCCAGGCCCACCGTACTCAGCTTGATGCCCGCCTTGCCAAGTCTCCGGAACTCCATCACAACCTCCTCAGGGATGTTATTGTTTATTGACTTACTAAAGATTATACCATGCCCCCTGAGGGTGTCAAGTCGGTCTGGCAAGCAGCAAAACGGGGCCTGCGTAAACGCAGGCCCCGTTCATAGTCGCACTGATCTCAGCTCAGAGCCTGTTGGCGGTTATCGAGCTTGGCGCGGCGCTCTCGCAGGTCGCCCAGTTTGACGCGCTCGCGTTCCACCACCGCCTCTGGCGCCTTGGCCACAAAGCCGGCGTTGCCCAGCAGCTTTTCAGAACGTGCGATCTCGCTGGCCAGCTCGGCGAGCTGTTTGCCGATCCGCTCGCGCTCGACATCGAGGTCGACCAGCGCGGCCAGTGGCAGATAGCACTCGAACCCGGCCACCACCAGGCTGACGGCGCGCTCTGGGTGCTCAGCGAGGCCAGTCACCAGGGTGAGCTGTGCCGGGTCGATGCGCGCCAGCTGCAGAAACGCCTCGCGCTGCGACTCGACCAGCGCCAGCCGCTCGCCGGCCACCACCACCGCGCCGATGCGCCGGCTCGCCTCCACCTCATACTCGCTGCGCACGTTGCGGATGGCCCGCACGAGCTCCATCAGCGCCGCCAGATCGGCCTCGGCCTCGGCATCTTGCGCGCCACCGGCCGGCCAGTCGGCCACGATCAA
>ERZ764778.4576-NODE-4576-length-9964-cov-89.704107_pt1 | contig 9964 bp, 9 predicted proteins | sample MGYA00374951_ERZ764778 | MGnify/ENA primary metagenome ERZ764778 (study PRJEB28918, sample SAMN05720193) | bioreactor metagenome | isolation source: Anaerobic biogas reactor | place: USA:Washington, USA | collected 2015-08-08 ...
AGGAGGAGCGACGTGAGGATCAGGGCGTAGAAACCAAAGGTCATCCAGAACGGAGGATAGTAGGGTTCGCTGTTTACAAGGCTCGCGAGGGTTATACCAAAACTCGCGAGAAGGGCCACGAGCGCCCCGCACGCGGCACCGGTGATGGCACCGTCCCTGACGGTCCCCGGGGTGAAGAGCCCGGCGGCAAGGCCCCCGCCGAAGAGAAACGCCACCGTCATGACCGGGGCCGGGAGGATAGCAAACCGGCCGAGAAGAAAGACCGCACCGACCGCCAGGATTCCCACAACCGCCCCCTTCCACCGATCGGCGGCGGCACGCGAGACCATATGAGAGTCTCACCCCGCCATATGTTATCCGTTTCGGTTTGCCCCCGGCATACCGGGGCCGCAGGTATTATACGATACGAGGGCGTGCAACTGCAACGGAGATGCGGCCGGCCCCGGGTTTATCGCTCCTCAACCGGACCAGCTATGAGTATCACAGACTGCTATCGGCGCTCCATCGCCTTCACGCGGGATATCCTGCGCCAGCCGGCGAAGACCGGCGGAGGACTCCGGTTCTCCGACATCGCCTTCTTCCTCCGGTTCGCCCGGCCGATCCGGAGAGCGGGCGCTCTCGCTCTCGTGACGACGGCGCTTGTCTCCGCCGAAAAGACCGTCCTCCCGCTCAGCCTCAAGATCTTCGTCGACAACATCCTGCTCGGGGAGGCCCCGGCACCCGACGCCCTTCTTGCCGGTGCCGGCGGCATCCTCTCGTCGCTCAACATACTCGTGGCCGCCCTCCTCGTGCTCGGCCTCCTCACCGGCGCAACAGACCTCGCCCGGAACTACTGGACCGCCCGGTTCCGCGAAGGCTACGCCTTCAACCTCCAGACCGCCCTCTTCGAGCACGTCCTCGGTTTCCCGCTCTCCTACTTCAAGTCGCAGCAGACCGGCTACATCATGTCCCGCCTCTCCGACGACGTCCAGATCCTGCAGTATACCGTCTCCCAGTACCTCCCCCAGGTCGTCGCAAACGCCCTCTACGCCGCCTTCACCCTCGTCATACTCGGCGCCTTAAACATCAGGCTGACCCTCGTCGTCCTCGCCTTCATCCCCCTCTACATCCTGGTCAACGCCGTCTTCATCCGAAGGATCCGTGCCGCCGTCCACCGGGAGCGGGAACGGCAGGCCTACGTCTCGCGGGACCTCGCGGAGGTGATATCCGGTATCGATACCGTCAAATCGCACGCTGCAGAGGACCGGGAGGTGCACAGGGTCTCCGGGACGCTCCGGAACATGGTCGACGCCCGGATCAGGAGCACCATGCTCTCCGCGTTCTCGGAGTACTTCAGGGTCGGGGCGATGTCGCTCATGCTGATCGCCGTCATATGGTTCGGCGGAAACGATGTGCTCGCCGGCGCCATGACCGTGGGGGACTTCGTCGCGTTCGCGGTCTATATCATGACGTTTGCCCCCACCGTCAGCACCTTCTTCGCGTTTCCCGTGGTGATGCAGCCCGCGGCGACGTCGGCCGCCCGCCTGCGCGAGCTCTTTGCGATGCAGGGCGAACCGGGCGCCCTCCCCGACGCCGGCGGGTTTGTTCCCGACACCGTGCAGGGGCGCATAGAGTTCTCCCGCGTCTGGTTCGGTTACGGAGAGGATACCCCGGTCCTCCGGGATGCGCAGTTCGTCATCCGGCCCGGCGAGGTGGTCGCCGTCGTCGGGCGGACGGGCGCCGGGAAGACGACGCTCATCAACCTGATCCTCCGGGCGTTCTCGCCCGAGAAAGGCACGATCACGCTTGACGGGCGCGACCTCTCGACACTTGACCCCCGGTGGCTGCGGCGGCAGATATCGATCGTCTCGCAGGACCTCTTCCTCTTTCACACCACCGTCGAGGAGAACATCCGCTACAGCAGACCTGATGCCACCGCCGGGGATGTCGTCGAGGCCGCAGAGAAGGCACAGATCCACGACGATATCGTCCGGCTCCCGGACGGCTACCAGACGGTCGTCGGCGAACGCGGGGCCCGGCTCTCCGTCGGCCAGCGGCAGCGGATCGCCATCGCCCGGGCGTTCCTGAAGGATGCGCCCATCCTCATACTCGACGAACCCACGTCCGCACTCGACCTCCGAACCGAGGACCGGATCCGGCAGACGCTCCGCGACCTGGTCCGGGACCGGACGACCATCCTCGTCTCCCACCGCCCCTCGCTCCTGGAGATCGCCGACCGGGTCCTCACGATCGAGGATGGGCGGGTGCGGGAGTGCCGCATGCCCGCCCCTCCCTCTCTCCCGGATCTCTTTAAGGGGTGCGGCGACGCACCCCTACGACATGGAGCATAGAGCAGGATGCCTCATCTGCGGCCGGGATATCCTGTACAGCGAAGAACCCCGCGATCTCCCCTGCGCCGTCTGCGGGGAGATACGGAGCACCACGGCGGCCTGCGAGGCCGGGCACTTCGTCTGCGACCGGTGCCACAGCCTTGAGGCGCTCGACCTCATCGAAGAGTTCTGCATCGCAACGGACCTTGAGGATCCGCTTGCCGTCGCCTGTATCCTGATGCGCTGCCCGGCGGTCAGGATGCACGGGCCGGAGCACCACTTCCTCGTGCCGGCAAGCCTCATCGCCGCGTACTGCAACCACCGGGGGGAGCCGGGGAGGAAAGGCCCGCTCGTCCGGCAGGCGCGTGCGAGGGCCGGCATGGTTCCGGGAGGGTTCTGCGGCAGCCACGGCACCTGCGGCGCGGCGATCGGGACGGGCATCTTCGTGAGCCTGATCACGGGATCGACGCCCTTGAAGAAGCAGGAGTGGTCGCTTGCAAACCAGATGACCGCACGCAGCCTGATGACGATCGCCCGCCACGGGGGTCCCCGGTGCTGCAAACGCGACTCGTGGCTTGCGATCCGGACGGCGGTCACGTTCCTCTCGGAACGGTTCGGCATAACCCTCCCCGTGCCGGAAGCGGTGCGGTGCGAGTTTAGCGATATCAACCGCGAGTGCCTGCGGGAGGCGTGCCCCTTCCATGCCGGCTACGCGACGGGATGACCCGCGGCCCGGAGGGCGACGGTGATGATGCAGTAACCGGCCACGGTCCCGGCGAGGGTCGCGGCAACGACGGCGAGGCTGCTCTCCCAGTATACGCGGCTCCACCAGCCCGCTACGCTGCCGATGAGGAACGAAACAAAGAGTACGAGGATCTCTCTCTCGAATGAGGCCACGACCGCTCTCCCTTCAACCGTCGGTTCTCTCCGGACATAATCGTTTGCGCACGGATAGCAGGGTTATATCCCGGCCGGGCACCGATCTCATGAGGGATGTTCGTCGCCTGCCACCTCCTGCTCGGCCTCATCATCGGCCTCGTGATTGCCCGGCACCTCGGCGACCGGCGACTCATCGGGCTTGCCGCTCTCGGGGCCATCCTCCCCGACCTGATCGACAAACCGGTGGGCCACATCCTGCTTGCAGAGTCGCTCAACTCCGGCAGGCTGTTCACACACGGGTTGCTCTTCCTTGCGCTCCTCCTTATGGCCGGCATCATCCTTGAACGGCGACGAGGATCGTTTGCGCTCCTTGCCGTCGCGGCGGGCGTGCTCTCCCACCAGATCCTCGATGCGATGTGGGCGGCCCCCGTCGCCTGGTACTTCCCGTTCCTCGGCCCGTACCAACCGCATGAGTTCGCCGACTACTTCGGCAACGCCATACTTGCAGAGGTCTCGTCGCTCTCGGAGTGGATCTTCCTTGCCGCCGCGGCCGCGATCATTCTTGCTCTCTACCGGGGCACCCGGCCGGGCTTTCTCGCGATCGCCCGCACGCTCGCCCGCGTGGCAATCCCGCTCCTTATGCTCCTCACTCTCGCTTCCCTCTACGCCTGGGCGGCCGGCATACCGGAGAGCATCCTGATGGCCGGGGGCAGCGGGGAAGACTACCTGCTGCTTGCGGCAGTGGGAGCCGCCGGAATTGCGGGGATGGTCCGGTACCGTGACCTCCTCGATCTCGGGTAGGCCGTCACTCCAGCCGGTTCACCCGCTCGATGCTGCCGGGAATCTTCCGCTCGACCCGGAGCGCCGCCCGTCCGGGCGGTTTGATCTCGATGGCAAACGACCCGTAGGGCTGGCAGTCTTTCCAGACCTCCGGCGATACGTTCAGTATAAACCGTTCTCCCGGCTCAAGAAGCAGGTCGGAATCGCTGTTCACCCTCTCCTGGATGCTCCAGTACCCGGGTTTGGGGAAGGTGTCGGCCAGAGGGACACTCCGGGAGATGGGATTGCTATGTCCGGGACCGGTGAACCGGACGGATACCGTGGCCATATCGATCGGTTCGCTCCCGGCCGTCAGGCCGACCGGGATGACGAACGACTCCACAACCCCTGGCCTGGCGCTGATGCCGTAGACAATGCCGCTCACCATGCAGCTCGATCCCGCCTGCTCCATACCGTCGTGGATGACCGACTGGCCCTGCTGTGCGGAGGTGAAACCGGCCTGCAGGATGACGAACCCGAAGACCGCGGCAACGATGACGAACGCGATCAGGACGATCGCCGCCTCAAGCCCGGTGAACCCGGCATCAGAAGAGCTCGACATAGGTATTCCCCCTGGCGCCGGCAGGAATTGTTCTCGTCAGCGAAGCGGTCGCACCTCCCGCGGCGACCACTCCAATGGTGAACGTATCTCCGCGTTTGATGCCCTTACTGCCCGGGGTCAACCTCACCGTGACGATCTCCCCCGCCTCCAGTATATCGTCGGTGTCCTTGCAATATCGCCAGGTGAGCTTTACCGCAGGGTCACCGGGAGGATACGTGAGGAGCGCCTTTGATGTGGCGAGGGTGCAGGTCATGCTCTTCATATCGATGGCGGTCGGTCCGGCCGCGGTCTCGAGGTCGAACTCGATGAACGAGAGGTTACCCGCCACATCCAGTTTTACGATCACTGCATCCCCGGGGCGAAAAGCAGATCTGGCCTCGTCGAGGGCGGCGTGCACCACCTCCTGGCTCTTCTGCGACGTCGTCATGCCCATCCCGAGAACGACGTAGGAGAAGACCGATGCAACGACGACGAAGGCGATGAAGATGATAGCCGCCTCAAGGCCGGTGAAGGCCTGCTCATTCTTCCCCTCCCGGGACATAATGATCGGGTTTGGGCGTACCGTGATTAAAACATGCTGGTATCACCCGGAGATAGCAGGATTTTGCGGCCGGCAGGAGGGCAGCCGTGACGAGATATGTGCCCGGGCGCACTCCGGGAGAGAGGGCAAAATCCGTTCGGCACCCTCTGTTCGTGAGGCTCCCGGTTCTCCCGGATCGATATACGGGGCGAGGGTCTGCCGCCGGAAACCTATTTATACCTGGCCTATCATGGGGTAACAGAATGCCTCCTGAAGCCTCTCCGGGTCCTCTCTCCGGCCCCCCGCGCACCTGCACCGTCCTGCCGGGTCTAACGGGCAGTTGCCCCGATGCATCCCTCTCGATCGCGGCACAGGGCGAATCTGACGACCTCTCCGGCGGTTCCGCCCCCCGGTTCGAGCGGGTCCTGAGCCTCGTCCTCATCGCCGCCGTCCTCGCGGCTCTCGGGACGACGATCTTCATCATCGTCTCCCCCGGAGAGGGGGAGAAGTTCACCGAGTTCTACATCCTCGGGCCGACGGGGAAGGCAGCCGATTACCCGACCGAGTTCATGTCCCGGACGCCGCAGACGGTCATCATCGGGATCGGGAACCACGAGTCACGGGACATCACCTACACGGTGGAGACGTTTGCCGTGGAGAGCGGGTTTGATAGTGCGAAAAACCGGCCGACGGTCGTCTCGGCGACGCTCCTTGACCGGTTCTCCGTCACGGTGCCGGATAACCGGACCGTCGAACAGCCGTACACCTTCCGGATAGAGGATCCGGATGTGGACCGGCTTGAGTTCCTCCTCTTTGCGGAGGCGCCGCCTGAGGAGATACCGCTGGATAGCCTCATCGGGGCGGGCTACCGTAACCTGCACCTCCAGCTCCGGGTGCACTGACGGGCGCGAAGGGTTATCGGGGGCACCAGGGGCCCCGGATGGCAGGAGGCCCCTTCGCCGGATTTTTACAGTTTTCTCTTTTTTCTGCGAGCGATGCCGGAAAATTTCCGATATCCGGCCACGATACGCAGGGGCAACCCTCCAAATATTTATACCGCATGACGGCGTATGGTTCATCGAGGTATAAGGATGAAACGCGGAATTCTGGTCGCCTCCCTCCTGATCCTGTCGCTTGTGGCAGCCCCGGCCGGGGCGTTCAGCGCGGACGACCTCCGGATAACTCTGGATACGGACGGGAGCGCAGATGTCACCTTCAACTACACACTCTCGTGGCTCGAGAGGATTGCCGTCTTCTTCCGTATCGCCGAGCCCGAGAAGGAGCTCAAGAACGCGCTCGAGACGGCAACCGGGTCTCCGGTAACGGTGACCTCGGCCATGAGCGACTCCGCCACGTTCTCGATCCGGAACTTTGCAAAGGTCAGGAGCACCGATGAGGGCAGCGTCTACTCGACGCCGGCACTCGACTTCACCGGGGCGCAGGAGGTGCTCGACAGTTACTGGTTTGCACCGCTGGTCAAAGCCGACTTCTCCCCGGACCTGACGCTGGTCAGGTTCCCTGACGGCCACGAAGAGACCTTCGCGAACCAGTACGCAATCCCGGCTCTCTCCCACACAATCCCCTGAACCGGCCCCTATCCTTTCTTTTTTCACTCACACAAGATAGAGAGGTACGGCCTCTCACCCCGGGCGCTGGAGTCGGGTCTAACACCCGGGAGGTATGACGATGCCCGGCGATGAATCGTATAGAATCGTTTGTGTTGCCGCGAAGACGAGCAGATCACACGCGATGAACCGCCCACCACGGATGTCAAAAAAATAGAGGGGAAAACTCCCCTTACTTGAAGATGTCGAAGATCTGGTCGCTGCCGGTGTCAGAGAGACGCTTCCTCTCCGTCCTCTCCTCGACGAGTGCGAGGACCGGGAGTTCCATATCCACACCCGGGACGTGGCCGAACATCTCCTCAAGATCGACCTGCAGGGCGTGCATGAAGAGCGCGTTCGGTATATCCATCGCGCAGTTCTCTTCGCACTGGCCGCAGTTGATGCATGAGTCGGATATGTGGGCGTACCGGATCAGGTGGAACATGAACGGCGGCGGAACCTGACCGGGCGTGACCAGGTAGGGCTTCCTCGTGCTGCACTCGACGCAGTAGCAGATCGGGCAGTTCTCGATGCAGGCGTAGCACTTGGTACACCGGGACGAGTCCTCCATCACCTTCTGGAGGCGTTCCTTCCCGTCACCAAGGCTCTCGAAGTAGCGTGCCCGCCACTTGTCGCCGAGCTTCAGCATCGCGTTCTCGACCTTGCCGCGGATCTCGATACCCTTCGGGTTCGCGGCATCGGTCTTGACGGCGCCGGCAGCGACAGCCGCATCGAGGAGGTTTGCACCCTTCTCGGAGCAGACCTCGATGAACGTGGCCTTCCCGGCTTTGTCGCCGATGACACCCCAGTTCCCGCAGGCGAGGTCGGCCTGGCGCGGAACCTTCATCTTGCAGCGGCGGCAGTTCGAACGGCGGCCGTAACCCTCGTCCTCGAGTTCGTCCATCGATATGCCCTTGTGCTGGCCGTCCTTCGTCACGATGATGAACTGACCCTTGTCGATCTCTTCCTTGACGACGTCGTCAGGATCGACACCGAACTTCTCGCGGATCATCTTGCGGGCCAGGACCGGGCTGACCGAGCCACCGCAGTTGAGGCCGATCATCAATATATTGTCCAGGTTGACCTGGTTGCGCTTCGCAAGCTCATAGAGCCCCATCGCATCGCAGCCCTTTACCGGCATGGCGATCCGCATGTTCTCGGCGCCCTCCAGGTATTTCTTGATCAGCTTCGAGAGCAGAAGCGTTCCACAGTGGAGCGAACCTGCTGTTTCTGCGACCTCGGCGGGGTCGGTGATGAGGGTCGGAACCGCATCGTAGATATCCGAACCTTTCTTGACTGCAAAGACAGCGTCCACCATGCCGGACTTGAGCGCGTGCGTCAGCAGAGCGGTGACCGCTCCGCCGCACTCGCCCCTCTCCTGGCAGGCGGCGTCGGCTGCCCATGCGTAGTATGTATCTCCTTTCGCTGCCATCTTCAGGCCTCCGTGATCTTCTCGACCTTCACGGCACAGGCCTTGAACTCGGGGATCTTTGCGATCGGGTCGAGGGCGTTGTGGGTCAGGACGTTTGCCGCGCATTCGGCGAAGTGGAACGGCATGAACATGACGCCCTTCTTGATCTCGTCGGTCACCTTCGCGGGCGCGTCGACGGATCCACGGCGGGTCATCGCGCGGACCATCTCCTTATCCTGGATGCCGAGTTCTTTTGCATCTTCGGTGTTGATCTCGATCCAGCCCGTCGGAACCTCGGTGTCGAGGGTCTCAGAGCGGCGGGTCATGGACCCGGTGTGCCAGTGCCAGATACAGCGCCCGGTGGTAAGGATGTAGGGGTACTCCGCGTCGGGGACTTCCGCCGGCGGTTTCCACTCGATGGCGTGCATCACGCCCATACCGTCGGGGTGGGAACACTTGCCGATGTGCAGGATGGGCGTGCCGGGGTGTTCCAGGGTCGGGCAGGGCCAGTGGAGTGCTTCGGGCTTGTTCAGCCGCTCGTAGGTCATGCCGTGGTAGGATGGCGTGAGGGCGGCGACCTCGTTGAAGATCTCCTCAGCACTATGGTAGGGGAACTGTTCTGCGTAGCCCATGGCGGCTGCCACCTCGCAGAGGATCTGCCAGTCGACCTTCGCCTCGCCGGGCGGGTCCTGGGCCTTCCGCCACATCTGGACACGCCGCTCGGTGGATGTCTGAGTGCCCTCCTTCTCCGCGTAGCAGGTGGCAGGGAGAATGACATCGGCAAGTTCGGCGGTCTCGGTCAGGAAGATATCCTGGACGACCAGGAACTCCACGCTCTCGAGGGCATGCCGGACGTGGTTGAGGTCCGGGTCGGAGAGCATCGGGTTCTCGCCCATGATGTACATCGCCTTGAGTTCACCGGGGTTGTCGGTCAGGACATCCATCATGACGGTGACCTCGTAGCCGTTCTTCGGCTCGCAGATACCGTCGGGGAAGCCCCAGGCGTCGGCGAACTTCTTGTGGGCGGCCGGGTCGATGACCTTCTGGTAGCCGGTGAAGACGACCGGGAGCGCACCCATGTCGCAGGCGCCCTGAACGTTGTTCTGGCCACGGAGAGCGTTCACGCCGCCACCACGCTTGCCGATGTTTCCGGTCAGCATCTGGATGTTCGCAGTCGACTTGACGTTATCGACGCCGACGGTGTGCTGGGTGATGCCCATCGAGTAGAGGAGCGCGGCGGACTCGGCGGTACCGATCCACTCGGCTGCGGTCCTGAGGTCCTGAGCGGATATGCCGGAGATCTTCTCGACGTTCTCAGGGAGGTAGTCATCCTTGAGCACGACCGCTTTGAGTTCCTCGTATCCCTTTGCACGGGTCGAGACCCATTCCTTGTCCTCCCAGCCGTTCCGGATGATCTCGCCCATCAGGCAGTTGAGGATGGCCACATCGGTGCCGGAGTAGAAGGAGGCGTAGAGGTCAGCCTGCTTGGCGGTCGGGGTGTAACGCGGGTCAAAGACGATGACCTTTCCACCGTTCAGTTTGGCCTGCACGATCTTGCGGCCGATGAGCGGGTGCTGCTCGAATGTGTTGGACCCGAGAACGAAGACGCACTTGGACTCGGCGATGTCGCCGATGGAGTTCGTCATCGCACCGGAACCGAACGATGCAGCAAGGCCGGCGACGGTGGACGAGTGGCAGAGCCGGGCGCAGTGGTCGATATGACGCGTCTTGAAGACACCACGTGCCAGTTTCATCAGCAGGTAGTTCTCTTCATTTGAGACACGAGCGGAGGAGAGGCAGGCGATCTCATCGGGCTTGTAGGACTTGAACTTCTGCGCGATCAGGTCGTAGGCCTCATCC
>ERZ764778.4584-NODE-4584-length-9943-cov-4.484729_pt1 | contig 9943 bp, 8 predicted proteins | sample MGYA00374951_ERZ764778 | MGnify/ENA primary metagenome ERZ764778 (study PRJEB28918, sample SAMN05720193) | bioreactor metagenome | isolation source: Anaerobic biogas reactor | place: USA:Washington, USA | collected 2015-08-08 ...
CCTATTGGGATATTAGGCTGAGACGGAGGTTCACCGATAACGGAACATGGATATGCGCTTTTGGGCAAGTATTCACAGAGAGCAGTGCAGCTAATGTGCTGAAGATGGGTGGTACCGCGGTTATTCGTCCCATTGTCGGATTAACGTGATTCGACAATGGGATTTTTTTATTCAGGAGGAAGAGAGATGGCCAGAAGAGAAATTGAAACTTACATTTGGGACCCGAAGGCAGAATGCATGTCAGAGGATCAGCTCAAGCATGTGCAGAGCGAAAGGTTAATATCCTGCGTTCAAAGAATGTATAACAACGCACCGTATTATCGTGCGAAAATGGATCGAATTGGCCTCAAACCCAATGATATTCAATCTGTTGATGATCTTTATAAGTTGCCTTTTACAGATAAACTCGATTTTCGGGACAATTATCCTTTCGGTACGTTGGCGGTGCCAAGAGACGAGATAGTACGCTTTCATGCTTCATCCGGTACTACCGGAAAAATGAAGGTCGTCGGATACACTCGTAATGACATCGTTCTTTGGACGGATTGTCTTTGCCGTTCAATGTCCAGATGTGGAGTGACAAAAGGCGACCTGATACACATTGCTTATGGGTACGGGCTTTTTACCGGCGGACTCGGTCCGCATTATGCATGTGATCCGATGGGTGCGACGGCGATTCCGGTTTCGGGTGGAAATACCCCTCGGCAGATTCAGATACTGAGAGAGTGGAAGCCGAATGTTATCATGTGTACGCCATCGTATATGCTCCACATTGCGGATCAGATGCAAGAAATGGGCGTTGCCAAAGAAGAAATTAACCTGAAGTGCGGTATTTTTGGTGCTGAGCCATGGACGATTGAAATGCGCGACCAAATTGAAGAAAAAATGGGGCTTCGCGCGTTCGATATTTATGGACTGTCAGAGATTCTGGGTCCCGGTGTGGGCTGCGGATGCGATAAGTCAGACATGATACATATCGAGGCAGATCACTTCATTCCTGAAATTGTTGATCCCGATACCGGCCTGCCGCTGCCTGAAGGAGAACTCGGTGAATTGGTTTTTTCTTCAGTTACCAAAGAGGGTACGCCTATGCTCCGTTATAATACACACGATCTGACGAGATTATTTTATGGAAAGTGTGAGTGCGGACGTACTACCCCTCGAATGCAAAAAGTGACGGGACGAGCAGATGATATGCTCATCATTCGCGGAGTTAACGTATTTCCGACTCAGATTGAAGCGGTGATGCTCACATACAGCGAGGTTGAGCCGCATTATACAATTCATGTGGATCGCGTTAATAATCTGGACCGAATGACCATCAAGATAGAGATGTCCTCTGTCTTTTTCTCGGACTCAATCAAAGAGATCGAGGCGACAGAGCATCGTTTAGCGGCCGACATCGCTTCGGTTACTGGAGTCAATGCTCGCATTATGCTTTGTGAGCCGAGGAGCTTGCCTCGTTCAGAGGGCAAAATCAAAAGAGTTTTCGACGAACGATTTAAGAACTGAGACGACTCAAACTTGTAGATTGGTTAGTATGGTAGGGTGAAGGAGAATCAGTATGTCTTGCGATATTCATGCGGTTCCCAATAATGGGATTTCTCGTATCGGCATCGTTGGTTTAGGATTAATCGGCGGTTCTTTGGCGAAGGCTTTTCGGCACAAAGCCGGGATAGCCTATATTTCAGCGGTTGACAAAGACCGCGAAGCGCTGGAAACTGCCTTAAAAGAAGGAATCATCGATGAGTTTGATACGGATATCCTCAACCCCGTCTGTCTGGATCGCTGTGATTTGGTTCTGCTATGCACACCCCTCTCGGTGATGAAGGATATGGCACCGGTTCTTGAGAAGAGAGAAATCGGCGTTATTTCTGATGTTGGTTCAGTCAAAGAACCGGTTATGGATTTGATTAAGCTGAATAATTTCATCGGCGGCCATCCTATGGCCGGTTCGGAGCGGCAAGGATATGCCTGCGCGAACGGTACGCTTTTCGAAAACGCTATGTATGTGCTTTGTGTTCCGGATCATTGTGATGTTCCGGCGAGCTTGCTGAGAGATTTCGAGATGCTGATCAGGCAGATTGGTGCAGTTCCGGTGCATATGACCGCGAAGGATCACGATCAGCGTGTCGCGGCAATTTCTCACCTGCCTCACGTTGCTGCTTCTGCACTATCGCTTCTGGCGGCTCGTCTGGATGACGGCCCGCTTTCAAATCTTGCTGCCGGCGGTTTTCGTGATATTACCAGAATTGCGTCTTCGGATCCTTCGCTATGGGCAGATATTACTTCTTCGTCTGCGAAGCGATTAATTCCGATTCTTGAAAAATATGCCGAAATCATCTCGGAGGTCTGCAAGGATCTTAAGAATCGCGATGAAAAAGCGATAGAGTCATTTTTCAGCCAGGCAGCACATTATCGCAATCATTTACCGGTCGGCGGCCGCGGCGCGCTGGATGCAACGACTTCACTGACGGTTTATTTGGAAGATCGTCCGGGCGAGTTGGGCGCAATAACGACCCTCCTCGGCAAGGAGAACATTAACATCAGAAACATCAACATTAAGAATTTCAGAACATACGAAGGCGGTCAGTTACAGTTAATACTCGGTGACAGCGCTCAAGCGGTACGTGCGTGCTCGCTCCTTAAGGAGGCAGGCTATGAGTGCGATTAAGCTTGGATTAATAGGGAATCCATTGGGACACAGTATGTCGCCCTTTATTCACGATCAGATTATGTCTGCTGTCGGTATTGCGGCGAGCTATGAGTTATACGATATTCGTCCGGAAGATTTATCGAAGTATATTCCGTTTTTATTGAGGGATTTGCATGGGTTTAATGTGACCATACCGTATAAGGAAGAAATCATGAGATATTTATCCGATCGGGATGACTCGGTGTCGACGCTTAAAGCGGTAAACACTGTATTTGACGGCCGAGGCTATAATACTGATTTAATCGGTTTTCGAGCGGTGGGAATTGATATGAAAGATCGTCGAGTTCTTTTGTTGGGTGCCGGTGGAGTTGCGAGAGTTATGGCTTTTGAAGCGGCAACCTGTTGTAAGTCGTTGACGATTCAGGCGAGGAACATAGATAAGGCCACCCGGCTTGCAGATGATATTCGACAGGTCGTGAGTCGAGAAGATGATTTCACTATAAATGTCATCGATAATGATACATGTCCTTCGGATAATCGTTTTGATGTCGTACTCAATGCGACTCCGGTGGGAATGTGGCCGAAGTGCGCTCAAATTCCTGCTTGCGCGGCGGTCTTTGGTCCCGGTACTACAGTTTTTGATACGATATATAATCCTCCTGCGACGAAAATGATTCTTCAGGCGCGAAAAGCCGGTGCAAAGGCAATCGGCGGACTAAGCATGCTTGTGAATCAGGCGATTGCAGCGCAGAAAATATGGTTTCCGGAGGTCTCTTTTCCGGAACATATTGAAGAGCAAGTTATGGCATTACTGCCAAAGAAAATACTGGCGCGCTCTCCAATGAAGATTATTTTGACCGGTTATATGGGTTCAGGTAAGTCGACAGTTGGGCAGTTGCTGGCACATCGATTGGGAATTTCATATTTCGACACAGATCAAGAAGTCGAAAGAGTTTGCGGCATGCCGATATCAAAAGTATTCGCGCAAGAAGGTGAAGCAGGCTTTAGACGTGTCGAAGCAGCAGTTTTTGCGGAATGTGTCAATCAGAGCGGTGCAAAGACGTCATCTGCATGTGTCATATCGACCGGAGGGGGATTGATTACGCAAGAAAGCAATCAGAAACTCCTATCGCAAGATAGCGTGCTGAATGTATTTCTTGACGCATCGATGGATTGCATTTGGAAAAGAATTTCATCAGAGAGCCATCGCCCTCTGATTCAATATGGTACAGAGGAAGCCGATCGATTTAGGAAGGCAGCTGAACTCTATGATGTACGGCTGCCGATTTATGATGAGTATTGCGATGTGAAAGTATCGGCGGATGACGAGCCCGAGGTCGTCGTTCGAAATGTATTAAAGGCATTAGGTTACGGAGGATAATTATATGATATTAGTACTCAAGTCAGGTCTTTCAAAAGAAAAAACTGAGGAGCTTTGCTCTTTTCTCGAAAAAAAATACGGCATCCAGACCAATCCCATATACGGCAGCGAAACGACAATTGTCGGCTTAGTCGGAGATACAAGTGTTGTAGAAACGGAAGCCGTGATGATGCTCGAAGAAGTTGAGCGTGTCATGAAGGTTCAAGAGCCCTATAAGCGTGCGAACCGCAAATTTCATCCGGATGATACCATTGTAACGGTCGGAAATGCGAAGATTGGCGGAGAAAAAATAGTTGTGTGCGCAGGTCCTTGCTCCGTAGAGTCTGAGGATCAAGTGCTCGGAATTGCGGAGTCAGTCGCTGAATCCGGGGCGCTCTTATTTCGCGGCGGCGCGTTCAAGCCCCGTACTTCGCCTTATGCTTTCCAAGGCTTGAAGGCTGAAGGACTCATGTACTTGAAGAGAGCTCGTGCAAAGACCGGATTGCCGGTGGTTTCCGAGATAACAAATGCATCGCAACTTGAGCTATTTATTGAGTTTGTGGATATCGTTCAAGTCGGTGCCAGAAATATGCAGAATTTTGAATTGCTAAAAGAGCTGGGACGCATTCGTAAACCGGTACTGTTGAAGCGAGGCTTTGCTAATTCCATTGACGAATTATTGATGTCTGCGGAATATATCATGTCCGGAGGTAATAATCAGATTATTCTTTGTGAGAGAGGAATTCGTACGTTTGAGACTGCAACGCGAAATACACTTGATATTAGCGCCGTCCCGGTACTTAAGGCAAAGACGCATCTTCCTGTGGTCGTTGATCCTTCTCACGCAGGCGGTGCGGCGTGGTTGGTTGAGCCACTTTCTAAAGCGGCTATTGCGGTCGGCGCTGATGGACTAATCATCGAAGTTCACAATGATCCGAAGCACGCACTCAGCGACGGACAACAGTCATTGACACCGGAAGATTTTGCATCGCTTATGAAGCGACTGGCTCCGGTCGCGGAATCCATCGGGCGATCCATCTGATATTAGAGTATGTCGCGCCTTTTCGTGGCATAATGGATACAGAAAAGATGCGCTTAACGGCGTAAATACTAACACCGGGAGGCAATTATGCCCGAAATTATGGCAAATACCAATAACGGCAACTATCCGATTCACATTAAGACAGGAATTTTGAGAAAACTGGGTCAGATCGTATCCGCATCGATCAAAGGCAAAAAAGCTTTTGTTGTCACGGATGAGAATGTCGCGTCGCTCTATCTTTCTGAAGCGGTTAAGTCACTTGAGTCTTCGGGACTCAAGGTTTTTTCGTGCACTGTACCTGCCGGAGAGAGTTCGAAATCTCTTGAGATGCTTTCTCTTCTGTACGAGCAATTTTATCATGCCGGTATCAGTCGCTCGGATGCAGTCGTTGCGCTCGGTGGTGGCGTAGTCGGTGATTTGTCCGGATTTGCGGCAGCGTCTTACCTTCGTGGCTGCGCACTCATTCAGGTGCCGACGACGCTTTTGGCTCAGGTTGACTCATCGATCGGCGGAAAGACAGGTATAGATTTGCCTTTTGGCAAAAATTTAGTCGGCGCATTTTACCAACCCAAGGCAGTGGTTATCGATCCTCAGGTCTTATCGACTTTGCCGAGAAACCGAATGTCAGAAGGCATGGCCGAAGTAATAAAATACGGTTGCATACGTGACGAGATGCTTTTTGAATCCATTGAAAAGGGACTTTTTGATCTTGAATGGATACTCGAAAGATGCGTTCGTATCAAGACCACGGTGGTACAAAACGATGAATTTGACACCGGTGAGAGAATGCTTTTGAACTTCGGGCACACCGTCGGGCACGCCATTGAAAAGGTCGCGGGATATTCTAATATCACGCATGGTGAAGCGGTGGCTATCGGGATGGTGTTTGCTGCGCGCATGGGTATTTTGGAGGGTATCACTCCCGAGGGTACGGATGTCCGTATTCGTGCGGTTCTCGAAAAATGGTCTCTGCCGGTCTCGACAGGACTGGATAAGTCGGCAATTTTTGAATCCATGCTTTCAGACAAAAAGCGTCTCTCAGGTAAACATTTTTATGTATTCCTTCAGAGCATCGGACAGGCAGTTGTGTACCCGATCGAAAAAGACACGCTCAAAGATCATTTCGATCAGGTTTTTGACAATCAATAAAGATGGGGTTTTTACTTGAATAATATGGCACATCATACCTCGATTATGGTTTACCCGAGAACGTTAGCCGGAGCATTATCTGTACCGATGTCCAAGAGTTTATTGCATCGGGGATTAATTATGTCAATGCTCAGCGGAAACCTTGCTTTGACCGCTCTGGATCAGGATTCGATGTCACAAGATATCCATGCGACTTATGAAGCATTAGCGCAATTGATGAAATCCGGAAGTCAATCTGAGCCGATACACATATTTTGCAATGAGTCCGGCTCAACCTTACGTTTTTTAATTCCGCTGGCGGCGGTTCTAGGAATACCCGTCGTTTTCGAGGGAGCAGGTAGGTTACCTTACCGACCCCTGGCAGAGTACGAGAAGATTTTCGAGAATACAGACGTTTCGCTGACCTTCCCTGAAGATAACAGATATCTGCCGATGACTCTTAACGGCAAACTCAAGGCGGGCGTTTTCCGGGTTCCCGGGCATGTCAGCTCGCAATATATTTCGGGCTTGATGATGGCGCTCTCTGTTGCAGGTGCGGATTCGGAAATCATTTTGACCAGTCGATTGGAGTCTGAGCCCTATGTTGAGATGACGCGCGAGGTCATGCACGAGTTTGGAGCGGTTTCGCACAAAATCGACGGCGGATACCGTATTTGTTCTTCACCAATCGGTCGCACATCTATATATCATGCCGAACCGGATTTTTCACAGGCGGCATTTTGGCTGGTTGCTAATTACTTGGGTGCATCCATTGAGGTGAAAGATCTGCCTATAAAATCGTCACAAGGAGACTCGGAGATTATACATTTAATCAAAGCGCTTGAAGAGTATGCCGGCGTTGATGACATTATGGTATTAGATGGGGATATGGATTATTTCAATGTCGATGCTTCGCAAATTCCGGACATTATCCCGGTCTTTTCATTAGCATGTGCGGCTTCGGCTTGCAGGACGAAAATATTTAATGCCGGGCGGCTTCGAATCAAAGAGTGTGATCGTCTCGAGGCGACGTTTGAAATGCTTCGGGCTCTGGGTGTCGATGTTGAGCTGGATGGGGATTCTCTGCTGATCACCGGAAAAGACGGCTCTGACGGCGAACCGGTATTTCGGTCGTGCGAGGTGGATTCTCGCTCTGACCACCGTATGGTGATGGCCGCGGCTATTGCTGCGATACGCGCAGACGGACCCGTAACGATATCGGATTATCAAGCGATTGAAAAGTCCTATCCGACATTTTTCAGAGATTATCAAAGAGTGGGAGGGCAATACGATGAGCTCGATGTGGGGAAATAAAGTTAAAATCAGTCTATTCGGCGAATCGCACGGTGTAGGTATCGGTGTGGTTATAGACGGTTTGCCTTCCGGAATAGATATCGATATGCAGCTCGTTACCGAGATGATGGAAAGGCGCGCGCCCGGACGCTATTCCGGTTCAACTTCGCGAAAAGAGCCGGACATTCCCAAGGTCATGTCCGGATTATACCGTGGAAAAACGACCGGAACGCCGTTGTGTGCGGTCATTGAAAATACCGATACGCGTTCTTCGGATTATGAGAAAACAGCGATGAAGCCTCGCCCCGGTCATGCGGACTTAACTGGTATGGCGCGTTACGGCGGTGCGAATGATCCTCGCGGCGGCGGTCACTTTTCCGCTCGCATCATGGCGGGGTTTACCTTTGCAGGGGCTGTTTGCCGCCAGATTCTCGAAAAAAAGGGCGTGAAGATATTTTCGCACATTTATTCCATATCCAATATTGAAGATGAACCGTACAACCCTGTAGAAATGCCGTCTGACGTTTCGCGAAAATCTTTCCCCGTTTTAGATGAAGCTAAGGGGCTGCAAATGCAAGAGTGCATCATCGAAGCATCGAGACAGCTGGATTCTGTCGGAGGCATCGTTGAGTGTATGGCTACCGGTTTTCCCGCGGGTCTCGGAAGACCGATATTCGGGAATATCGAGAGCCGCTTGGCTTCAATTTTGTACGCGATTCCCGCAGTCAAGGGTGTTGAATTCGGGAGTGGTTTTGAGGTTGCCCGTTCCAGAGGATCAATTAATAATGATCATCCTCATTTTTTCGATAATGGCATTCGACTACGGAGCAATCACGCGGGCGGAGTAGAAGGAGGAATCAGCAACGGTATGCCTGTTTTGTTTCGATGTGCTTTTAAGCCGACGCCATCCATTGCGCAGGCTCAGGACACCGTCAATCTTGATGCGATGAAAAACGACACTATAGAAATTCGCGGACGGCACGATGCATGTGTGGTTCCGAGAGCGTTGCCTATTGTTGAGGCCGCTGCCGCTATTTGTCTATTAGATGTTTTCGAGGAGGGCTAATATGAGCACGCAAAAACCTGTTATCCTCTTAATTAATGGTCCCAATCTCAATATGCTCGGCAAACGTAGTCGCACGCATTACGGATCATTTACTCTTGAGCAGGTCCAAAGCGCATTCAAGACGAAAGCCGACGCCCTTGGCGTAGAGGCGCAGTTTTTTCAATCAAATGACGAGGGACGCATTGTCACCGCGATACAGGAAGCCATGTGATATGCTCAAGGTATCGTAATCAATGCCGGTGCGCATACGCATTACAGTTATGCGATATTCGACGCGATAGAGCTTTGCGGATTGCCTGTCATGGAGGTGCATATCTCAAATATCCACCGACGTGAAGCGTTTCGAAATATTTCGGTCATCCAACCGGCTTGCGTAGGGCAGATATATGGACTGGGCCTCGACAGTTATCTGGTCGGACTCGAGAAACTCTGCCGAGAACACATTTTTGCAAAGAATGCCATTTCGGTTGACGATGATGAAAAGAACAGCGAACAAGCGATGAGTCTCGGAGAACTTAGAGATCGGATTACGTCGGTCGATGCAGAACTAATGCAGATATTCAATCGACGTATGGATTTGGCAGAGAAAATCGCACATCTGAAAATTGCCTCTCAATCTGCGGTATATGATGCCGGACGGGAGGCTGAAGTGTCCGAGCTGGCCAAACAGCGCGCCGGTAAAGAAATGGCTTCGCGCGTCGACTCAATGATGAAAACCATGATGCGTATTTCCAGGGAGAGACAGTACGATATTCTCATGAACAGTGACACGCAGTGGGATCTGGGGCGCGATTTATCAAGAGCGGAACGTTCGCTGGATTTTGTTGAGAAAGTGGCGTATGCAGGTACCGTCGGCTCATACTCAGAGCAAGCTGCGACGAAGTTGTTTCCGGATAAGACCCTCATGCCTGCCCTTTCTTTTTCGGCGGCGTGTGATATGCTTGCGCGAAAAGAGGCCAATGTTGCGGTGTTGCCGGTGGAGAATACCATTGCCGGAACCGTCGACAATGTTTATGAGTTGATTCAAAAGCACCACCTGTATATCGTTTTGGCAACATCCATTGATGTGGATCATAAACTCGCGGTTCTTCCGGGCACAACGTTTTCTGAGATAAAAAAGGTTACGAGTCATCCGCAGGGACTCGGACAATGTTCTGAAATTATCATTGAAAATGGTTGGCAGGCACTGGTTTCGGAGAATACCGCGTTTTCTGCCAGAGAGGTTGCGGAGGGCAATGATCGAACGATTGCAGCGATCTCTTCAGTGGAGGCGGCACGAGATAACGGTTTGGAGATTCTTCCGGTCCAAATCTGCAATGCCGACGGCAACCGTACGCGTTTTATTGTTGTTTGCTCGGATCTGGTTATTACACCGGATGCAGACCGAATCAGTACTTT
>ERZ764778.4587-NODE-4587-length-9935-cov-5.225911_pt1 | contig 9935 bp, 7 predicted proteins | sample MGYA00374951_ERZ764778 | MGnify/ENA primary metagenome ERZ764778 (study PRJEB28918, sample SAMN05720193) | bioreactor metagenome | isolation source: Anaerobic biogas reactor | place: USA:Washington, USA | collected 2015-08-08 ...
GAAGCGAAATTTGATCTGCGTGTGAATCGTGCCTTTGAGTTTTCCCACTCGTATTCGAAATACTCGTTTTCGTCGTCTGTTGATAATCCTAACGTGGAAGGATCAATGTCCATTGTTGTGCCTCTCAAGGCGGAAACCGATCTTGTGCATGTTGCCCGGAAGGCGAGGCAGATTGTTTCCAAGCTTAAATTGCCGAAAAAGGCCAGTGTGCACGTGGTCAATACAGGTCTCGGTATCGGAAATCCTGAGGAGTTCAGGTTGCCGATTCTCGAGGCCATCCGGGTGTATCTTGAGGAAACCAACAAGGCCCTTGGTGATGGATACGAAGTTTCCATTGAAGGTATCACCGGATCAGTCAGGGCGCGTCAATCCGGGGAGCGCAAGGTCCAGTTGTATATTCCATTTTCGATTGTTCTGAACAGCCGCTGAGCGCTTCCTTTGGGAGTTCGCTGAGCGCTTATGCCCCCGTTTTTGGGAGCAGTCCTTTATTGCTGAGGAGAGTCTGGAGGAATTTCAATCCGCCCGGATGGTCTTCGAATACTCCGTCGAGCTGGGCTTGGAAACAGTCATCCAACAATGGAGAAAAGGCCTGGCTGGGGGAGAGTCCCATTTGGATGAGGTCGCGCCCCTGGACGATGGGTCGGGGTTTTTGCTTCTCGAGCCCAAGGTTACTCAGTCTCCCGGTGATCCAATCCCCTTCCGGGAACGCTTCGCTTGCGACTGCCCCGGTCCGGCCTCTGCGGTCTGCCTGACAAACCCTCAGCAATCGATCCATGCGACCAACCTGCAGTGCAAGACGCCGGATTGCCGCATCGCTCGACTTGTCCCGGTATAAGGCAGCGGGGCGCATGTGTGCAGCCACGAGCGGCGGGATTGCTTCGAGCAGAACCGTTTCTTCCGTCAGTCTGGAAAGAAAGGAAAGCGTGGCTGGAACACCGGCCTCCGCATGACCGGGTGAACGGATGCGGCCGTCATCGTCGACAGATGTCACGGGTTTGCCCATGTCGTGGCATAGGACCGCGAGTCCGACAATAAGATCCTCAGCGGGATCTCCTGTGCGGGCGTCGGCGAATGCGTCCATGCAGAGGAGGGTGTGGTTCCAAACATCTCCTTCTGGGTGCCAGTGAGGATCCTGATCACATCCGATGAGGGCTTTAAGTTCCGGGAAAATACGGATCCATCCGCAATCGCGCAGAAAATTGAGCCCGATCGAGGGCCGGATGCCTTTGAGGATGAGCTTGCGGAATTCGCCGAACACACGCTCGCGTGGAAGGTTGTCGGGACTCATCGATGCCGAGAGTGCAACCGTCGAAGGATGCACCTCAAATCCGAATCTTGCCGCGAATTGCATGGCGCGGAAGACCCGAAGTGAATCCTCAGCAAATTTGTCGGAGGTGTGCCGCAGTGTGCGTCTGCGGATGTCTTCGAGTCCTCCATGGGGGTCCACCAGGGCTTCCTCCTGCAGATCCCAATAGATCGCGTTGATCGTGAAATCGCGCCGTGCCGCGGCCTTTTCCAGGGGCAGCTCTGGGTCGCAGCGGATGTCGAAGTCGCGATGGCCGGGACCTGTCACGGTTTCTTCACGTGGAACCGAGATATCGAATGGGTGGCCCCCGACCTTCAGGACGCCAAAAGATTTCCCGACCCAATGGACTTTGAAGAGGCGGATCAATTCCTGTTCAAGCTTCTCCATCGGAGCACCGAACACCTCAATGTCGAGATCTTCAGGATCTGTGCCCATCAGTGCGTCCCGGACCGATCCCCCCACGAGGTAGGGGCGCCCGCCAGCCGCATCGATGCACTCCAGAACCTTCGGCAGATCCGGATGCAGCCGCGTGAGATTGGCGTTGGATAGGGCAGGAATCATGGTCAAAGCAGCTTAGATCCAGCGTCGCACTTTTCCGCAGTAAGCGCTGTATTGGATCCCGAAGCGCTGGCTCAGAAGATGCTCCTCCGGACGAATCGAGAGTCGGTCCAGTAATGCTCCAAGGATTCCGGTGGTCAGCAAGACGCCCCAATTGCCAAGAATCAGACCCAAACCGAGATGGATCGCAAGCAGTGCAAGATACATCGGATTCCGCGAGATCCGGTAGGGTCCCTGGCAGACAAATGCGGTCACCGGTGCCCCAGGTTTGACCGTGGTGCCGGCCGCTTTCATGCAGAGGATCGCCCATGCCGAAAGCATCATCCCGGAGGCCACCGCGACGTAGCCGGTATTCCTGATCAAGGATCCGGAAAGGAACTCGAGCGATGCCAACTTCCCCAGCCCGAAGCCGCACGCGAAGGTTAGCACGAAGAGCGCCGCAGGCTGAATGGGCACATGGGCACAATCCGATTGCCCGCGCGTTTTCTTGCCGGCCGATTCCGGCTCCGACGTGGCTATGCCGCCGTGCCGCATGCTGTCCGAGGCGGATGCGCTGGAGTCTTCCGATTGCATGTCCGGATGAGGATGAATCTCGAGCTTTCGGGTTGTTCCTTCGATACTATTCTCCGGCGTTGTCCGGATCATTTTTCATCGAGATCGGCTGACGGGTGGCTTCGAGCACACTCCACCACAGGACTCCCTCTGGATTGACCTTCTTGCGTTCCCCTGTGGCCAATGGAATCGGCAGCAGTGTGAAGGAATTGTCCCAAGAGGCGGCTACAAAATCCGTCCGGCCTGCCATGGCGGCATGGACGGCATTCTGGGCCAGCTGGAAGCAGAACTTGCTGTCATTGGCGTTAGCCGGAACGCTGCGCAGTATATAGCTGGGATCGATGTATTTCAGCGAGAAGGGAAATCCATCCTTGTTGAATTCCTCCCGGATCTTGTCCCGGATGTAGAGCCCGATATCGTCATGCTTGAGGTTGCCGGACGCGTCCCGGGTCTTGCCGTTTTGGTTGAAGAAATACTGCCCGGCGCCTTCCGCGATAGCGATCAACGCATGTTGTTTGTTGGTCAGGCGTTTTTTGAGCACGGTGAGGAAACCCTTTGGTCCGTGTAGGTCAAAGTCCATTTCCGGGATGATCACGAAATTGACATCCGGGCTCGCGAGTGCCGCATTTGCGGCGATGAAACCCGAGTCGCGCCCCATTAGTTTGACGATGGCGATGCCGTTGTAGGCTCCCTTCGCCTCGTAGTGCGCGTCTTTGAGGATCTCCATTGCCACCGCCACGGAAGTCTCAAATCCGAAGGTGCGGTCGATATAGTTGATGTCGTTGTCGATGGTCTTGGGGATTCCTGCAACCGCAATCTTGAGGTTGCGCCGGGTAATCTCCTCATGGATGTCATGAGCTCCACGGAGGGTGCCGTCTCCACCGATGGTGAAGAGGATGTTAATGTTCATCCGCTCCAGGGTGTCGACGATCTCCTCCGTTGGCTGATTGCCCCGTGAGGATCCGAGCATGGTTCCACCATCCTTGTGGATGTCGTCGACGATGTCTGGATTGAGTTCGATGTAGGGCAGATTACTTGCCGGGATTAATCCGGCGTAGCCATACTGGAAGCCATACACGGTCCGGACTCCATAGCGATGGAAGAGGTGATTGACCAATCCCCGGATCACGTTGTTCAGCCCCGGGCAAAGCCCTCCGCAGGTCACAATGGCCACCCGGGTTTTGGCGGGTTCAAAGTAGATTTTCGACTTCGGGCCGGCCTTTTCAAAAGACAGCGGCTCGATCCCCGTGAGAATCGTCTGCTTGGCAGCTTTCAGCGAGTTATCGAACAGGACACGGTCATCGTCTTCGACAAAATCGAAGACTCCGTCATCCTTGACGCTGGAGAGCTTGAGCGGTGAGGGAATGGAACATTTCCCCAGACGCTTGACGTTGAATGCCTCGTTCATCGGTGGATTCATGGTAATAATATCAAAAGGGATAATTCGTGGCGGATCGCGTTTGGATGGGCAATCCCGGTTCAGGGCAGATCAGCGGGTAGTCTGAGTTGCTGTTGTAGGAACATGTAACCCAAGGCGGAGAGGTGGGCGGCCTGGCGGTTATCGGCGGCTCCTCCGTGGCCGCCTTCTATGTTTTCGTAGTAGCGCACGTTGGCGCCGAGTTCCTGCATGCGCGCCATCATCTTGCGGGCGTGGGCAGGATGCACCCGGTCATCCCGCGTGGATGTGGCAAAGAGAACCGCCGGGTAACGGGTGTTGGGCCGCAGATTATGGTAAGGCGAGAAGCCCTTCATGAACGCCCAGTCATCCGGATTGTCGGGATCACCGTATTCGGCTTTCCATGAGGCCCCGGCCAGCAACAGGTGGTAGCGTTGCATGTCCAGCAGCGGAACCTGACATACGACTGCCCTGAACAACTCCGGGTAGAGCGTGATCATATTGCCCACGAGCAGCCCGCCATTGCTTCCTCCCAGAGCTCCCAGCAGCTCGGGTTGGGTGATCCCGCGCTCGAACAGGTCGCGCGCCACCGCCGCGAAATCTTCAAAGGCACGGTAGCGGTTTTCCCGCAGTGCGGCCTGATGCCACGATGGGCCGTATTCTCCTCCTCCACGAATATTCGCAAGGACATACACGCCACCTTGCTCCAGCCATGCGAGTCCCAGCGATGGGCTGTAGTAAGGCTGCATCGGCACCTCAAATCCTCCATAACCGTAGAGTAGGGTGGGTCGCGGTTTTCCTTCCACCTGTGGTCCGGATACCTGAAAATAAGGAATCCGGGTGCCATCCTTGCTGACCGCAAAATGCTGGCTGACCGAAAGCCCATCGGTCTTGAAGAACGAGGGGGTGGATTTCAGCGCTTCCGGTTCCGCTCCGAATGTGCCTCTTGCCAATGTGCTTGGAGTGAGAAATCCAGTTACGGACATAAAGTAGGCATCTCCGTCCTGCTCATCTTCCCCCCAGACACTGATGGTAGCGTTATCAGGAGCGCCCGTGAGGGGTTGCCTGTCCCATTTGCCATCTTCTGTCGGAGTCAAGGTGAGAATGTGCGACTGCACATCTTCCATGACGTTGACCAATAGATGGTTGCGCGTCCAACTGATCTCTGCGAGAGAGGCGGTTGGAGTCGGTTCAAACAAGACGGCAAACGCCCGGTTGCCCTTCATGAAAGCATCGAAATCGATCGCCAGTAATGCTCCTTCGGGATAGGTGACGCCATCTGCGTCCCATGCGGACCTGAGCGTAACCAGCAACCATTCGCGGTGAAAACTGACTTCCGCATCCGCAGGCACTTCGATCTTCTGCAACTCGCCTTCGGTGGTGATGATATAAGTTTCCGATGTGTAGAAGGTCGGGCGCCTCACCACAAAATGGCGTTCAAACCCTGGAGTATCGTCAACCCCCGCGCTCACGCCCACATCGTCCGATTGTCCTTCAAAGACGACTGTTGCGTCCTTCAAGGGGGTCCCCCTTGTCCAGCGTTTGACGATGCGGGGATAGCCTGACGTGGTCATACTTCCCGGTCCAAAATCAGTCGTGACATAGAGCGTGTCCTTATCAATCCAGGCCGTGTCGCCTTTGGCTTCCGGAAGGAAGAAACCGTTTTCCACAAACCGGCGGGTCTCCAGGTCAAACTCACGCACCACCACCGCATCCGATCCGCCTCTTGAGAGCCGGAGCATCGCATGCCGGTAGCCTCCTGCTTTCAAGTAATCAACTCCCTTCCAGACCCAGGTCTCATTTTCGGCTTCATTGAGCGCGTCGATATCGAGCAGGATGTCCCATTCCGGGTTTTCCGTGCGATAAGACTCCAACGTGGTTCGCCGGAAAAGCCCCCTCGGATTGGCGGCATCCCTCCAGAAATTGTAGTAGAGGTCGCCCCTTTTTGAGATGTATGGGATGCGATCGTCCGAATCGAGGCTTTCCTGGATGCGATCGCGCAGCCGGCGGAACTCAGGGGAGGAAGCGATCTCGGTCTGCGATGCAGCATTGCAGGCCCGGACCCACGCCATGGCGGGCACGCTGTCTACTTCTTCGAGCCAAATGTAGGGATCAGCTTCGGCGGGTGCGGAAGGAGTCGGATTCATGTTGGATGCGAATGTCGATCCCAGACTGGTGATCAGGATGATGCTGAGAAGGTGCATGGGATGATGGATGGTTGATGTTCAAAGATCGTGATTCACTCAACCGCATGAGGCAAGCCCCATTGAAATGGAATTCATGGGTGCGTTGAGCTCGCATGCCAGCAATCATCGTGCCGGAGCGGATTGATGTGCGGATAATGCCGGAATCCCGCAGGAAAGATCCTTCAAATCAGCGGATCTGCCCCGCTTTGTTGTCCGCGTGCCGGTTTTCTATCCGACCGGATCTATGCTAGAAACGTTCGTTTTTGAGGTCCCGGCTCATCAGGGCGACCAGGGCGTTTTGAGCACTCTGACTCTCATAAAGTATCCCATAAAGCTGATCGAGAATCGGGGCGTCGATACCCTTTTCCTTGCAAAGCTGGTGAAAGCTGCGGCAGGTCCAGTAGCCTTCCACGGTCATCCCTTTTTCTTCAATGAGGCTGCGAATGCTCTCACCTTGTGCGAAGAGCTCCCCGAAGGTGCGATTCCGGCTTTCCTGCCCATTGCAGGTTAGCACGAGGTCACCGAAGCCACTCAGTCCATAGAAGGTTTCCATTTTTCCGCCCAGCGCCCGTCCGATTCTGACCATTTCCGCCAGTGAGCGTGTGAGCAGGGCGGCCTTGGCATTGTCCTTGAACCCGAGTCCATCGCAGATTCCAGCCGCGATTGCGTACACGTTTTTGAGGCATCCTCCAAGTCCGACTCCATCCACGTCATCGGTTGTGTAGATCCGGATCCGGTTGCCGCTGATGGCCTCCTGGATCTGAGCTGAAGTCGCCGCATCCAGATTGTTCCCGAATACCATTGCCGTCGGTTGCCCAAGCGCTACCTGCGATGCGAAGCTTGGCCCGGAAAGCAGGCCGCCCGCGATATCCGGTAATTCCTGCCGCAGCGCGGTGAGCGGGAGTTCATTTGTCTTGGGCTCAAGACCTTTGCAAAGCACGATGATGAGCTTCAACGCCCGTGCGTTTTCTTTCGTCAGAAACGGCCGGAGCTCTCCACAGACCGACCTCAGAAACTTCGAAGGACAGGCCAGAATGAGCACCTCCGCTTCCATCAGTGCCGGCTTGTATTCCATGCCGATCTGAATCGAGTCGTCCAAATGGTGTCCCGGGAAAAACTGCTTGTTCTCCCGGTGGGTGGTCATCTCGAAGGCTTCTTCCTGGGTGCGGGGAAGCAGGGTTACCGTGTGTCCAAGCCGGTTGAGGTGGATCGCCATGGCGGTGCCCCATGCGCCTGCGGGAAGGATACAGAAATTCATGGCTACAGTGTTGAGCCAAACTCGAGGATTTGGCAACGTTGTTCTTCATCTTGTCCGCATTGCGATCATCGGCCAGATATTTGGCATCTCCCTTCTGTTGCGCATTCCATGTTCCCATTTCGATTGTGCGCACGATATTCCTGCCCGCGCTTGATTTTCGAATTGTGGTTTTGCGTATGAACTTCATTCCTTTGGGGTGATGAAGGTAAAACGATGGATCATAGCACTGGCGGTTTGGATACTGGTGTTTGCCGCTGTGCTCTGGTTTGAATCCGGGGCGCTCAAAAAGGATGGCATGCGTTTCTTTCGCTTTCATGTGTCCGCATCCCAGGCGGGATCGGTCCAGGTGTTTTTTGACCGCGGCCATGGGTTCCGTGAAGAGGACTCGGTTCGCAGGCGCATTCCCGCAAATGAACGGCAGAACATTGTCATACTCCTCGAACCGGGGATGTATAAAGGCTTCAGGATTGATCCGGTCGACAACGCATCCCCCTATGAACTCTCATCCATGGAGATCACCCGGGTATACGGAGCGTCAGACCAGTCTTTCGACGCGTCAGCATGGTTTTCCCATAATAGTGGATGGCGCGTTGATGATGGCAGGATCATAGGAGGCGGAGTGTCGGAAATCGCGGATCCGTGGCATGCGCTTGCACTCGAACCTCCTTTGAACGTGGTCCTCACCGGTTCCGGGTTCCGGGATTCGCTTTCCGCGGTCCTTGAGCAGCATGGGCGGGCACTCATCCTTTTAGGCTTGGTGATGCTTCTCGGTCCGTCCGCCGGGTTATTGGGCTGCGTGGCATTTTTCTTTCGGGTGCTATTTGATCCCGGTTTCTACTCTCCCGATTCGATTGACCAGATCTCACAGGCGCAGATCGGTCAATTCTGGGATCAGCATCCGGTGGCCATGGCTTTGTTTTTGCAGGCATGGCTCAAAATCGGACTCACCATCCGGGACCTGATTTTTGTTCAGGCATTGGTGGGTCTGCTCGGTGTCCAATACACTGCCATGCGCGTTCTGGATTGGCTCCCAAATATCGAAAAAGCGTGGAGGCCGTGGCTTGCCTGCCTGCTTGCGCTCCTGTTGTGCACTCCGCTTTCTCCTCTGCCCTGGTATTTGAACACGCTCTGGAAGGACACCTGGACCGCGATATTGTTTGTTTGGGTGGGCGGGATCGCTCTGCGAATGGTCCGGGACCTTCGTGAACCGGGTATAAATCCATGGCTGATGGGATGCCGGTGGTTGGGTTGTTTCGCCCTGATGCAAAGCATTGTCGATTGTTCGGCATTCAGTATACCCACTATTGGCATCACCGGACCATTGATTCGAATAACCTGGGAATCCATGAGCGTTGGGCCACGAAGCCGTTCCGGAAGTGGATGAGTGACCTGTCATTCCGCGTCAGCGAATCTCCACTTCGCTGGTTCGGAGGTGTCCATGCGGTTTGGGTGGGCTTGAACCTTTTGGCGTGTCTGGCGTCATTATCCGGATTGATCCGGAGCCTGCGTGCCAGTGTGCGGGAGTGCGGATGGACGTGGAAAGCCGGATCCGGCGAGGTGATTCAACTCCTTTCCCTTTTGTTTCTTGTTCTGCTCCCGCTCGGCTATGCCGCAACGTTCTTCGTATCTTCACCCGCCCGCGACTTCCGCTACATGTATCCATCAACCCTGCTCATGCAGGTTTGGGCGCTTTCTTTCGCTTTGGGTTGGGTGATGGATCGTCTGTCGAAGAAACAGATTGATCCTCATTCGAGGTGAACCGCTCCAGATACTTCTGTTTTGCGAGGCGCCACACCACAACGAAGAAAGCGGTGAGCGGGATGGCCATAACCATGCCGAGGAGTCCATCCAGTGCGACGCCCCAGAAGAAGATCGCGATGATGATCGTCAAAGGATGCAGCCCGGTTTGTTTCCCCATGATCTTGGGTGTGAGCACATATCCTTCCAGAACCTGCACAATCCCGAATACCCCGAGTGCCATCAGCACGGTTACCCATCCGCCGTCCGGCTGGAAATAGGCGATCGGAAGCACCGTGCTCAGGCCGATGATGGTTCCGAGGTAGGGGATCAGGTTGGTCGCTCCGATGAGCAATCCGAGACCAATTCCAAAATTGACTCCGCTGATCGTGAACCCGATCGCAAAGAGGATGCCCATGATCATGCAGATCAGCATTTGTCCGCGGAAAAAGGCCACCATGCTTGCCGCGAACTCGCGAATGAGGAATACGAGGTCATCCCGCCATTCTTCTTTCACAAATGACAGTTGCTCCTTGATGTCAGCGGACAGGTCGCGGTTGGACTGCAAAAAAAAGAACAGATAAACCGGCACAATCGCAAGGCCCGTGGCGAGCCCAATGATTCCCGAAAGGCGCTGGAATAGATCCTTGGTCGCCGGCAGGAGCATCGAGGTGAGTTCGTCGAGTTGGGAGGTGAGGGCTTCCTGATAGCGCAGCATGCGCTCCTCGCCGATGTATCCGGTGATCAATTCGATCACGGCCGGGAAACGGTCCGAGAACGCTCCCCTCAAGTTGGCCCATATGCCCGGTATGCGTTTGGCAAAGGATACGGTCTGGTCGAACAATACCGGGATCACCAGCGCAAGGATCACCGAGAGCACCGTGATGACCAACAGGTAGAGCACAGCGACGGTCGCCACGCCCCACAGGGCCGAGAACAGAG
>ERZ764778.4595-NODE-4595-length-9924-cov-4.077718_pt1 | contig 9924 bp, 7 predicted proteins | sample MGYA00374951_ERZ764778 | MGnify/ENA primary metagenome ERZ764778 (study PRJEB28918, sample SAMN05720193) | bioreactor metagenome | isolation source: Anaerobic biogas reactor | place: USA:Washington, USA | collected 2015-08-08 ...
CTGGATGTCCCCGCCGATGTCTCGGAGGAGAGTGCAGCGCAGCAGGCACTGGACCATCCCAACGTCAGCAAGCATCTGGAGGGCCTGACCGTGCGCAAGGTGATCTATGTGCCGGGGCGGATCGTGAATATCGTCGCGCGGTAGAATATCTTGCCCAAAGTGCAGAACATGGGGGCGCATGCCAGCGGCATGCGCCCTTGCTTATGCATTGACACACGCCTGGCCGCAACGTAGAATTGGGGTAGGAGTAGCCGCCCCGCCAGCACGCGAGGTAGCAGCAATGTCCAGACTCATGAAGCGATCGTTTCTGCTGACGCTAGCCATAGTCCTGTCACTCGGCGGGGTCTTGGGCTGTACGATCCAGCCGGGCCAGCGATCGACCAAACTGACCTACAAACTACCCACGGTGCTCACCGTCGGGCTGGGCGAGGCCTTGCCAGGTACCAACGTGATCTATGGCGAGCATGATGAGGACGGCGCCGTTTTTCTTCTGGGGGGGCAGAGGGCGCTCAAGCGTCAGGGCGACTCGCTCACTTGGGAGGGCGAGCCGGTTGCGGGAGCCAAGGTCAAGCTCGATCTGCGGGTTGCCTGGTACAACGAGCAGTCGGTCCATCTGGCGGGCACCGCCCACGTGACGGTGACCGACGTGAGCCCGCAGTCAGCGCCGCCGGTTACCGAGTCTCCCATCAAGTACTCGGGGGCGGTGGCCTACTCGTTGGCCAAGGGGGCCTACGTTCCGGGGACCCTGCTGAGCTTTGAGGGACAGCATGAGCAAGGAGCTGAGCTCGGCGGGCTCCCTGAGAACGACTATCCCTATCGGCATGCGGGCGATTCCGTCCTGTGGGAGGGGCGGCTCCGCGACGATGTCCACATCAAGCTGGAATTGCGTGTGGTCCAGTACAACGAGCGCACACTGCGCCTGGGAGGGCTGGTCACGCTGTGGCTGGGCGGTGCCTAGGGCACGTCCGAGACCGGCCTTTGCTTGCTGAGATAGTCTTCATATAATGGGGCCATCTCACAAAGGAGAAGGTGTGCGCATGCAGGGTCAACAGTTTGCGGATTCGGGTTTGCAGGGTGGCGATGGCGGGGCTGCGGTCCACCCCATGTCGTTGCTGATGGAGGAGGAGCTCACTCTCGGCCTCCCCAAGCGGGGCGATGTCGTCGAAGGCGTCATCGTGGGGGTACGCCCGTCCGAGGTGTTCATCGACATCGGCTACAAACGCGAGGGGATCGTCACCTCGCGAGATCTGGAGCGCCTGGACGGAGAGACGCGCAGGTCGCTCAAGGTGGGCGAAAAGGTTCTGGCGTACGTCGTTCGCCCAGAGGATCGCGAGGGCAATCTGATCCTCTCGCTGCGTCGAGCGCAGATGGAGGAAGATTGGATCGAGGCGCAGCGTCTCTACGACAACGACGAGATCGTGGAAGAGACCGTGGTTGGCTTTAACCGGGGCGGCCTGATCGTCAACGTCGGTCAGGTGCGCGGGTTCCTTCCGGCCTCGCAGGTGGTGAGCGTCCGCGTCTCGCGGGATGGCACCGACGAGGAGCGCGAGGAGGCTCTCAACAGCGTCGTGGGCACCAAGCTGCATCTGAAGGTGATCGAGATAGATCGCCGACGGAACCGGCTCATTCTTTCCGAACGGGCCGCCGTGCGCATGTGGCGCAAGGAGCAAAAGGACAAGCTGCTGGACGCGCTGGAGGCAGGCGAGACCCGCAAGGGCATCGTCAGCAGCCTGTGTGATTTTGGCGCCTTTGTGGACCTGGGTGGGGCAGACGGCCTCGTGCACCTGTCGGAGCTCTCATGGAAGCGGGTCAATCACCCGCGCCAGATCCTAAAGGTCGGCCAGGAGGTCGAGGTCTACATCCTGGGGGTGGATCCGGATCGCCGCCGCATTGCCCTCAGCATGAAGCGACTGCAGCAGGAGCCTTGGGCTGAGGTCGCCGAAAAGTACAGCGTGGGCCAGGTCGTGACGGCGACCATCACCAAGCTGACGGACTTTGGGGCCTTTGCACGGTTGGACGAGTTTATCGAAGGGCTGGTTCACATCTCGGAGCTTTCGGACCAGCACATCGAACACCCTAGCGAGATGCTCGCCGAGGGCGAACAGGTAGAGCTAAAGATCATCCGCATCGAGCCTGATCGGCAGCGCATCGGCCTGAGCCTGAAGCGTGTGAACGAAGATCTCGGCGCAGAGGACGCGGACTGGGCCACGGATGACCTGTTGAACGATCTAGGTTCAGCAGAGGAGGACGAGGGCTAGGGTCATCCTGGGGCCGCACGCCACGCCGGAATGTGCCGGTCTTGCCGGTCCCATCACTGAACAAGACCGACTGTGCCTGGTTTTGCCGTCGCGATGGCGGCAGGGGCAGTCATCATCCTGGACCCATCAGTGGGTACGAGGGGCCGGTGTAGCCAAGGCACTGGCCCTGTCTTGTCTCTGATAAGCGCCTTGTAGCTAGGTGGCTGAGCGGCATCAGCGATTGAGAGATTAACCATGGCTAGCACCAGTGACCGCCTAACCAGCAGAGCGCGGCATGCCCTGAGTCAAGCTCAGGCCGAGGCTCGCCGCCTCAACCATTCAGTCATCGGGACTGAACACCTGCTCTTGGGGCTCATGCACGCCGAGGGCGGCATCGCCTACGAAGTACTTGAGGACCTCGGTGTGGATGCTGCTCGCGCGCGCCGCGCCGTGGTTCGCTTTGTGGGCCAGCCCGAGCGGCCCACCCAGGGGTTCACCCTGGCTGAGCAGACTCGGCTGGTGGTATCCAAGGCCTTTGGTGAGGCGAACAACCTGGGCGACAAGCACGTCGGCACCGAACACCTACTGCTTGCCCTGGTCGGTGAGCCCAACTGCATGGCCGTTGGGATTCTGGAGAGCATGGACGTCAAGCCCGAGACCGTCCGACGCAGGGTTTTGGCGGCATTGCAGCGCCGGCCGGCTATCCCGGAGCCCAGCACCAAGCGAGAGGCCAAGGGCGATTCGTTGCTCGAGCAGCTAGGGCTCGACCTCACAGAGGCGGCCCGGGCTGGCGATCTGGACCCGGTGATCGGACGACGGGTCGAGATCGAACGCGTGCTGCAGATTCTGGCACGCCGTACAAAGAACAACCCCTCGTTGATCGGCGAGCCCGGCGTGGGCAAGACCGCTATCGTGGAGGGGTTGGCTCAGCGCATCGTGGCGGGGCAGGTGCCAGGCGATCTCCAAGACAAGCGGTTGGTGCGGCTGGATGTGGGCTCGTTGGTAGCTGGCACCATGTATCGGGGCCAGTTTGAGGAGCGCCTGAAAAAGGTGATCGACGAGATCCGCACCAGCGAGACTATCATCTTTATCGATGAGCTGCATATGCTGGTGGGGGCTGGCGCAGCGGGCAGCTCGGTGGATGCTGCCAACATCCTCAAGCCGGCTTTGGCGCGCGGCGAGCTTCAGTGTATCGGCGCTACTACCCTGGAAGAGTACCGCAAGCATATCGAGAGCGATCCGGCGCTGGAGCGACGCTTCCAGCCGGTGTACGTCGACGAGCCCACGCAAGCAGAGACGCTGGACATCCTGCGGGGCATCCGCCATCGGTATGAGGAGCATCACGGCCTCGAGATCACGGACGAGGCCCTGCAGGAGGCCGTGCGCCTTTCGGCCCGCTATGTCAGCGACCGCTTTCTGCCTGACAAGGCGATCGACCTGGTGGACGAGGCCGCGTCGCGGGTGCGCGTCTTCAGGTCGGGAGCGGTGTGGTCGCGCGCGGCCAAGGCCGAGGGTGAGGACCGCGACAATGTCGATGACGAGAATCTCCGCGCCTTTGGCGTGGGATCTGGGTCGTTAGGCGGCGACCAGCTCGGAATGGATCTGGACGAGGCGCCCGAGCGTGAGCTGCGGGTGGGGCGGCAGGATATTGCCGAGATCGTGGCCATGTGGACGGGGGTTCCGGTGGCGAATCTAGCCATCGAGGAGTCGCGGCGGCTGCTGACTATGGAGGAGGCGCTACACAAGCGCGTGGTCGGGCAGGACGAGGCCATCCGCGCGCTAGCCAAAGCGGTGCGTCGCAGCCGCGCTGGCCTCAAAGATCCGATGCGTCCCATCGGCTCGCTGCTATTCCTGGGGCCGACGGGCGTTGGCAAGACCGAGCTCTGCAAAGCTCTGGCCGAGTTCCTTTTCGGCACCGAGGAGGCTTTGCTTCAGTTCGATATGTCCGAGTTCATGGAGCGGCATACGGTCTCGCGCCTCGTGGGAGCGCCGCCAGGGTATGTGGGTTACGAGGAAGCCGGCCAGCTTACCGAGACCGTTCGACGGCGCCCCTATGCGGTGATCTGCTTTGACGAGGTCGAAAAGGCGCATCCTGAGGCGCTCAATATCCTGCTGCAGATCATGGAGGATGGGCATCTCACTGACGCAAAGGGACGCAAGGTTGATTTCCGCAACGCGGTGGTGATCATGACGTCCAACGTAGGGACGTCAGAGATCAGCCAGGATAGCGTGATGGGTTTTGCCACCGCCGAGGTGGGAGAACCCGACCGAGCGTCGTACCGCGAGATGAAGAGCCGCCTTACCAAGGAGCTCAAGCGCGAGTTCAAGCCCGAGTTCTTGAACCGCATCGATGAGATCGTGGTCTTTCACCGCCTGTCTCGCGCAGATATCGAAGCCATCGTCGATCTTCAGATCCAGCGGCTACTCGAGCGGCTGACGGACCAGGAGCTTGGCCTGGTCCTCACCGATGCGGCGCGGGCGCAACTGGTTGAGGACGGGTTCGATCCCCAGTATGGGGCCCGTCCGCTGCGACGAGCCATACAGCATGGCGTGGAGGATCAGTTGGCCGACCGTGTGCTCGAGGGTGACTTTGAGCCCGGCGACACAGTGGTGGTAGACGCTGACGAGGGCCAGATCATCCTGCGGCGGCAGCCCCGTGAAGAGCACGAGGCGATGCTATCGTCGCCACGCGGGTAGACATGGCCAAGACACGAACGCGCTATGTCTGCCAGGCTTGTGGCGAGGTGCGGCCACGCTGGGCCGGCCGTTGCCCCAGTTGTGGCGAGTGGAACACCCTGGTCGAGACCTTGATCAGCGAGGAGCGGGCGAGCGCGACCCGAGAGCCTCGCCCAGGAGGGGCCCCTCAGGCCCAACCCCTGTCCCAGATTCCTCGAGATGCTCAACGCCGCCTCAAGGTCCCCATGGCAGAGCTCGACCGCGTCTTGGGTGGGGGCATCGTTCCCGGGGCGGTGGTGCTGGTTAGCGGCGATCCGGGCATCGGCAAGTCCACGCTGTTGCTGCAACTGGCCGCCGCCATGGGCCGCGAGGGCTTGCCCGCGCTCTATGTCAGTGGGGAGGAATCGGCTCAGCAACTCTGCTTGAGGGCCGATCGCCTCGCTCTAGATGCAGAGCACCTCCTGGTGCTGGCCGAGACCGAGCTGGAAGGCATCCTGGACGAGATCGAGGCGACCAAGCCTTGCCTGGCCATCGTGGATTCGGTGCAGTCGGTGCGCTATGGGGCGCTAGAGTCGTCGCCTGGCTCGGTGACCCAGGTCCGCGAGTGCACCAACGCGCTGCTTCGACTGGCCAAGGCTCGAGGCATCCCGATCTTTATCGTTGGGCATGTGACCAAGAGTGGAGCTATCGCTGGCCCTCGGATCATGGAGCACATGGTGGATACGGTGCTCTATCTAGAGGGCGAGCGGTTTCACGCTTACCGCCTGTTGCGCAGCGTCAAGAACCGCTTTGGGTCCACTGACGAGATCGGTGTCTTTGAGATGCGCGAGTCCGGCATGGTAGAGGTGCCCAACCCCTCCCAGGTCTTTCTTGAGGAGCACCTGCCCAATAGCGCTGGTTCGACCGTCGTGGCGACGCTCGAGGGCACCCGGCCTCTGCTGGTGGAGATTCAGGCCCTTGCCAGCCGGGCCAGCCTGGAGCATCCCAGGCGAACCTGCAACGGGGTGGATATCAACCGACTGCTGCTGCTGACGGCCGTGTTGAGCAAGCGCGTTGGGCTACGGTTGGGCGATCAGGACCTCTTTGTGAACCTGGTGGGAGGTCTGCGCATCCGCGAGCCGGCGGTGGACCTAGGCATCGCCATTGCAGTTGCCTCCAGTCATCTGAATCGCCCGGTGCGCCAGGATCTGGTCGTCTTTGGCGAGGTTGGGCTGGCTGGCGAATTACGCAGCGTGGGGCGGACCGAGCAGCGGCTGCGTGAGGCCGCCAAACTGGGCTTTTGTCGCGCCGTCTTGCCCAAGGGCCGCCATCTGGAGTTTGGCGCTAGCGACGGCTTTCAGGTCCAGCCCGTTCGGACGTTGGCCGAGGCCATCGATCTAGCGCTTACGCCGGCGTGATCGTCATGACCACGCCCGAGGCAGGGACGTCTGCGCCGGATGGGACAGCGGCCCGCGAGAAGGTTCGCACACGGTACGATCTCTTTGGCAGACCGCTGACACTTGCCGAGGCGCGCCTGGCCGTGGCCAACGCGACGCTGGCCGAGTCGCTGGGCGGCGAGCTCGTCTTGGTGCGACAGGACGATGGCGGCCAGGTGGCCCAGGAACAGGTCTTCTTGTTGCGATGGCTGGGCCTGGCCTGGGTGGACGTGAGACCGGAGGATACCCGGCCGCTTGAGCCCCTGGGTGATGGGCAGCTATCAGAGGCGTCGGGCTGGCGCCGGCTGTGGGAGGACCACAATCTGGGCGTCACACACGCCCTGGTCTGCGGCAAGGTCGAAGACCTGGTCGTGTTCGGCAGGCGTGCCGCTGAGACGTTGGGCTGGCGGCCGGCCAGCTATCTGGAGCTGGGGCCGACGGAGGGCTCGGATAGCCTCCCCTTTTCACTGGCTTGGTACCGGTCGCGAGGCTACCTGCCGGAAGCCCTCCGCACAGTCCTGGCCGCCTCCGCCTGTTGGGCGACGCCTCCAGTAGACCTCAGCCACGATGAGATCGCGGATCGCTATCGTTCTGGGCGTCTGCACAGAGGCCCATGGCGGCCGGAGCGCGGGTGGTTGGCTTCGGCCGGCCGGCATGCTATGCGACTCGCCGATCCTGAGCGCATCGCTGGCCTGCTGCGCCCCTGTCTTGCAGACGCCTACGGGGTTTGGCATCGAGCCGAGGGCACCACTCACAGCTCCCTGGGGTGGCTGGCGATCCTGGCAGGCGCGGCGCAACAAGAGTGCGCCTGCTTGGATGATGCGGTCCATCTATCGGCGTTTGCATTCGAGGATAGAGTGCATACCATCACCAGCGAGGCACGGGCGGCTCTCGAGGAGCCCGATGCGCTTGCGGTGCTGAGCGTATGCCTTGGGAGGCTGAGCTCTGAGGCGCTTAGTACGCCAGAGCGGGCGGCAGCGTTCTTTCAGGACCTGCGCCATCACTTTCGCGACACGTTGGGACTGCGCGGGCGCCAGGTGATGTTCCCAATCCGCGCCGCGCTGGCAGGCACCATGACGGGGCCGTGCCTGGGCATTGTGGCCAGCCTTCTGGGGGCCGGGCGGTGCCGTGATCGACTCGGCGCGGCTATCGAAACGAGGCAAGGACGTGAGGGATCGAGGCTAGGATGACAGACACCAACCCGCTGATGCTCTATAACTCGCTGGTGCGAGACAAGCAGGTCTTTGAGCCGATTCGTCCGGGACGCGTGCACATGTACGTGTGCGGGCCTACCGTGTACAACGATTCGCACCTGGGGCATGGCAAGACCTATGTAAACTTTGACACCGTCGTGCGATACCTGCGCTATCTGGGATATCGCGTCCTCTATGTGCAGAACATCACCGACGTAGGGCACCTGCTGGATGGCGGCGAAGACCGCATCCTCAAGGGGGCTGCCCGCGAGCAGCTTCAGCCCATGGAGCTGGCAGAGCGCTACACCCGGCGGTACTATCGCGATATGGACCGCCTCAACGTGCTGCGGCCCGATATCGCCCCCCGTGCGACCGGGCATGTGATCGAGATGATTACCCTGATTCAGCAGCTGATCGATTCGGGCCACGCCTACGAGGCTGATGGCTCGGTGTACTTTGCGGTAGAGTCCTTTCCCGAGTACGGCAAATTATCGGGTAGGCGCGTGGAAGAGCTCCAGAGTGGCACCCGCGAGGCGGTCCGCGATGAAAAGCGGCACCCGGCCGATTTTGCCCTGTGGAAGCGGGCTGAGCCAGAGCACGTCATGCGGTGGCCCAGCCCCTGGGGTGAGGGCTTTCCCGGATGGCATATCGAGTGTAGCGCCATGGCGACCAAGTACCTGGGCCAGCCCTTTGACATCCATGGTGGCGGCGTGGAGAACAAGTTCCCCCATCACGAGTGTGAGATTGCTCAGGCCGAAGCAGCCAGCGGAGAGGCTTTTGCTCGCTACTGGATGCACAATGGCATGCTGATGATCCGTGGCGAGGAGATGCACAAATCTCTGGGGAACTTTGTCACGCTGGAGCAGGCGTTTGAGCGATGGGATCCTATGGTCATTCGCCTCTTTGTGCTTCTCAGCCACTATCGTGGCCCCCTGGACCTGACCGAGGAGGCCGTCGATGCCGCCGAGCGTGGGTTGGAGCGGCTCTATAATGCCATCCGTGCTGTGAGACGACGTCGCACTGGCGCGCCCGAAGGGGCCCTGGATCCCGAGATCGGTGCGCTGTTGGACGAGACGCGCGGGCGCTTTGAGGCTGCTATGAATGATGACCTAAACACGCCGACCGCCATCGCCGCGCTCTTTGACATGACCCGCGAGGTGAACGCGCGACTGACCGATGACGCGGCTCTCAGCGATGCGTCGTTGGAGGCCATCGATGCGCTCTACACACGGCTGGCGGGCGACGCGCTGGGGTTGCTGAGCGAGAGCCTGGACCAGGATCTGACGGCGGGCCTGACGGCCGATCTGCTGGACCTGCTCATCGCGACGCGCGCGAGCCTGCGCCAGGCCAAGCAGTACGCGTTGGCCGACGGCATTCGAGATAGCCTGGCGGACCTGGGCGTGATCCTTCAGGACGGGCCCGAGGGCACCCGCTGGGTGCTCCGCTAGGCCGTCGCTCGGGAGGTTGGATGGAGGTTCTAGCCGGGCCGCATGCGGTCTACGCCTCTCTGGATGCGGCGCGGCGGCAGGTGCATCAGCTGCATCTGCGCCGGGGGCGGAGTTCGCGCCCAGAGATCGACTCGATCCTGGCGCTCTGTGGGCAGCGTGGTGTGCAGGTGCGGGACGCCTCTGATCGCGAGTTGACTGCGCTGGCAGGAACGCCCTCTCACCAGGGCATCGCTGCCGAGGTAGGTTCCTATCCCCTGGCGACCACCGATGCCATGTTGCAGGCTGCCCGGGCCAAAGAGGAACTGCCGCTACTGCTGGCTCTCGACGGCATTCAGGATCCACACAACTTGGGGGCGATCCTTCGCTCGGCCGATGCGGTAGGCGTCCACGGGGTTATCCTGCCCTCCGACCGGGCGGCCAGCGTCACGCCGACGGTGAGCCGGGTTTCGGTAGGCGCGGCTGAGTATCTGCTTGTGGCCCAGTGCGTGAACCTGGTACGTGAGCTCGAACGGCTCAAGGCCGAGGGTCTGTGGGTGGTTGGCGTAGAGCAGCATCCGCGGGCGCAGGACCTATGGGCGGTCGGATTCGAGATGGCCACCGTCCTGGTCGTAGGCAGCGAGGGCACGGGGATGCGGCGCCTGACGGTCGAGACCTGTGATCTCCTGGCCAGTGTCCCTATGATGGGGCACGTCAGTTCGCTCAATGCCTCAGTGGCGGCATCGTTGGCCCTCTATGCGGCCGCTCGAGGGCAGGGGCGCCTAGAGACGTCGTGAGGAAAGCTTGGCTCGGATTTGACGGAGGCACTGTCTGTGGTATACTTGCTTTCCGGCTGACTTGACCGCTCTTCCCGCTGAGCTATAATGACTCGAGCGTGTGTGCCGACGTAGCTCAACCGGCAGAGCAGCGGTTTTGTAAACCGCCGGTTGTGGGTTCAAGTCCCTCCGTCGGCTCCACG
>ERZ764778.4597-NODE-4597-length-9922-cov-4.501875_pt1 | contig 9922 bp, 7 predicted proteins | sample MGYA00374951_ERZ764778 | MGnify/ENA primary metagenome ERZ764778 (study PRJEB28918, sample SAMN05720193) | bioreactor metagenome | isolation source: Anaerobic biogas reactor | place: USA:Washington, USA | collected 2015-08-08 ...
TTGCAACAGCATTTCGGCGACAAGGTAGGATAGAAAGCCGCACAGAAGCAGGAAGCCCAGCATTCCCCACGCGCTGCCCCACAGCGCCTCGATAAAAATCTCGTAGAGCAGGGAGCCGAAGGCCAGCGCGCCGCAGAACGCAACGCCGTATTTGAAGACCGGGCGCAGCCACGCCGCGGTGACCACCTCGCCCGCCTGTTCCGCCTGGTGGCGGCGATACAGCAGCAGCGCCAGCGCAGCCAGCACAAGGCCGACTACGGTGTAGGTCACGAGGGTCGGCACGCCCCGGAGCGTAACATTGGTGGTCACGCCGTTCACCCGCTCGGTGGAAACCCTTATGACCTTGCTGATGTTGTAAAGCGGGGAAAGCTTATTTGCCACCGGCAATGCGCCGGTAATCGCGTGAAAGCCGTAAACAAAGTTGCGCAGCACATTTTCAACGAGGGAATAAATTCCGATGGAAAGAAAGTTAAAAATAAAGTAAAAGGCCGGCAGCGCCAGAATATGCCCGGTGACAAAGCCGCAGATTGTGGCAAAACAGAAGAAGAACAGGCAATACATGGACTGTACCGCAAACCACAGGGCAAGCACGCTGAGATTTACAGCCCCCGCCTTGGCCTCCACACCCAGGGTGATCAGGAAAACGACCGCGTTGGGTACGATAAAAAAGGTTGCGCCCGCCAAAAATCCGGTGAAAAACAGGCCTTCCCTCCGGATGGGCAGGGCGTGCATAAACCCTGCCGAGCGGTTATTGTAAAGATAAGACCAAATCGCCATGGCACACAGGAGGCCGAATAAAACCCCCATGCCAAGCCCGAACTCGGGCAGCATCCGGAGCACTTCCTCATTGGCAAATCTGGCCGCCGCGGCATATGTGCCGTAATCGCCCATGCTCCCATTCAAAACGAGGTTTACCGGCAGGATAAAAAACCAGATGATTGCGTACAGCGCCCAGATCGGCCAAAAGCGGGTCAGATATTTTTTGTACAGCGTGGCATTAAAGTACGATCTCGCGAACGGCATAGTCCTCACCTCCCAGCTCATAAATAAAGATTTCCTCCAGCGTGAGTGGAAGCGCGTCCATGAGGACAGGGTTCAGGCTGCTGAGGCGTTCGGTCATATCCTGTGCGTTTCCGCGCACGATCAGGGTGTGGATACGTCCCACCTGGCTTCTGTGAAGCACCTCCAGATCAGCGGGCAGGTCCGGCAGCGTGTTTTCCCGGAACGCCGCCTGCACCTTCACCACATTGTCCTGCAGATCGGAAAGAGAGCGCTCCACCAGCACTTTGCCGTGGGAGAGGATGCCCACATGGTCGCACACGTCCTCCAGCTCGCGCAGATTATGAGAGGAAACCAGCACCGTGGTGCCGTGCTCGGAGACGTCCTGCATGAGCAGCGACCACACCTGGCGGCGCATGACCGGATCGAGTCCGTCCACCGGCTCATCCAGCACCAGCAGGTCTGGCCTGCAGCACAGGGACAGCCAGAAGGCGGACTGCTTCTGCATCCCCTTGGACAGCCGCCGGATGGGATGCTTTTCATCTACAATGGAAAATACGTCCTTCAGCGCCTCATACCGTTTCCCGTCAAAACGAGGATAGAAACCGCGGTAAAACTGCATCATGTCGCGGGTAGAGGCCGAGACGAAATAGTAAAGCTCGTCCGGAATATCGGAAATGCGCTCTTTCATGGCCGTATTCTCATATACCGCCTCGCCGTCCACCAGCACCTGCCCGGCATCCTGCCGGTATACGCCGGTGACATGGCGCAGAATGGTGGATTTGCCTGCGCCGTTGGGACCCACCAGTCCGTAGATGGACCCTTTGGGCACCGTCATGGTCAGCCCGTCCAGCGCCCGAAAGCCGTCAAAGATCTTAACTACATTTTTTACCTCAACCATGGGATTGCTCCCCTTTCTCTGCTTTTTCCCGTATGCGCGCGCACAGCTCATCCACGGTCGTCCCCAGAAACAGAAGCTCGGCCGCCGCTTCGTCAAAGCGCCGCAGCAGCATGCTTCTGCGGCTTGCGTTGATGTCGGACTGGGGCGCCGCGAAGGAGCCCTTCCCCGCTATGGTGTAAAGATAGCCCTCCTGCTCCAGCGCCTCGTACGCCCGCTGGATGGTATTGGGATTGATGGCCAGCTTTGACGCCATCGCCCGTACCGATGGCAGCTTATCCCCCGGTAACAGGGCGCCCGTGACAACCAGCTGACGAAGGCCGTCCTTCACCTGTTCATAGATGGGCCGGGCGTCGCGGTAGTTTAAACTGATCATGAGTTTGCCCGCCTTTCTTCCTTGTTCCGACCTTTTTGTATCCTATTCTGTACTAAGTATATTAATACAGTTATTATATATGACAATCGCTTTTTGTCAATGTAAATTTTACTAATTTGTGAATCTTTCCTCAAAACATGTGACAAACGCGCATAAATACGTTATACTGAGAGCGTTTCATGCAAAGGAGGTCTGCTTATGAATCCATACGCAAAGTTCGACAGCTATTACGATTGTATCGGCGATCTGCTCCATCACGATACGGTAAACGCGATGCGCGAGATTCGTCATCACTTTTTTGTAACCTGTTATGACCATTCGGTATTTGTATCTTATGTGGCTTTTCGTCTGGCACGCCGCCTGGGCGCGGATTATCGGGCGGCGGCGCGGGCCGGTCTGCTCCACGACCTTTATCTCTATGACCCCCGCGACAAAAGCTGCTACGAGGGCAACCAGTGTTTTGCCCATCCCAGGGCCGCGCTGAAAAACGCGGCCGAGCTGTGCGGCGATCTGACCCCTGAGGAGGAGAATTCCATCTTGACTCATATGTGGCCGCTGGCTGCCCGGATGCCGAGATACAAGGTGGCTTATATTGTCAACCTGGCCGACAAGCTGTGCGCGATGGTGGAGGTCTGTAATCTCTATCGGCTGGCCTGCCGCTGGCGGACGGTGCCCGTCCCCCAGCCCGCAGTCTGAATATGAATATGCGCGCCCATTTTTCAGGCAGTCATTCCCGCCGGGAACGACTGCCTTTGTCGTTTTGTCCCGAAATATGCCGCCGGGTGCGTAAAAATCGTGGAATCCTCCGATTCTCTTCTGTTTGAGCGAAGAAGTGAAAAGTTTTTGTGCAAATATTACGCTTATTTGCTATAATAATGGTAACGGAATAAAATGAAACATTGGGGGCTCCTTTTATGAACATTACAGGCGCCATTGTCTTCCTGCCCCGGGGGGGCGGAGGGGAAGGGCCCGTCCTGCTGGACACTCTGCTGCTTGCACCGGGTGCCGTATGGCTGGCGGAGGCTTTGATGCGGTCAGGCATCACGCGTTTTTTTGTGGCGTGCCACGGGGACGATCAGGAAGAAGCGGCCCACTGCTTCCCTCAGGACACTGTGTTTGTCACCAGTAATACGGAGAATGCCAACACCCGGCTGGCCGCTTTTCTGGCCGGGTGCGAGGGCAGCGTTGCTGTGGTCACGGGCGCCGTACTGCTCACCGGGGAAGGAACGCGCCGTCTGTTTGCGCCCGCCGCCCTTCCTGCCGGGGAGTCCACCGGGCTTTTCCGCATGAATGCGGCGGTATTGCGCGGCGCGCTCTCAGAAGATATCAGCTTCGAGGAAGCGCTCTTGTCCCGGGGCGAACCTTTCGGCGGCAGAGCGGGGACTTTTGAAGGAGTATTTCCTTACGGATTTTCATGGGAAAGCCGGGAGGCCGCCTCCGCTTATGCGCGCAAAGCGGAGGCCCGGCGCCTGGCGGAGGCGGGTGTGTGCCTCGTTGACCCGGACAGTGTGTACGTTGATCCTACGGTAACAGTGGAAAAGGGGACTGTCCTTCTTCCCGGTACCATTCTGCGGGGACGGACCGTGATCGGAAGAGGATGTGAAATCGGGCCGAATTCCATGGTGCGTGACTGCACCGTGGGAGACGGTGCGGTGATCAACGCCTCCCAGTGCAATGAGAGCTTCATCGGAGCCCGTGCAAAAGTCGGCCCCTTTGCTTACATACGCCCCGGCTGCACCGTGGGGGCGGATACCAAGGTGGGGGATTTCGTAGAGGTAAAAAACTCGGTTGTCGGGGACGGCACCAAGATCTCCCACCTGACCTATGTGGGGGATTCCGATATCGGAAAAAACGTCAATCTCGGCTGCGGCACCGTAACCGTGAATTACGACGGCGCCGCAAAATTCCGTACCGTGGTGGGCGACAATGCCTTTGTGGGCTGCAACTCCAATCTGATTGCTCCGGTTCAGATCGGAGAGGGCGCTTATGTGGCCGCCGGCTCAACCATCACCGATCCTGTGCCCGCAGGCGGACTGGCCATCGCCCGGGCTCCCCAGACGGTCAAGGCGCAGTGGGCTGTGAGGCGCAGAAAAAAATAGATTTTATATTGGGGTTCGGGTATATATTTTACAATATTTTAACGAGGGGACTGTAATAAACATGATTTCACATGGCAAGGATATCAAAATATTTTCCGGCAACTCCAACCGGCAGCTGGCAGAGGGCATCTGCCGGGAGATGCGGCTGTCTCTGGGAAATGCCGAGGTGGGCACGTTCTCCGATGGTGAGAATTTTGTCTCCATATACGAGACGGTACGCGGCTCCGATGTCTTCGTGGTTCAGTCCACCTGCAGCCCGGTCAATGACAACCTGATGGAAATGCTGATTATGATCGACGCCTTCAAGCGGGCCTCCGCCGGCCGTATTACCGCCGTCATCCCGTATTTTGGCTATGCCCGTCAGGACCGCAAAACCAAGCCGCGCGATCCCATTTCCGCCAAGCTGGTGGCAAACCTCATTACCCGCGCCGGTGCCGACCGCGTTCTTACCATGGACCTGCATGCCTCTCAGATTCAGGGCTTTTTCGACATACCGGTGGATAATCTGCTGGGCAATCCGATTTTCACCGAGTACTTTATCAAGCTCTTCCAGAATGATCATGACAATACCGTGGTGGTTTCCCCCGACGTGGGCTCGGTTTCCCGTGCCCGCGCTTTTGCGCAAAAGCTGGGCATGGGGCTTGCCATTGTGGATAAGCGCCGCCAGAAGGCCAATTCTTCCGAAGTTATGAATATCATCGGCGATGTGAAGGGCAAGCGCGTCATTCTCTTTGACGATATGGTGGATACCGGGGGTTCCCTTTGCGGTGCCGCCAAGGCGCTGACGGATGTAGGGGGGGCCACCGAGGTGTATGCCTGCGCCAGCCACGGTGTCCTCTCCGGCCCGGCGGTGGAGCGCATTTCGAGCAGCATAATGAAGGAAGTCGTCTTCCTCGACACCATTCCCCCTCGTCCGGATATCAAATGTGATAAGATCAAGTACCTCCCCGTTGCCCCCATGTTTGCGGAAGCTATCGAATATATCTATGAGGAAGTATCGGTATCCCGGCTCTTCAACTGACGGGGCATCCCTGATACTCTGCCGCACACAGCCGCGGCTGATTTCTGTTTTTTCTGCAAGACGGGGGCGGAGCGCTGCTCCGCCCCCCTGTTCCGAGGTGAATTATGTTCTTTTTCAAACCAAAGGCAAAAGCAGGCGGCACGGACTGGCTGCTGATCGGTCTGGGCAATCCCGGCGCACAATACGAACATACCCGCCACAATGCTGGTTTCCTGGTCATTGACGCGCTGGCCGGGCGCGCCGGCATATCCATGCTGCGGCTGAAATACCGTGCGCATGTCGGTTCGGTTACCATCGGCGGGCAAAACGTTCTGCTCATGAAGCCGGTCACTTATATGAACCGCTCCGGTGAGGCGGCGGCGGAAGCCGCGTCCTTTCTGAAAGTGCCTCCGGATCATATTCTGGTGATCTGCGATGACGTGGCCCTCCCGCCCGGCAAGCTCCGTATCCGCCGCGGAGGAAGCGACGGAGGACATAAGGGTCTGCGCAGCATAGCACAGTCTCTGCACACCGAAGCGTTCCCCCGTCTGAGGATCGGTGTGGGCGGCAAGCCCCATCCGGACTATGAAATGGCGGACTGGGTGCTTGCGAAGCTCTCCGGCCCGGATCAGGCCGCCATGAGAGAAACCGCCCTTCACGCTGCCGACGCGGCGGCATGCATGATAACCGAGGGTATGGAAAAAGCTATGGCGAACTATAATTAGGGCTGCGGGCACAGTCCGGACCCCCCCTCTCCGCCTCCGGCGGGAAGGGGCTTTGCCGCATTTTATTTTCCATATTCTTCAAGATTGAGGAAGTGCCATGAAGCTGCTGACCAATATTTTACGGAAGCTCCCGGAATACCGCCGCCTGCTGGCCGCGCTTGACGGCGGAGCGTGTCCGGCCGCGGTTGCCGGGCTGGCCGCTGTTCACCGCGCGCATTTTGCGGCCGGCATCCTGCAGGATACCGGCCGCCCGGTTGTGCTCATCTGTGCCGACGAAAACGAGGGGGGCCGTCTGGCACGCGATATGCAGATGCTTGCCGGTGTTCCCGCCAGACTCCTTACCGCGCGGGAGTTTACCTTTCACGACGCCGTTACCGTCTCCCGTCAATGGGAGCACCAGCGGCTGTCCGTGTTCCACTCCATGCTCCAGTCGGACGCGCGGGTGGTGGTTGCCACGGTGGAGGCCCTGCTGCAGCGCACCATTCCCAGACCGCTGTTTTCCAGCGTGTCCTTTGCGCTGAGCGCGGGCGCGCAGTACGACCTGCCCATGCTGACCCAGAAGCTGGCCAGAGCGGGGTACACGCGGTGTGAGCAGGTGGAAGGCGTAGGGCAGTTTGCCCTGCGAGGGGGTATCCTGGACGTTTTCTCCCCTGCCCACGAGGATCCCGTCCGCGTGGAGTTTTGGGGCGACGATATCGATTCCATGGGGTCTTTCAGCGCTGCCACACAGCGGCGCACCGGCCAGCTCAGCCATGCCGTCATTCTTCCCGCCGCCGAGGTTCTGCCCTCCCTTTCTCCGGATGGTGACGGTTTGCGCGGGGACAGGCAGCTGCCCGCTGTCTATCCAAAGATGGCAACGGCGGCGGATTATCTCCCGCCGGACGCCGTTGTGTTCTTCTGTGAAAGTCCCCGGATTGCGGAACGGGCGAAGAACTATCTGTGGCAGCTTAACGAGGATACCAAAATACTCCTGGAGCAGGAGGTCATCGACGGGAAAAACGCCGTGTTTGCCCGTAGCTTCGGGGAGCTTGTTTCCGTTCTGGAAGACTGGCCGGTTCTGTATCTGGATTCCTTTGCCGCCTCCTCTTATCCCCAGCCGCCCCGGTCGGTGATTTCTGTCGCGGCCAAGCAGCTGTCCGCCTTTGGCGTCAGCCTGGAGACGGCGGCGGCCGACCTTGCCCATTATCAGGCCTCCGGCTTCGGCTCCATCGTGCTCGTTTGCAGCGAGCAGCGGGCGCTGCATCTGCAGACCCTCCTGCGGGAACGGAACATCCGTTCCGCTGTGGACTTCCAGCTCCGTGACCTGCCCTCCCCGGGCAAGACCGTCATTGCCGTGGGACACCTGTCCGCCGGACTGGAATACCCTTCCGCCGAGGTCGCCATACTCAGCGAAGGGCGGGAGGCGGGTGCCAAAAGGCAGAAGCACAAGGCGCCGGCCGGCCGGCAGAAGCTGATCAGTTACGCCGATCTCTCTCCCGGTGATCTCGTTGTCCACGAACATCACGGCATCGGCCGCTTTGCCGGCCTCGTGACCATGCAGGTGGATGGAGTGGATAAAGACTATGTGAAGCTTGCCTATGCCGGGGCCGACGTTCTGTACGTTCCGGCTACCCAGCTGGACCTGGTCTCCAAATACATCGGCTCGGGGGAGCCCTCCGAAAGCAGGAGGCTGTCCAGGCTGGGAGGCGCCGAATGGGAAAAAGCCAAGACCAAGGCGAAAAAAGCGACGCGGGAGCTGGCGGAGGGACTGATTGAGCTGTATGCCCAGCGGCAAAAGCTGCCCGGTTTTGCCTTTTCGCCCGATTCTCCCTGGCAGAAAGAATTTGAGGCGCAGTTCGAATATGCGGAAACCGACGATCAGCTGCGCTGCATCGCCGAAGTCAAGCGCGACATGGAGCAGCCGCTTCCCATGGATCGCCTGCTCTGCGGCGACGTGGGATACGGCAAGACCGAGGTGGCCTTCCGCGCCGTCATGAAATGCGTCCTCGACGGGAAACAGGCCGCCATACTGGTGCCCACCACGGTGCTGGCACGCCAGCACTATCTCACCGCCATGAGCCGTTTCAGTCAGCACCCGGTGTCCATTGAAATGGTCAGCCGGTTCCGCACGCCCGCTCAAATGAGACAGGCTCTGGCCGGGGTGGCCGACGGCTCCGTGGATCTGCTCATCGGCACCCACCGGCTGCTGCAGAGGGATATCGTATTCAAGGATCTGGGTCTTCTGGTGGTGGATGAGGAGCAGCGTTTCGGCGTCACGCATAAGGAAGCGCTCAAGGAACTCTCCCGTCAGGTGGACGTGCTCACCCTTTCGGCCACCCCCATCCCGCGAACCCTCAATATGGCGCTTTCCGGCATCCGCGATATGTCCTCTCTGGAAGAGCCGCCGGCCAACCGCCAGCCGGTTCAGACCTATGTGCTGGAGCACAACTGGTCGGTGCTGGCCGACGCCATGCGCCGCGAGCTGGAGCGGGGCGGGCAGGTATACTATCTTCACAACCGGGTGGAAACCATCGGCCGCACAGCCGCGCGCATTGCGCAGCTGCTGGGTGAGGGCGTCCGCGTGGCGGTGGCGCACGGGAAGATGACGCAGGAGGAGATTTCCGACGTCATGAGCCGGATGACCGACGGCGAGGTGGATGTGCTGGTATGCACCACCATTATCGAGACGGGCATTGATATCTCCAATGCCAACACTCTCATTATTGAAGATGCCGACAGGCTGGGGCTGGCACAGCTGCACCAGATCCGGGGGCGGGTGGGACGTTCGCCGCGCCGCGCTTTCGCCTATATGACATACCGGCAGGGCAAAGTGCTCACCGAGGTGGCTGCCAAGCGGCTTTCCGCCATCCGGGAGTATGCGGAATTCGGCTCCGGCTTCAAAATCGCCATGCGCGACCTGGAGATCCGGGGCGCCGGCAATGTGCTGGGTCCCGAGCAGTCCGGTTTTCTCTTGAGCGTGGGATATGATATGTACCTTAAGCTGCTGGAGGAAGCCGTGCTGGAGGCGCGCGGGGAAGCGCCGCGCCGAAGCGCCGAGTGCGCCGCCGATCTGTCCGTGGCCGCGTCCATTCCCGAGCGCTATATTTCCTCGTCCGAGCAGCGGATGGACTTTTACCGCCGCATTGCCCGCATCCGCAGCGAGGAAGAGGCGGACGACATCCTGGATGAACTCATTGACCGGTACGGTGAGCCGCCGGGTATGGTAAACAATCTTATTTCGGTGGCTCTGCTGCGCGCGCAGGCTGCTGCGGAAGGATTCACCGAAATCTCCCAAAAGGGCGGAACTCTCCTCTTTTATCTGTTCTCACCGGAATTCCGGCGGGTAAGCGCACTGTGCAGCAATCCCGCATACCGGGGGCGCCTTCTGTTTTCCGCCGGGGAGCGTCCCTATCTCTCCCTGCGGGTGAAAAAGGGAGAAAACGTGCTGCGGCTGGGGCAAGCATTAATGGAAGACTATCATAAAACAGGAGCGGGGGGAGACCTTGCGGGAAGCCAGTAGCGATTTATGTTGTCTTCCGCGTTTTTATGGAATGACAGAACGAAACGCACCGGGAAAAGTGCCGGCGGCTCTGGAGGGCCGCCGGCACTTTTCCCGGTTTTGGCGCTGGTCTATTTTCCGTTTGCTTCGTTCACAGCCCGTTCCAGGGCGTTGAGAATATTCTCATAACCGGTGCAGCGGCACAGGTGGCCGGAGATCAGTTTTCTGAGTTCATCCCGGGTATAGGTTCTGCCGGTCCCCACAATTTCCACCGCCGACATGATGATGCCCGGCGTGCAGAACCCGCACTGGACGGCCGCTTCCTCGACAAACGCTTTCTGAATGGG
>ERZ764778.4601-NODE-4601-length-9918-cov-4.284498_pt1 | contig 9918 bp, 9 predicted proteins | sample MGYA00374951_ERZ764778 | MGnify/ENA primary metagenome ERZ764778 (study PRJEB28918, sample SAMN05720193) | bioreactor metagenome | isolation source: Anaerobic biogas reactor | place: USA:Washington, USA | collected 2015-08-08 ...
GAGGGGGACGACGGCGACGTCGCCGGATGTGGCGGCGGGGGTGTTGGTTTTTCCGTGGACGAGGCTGATGCCGGAGAGGAGCAGGAGGATTCCGCCACCGATGCGGAAGGAGTCGAGGGTGATTCCGAAGAGGGTGAAGATTTGTCTTCCGGCGAAGAAGAGGAGGAGGCAGAGGACGGCGACGGCGGCGACGACGGCGAGGGCGAGTTTTCGTCGTCGGTGTTCATCGTAGTTTTCGGTGAGGGTGAGGAACATGGAGAGGCCGAAGAAGGGGGTGAGGACGAAGAAGAGTTTGATCCAGAGGCTTAGGAATAGGGCCATTGGTGCGTTCCTGCGTTTGGCGTGTCAGTTGGTTTTTGAGTGGGTTATGGTATGGGAAAGGCGGGGAGAATGAAAAATGAAAATACTAAATATCAAAGTGCAAAATGGGGAGCGGGTGGGGAATTTCGGACTTCGAATGTGGTGGCACGGAGGACGCGGAGGGAAGGTAAGATTTCGCATTTCGCATTTCGGATTTGGTTGCGTTTGTGAGGGGGATTGTGTCAATTGGGAAGGTTTGTGGTGGAGGGGAGGGGTATGATGTTGGTTGGGTGGGTGGATTGGAGACGCTGTGGGATCGGAGATCGTTGGCGAGGATGTCCGGGAGTTGGTGGTTGGGCCGGCGTCGGCTGGTGCGGCGGTGGTTGGGTCGAGCGGGTCGCGTTGGGCGAAGGTTGGGTTGCTGTCGGCGGGGCACGTGCTGGCGGACGGGTATTGCATGATCGTGACGCCGCTGCTGGCGTATATGGCGATTCGGCTTGGGGTTTCGAAGCAGGAGGCGTCGAATCTGTTTACGGCGGTGGCGTTGGGTGCGTCGATCAGCCAGATCGGCTGGGGGTATTTGTGCGACCGGTTCAACGGTCGGTGGATATTGATATTGAGCCCGACGGTGGCGTCGGTGGTGGTGGCGATCGGGTGGACGAATCATTACTGGGTGATCATGGGATTGATCTTGTTGGCGGGGGCGGGGACGGCTGCGTTTCATCCGGTGTCGGGGGTATTGGCGGGTCGGCTGGTGGAGCCGCACGGTGCGGTGGGGTTGTCGGTGTTTTTGGGGGCGGGGATGATCGGGGTTGGTGCGTTTCCGGTGATTGTGACGCAGTTGGTGGCGGTGACGGATCTGGCGAATATCTGGCCGCTGGCGCTGCCGGGTCCGGTGCTCAGCGTGCTGTTCTGGCGGGCGTTCGGGCGTGAGATGGTGGCGACGGATCGCGGGCCGGCGGGACGGTTTTCGCTGATGGAGGCGTTTCGGGGTCGGCGTCGGTCGGTGGTGTTGCTGTTTTTGACGGCGATGACGCGGGCGTTTCCGATCTCGGCGTATCAGGTGGCGATGTCGTTCATGGTGGCTGAGCGGTTCGGTCGGATCGAGATGAGCGGGTACATATTGGGGTTGTTCAGCGGGGCGTTGGGGGTTGGCGGGGTGATCGGGAGCGTGCTGTCGTCGCGGCTTGATGAGCGGAAGCTGTTGATCGGGTCGTTGGCGGCGGGCGTGCCGGCGGCGTTTGTGTTTTCGTTCGCGCCGGGGTATTGGGTGTTGGCGGGCGCGGGGTTGGCGGGGGCGGTGATGGGGAGTACGGTTCCGTTGGCGATATCGATGGGTCAGCGGCTGGTGCCTCGTGGGGCGCAGGTGTTTACGGGGATGATGATGGGGCTATCGTGGGGAGTGGGCGGGGTGTTGGCGCCGCAGATCGTAACGCCTCTGATGGATTCGTTGGGATACTCCGGTTCGACGTTTGTGTGCAGTTTGAGTCTGGTGGTGGCGGTGGCGGCGGCGATCGCTTTGCCGAGAAATGGCGGAAGGGCGACGGCTGGATGATTTTGACATGGGTGTGGGCGTTGGGTACAATCTTTGGGTTACTGGCCCGCAACTTGCATAGACAATGAGGTGCCTCGACGATGGAGAAGGGGTGGAAGGTTCCACGGATGGCGAGTTGGCGAAGGGTTTGTTTGTTCGGGTCGTTGGCGGCGGGGTTGTGCGGTTTGAGCGTTCTGCCTTCTTGTGGGGCGATTCCCGGGATTGTTTCGCCGGACCGGATCGAGTCGCGCGGGCTGGAGTTGTGGAACCGGTCGAAGGGGTACGTGGTTTTTCGGGTGAGCACGGAGGCGGGCGAGCCGGTGGTGAGCGATGCGCTGCCGCCGGGCGGTGAGTTTAACGGGGAGATGGTGGAGCTGTTCGGGGATTTGTGTCCGGCGTGGATTCGGATTGAGGTGTTTGCGTATCGTCGGGCGGACGCGGGGGTTTCGCCGCTGGTGGATGAGACGTTGGACGGCCAGCCGGTGGGTTCGGCGGTGGTGGAGCTGGAGGCGACGCGGGACTACGGGTGTCGGGCGGACCTGGCGGTGATCAGCTTGGATTCCCTGATTTCGTGCGACGTGCTGGAGGTGGATGAGTCGGCGGGGCGGATCGGGCTGGACGTCAACGGATCGGTTCAGGTTCAGGAGGGTCTGAATGCGGCGAATCCGCCGGTTCCTCGGTCGCCGGAGCATTTCGCGTTTCGCGGTCGGGTGGTGAATTTGGATGCGGAGGCGATCGCGGGCGCGGAGATTCGGCTGGCGGATCTGGATGAGGTGGTTTATACGGATGCGGAGGGGCGGTTCGAGGTCCTTCGTCCGGAAGGGGCGTATCATGTGGAGGCGGTGGTGGCGGGGGTGGATGTGACGCCGGCGGGTCGGCGGTTTGCCCACCGGGCGGCTTCGGACGTTCCGATCGAGTTTATTGCCCAGACGCATGACGTGCCCGCGTTGGCGGCGGAGGAGTGAGCCATGAGCGGGGAATTTGCCCGATATCGATTGCGGTTTATGTGTGTGGCGGCGATGGCGGCGGCGGTTTTGCCGTTTGCGGCGGGGTGTTATGGTCTTTCGGAGATGCTGACGCCGTACGATCTGGTGACGGACGGCGACGGTGACGGGTCGCTGGAGACGGCGACGCCGGTGACGTGGCGCGGGGATAAGGCGATGGTGGACGGGGGGATTTCGATCGACCAGGCGACGGTGGCGTACATGCTGTCGTTTTTGCCTGGCACGACGATGGTGGGGAATTTTCTTCCGCCGCCGTCGGAGGTGGACGTTTACGGGTTGGGCCGGCTGGATGCGGGCGACGAGATTTCGGTGGGGTATTATTCGCTGCTGGAGCGGGTGGCGTCGATGACGCCGATGGGTCAGACAGAGGCGGGTCAGACGGGGTTGAAGATCGCGTTCGCGCTGGTGAACGAGCGGTCGGAGGTGGTGGGGTATCCGGCGGCGGGACCGGTGTACGTGGGGGAGGCGGGCGAGTATTTTATTGTGGTGCAGACGGGGATCGAGGATGCGCGGTTGCCGTTCGACTATCGGCTGGCGATCGGCCGGCGGCGCGGGGTGGCGGAACCGGGGTCGCGGGCGGGCGTGCTGCTGTTGCAGTTTGACGGGGCGGAGGACCTGAACGTGACGTTTCCGGGCAGTACGCTGAACAGCGTGTTGCGGGTGGATTCGCTTCCGCCGTTCGTGCTGGAGGAGGCGCGGCCGGACTTTCCGGGTCAGACGGAGCGGTTCAAGCAGCTCGTGCGGGATATGGTGGAGTACGTGTACGCGGACTTTGACGTGACGGTGACGTGCGAGCTGTCGGAGGCGGAGGCGGCTGGTCATTACGACGTGCTGGTGTTCACGTCGGTGCGCGAGAGCGAGATCGGGTTGGACGGTCGGGCGTTGGGGATCGAGCCGAAGCTGGACGTGGAGGACGTGGACCGGCAGGTGGGGATTATTTTTGTGGAGTCGAACAGCGAGCGTCGGCTGGCGAGTGATTTTTATGCGTTTTGCGCGTATTGGGCGACGGTGGCGGCGCACGAGTACGGTCACGCGGTGGGGCTGTTTCACACGCAGCAGGAGGTTGAGGAGTTGATGGCGCCTCGGATCTGCGGGGTTTCGGATGCGTGCCGTCGCGGGTTGAAGGCGATGGCGCGGGCGCCGATGGTGGATTCGCCGATGCTGATTCAGGATCCGGCTTTGTATCTGGGACGGGTGCTGGGATTTCGGGATCCGGCGGAAGCGGCGGCGATTCGGGAGGGATTGGCCGATTTGGTTCCGGCGGACGATTGGCAGGATTAACCGTGGTCGCTGAGACAGAGCATATGAAGCATCAAGCAGCGTATATCCATACCGCCCTGATATTGACGGGGTGCCTCGCGGCCCTGGTGACGGTTTCGTGCGATGGGCTTTGGCCGGCGGCGGAGCTGCCGGTGGTCTGGCCACAGTTGCGGACGGCGATTCGGGGATTTGGGTATAACGTGACGGCGGACGACGTGAACGGGGACGGGGTGGATGATCTGGTGATCGCCTCGCCGGTGGCGGGGACGTTTCCGCGGGCGTACGCGGGCGACCTGCATCTGCTTTTGGGCCCGCAGCCGTCAGACAGCATCGCAGAGGCGGCGGACCTGACGGTGGAGGCCCAGACGCCGGTGCGGTATGCCGGAGCGGGGCTGGCGATGGCGGAGATGAGCGGCGACGGTCGGCGGGACGTGGTGAGCAGCGCCTTGCTGGGATCGCCGTGGGAGAATATGGGTCATCATTTCGATCCGAACGGCGGGTCGGTGTACGTGATTGATTCGTCGCTTCGCGGTCGGCGGGCGATGGAGGGTTCGGCGTTCTTGACGCTGGAGGGTCCGGCGTCGTTCGGGGCGGCGATGGCGGCGGTGGACTACAACGGCGACGGTCAGGAAGACCTGGCGGCGGCGTGTCCGCTTCGGGCGGAGGTGTACGTGGTGTACGGGCCTCGGAGCGGCGTGCTGACGATGCCGGAGGACGCGGACGCGGTGATCCGCGGTCCGAGCGGGGCGTTCGGTTCGGGTCTGGCGGCGGCGGACGTTGATGAGCGTGGCTGCGGCGAGTTGGTGGTGTCGGATTACATCAACAATGCGATCTACGTGGTGCCGGGCGGGTTGAGCGGCGAGCAGGCGGTGGAGGATGTGGCGCTGGTGGCGGTCCGGTCGGACGATCCGGACGTGCTGGCGTACGCGGCGACGGTGGCGGATTTGACGGGCGACGGGCGATGCGAGTTGATCGTGGCGGCGCGGCTGGCGAATTCAGAGACGGTGGGCCGCTTGTTCGTGATTCGGGGTCCGCTTCGCGGCGAGCTGTCGCTGCAGAAGGACAGCGTATTGGTGCTGGATGACGTGGATCGCGGTCAGCGGCAGATTTCGGTGGATGTCAGCGGGCCGGTGGACGGCGGTCCGGCGCTGCTGGCGATCGGGCTTTCGGGTCGGCGGCATCTGCCGGAGAGCAACAAGTATGGCGAGGTGTGGGTGATTCCGGGGGATTTGCAGGGTCGGTATGGTCTTAACGACGTCGATTCGCCGCCGTTCGCGTGGCGGCTGAAGGTTACCGAACTGGACGATGCGAGTCTGGACCGGCTGGGGACGGTGGTGCTGTTCGCCGAGACGCAGGAGGCGGGGCGGGTGGATCTGGTGGTTTCGGCGCGGGTCATCGAGAGCGATCCGCAGGATTTTGGGCAGGTGATGGTTTTTTCGTTGGAACGGTAGCGCGTCCTGGGCCGGCGTTCAGGGCGGCCGAGGATACTCCGACGGCTGGCGCGTCGGGAGGATGGAGCTCACGATTCCGGATCGGATTGCGCGGCCTTGCTTCAGTTCGCGGGGAGGATTCGCATGCTGTCTTCGAGCAGGGAGAGGCAGCTTTGGCGTTCGCGGGCCCATTGGTCGTCGTCCCCTCGAACCGGGATGCATTCCTGAAGACGGGCGAGGCAGCGCAGGGCCAGGCGCGGGGCGAATTGGGACCTGGAGACATCCTGATCGTACAGGTATCGCTCCACCAGTCCGGCTCGCTCAAACGGTCCCCAGCCCAACGTGTCGATGGCCCAATACTTGTACTTGGCGAACTGGATGTGCGGGTCTTCGAGGCAGGCCCGCTCGAAGAGCTGGAACCCGGTGAGCCTGCGGCCGTCGTACTTGAAGTTCCAGGTGAGGTTTAGTCCGTTGGAGAAGACCAGCGGCACAGCCACCGCTTCCAGGGCCGGCCGAAGCCGGGCCAGAGCCTGGCGAAACAGCGGCTGGGTCATCCACGGTCCGCCTTTGTCGGCGATCAGGTCGAGCTCCCAGATCAACGAGCGGCGCGGCAGGGTCTTGCTGATGGGGTGTCGCTGCAGCGGTTCGGTCAGGGCGTGCAGTCGCGTGACGCCTTCGATCACGAGGCGGCAGATCAGATCGATCTGGTCGGTCGTCGCGTTCCAGAACGGCAGATCCTCGCCTTCCAGGTGGGTCAGCACGGCCATCGGCCCGACGTCGGGAAAGTCGGGATGGAGGGCGGGGCCGGCCAGGAGCTTCTGCACCGGCAGGCCGAGTTCGGCCAGGATCCCGAGGAGGCGGGCCTGTCGCTCAGCCGAGTCAAGAGGATGGGCGTAGGCATGGACCTCGACGGCTGTGTCTTGTCCGTCCGGCAGGCGACAGTGAGCGACGAGTGGATAGCGATAGATCGGGATCAGCGGGGCGAGTTCTCGAATCTCCGACCCGTTCGGGAGGGCTGAGAGAATGAGTCGGGCCTGGAAGGCGTCCAGGGTGGACGGCAGGTGGGCGACCGGTTCCATCATGTCGGAGACCTGAGGCAGCTTCAACAGGACGGCTCTATCAAACCGCTCATCGGGTGCATTGCCATGCAGCATATCCTGGACCATGTTCAACATCCTTTCCTTCAGTCGGGTTCGCGATGCGCTGAGTCGGTTGTTGACCGTGCCGACGGAGACCTCGAGGAAGTCGGCTATCTGCTTTTGGGAATACCCGTCGATGTAGAACAGGGTCGTCACTTCGCGTTGGGAGTCAGGCAACGTTCGAATGGCTGCATGCACCCGGTCTTTCGCTTCCTCCCGCTCCATCGCGTCATGGGGCGGAGGCACGGCGGATGCGACGTGTGCGGCGTCATCCAAGCCGGTCGCGGGCCGTTGCCTGCGGCGGGTGGCTCGTCCGCACTCGGACCAGACGATCCGGCGAAACCAGCCGGGAAAAGCCTGTGGCTGTTGAAGCTGCCCGAGCTTCCCGAACGCTGTGATGAACGCATTCTGTGCGACATCCTCGGCCAGATGGAAATCGCCGAGGATGGAGTAGGCGTAGCCGCACGCCATACCCCTGAACTGCTCCACCAGCCGGCCGTAGGCTTCGACGCGGCTACGGCAGTCCGGCGCGGAGGCGACCCGAGCGACCAATTCGGCAACCTGTTCCACATCAACACCTCTGCCAGAAGGCCTTCTATAGATAAGAGCCGGTGTGCATTTGCGATCTTTACCGGGAACGGCGGTTTTTCGCGACAGTTTTTGGGTGGTCGGTGCAGTAGGTTGGGAGCGAGGGCTACGGAGGCGATGGCGGGGTTATGCGGTGGGAGCGAGAGTGGTGGGCGGCGCCCGCTCTACTTGTCGTTGAGGTTGAAGAGTTTTCGGGCGATTTCGGCGAAGTGGTCGGCCTGGCCGTTTTGGGCGGCCTGTTTGAGGGCGGATTTGGGGTTGGCCAGGAGCTGGTTGATGGTGCGGTCGAGGAGCTGCCGGATCTCCTCGCGGCATTCCTCGGGCAGCGAGGCGAGGTGTTGGCGGGCGAAGGCGCGGGCGAGTTCGGCGTCTTTGACCTGTCGGGCGGAGGTTTCGAGGTCGCGGATGAGGGCGCCGAGTCCCTGGGCGCGGAGAAGTCCGTCGAATCGGGCGGCGCCGTCGCGGACGATCTGCTGGGCGTGTTCGACGGCTTGGCGGCGGCGTTTGAGGTTCTCAGCGGCGAGGCCCTGGAGGTCGTCGATGTTGTAGAGGTAGACGTTGACGAGTTCGCCGACGGCGGGTTCGATGTCGCGCGGGACGGCGAGATCGACCAGGAGCACGGGGCGGCCGCGGCGTTCGGCGAGGGCGCGGGTCATGGACGGGACGCGGAGGACCGGGTGGGGGGCGTCGGTGGAGCTGATGACGATGTCGGCCCGGCTGAGGTAGTCGTCGAGGAGGTCGATCTGAATGGCTTTGCCGTCGTAGCGATCGGCGAGGGCGCGGCCGCGTTCGAGGGAACGGTTGAGGACCAGGACGTTTCGGACACCGCGGGCGACGAGGTTCTGGAGGGTGAGTTCGCTGGTCTCGCCGGCGCCGACGATCATGACGGTTTTGGCGGGCAGGTCGCGGAAGATTTTTTCGGCGAATTCGACGGCGACGGAGCCGACGGAGACCCGTCCGCGGCCGATGTGGGTCTCGCTGTGGACGCGCTTGGCGATGGTGAGTGCCTGCTGGAAGAGCGGGTTGAGCAGCGGCCCGGTGGTGGCGGCTTCGGCGGCGGTGAAGTAGGCCTGCTTGACCTGTCCGAGGATTTCGGTTTCGCCGATGACCATGGAGTCGAGGCTGGCGGCGACGGCGAAGAGGTGTTCGACGGCTTGGAGGTCCTGTTTGACGTAGCAGTGGTCGGCAGGGTCGGGGTTGAGGGTTTCCTGCGGGTGGCCGGTCAGGATGGTCCAGAGTCGCGGGCGATGGGCGGCGACCAGTTCGCCGGCGGCGTAGAGTTCGGTTCGGTTGCAGGTGGAAAGGAGGACGAACTCGGCGTCCTGGAACTCCCACTTGATCCGCTGGAGGACACCGGGGATGTCGTGTTTGCGGAAGGAGAGTTTTTCGCGGAGGGCGAGCGGGGCGGTTCGGAAGTTCACGCCGGTCATGACGAGGTTCATGTGTTGCCTCCCTGCCCGGAGGCGGCGAAGTCGTGCATGCTGTCGGTCAGGAGCGGGACGCCGACGAAGGTGAAGAGGAGGCAGGCGAGTCCGGCGAGGGTGACGACGGCGGCGCGTCGTCCGCAGTAGAGTCGTCCGAGTCGCAGGTAGAGCAGGACGGCGTAGACGGCCCAGGTCAGGGCGGTGGCGAGGATTTTCGGGTCGGTGAGCCACGCCCTTCCCCAGCCGTTGATGTGGGCGAGGACGACGCCCAGGGCGATGGCGGCGGTGAAGACGACGAAGGCGAGTCCGACCTGTCGGCGCATGAGGGCTTCGAGGGTCTCGAGCGGCGGAAGGGCTTCGAAGGTCTGGCCGAACTGTTTGCGTCGGAGGCTTCGGTCCTGGACGAGGAAGGCGGCGGCGTAGACGCTGGCGAGGGTGAAGAGGGCGTAGCCGAGCAGTGCGGTCAGGACGTGCAGGATGAGCCAGGGGCTTTCGATGCCCGGCTGGACCGGCCGATGGGCGAAGGCGCCCCAGGCCCCGAAGGCGGCGAGGACGGTCACGTAGGGCAAGATGATAAGCCAGAGGCCGCGGAGGTCGCGGCGTCGGGCGGTGAAGAAGAAGACGGCGGTGACGGCGACGACGTAGAAGAGGAGGGCCTGGTGGCGGTCGGCGAGGCTGAAGTGTCCGGATCGGACGGCGTCGACGACGAGGGCGAGCGCGATCAGCAGCGAACCGGCGAGTATGAGGCCGGCCTGCGGTAGCACTCGGTTCGCTCGGCGCAGCGGCGCGGCGACGGCCAGGGCCAAGGCGGCGGCGTAGCAGATTACGCCGGCCATCGTCGTTATCAGCTCAAACGTCGGCATCGCTATCGGAGTCCAATAGTTTCAGATCGATCTTATCGGCGTCCAGCCGCACGGGCGACTGTTTGTATTCGCGGACGGTCCAGAGCTCCAGGTGCTCAGCGTCGGCGAATGGGGCGGCGAGTTCGTCGATCTGTCGGAGGCAATCGTCGCGGCCGGCGCCGTGGAGCATGGCGTAGATGGGCCAGGGCCAGTCGGTGTGGGTGCGGCGCTGGTAGCAGTGGCTGACGCGCGGGCATTCGGCGAGGTGCCGGCCGAGGGCGTCGAGTCGGTCGGCTGGGGCGTTCCAGAGGGTCATGACGTTGCGGTTGGCGGTGAGTTTGGCGAAGTTCCACAGGGCGCCGATCCGTCGGATCAGGCCGTGATGTTTGAGTGTGAT
>ERZ764778.4605-NODE-4605-length-9912-cov-5.261439_pt1 | contig 9912 bp, 11 predicted proteins | sample MGYA00374951_ERZ764778 | MGnify/ENA primary metagenome ERZ764778 (study PRJEB28918, sample SAMN05720193) | bioreactor metagenome | isolation source: Anaerobic biogas reactor | place: USA:Washington, USA | collected 2015-08-08 ...
TGTGGCTGAAATCCCCCAAGGACTGCACCGAGGAGGAATACAAGGAAACCTACCGCAAGCTGTTCAACACCTGGGAGGATCCCCTGTTCTGGATCCACCTGAATGTGGACTATCCCTTCACCCTGAAGGGCATCCTCTATTTCCCCAGGATCAAGCGGGACTTTTCCGGCCAGGACGGCCAGGTGAAGCTGTTCAACCGCCAGGTTTTCGTGGCGGACAACATCAAGGAGGTCATTCCCGAGTTCCTGCTGGTGTTAAAAGGCGTGCTGGACTGCCCGGACCTGCCCCTGAACGTCTCCCGTTCCTTCCTGCAAAACGACGGCTATGTGCGCCGGCTGTCCCAGCACATTGTGAAAAAGGTGGCGGATAAACTCAACGCCCTCTTCAACACCGAGCGGGACACCTACCAGAAATACTGGGATGACATCCACCCCTTCATCAAGTACGGCAGCATTTCCGACCGCAAGTTCTATGACGCCGTGAAGGATTCCCTGCTGCTGAAAACCGCCAGGGGCGAGTACTACACCCTCAACGAGTACAAAGCCCGGAACGAAGGCAAGACCGAAAAAAAGGTATACTATACCACAGACCCCTCCCGGCAGGCAGCCAGCGTGGCCCCCTTTGAGGAAAAAGGAATCGACGTGGCCATCATGGACACCCTGATCGACGTGAACTACATGTCCTTCCTGGAGTATTCTGGCGGCGCCGACCTGCACTTCCTCCGGGTGGACGCAGACGTGAAGGGCCTGCAGGAGGACAGCGAGGAAGGCCGCGACATCGATGCCGAGGCCCTGCAGACCCGGGTGCGGGAGGTGCTGGGCATGGAAGACCTCACCGTCCAGCTGGAGGCCTTGAGCGACCGGGAAACCCCCGGCATGCTCACCGAGGATGAGCAGCTGCGCCGCTACAAGGACATGAGCCGCCTGTACGGCGAGATGAACGCCTTCCCCGAGCGCTACACCCTGGTATTGAACCGGGCCAACAAAAGCGTCCAGGCCATCGCGGCCATGGAAGCGGGGGAGAAGCAGGCCCTGCTTATCGCCCAGGTCTTTGACCTGGCCCGCCTGTCCTCCCGCCCCTTGGAAGGGGACGAGCTGAAGGCCTTCATGAAGCGCAGCAACCAGCTGATCGACCTGCTCACAGAATAATCCTGAACAAGAACGCGCCCCCGGCCTGCGGGTTCAACCCCGGGCCGGCGCGCCCCCTAAAAAAGGAGGATTGCGGCATGCAAAGAATTGCCCTTGGAAAAACCGGTTACCAGATTCACCCCATCATCTATGCTGGCATCGTCAGCATGAACGAAACCCAGGCCGATTCCGACCGCTATGTGGCGCAAAGCATCGCTTCCGGGGTCAACTATTTTGACGTGGCTCCCAGCTATGGCAATGCCGAGGTCATCCTGGGCCAGTCTTTAAAGCCCTACCGCAAGGACATCTACCTGGCCTGCAAGACCACGGAACGCAAGGCCAAGGCGGCAGAGAAGGAGTTCCACCAGTCCCTCAAAAACCTGCACACCGACTGGTTTGACGTCTACCAGCTCCATTCCCTCACCACGCCGGAGGACATCGAAACGGCCTTCGGCCCCGGGGGCACCCTGGAGATGGTCCTGAAGTACAAGGAGCAGGGCCTGGTGAAGAAAATCGGCTTCAGCGCCCACTCCGAGCGGGCCGCCCTGGAAGCCCTGAAGCGCTACCCCTTTGACACGGTGATGTTCCCTATTAATTACCTGCTCCACATGGGCCAGGGCATCGGCAGCGAGCTGCTCCGCGCCAAAGAGGAGCAGGGCTTTGGCCTGCTGGCCATCAAGGCCATGGTGGAGCGCGCCTGGCTCACCGACAGCGAACAGGGCCAGTCCCCCTGGCCCAAGTCCTGGTGCAAGCCTTTTGACAGCGGGGAGGTGGACGCCCGCCTGGCTGGCATGCGCTATGCCTTCCACCTGGGGGCCGATGCCCTCATCCCGCCGGGCAACTGGGAGTGCCAGTCCTTCATGAACGACCACGTGCAACAGGCTGTGGACACGGCCTATGGCCAGCAGGACGAAGCGCTCCTTACGGCCCGGTTTGAACAGATGAAGGACCACCCTTTCTTCGACAAAAACAACGGCAACTGGCCGGCATAAACCGAAGCCAGCCAACAAAAAAACGGGCGCCGCCTTGGTGCCCGTTTTTTGTGTTTGTTGTGTCAACCGCCCCGGATGATCCGTATGAAGAAGCCGTCGTTTCGGAAGATGTCCGCCACCTGGCTGGATTCCAGGAAGGCCAGGAAGCTTTCGTCCGGCACCATCACCTGGATGAGGGGGATCAGCAGCACCAGCAGGTAGCAGATCACCGCTCCCCTGGCCAGGCCGAATAGCCCGCCCGCCAGCCAGTCCAGCTGCTTTAAGATGGGAAACTCAAACACGTGGCGGATGACGGACACCAGGAAGACCCAGACCAGGTAGGCGATGAGGCAGCACAGCAGGAAGCTCACCACGCTGATCACGGTCTGGATCAAGGTGTTGGACACGTACTCATTCACGGTGGTCAGGCCGCTTTTGGAAAAGGCCTGGGTGACGATGTTGTCTTTCAGCAGGTTTTTCACCGAATCCGGGAAGGACACGCTGCCCAGCACCGTGTCCAGCAGGTTGCCGGATACCATGGACACCGGGGAGCTGGCCAATTCATAATCGCCCACCCGCACCACAGCGTCTGAATAATTCACCAGGACGTCCCGCACCGGCTGGCTTCTGGTCAAGAGAGTGGCCAATTGGGGACCAAAGAGCAGGCCGGCAAAAACCGAGACACCCAGGCCTGCCAGGCTGGCCACGGACTGGATGAAGCCGTGGTACAGCCCGTAAATGATGCTGATGGCCAGGACGAATAACAAAATACCGTCGACGATGTTCAAAACAGTCCTCCAGTGTGGGTCCGTCCGTCAGGGGAGGGAAATCAAATACACATCCAGGCCGCTGGACACCAGGCTGGCGCCGTTTGACAACTTGCCGATGAAGCCCGTGATGGGGGACTTGATGGGCAGCTTCAGGGCAGAGAAGCGCTGGGCGTTGAACTCTGCCTGATAGAGCGTGTCCGCTGAGATGGGGAAGATGGTGTTGCCCTTCAGCCCGGCGCCCACGCAGCTGTTGGGCAGGGTGTAGCGGCTGTCCCGTTTGTTGCTGGTCAATACCCGCAACTCCGTGATGTGCTGCTCGCTGGCGGTCTGCATCTCTGGCGCAAACAGCAGGGTGGCGTTGCTGGTGGCGGTGTTGGCGTCAATCAGCTTCCAGCCGTATACCAATTGCCGGGCAAAAGGATCCCGGGTGCCCCGGTAGTCGTAGAGGTTCATTTCCTTGGTGTTCACCACATGGAGCTTGTCCCCGGCGTACACCACCCGGTAGGTGATCTCCTCGCCCAGGTCCACCTCCCCGGTGTTCATGGCCCCCACCCGGTAGATGTTCATCACCGTCACCGGCGCGATGCCGTAGACATCCAGGGAGGTGGTCCAGAGGTAGTTGCCGTTTTCAAAGAAGTCCAAATCCAGAATCAGCTTGTCCTGGTAGGCGATGGATTCCGAATCCACCGCCAGGCCATTGCTGTCCTTCACCAGCAGGGTGGGGCTCACGCCGTCCCCGATGACGGCGGCCACGTACTGGCGCCCGGCCTTGGCAAACTGAATAGGGTCGGGCAGCCGGTCGTTGTAGGTGGCCCGGCCGTTCCGATCCACAATGTGCAGGTGGGAGCCTGCCCATGCGGCTACCAAATGCGGGCTGGCGGTGAAGCGGGCGCCGGGGCCCAGGGCATACTTCCATTGTTCGGTGCCGTTGGCGTTGAGGCAGAACAGGGTGGTGCCGTCATAATACAGCACCTTGTCCCCAAAGGGCGTCACCTGCTGGGTGGTCACGCAGCGCAGCTTGGTCACGTTCAGCCGGCGGGGGCCGCCGCCAAACACGCCCATCACATACAGGATCAGCACCGCGACCAGCACGATGGCGGCCATGGTCAGATAAAACCGTAAGCGGTTCCCTCCTGCGTTGTCGCGGTCCATGCAGTCCTCCCAAGTTCAATCTGAAGGGATTATAAACCTTCATCCAGAGGAGGTCAAACGCTCAGGGGCTGCCGGGGGGCTCACCGTCCAGCAGGCGGCGCTGCCGGGCACGGCTGATTTCAAAGATTCTCTCATACAGCGCCCGCAGGGCTTCCTGCCGGGAGGCTTCCCTGTTGGCCGTCAGGCGGCGCAGCACCGCCTCTTCCCGGCCGGGTTGGTGCACCGGGAGCTTGCCTGCCGCTTTGATGCCGGCAATCTCCTCCACCACATCCAGGCGCTGGCAAAACAAATCCGCAATCTGCGCGTCGATCAGGTCCAGGGCAGCCCTTGCTTCTTCCAGGTGCATCAAGCATTCCATCCTTTGGTTTTTTCTGCCCTCCATGGTATCATACCTGCTGGCGCTTTGCGACGGATTCCCATGGGCTAGCACCCGCCAGGGCGGCAATTTTCCGGCGCTCCTGGAGCGTTTTTGCCCGAAGGCGGGGCATGACCAAATTCTCCATCTGAAAACATTGACAAAACATGGTATTTGAGGGTAATATGATAAAGTTGCCTGTCGTATGGCAACAAGCTCAGCGGTTGGAGGTTCCATGCTGCAACAACTGGCAGACGGGAAGGACCGTGCAGTGGGGTTCAACCAGACCATGAAGGCCATCCACAAAGGCCTCGCCTGCACCGTTTTCCTGGCTTGCGACGCGGAATCAGGGCTGATTGAAACAGTCCGCGAAGCCGCCCTGACCCGGGGCCTTCCGGTGGTGGAAACCGCCACCATGAGGGAACTGGGCCGGGCCTGCAGGATTCAGGTCCCCTGCGCAGCAGCAGCGCTCCTCAACAGCTGAACCATCAACACGACTATATATTCCCATGGGTTGCGGGAATGTTATAGGAGGAGACCTTTTGTAGAGGCTCCGATCAAAATTCAGGAGGTGCCCCCATTGCCCACGATCAATCAATTGGTCCGTAAAGGTCGCAAGAAGATCGTCAAGAAGTCTGACGCGCCCATCCTGCAGGGTTGCCCGCAAAAGCGCGGTGTGTGCCTGTCTGTGAAGACCACCACCCCCAAGAAGCCCAACTCTGCCCTGCGCAAAATCGCCAGGATCCGCCTCACCAACCAGATTGAAGGCACGTGCTACATCCCCGGCATCGGCCACAACTTGCAGGAGCATAGTGTGGTCTTGATCCGCGGCGGCCGCGTGCGCGATCTGCCTGGTGTGCGGTATCACATCGTCCGCGGCGCGCTGGACACTGCCGGTGTTGCCAAGCGGAACCAGGGCCGCTCGCTGTATGGCGCCAAGCGTCCCAAGAAATAAGTAAGCCACGCCGGTCAGGCTGCATCCCTTTCTTCACCTTGCCCCGTCTTGGAACCGCGGGGGAAGCTTTCAGGGAAGGGGACAAGGCCGCTTGCGATGGAGGGCATCCTGCTGAAATGCCTCCAGCCTCCGGCTCACAAACGCACTATTATTAGGAGGAAAACTATGCCCCGTCGTGGATTTATCCCCAAACGAGAAGTATTGCCTGATCCGATTTACGGAACAGTCACCGTGACCAAGCTGATCAACCAGATCATGCTGGATGGCAAGCGCGGCGTCGCCCAGAACGTGTGCTACTCCGCCTTTGACATGATTAAAGAGAAAACCGGCAAAGAGCCCGGCGATGTCTTCCAGGATGCCCTCAACAACATCCTGCCCCAGCTTGAAGTCAAAGCCCGCCGCGTGGGCGGCGCCACCTACCAGGTCCCCATGGAGATCCGCCCCGAGCGCCGGCAGACCCTGGCCCTGCGCTGGCTGGTGGAGTTCAGCCGCAAGCGCGGCGAGAAGACCATGGCAGAGCGCCTGGCAGGTGAGGTCATGGACGCTGCCAACAACACTGGCAACGCGGTGAAGAGAAAAGAAGAAATGCACCGCATGGCTGAAGCCAACAAGGCCTTTGCCCATTATCGTTGGTAAAAAGGTTCAGCCACAGTAAGGAGTATAACGTTCATGCATAGAGACCACCCCCTGGACAAGGTTCGGAACATCGGCATCATGGCGCATATTGACGCCGGGAAGACGACCACCTCCGAACGCATCCTGTTCTACACCGGTCGCGTCCACCGCATGGGGGAAACCCATGAGGGCGGCGCCGTCATGGACTGGATGGACCAGGAGAAAGAGCGCGGGATCACCATCACCTCTGCGGCCACCACGGCCCAGTGGAATGGCCACCGCATCAACATCATCGACACCCCCGGCCACGTGGACTTCACCGTTGAGGTGGAGCGTTCCCTGCGTGTGCTGGACGGCGCTGTGGCGGTGTTCTGCGCCAAGGGCGGCGTGGAGCCCCAGAGCGAAACCGTGTGGCGTCAGGCCAACAAATACAACGTGCCCCGCCTGGCCTATGTCAACAAGATGGACATCAACGGCGCGGATTTCTACCGTGTGGTGGAGATGCTGGACGACCGGCTCAGCGCCAACGCCGTCCCCATCCAGTTGCCCATCGGCAAGGAAAACGACTTCACCGGCATCATCGACTTGATCCGCATGAAGGCCGAAGTCTATTACGACGACGAAGGCCGCGACATCCGGGAGGAAGAAATCCCCGAAAACATGCAGGCCTTGGCGGATGAATACCGGGAAAAGCTGATGGACGCCGTGGTGGGCACCGATGAAAAGTTGATGGAAAAATACTTCTCCGGTGAGGAAGTCACCCGGGAAGATTTGATCGCAGCCATCCGGAAAACCACCATTGCCTGTGAGATGACCCCGGTTTTATGCGGCACATCCTACCGCAACAAGGGCGTTCAGCCGCTCCTTGATGCCGTATGCGATTTCATGCCCTCACCCATCGACATCCCCAGCATCATCGGCACTGACCCCCGGAAAGACAACGCAGAGATCGAGCGCCATCCCAGTGATGACGAGCCCTTCTCCGCCCTGGCCTTCAAAATCGCCGTGGACCCCTTTGTGGGCAAGCTGGCCTTTTTCAGGGTCTATTCCGGCAAGGCCTCTGCCAACACCTATGTGTACAACTCCACCAAGGGAAAACGGGAGCGCTTCAGCCGCATCCTCAGGATGCATTCCAACCACCGGGAGGACATCGATCAGGTGCTCACCGGTGACATTGTGGCGGCAGTGGGGCTCAAAGAAACCACCACGGGGGACACCCTGTGCGACGAAAAAGCCCCCATCATCCTGGAATCCCTGGAGTTCCCCGAGCCCGTCATCCGGGTCGCCATCGAACCCAAGACCAAGGCCGGCCAGGAGCGGCTGGGCTATGCCCTGACCCGCCTGGCAGAAGAGGACCCCACCTTCAAAACCTACACTGATCAGGAAACCGGGCAGACCATCATCGCCGGCATGGGCGAACTGCACCTGGAGATCATCGTGGACCGCCTGATGCGGGAGTTCCGTGTGGAAGCCACCATCGGCCGGCCCCAGGTCGCCTACAAGGAGACCATCCGGGTGGCTGCCAAAGGCGAAGGCCGCCATGTGCGCCAGTCCGGCGGCCATGGCCAGTACGGTCACTGCATCATCGAAATCACCCCCACCGAGCCGGGCGAAAGCTACAGCTTCGAGAACAAAACCGTGGGCGGCGTCATTCCCCGTGAATTCATCGCCCCCATCGACGCGGGCATCCGGGAGGCGGCGCAGTCCGGCATCCTGGGCGGCTACGAGGTGGTGGACTTCAAGGCGGCTGTCCTGGACGGCAGCTACCACGAGGTGGACTCCTCGGAAATGGCCTTCAAAATCGCCGGCTCCCTGGCCTTCAAGGATGCGCTGCGCAAAGCCAGCTGCTGCCTGATGGAGCCCATGATGAAGGTGGAGGTCATCGTGCCCGACCAGTACATGGGCGACGTGATTGGCGACCTCAACGCCCGCCGCGGCCGCATCGAATCCTACGAGGCCCGCCTGGGGGACGAGATCATTCATTCCTACGTGCCGCTGAGCGAGATGTTCGGCTACGCCACCGACCTGCGCTCCAAGACGCAGGGGAGGGGCATGTTCACCATGTCCTTTGACCACTACGAGGAAGTGCCCAAATCCATCGCGGAAAAAATCCTCGGCCACTAAACCGTATTAAAAAGAGACATCCTGAAGGAGGAAACCATGGCAAAACAAAAGTTTGAGCGCACCAAGCCCCACGTGAACATCGGGACGATTGGCCACGTGGACCACGGCAAGACCACCTTGACCGCTGCGATCACCATGGTGCTGGCCCAGGCAGGCCACGCCCAGGCGATGAAGTATGACGAGATTGACAAGGCCCCCGAAGAGAAGGCCCGCGGAATCACGATCAACACCTCCCACGTGGAATACGAGACGGACAACCGCCACTATGCCCACGTGGACTGCCCCGGCCACGCTGACTATGTGAAGAACATGATCACCGGTGCCGCGCAGATGGACGGCGCCATCCTGCTGGTGTCCGCCCCCGACGGCCCCATGCCCCAGACCCGTGAGCACATCCTGCTGGCCCGCCAGGTTGGCGTGCCCTCCATGGTGGTGTTCATGAACAAGATCGACCTGATGGACGACGAGGAGCTGCTGGAGCTGGTGGAGATGGAAGTGCGCGACCTGCTGTCCAGCTACGACTTCCCCGGCGACGATATCCCGATCACCAAGGGCTCTGCCCTCAAAGCGCTTGAGTACATGCAGCAGGACGGCTCCGACCCCCTGAATGCACCCGAGACCAAGTGCATCATCGACCTGATGAAGACGGTGGATGAGTACATCCCCACCCCTGCTCGTGCAGTGGACCGTCCCTTCCTGATGCCTGTTGAAGACGTGTTCTCCATCACCGGTCGCGGCACCGTGGCCACCGGTCGTGTGGAGCGCGGCGAGGTGAAGGTGTCCGACACCGTCGAAATCGTGGGCCTGATGGAAAAGCCCCGCGCTGTGGTGGTGACCGGCGTTGAGATGTTCCACAAGCTGCTGGACAAGGCAGAAGCCGGCGACAACATCGGCGCACTGCTGCGCGGCGTGCAGCGCACGGACATCGAGCGCGGCCAGGTGCTGGCGAAGCCCGGCAGCATCAAGCCCCACACCCACTTCTTCAGCGAAGTGTACGTGCTGACCAAGGAAGAAGGCGGCCGTCACACCCCCTTCTTCAACGGCTACCGCCCGCAGTTCTACTTCCGCACCACGGACGTGACCGGTTCCATCAAGATGCCCGAAGGCGTTGAGATGGTGATGCCCGGTGACAACGTGCAGATGGAAGTGGAACTGATCACCCCCATCGCCATTGAGCAGGGCCTGCGTTTCGCCATCCGCGAAGGCGGCCACACCGTGGGGTCCGGCGCCGTTGCCCGGGTCATCGAAGGCTGATCATCCCCCCTGTCTGACAGAAAGAGGTAAACATCATGGCAGTGAAAGACGCGCGCGCCAACATCGTATTGGCCTGCAACGAGTGCAAGCAGCGCAACTACAACACCATCAAGAACAAGAAAAACAACCCCGAGCGCATTGAGCTGTCCAAGTATTGCCGTTTTTGCAAGAAGCACACAGCCCACCGCGAAACGAGGTAAGCGAGATGTCCGAAGCAAAACGCAAACCGGTAAAGAATGAAAAGCAGAGCGTGCCGGGCAAGGTCCTGAACTTCTTCAAGAACCTGCCCCGGAACATCGCGAAGCCCTTCATGAATACCTGGCGTGAACTGCGCAAGGTGACCTGGCCCACCCGGGAAAACCTGGTGAACTCCACCTTGCTCGTGCTAACGTTCATGGTGTTCATGGGGGTTGTCATCGGACTGCTGGACATGGGCTCCACTGAGGTGATCAAGCTGCTGTCCCGGCTGGCCGGCTGATAGGAGTTTTTATGCCTCAACAGGAAATGAACCCCAAAACCCCTGCCTGGTATGTGGTGCATACCTATTCCGGCTATGAAAACAAGGTGAAGGACAACCTGGAGAAAGCTG
>ERZ764778.4611-NODE-4611-length-9902-cov-3.946481_pt1 | contig 9902 bp, 5 predicted proteins | sample MGYA00374951_ERZ764778 | MGnify/ENA primary metagenome ERZ764778 (study PRJEB28918, sample SAMN05720193) | bioreactor metagenome | isolation source: Anaerobic biogas reactor | place: USA:Washington, USA | collected 2015-08-08 ...
TCCCCGGTTACCCAGAGATCCTACTTGCCCGGAGAGTCTGTTGAAAGGGCGCTTGCGGTGAATCCGCGTGGGCGGTGTGTTTTGACAGTTGGCGTGGTCACGCGGTTTTCGATGCCGTCGAGCGGCGGCGAGTCGAGGTGGACGACTTGCTCTTGCCGCCGGCGGATGAGCGGGGGGTCTTCTTCTTTGGCGCCCGCGGGTCCTTGCCCTGCTCGCGCATGCGCTCCTCGCGGGCCGCCAACAACTCCACCGCTCGCTCGATGCTGAGTTCCTCGGGCGCGACGCCCTTGGGCAGCGAGGCGTTGACCACGCCGTCGGTGACATACGGCCCGAAACGCCCGTTCTTGACTACCAGCGGAGCCTGCGAGGTCGGGTGCACGCCGAGTTCCTTCAGGGTTTCCTGCCGGGCGGTGGTGCGGCCACGCTTGGGCTGAGCCAGGAGCGCGAGCGCTTCGCTCAGCGTGATACTCGCTAATTGCTCGTGGTTGGCCAAGCTGCGCGTCTCCTTGCCCATCTTGACGTAGGGACCATAACGACCATCCTGCACGATGATCGCTTCCCCGCTCTCGGGATGCTGGCCCACCGTTCGCGGGAAGGACAGGAGCATCAACGCGTCGGCCAGGGTAAGGCTTTCGGGCGTCATGCTAGGCCACAGGCTGGCCATCTTGGGCTTCACGCCGCGCTTCAACGCGCCTTTCGCGTCGCGCTCCGGATCGCCCAACTGAATGTAGGGCCCAAATCGCCCCTTCTTCAGGTAGATTGGCTTGCCACTTTCAGGATCATTGCCCAGCGACTTGTCGCCTTCAGCAACCTGGGCGAGCAGTTGGCTCGCGGTCTCGACACTCAGCTCGTCCGGGGCGATGTCGTTGGGGATTGTCACCCGCTGGGTGGTATCCCCGACTTGCAGATACGGACCATACCGACCGATGCGAGCGACGATGGCCTGCCCACGGTCATCCCGGCCAATCGGCACGGTGCAGACCTCGCGAGCGTCAATCTCATCCCAGCCGGTACCGATCCGCCGCTTGAGTCCGACGTGCGTCAGATCCTGCCCCCCGTTGGTTGCGTTCGGATCGCCGAAGTAGAAGTCTTTCAACCAGGGCGTCGATTCCAGTCTGCCGCTGGCAATCGCGTCGAGGTCGTCCTCCATCTTCGCGGTGAAATCGAAGTCGACCAGATCGGCGAAATGCTGCTCGAGGAGGTTGACCACCGCGAAGGCGGTGAGCGTGGGCACCAGAGCGGACCCTTTCTTCCACACGTACCCGCGATCCTGAATAGTCTGCAGAATGCTCGCATACGTGGACGGTCGGCCGATACCGCGGTCCTCGAGTTCCTTGATCAAGCTGGCTTCGGTGAATCGGGCCGGTGGGAGAGTCGCATGCTGTTTCGGCTCAATGTGGCCGGCGGCCAGTTGCTGTCCCTGCACCAGAGGCGGCAGGATGCGCTCCTGGTCGCCCAGTTCGGCGTGAGGATCGTCAGCCCCCTCGACGTATGCTCGCAGGAAGCCCGGGAAGGTGATCACCTTGCCCGACGCGCTGAACACCGCAGGACCGTGCGGGCCAGCCTCCGCGCCGATCCGCACGCTGGTGCGCCTTCCCGTGGCATCCTTCATTTGGCAGGCCAGCGTCCGCTTCCAAATCAGCTCGTACAGCCTGAACGCCGCCGGATCCAGTTCCTTCTCGACCTCCTTGGGAGTGCGGAACTCCGCCCCCGCCGGCCGGATGGCCTCGTGGGCCTCCTGTGCACCTTTGGCCTTACGGGTGTAGTGCCGCGGCTGGTCCGGCACATACTCCCGCCCGTACAACTGTGCCGCCTGGCTACGGGCCGCGTTGATCGCCTGACTCGACAGATGCGTCGAGTCCGTTCGCATGTAGGTGATGTAACCGTTTTCGTAGAGCTGCTGGGCCAGACGCATCGTCCGCTGGGCCGTCAGCCGAAGCTGCCGTGAGGCCTCTTGTTGTAGCGATGATGTGATGAACGGCGGCAGGGCCCGCTGCGTGAACGGCTTCTCCGTGACCTCGGTGACCGCGAATGTCGCCGAGGCCAGGTGCTCCGCGACGCCCTTCGCAACGTTGGCATCCAACGCCACCACTTCGGATGCGGCTTTGAGCTGCCCGGTGCTCGCGTCGAAGTCTTTGCCGGTCGCCACCCGCCGGCGGTTCAACTCGATCAGTCTCGCTTGGATCGGCAGATCGGGCCGGGCTGCCGACTTCAAAGTAGCCTCGACATCCCAGTACTCGGCAGTCCGGAACCGCATACGCTCGCGCTCGCGGTCCACGATGAGCCGCGTAGCCACCGACTGCACTCGCCCGGCCGAGAGCTTCGGTGCGATCTTCCGCCACAGAACCGGCGATACTTCGTATCCGTAAAGTCGGTCCAGAATGCGTCGGGCTTCCTGGGCGTTCACCAACTGCATGTCCACGTCCCGCGGGTGAGCGAGAGCTGCCTGGATGGCCTGCTGGGTGATTTCGTCGAATACCATCCGCTTGAACGGCACCTTGGGCTGCAAAGTCTCCAACAGGTGCCAAGCGATAGCTTCCCCTTCGCGGTCCTCGTCCGTCGCCAGGTAGAGCGTCTGAGCCTTGCGGGCAAGCTGCCGGAGCTTGGTGACCTGGGCCTTCTTGCGGGCGGGCACGATGTACAGCGGCCGGAAGTTGTCCTCCACGTTGACCCCGATCCGCGCCCAAGGCTCGTCTTTCACTTCGGCGGGAATCTCCGAGGCGGTCGAAGGTAGATCACGAATATGCCCGATAGAGGATTCGACAATGAAGCCTGATCCGAGGTACTTGGCGATAGTCCGAGCTTTGGCGGGCGATTCGACAATAACCAGAGCAGCAGGCGAGACGGATTTCCGTCCCTTGGCGGCTGGCGCGTCTGGGGGCGGAGAAGAGCCATCAGGACTGCCGATAGGGGCGTCTGACACAGGTTGATCGTGATGCGGGTCGTTGATCATAGGGTTATCCACGGCGGCCGGTTACCAGGTATGGCAGAATCTATCGGCCAAGAGGGCTCCAGGCTGCAACCCGTAATTATAGGAACCGGCGCACGGAATCAATGGCAAGGCGGGGTGGGCTTGCGGACGCGCGACGCCCTCGGGTTGCCCTCTCGGTTCTGCTCGGGGTAACGCGGGCAGCGCTGGCGCTTGCTTTTGAGTGGCGGGGCGGTATGTTGAACCGTCTTTCGGCGCGCAGTGTTGCGAGCCGTGAAGCTATGAGGGCACTACATCCATGATGAAGTTTTTCCGTAAACACATGAATGAAATGCTGGTCGTTTTCATGGCCGCATTGCTGGTTATCTGGCTGGGCGGCGATGCTTTGCAGTATTTCCTCCAGTATGAGCGAGGCTTGGACAATCAGGAACGGGCGGTGATCTTCGGGGAGCGGATCACGCTGGCGGAGATGAACCCATCCTTTCAGGATATCAACATTCTGACCCGGCTGGGGCTGAATTGGCAGATGGTGTGGATTGGGCCGCTGGTGTCAGTAGTTGGCTCGGACATGATGACCCTGCAGCAGTATGCCGGGCAGTTGGGATTGGACAGACTTGACGAATACGACTGGTATATGCTGGACATGGAGGCGCGTCGGAGCGGGCGCGTGGTGTCGCGGCAGGCCCTGGATCGATTCAAGGCGGAGACGCGGATTGGCGGACAACAACTGACGGCGGTGCGCGATCAGTTCAGCGTTTCCCTGGAGCGGATTGACCAAGCGATCCAGTCTTATGTTCGGATTCTGGACATGGTGGACACGGCCAGCCGTGGAGTGAAGCCCAGCGAGGCGGACATTCGGGAGTTTGTGAGGCAAAGTCAGGAGAAGGTGCGAATCAACGCCGTGGTTCTGAGCGGCGCGAAGTTTTTGGACACTTCGTACGAGCCGACGGAGCAGGAACTGATCGAGCAGTTCGAGTCGGGCAAGGATAAGGATCCTTCACCGTGGACCATCGCGGAGTTCGGCTACCGCCAACCGGAGAAAGTGGCGACCGAGTACATTCGGGTCAGCGCCGAGGCTTTGCTTCGTCAGCAGGAGACCCCGCGTGACGACGACCTGTATGAGTATTGGCAGGCTCGTCGCGACGAGTTTCTGAAGCCGGTCGGCCCGCCGGCGACGTCGCCCGAGGGGACGCCACCAGAACAGGAGAAGCCGAAGCCCTACGAAACTTTCAGTGAAGCGAAGAGCAAGGTGATCGAGCGGTTACAGGAGGAGCGGGCCAAGGCGGAGGCCCTGCGGATTGGTCGGGATCTCATCGCTCAGTTGGGTCGTCCGTGGGCGGCGGTCCCGGCTTCGCAGCCTGATGGCTACAAGGCCCCGCCGGAGACCGAAACACAACCGGATGTCTACACGAATCTTCTGGCGGCGTACGATCGGCGTTATGCGGCGGTGCTAAGCCACGGCGAGATCGAGCTCACAGATGTTCGCGGGTTGGCGAGCAATCAGGACTTCAGTCAGGCGATGGCGTTCCAGGGCACACAACGGCCTGTGCCGTTTGGCCAAGCCGCGTTCTACGTGGCGGGTCTGGAGGCACAGCGGGACGCCAATGCGGATCACGCTCGGCTGTTCCGGAGTCTGTATGAGACCTGCGCGGAGCCGTTCGTCAACGATTCCGGCGATGTTTTTGTGTTCCGGACGACTGCCATTCAACCGAAACAGGCTCCGGCCTCGTGGGAGGCTCTGCGCGAGCAGCTGGTGACCGATGTGCGGAGCCGACGGGCGTACGAGGAGGCGGGTCGGCAGGCGCAAAGCTTGGCGGAGCAGGCTGGCGAGGGCGGACTGCGGGCGGTGCTCGACGCGAACAGCGAGTTGCTGGCCAAGCTGGGGCAGGAAGCCTTCAAGCAGCCCGCTCCGTTCAGCCGGATTCGCAGCATCGCGTATGGCGGGCAAATGCGAGTCATACCCAGCTACATCGCCGGCGTCGGTGGCGGCGGGGAGTTGCTCGAAATGTGTTTTGATCTGGCGAAGCATGTGACGACGCAACCGGCTCAGCGGGTCAAGGTGCACGAGATACCGAGTCGGCGCGAGCACTTGGTGATTGAGTGGGTGGAGACTTTGCCGGTCACGCAGACGGAATACGATCAGGAACGCGGAAACGCGTTCAATCACGTTCTCACTCAACGGCGAGTGGCCTTCCTGGGGAACTGGTTTGACCCGCAGGAGATTCGGCGGCGTGTGGGCTGGGAGGATGTTGAGCCATCGGGCAAACCGGCTCCAGAGGAAGATGGTAAGGGAGCACCCCCTGAGGCATAATCTTGATGTTTCGCCGCTTGAGTGACCGTATCTGATGCCCCGTTGTGAGCTTCGAGGCGAAGACTGTTCGAGGTTCATGTTGGGTTGGCGCGCGTCGGATTCGGGTGTGTTGCGGACCCTTCGATTGTAGAGAGCACGTTTGAGTCCCCCCGCGGATTTGGGGCGCAGCGGCTGCTGCGCATAGAGCGTCTGGACTATGCCGCATCATTGATGGGATTGCGCGTAGATTCAGAGAGGCTTATCAGGAAGCCGACCGGAACCGTCGTGTTCCCCTTTCATCTCTGATTGCCCTGCTTAAGTCTGAGTGGTTGTATGCCGACTTGCCCTACTGGACGAATGGGGCAAGGGCCCTGGGTGCGGTGCTGTCACTTGAACAAGAGGAGTCGTGATAGATGGCCGCGCATCCGCATTCCGTTGTAGGGGTGCTGGATGGTCGTCGGGATGGATGGCCGGAGCTGTGCGAGAGAACGCACGGCGGGGGCGCTCCGAGAAAGGGAGTCGCAGTCGATGAAACTCCAGACGAAACTGTATGTGTCGAAGCTGTGCTTGGCCATTATTCCGGTGTGTGTTGTTGCCGGAGTATTCTTTGTGCAGGCAGACAAGGCTCTGAACTCCTCCATGGCCGCGGCCCAGGAGGGCATGGAGAAGAACAGCGAGCAGGCACGGAATGGTGTGCGGGGCGTCGCGATGGACGACCTAGGCCACATAGCTGAAGGCGTCTATGCCATGTGCCAGGCGCAGCAGGAGCTGCTTCAGCAGAAGGTTGTTTACGACCTGAATGTAGCTCGTCAGGTGCTTGCCCAGACGGGCGTGGTCAAGCTTGCTGATGAGACGGTCGAATGGCAGGCGGTCAACCAGTTCACGCAAAGTTCCGGCCGGGTCTCTCTTCCCCGAATGATGGTGGGGGACTCCTGGCTTGGCCAGAATTTCAAGTCCGATGTTCCGTCGCTGGTGGTGGATTCGGTGCAATCGTTGGTGGGTGGGACATGCACGATCTTCCAGCGGATGAACAAGGCGGGGGACATGCTTCGGGTCTCGACGAATGTCTACGGTGCTGACGGGCGGCGAGCCATCGGCACGTTCATACCGGCGGCGAAGGAGGATGGAGGCGCGAATCCAATCGTTCAGGCGGTTTTGAATGGGAAGATGTTTCAGGGGCGTGCCTTTGTGGTGAACGCGTGGTACGTCACCGCCTATGAGCCAATCAAGGACGCGTCGGGTGAAGTGGTCGGCATGTTGTATGTTGGGGTGCAGGAGGAATCGGCCTCATCGCTTCGAGAGGCGATTATGGCGATGCGGGTGGGGGAGACCGGTTACGTAGACGTGCTCAACGCGATGGGGGCTACGCGCGGGCATTACGTGATATCCTACAAGGGGACGCGGGACGGCGACGATTTGTGGCAAATCAAGGACGCCAACGGTGAGCTTTTCGTTCAGAAGTTCTGCAACGCGGCCTTGGAGTTGAAGCCGGGTGAGCTTGGGGAGATGCGGTATCCGTGGAAGAACCCGGACGATCCCGCGCCACGTGAGAAGATTGTGAAGTTTGCGTACTTTGCGCCGTGGGACTGGGTGATTGGCGTTGGGGTGTATGAGGATGAGTTTTTCGAGTCCATCCGCAAGATGGACGAGTTAACTTCGGGGGCGATCGAGCAGATCGGCGAGCATCGGCAGGCGGCCAGGCAATCGATGGTTGTATGGTGTGCGGGAGTACTGCTTGTAACTCTGGTGGCTGCGTTGAGTGTTGTCTTCGTTGTGACGCGGAGTATCACGAAGGCCATACGGCGGATCATCGTCGGGCTGAACGAAGGCGCCGATCAGGTGAATGACGCGGCGCAGCAGGTTGCGGGGGCATCGCAACAGTTGGCCGAAGGGACGGGTGAGCAGGCCTCGTCGCTGGAGGAGACTTCGAGTGCGCTGGAGCAGATGGCCGCGATGACCCGGACGAATGCGAGCAACGCCAAGGAAGCTGATGCCAAAATGGAGGAAGCCAAGGTGGTCGTCAGCCAGGGCAATGAAGCGATGGCGCATGCCTCGGAGGCGATGAATCAGATTGCGGAAGCCAGCGATCAGATCAGCAAGATCATCAAGGTCATCGAGGAGATCGCGTTCCAGACGAATCTGTTGGCTCTGAACGCGGCGGTCGAGGCGGCGCGTGCGGGTGAGCATGGCAAGGGTTTTGCGGTTGTTGCGGACGAGGTTCGCAATCTGGCACAGCGGGCGGCCAGCGCGGCGAAGGAGACGGGGGGACTCATCGAGCAGACGGTGCAGCGTGTATCGCGTGGCGTCGAGTTGAATGAGACGACGAGCAAAAGCTTTGCTCGGATGGGGGAGTCGGCCAGTCATGTTGCCAGCCTGATTGCCCAGATCGCGAAGGCCTCGGAGGAGCAGGCCCAGGGCGTTGAGCAGGTGAGCACAGCCATGTCGCAAATGGACAAAGTGACGCAGCAGAACGCGGCAGGGGCTGAGGAGTCGGCCTCGGCGGCTGAAGAGCTGGCGGCCCAGTCTCAGACGGTGAAGGGGATGGTACGGGAATTGGTGGCGATGGTTGATGGTGCGGGCGGATCATCCGGGAATGATGTTCCTGGGAGGGCGTCCGTGAAGAGCTTCGATGAGAAGACTGTGGCAGGGCAGGTTCTTCGCGGGCCGAGCAAGGGGCGCTCACAGGCCGGCAGGAGTGCGAGTGCTGTGCAAGCGTCCAAAGGGGCGCAGGAGTTTCTGCCCATTGATTCACGGGACTCGCTGGGAGACTTCTAGCCTGGGGTCGCACGGGCTCTGTCGGTGTGAGCATGACAGCGTTGCTTTGTAGCGGCCGCCGCTGGCGGCCGCCACGAGAAGAACTCACCCATCGCTGCCATACTAAGAGCATGAAAGAGTCGGGAATTCCTGCTTGCGGCAAGGCAACGTTGATGCCAAGCCCCAGGCTGGGATTCCCGACTGTTTTTCAATGGGAGACTGGTCGGCGGGTGCGGCCTGCATATTGGTCCATGAGGTGGTGCTGGCGCGGTCCTGCCTGCGGTGCGGGGGGGCAGGCTCGGTTGGTTGTGACTTTTGACAAGTCACTGTGGGATTACGTAGGGGATCACATTCGTCCGGAGATGGAGAAGCGGGTCGAGCCCGATGAGTTCATTCCAGAAGCCATGCCCACGTCCTTTGTCGCGAGGCTGGTGTGTGAGGCGGTTTAGAAGGAGTTTCCGGATAGCATCGCGCGCTTTCCTTCCGCGAACCCGCGTAACTCGGTCAATCGGGCCACTCCGGCGGAGCAGGAGATTATCCGGTTCTTCGAGGAGAATCCGGAGGCGGAATCGTGGTCCGGGGTGCTGGCGTTTTTCAGCGGAGGGGAGCGGTACTTCACGCACGCGATCCCCCGGCGATTCAACGACGGGTGTCTGCGATGCCACGGTCGCCCGGAGGATGCGCCGGCGTCGATCTTGGAGCGATATGGAGCGACGGCGGGTTTTGGCCGGTCAGCCAGGGAGGTGTCGATCGAACTGGCGGCCATTCCGATCAGCCTGGCATACGCCGAGGCCGAGGCTGCGGTATGGCAACACATGATGGGTGCGGTTGTTCTGTGCGTGTTGTTCCTTGGCGGCATCACGGGGCTGATCTGGCTGGATAAGGTCCAGAGGCGACGGTCGGAACAGTCGCTACGGGAGAACGAGAAGAAGCTGTCAAGCATCATCGAGGGCTCGCCGCTGCCCACGTTTATCATCTCCAAAGACCATCGGGTGAGCCACTGGAACCGGGCGCTTGAGCGGATATCGGTTCCGCAAGCGGTGGGGTGCCAAGCACAAGAAGGCCCGGTTCGGGCCGTGCTGGTACTGGAGCCCGTGGCTGGAGCGGACCTTCGGGCTGCTCCAGCTCGGCTGGGATCCATCCCGCCTGCCGCATGCGAAAGCGTGAACCTTCTCCGAGAGCCGGATGCGGGAAAACTGCAAGTCCGGTTCGATGAGCGGGGTCTGGAAAACGGAGCATGGATCGGCTATTGAGGCACCGGCAAACGAAAGGGCCGGAAACGGATAGGCCGACCCTGAACCACGGCGTCAGACCTCGACTTTGCGCGTTGGTCCTGCCAGCAACGAGTTGCCTTGGTCCTGACGTAGGGTAAGATGCGGTATCATGTGTGAGGAGGCGATACCACAGTCTGACGACCGCGACGTGGGATCGGTCGCCCGACAAGGGGAGCAAGCAGGCGAAGGCGGCTCACTTGGAGCCGGGCAGGATCGGTCCCGTCACTTCATCTCCGATTGGCTGCTGGTGACTGCCGCAGCCTTCAGCTTGTACACCCTCACCGCCAACCGTGGAGCCCAGTGGCAGGACTGCGGCCTGTTCATTCTCAACATCGTCCAAGGTGAACTGGTCAACCCGCTCGGGCTGGCCCTGACGCATCCGCTGCATTACTGGCTTGGGCGGCTGGCGATTTGGCCGGGCGTCTTGGAGCCGAGCTTCGCGATTACGTTGGTCAGTTCACTTGGCGCGGCGGTGGCGGTGGCCAATGTATTCGGAGGCGTGCGGGCGCTGACCGACCGGCGGTCGGCGGCCCTGTGGGCGGCAGCGTCCCTGGCGATGGCCCACACCTTCTGGAAACTGGCGACGGTGGCGGAGGTCTACACGATCTCGGCCGCGCTCGCGCTGTATTTGTTGATGAGCAGCGCCAGCGGCAAG
>ERZ764778.4613-NODE-4613-length-9895-cov-17.498069_pt1 | contig 9895 bp, 6 predicted proteins | sample MGYA00374951_ERZ764778 | MGnify/ENA primary metagenome ERZ764778 (study PRJEB28918, sample SAMN05720193) | bioreactor metagenome | isolation source: Anaerobic biogas reactor | place: USA:Washington, USA | collected 2015-08-08 ...
CGGCCACGGGACTGGCCGCCCTGATCTGGTTTCTAATCCGCGTCGTGCCCAAGCCGTCCCGCGCCGCCTATCCGTGCCAGCGCACGGCCATGCCGCTGGCGTCGGGTTTTGTCGTCTGGCTGCTGGGACTTGTCGGCTCGGTGACGGTGTTCAAGAAGGCCAGGGAGTCGTTGAGGGAATCGCGTCTGGTGTGGGCATGCGTGTGCCTGGTGGTCGCGACATTGATGGGCGTCGTCTCGCTCGCCCATCTGCCGGAGCGTCTGGCGCGAGCGGGTCAGCCCTGGGGGCCGCACGAACCACTCGGCCAAGCCAGGGGGATTCATCCAGGACGCGTCGTCTGGGTCCACGATCCCGACGCCACCGACTGGGACGGTTACACGTCGCCCGAGCACTGGTGGCAGAGCCACTGCACGGATCTGGCGGTGGTGGAGAAGATGGTCTCGCAGGCCGTGCGCGGCGTGGCCGGCAGGAGCAGCGATACCGCCGCATGGGACGCGATCTTCCGGCACTTCAACAGCGAACGCGGCCGTGGCGACGTGGGGTATCAGCCCGGAGAGAAGATTGCCGTCAAGATCAATCTCACCACGTGCAACGCCGGCGGCGAGCAGGTTGACCCGATCACCTACAACAAGAAGCCCGGCATAATGAACCGGATCGACAACTCGCCGCAGATCACGCTGGCCCTGCTGCGTCAACTGGTGCACACCGTCGGTGTCGCCCCCGAGGACATCACGGTCGGCGATCCAACGGGGCTGTTCCCGAATTACTACCGGGACATTCTATATCCGGAATTCCCGACCGTGCGCTATCTCGACAACTACGGCGGTTCGGGCCGAATGCGCGCGGAGTTCTCCGACGTGCCCCTCTACTGGAGCACCGCCGAGGCAAAGCGTACCGTGCAGGATTACCTGCCCGTCTCCTTCGCCCAGGCGCACTATCTGATCAACTTCGCCATTCTCAAAGGCCATTCCTCCGGCGTGACCCTGTGCGCCAAGAACCACTATGGGTCACTCATCCGAACGCCGGACGCGTATCTGCGGCCGGAGTGGCCGGGGCGGCCCGGCAACGGAAGCTACTTCAACTACTACAACATGCACTACAGCCTGCCCAACGCCAATCAGAGCCCGCCGTGGAGCCCGGGGATCGCCCGATACCGAGCCCTGGTGGACCTGATGGGGCATTCCGAGCTGGGCGGCAAGACCCTCCTCTATCTGATCGACGGGCTCTACGGCGGCTATTACTGGGAGGCCCGGCCGTACAAGTGGAACATGCCGCCCTTCAATGGCGACTGGCCGTCCAGCATCCTCGCCTCGCAGGACCCGGTGGCCATCGATTCGGTCGGGTACGATTTCGTGAACACCGAATGGCCGGACGTGGTTCGCTACGGTCACGCGCCGGCGGCCAGGTACGACATGGGCGGCGGCGCCGAGGACTATCTGCACGAAGCCGCCCTGGCCGACGATCCACCCTCGGGCACCTTCTACGATCCGGACCACAAAGGCGATGTGACGCCCCTGGAGAGCCTGGGCGTGCACGAGCACTGGAACAACGCGATCGACAAGCAGTATTCGAGGAACCTCGGCGCCGGCGAAGGCATTGAGCTTGTGCTGCTGCGCAGCGCCGCCCTCGCCGGCGACATCGACAGTGACGGGGACGTAGATGCCGATGATCTGGCTCGTCTGTGCGAAGTCTGGCTCGGGTCCGGCGATCCGAGCGATCTGGAAGCCGACCTGAACACCGACGGCATCGTCGACACGCGTGACCTCGCCCTGCTGGCCGCCACCTGGGGAACCGTCACCACCCAGTGACGCCGCTCTATTGATTGCGACAGCTACAACAGCCCGTGGAGTCGGCGGCCGACGGCGCCGTCAAAGTTGGGGGCCGTCTTGAACGGCTCGAACGCGCCGGTCAGGGCCGCTTGCTTGGTTTTCTCCAGCAGTTCGGCCTGGGCCACAGCGCTCATGGGCTCAAACGCTCGCGCCGAAGCGACGTTGGCCTCGATCAACGCTTCGGACTCCATACCCGAGACGATGGTCGAGACGGGCTGACTCCAGATGTAATCCAGCGCCTCGGCGGGGGTGGTGACGTTGGCCCGCAGCACGTGGCCGCTGGCCATCGTCTTCATCGCGATCACGCCGATCCCGCGCCGCACGAGGACCGGCAGAACGTGCTGTTGGAAGCTCTTGTAGTGCGGGTCGAACACGTTCATCGGCATCTGCACGGCATCCCACGGATAGCCGTAGGCCAGCATCTTCAGGTGCAGCATCGGGTCGCGATGGCCGGTGAAGCCGATGAAGCGGACCTTGCCCTGCTTCTTCGCCAGGTCCGCCGCCTCGATGCCGCCGCCCGGCGCGAAGATCATCTCCGGGTCCTTGTCGTAGACCACCTCGTGGAACTGCCACAGGTCGATCACGTCGGTACGCAGCCGCCTGAGGCTGTCTTCGAGATGCTGCATCGCCGTCTGCTTGTCGCGGCCGTGGTGTTTGGTCATCAGGAACGCCTTGGCCCGGTAGCCGTCCTGAAGGGCTCTGCCCATGTATTCCTCTGCCCGGCCGTCGTGATACTCCCACGCGTTGTCCAGGAAGGTCACGCCCATGTCGATGGCCTTGCGAATCAGACGGACGGATGCGTCCGCATCCCGCCCTCGCCCGGCGTGGTGGCCGCCCAGCCCAAGGATCGAGACGTTCACCCCGGTGTTGCCGAACGGCCGCGTGGGAACGCCCCCGCCGCCGGAGGCCGCCAGCGCCTGCGAAACGAGACTGCCGGCACAGATGCCGACCGCCGTGCTCCGGAGAAACCCTCGCCTGCTCAAGACATGCTCTGCCATGATGCCACCCCCTATTCGTTAATTCCGGTCCATTGTCGGCGCGGTGTGTGTACGCCGTGCCGGTTTGCCCCATTCTGGTGGCTGGTATCCAAAGCGGCAACAGGAAAAAACCTCATCCAATCTGCGACGACGCACGACGAATCTCGCGCGTGCACTTCACGCTTGTAGGCAGATCTTCACGGGGGCTCTGCAATCGACTTTGTCATTCCGACCAGAGCGCAGCGCAGTGGAGGAATCTGGCGGCGAATGAGACAAAAGCCTTGTCCTCGACCAGAGTTCTCCGTGCGGGCTTCGCCCCATTCGACTTCGCTCAGAGCCTGCCCTGAACGCCGTTGAAGGGGCAAGCTCTTGGTCGAAAAGACAAGATCCCTTCCTGGACTTGGCAGGAATCCACCTACAAACACGCCGTGCACCCAAATCTCGCCGCATCCAGCACAGAACTCGAAATCCCGGCGTCGGGACGGTACTCTTGGAGGAGAAGTCAGCGATCGATCGCTTCAGGCCGAAACGGTCTCCGTCTCGGCCGGAGTCTCCGATGCCACACCGGGTCGAGATCTTACATCCAAGACGGGTGGTCTGCGATCGATTTGACCGACCGTTCTCGGGACGACGGCACCCTTGAGCCACCTGGCTGTGAAGCGGGATCGCATATGTGACAGATAGCTGCCCATGAACGATTCCCAGTCCCCTTCGCTACGCCGCCAGTGCCGACACAACTGGTCCAGATCGTGGACCGCCACACCAAACAACGGGAAGCCCAACCTCATCTTCTCGAGATCGATCACCGCTGAATCGAATCGAGGCGTCGCACCGCCAATCGAGCGGCGGGTATCGGGTTTGACAAAGATGTGTTTGGCGTACAAAGAGCTATGCCGCAGGGAATGGGCGTGCATCCGGCTTACCGTCGCCGCTACCGAGGCCAGCAATGCCGCGCGACAGCGGACATCGTCCTCGGCCAGCGCATCGAGGCAGTCCTCCAACGGCTGATACCCGTCCAGCGCACGCGTAATCAGGATGGCCTGCCACTGCCCGCAGCGGCGCCGATGGCCGTACAGGACGAGGTCGGGGCACGGAATCTGATTTGCCTTCAGGCGGCAGATGTTCCTGTACTCCCGGTAGGTGGTGGGAAGACCGTCAATGGGATGGAACAACGACTTGAAGTTGTGGTTCTGCTGCCGCTTGACGAACACCGCACAACAGCCCCCGTCGGGCCTTTTCAACAGGTGCCTGGACACCCCGCTCCAGCCGTTCCGGCGGTGGTTGGGCGCCTCGAACCAGTCCAGATTGAGATCCCAGAGAGAATCGAACGTGTTGAGTCCATTGTGCGACAGAAGCTCTCTGTCGCCGTGGGAAACCACCCATCTGTCGCTCACGCTCGCCCCCCTTTCCGCAGGACGTAGAGCCGCCACATGGAGTAGAGTTTGAGGAAATCGATGTGGCCTTGCATCTCGAATCCGGCCTGCCGGAATTCCTCCTCGACCATCCGCCGGGGCACGACGCCGCGATTCTGCCGACTGCCTCGCGATTGTCGCAAATCCCTCTTGATCCGGCGGAATGCCTGGTAGTTGCCGTCGACCCACAGAGAGACGCAGACCGTGTCCCGCGTGATACGGTGGAATTCCTTCAGCAGGGCCAGCCGGTGCGACGGATCGATGATGTGATGCAGCAAACGCATACAGAAGACGCTGTCCACGGAGTTGTCGTCGAGCCCGGTCTCAAAGGCCGAGCACTGGAAGCACTCCACACGCCGGACGAGTTCCGCAGGCTGCATTTTGCGGGCCACCTGGATCATTTCCTCGCTGTAGTCGGCGGCCAGAATCCGGCGCTGGGGGTTCTCCGCCAGCAGCGGCCAGAACCGGCCGGCCCCACAGGGGAGATCCAGCACAACCTCGGGCTGCCCGGCCAAGGCCAGGGCCCGACGGGCCATCGCCTGCTCGCGCCACGTGGTCAACTGGCGGAGGAGCCCCCGGCGATGCTTGCGGAAGTAGTGCTGGGCATGGTCACAATCGTACTTGTCCGAGAATTGCAGGTGGATCGCCTCGGGCGAACAGGTGTCTTCCATGAGCGATTTGGACCTCGTCATTCTCCATTCACTGGCCAACCGTCTTTCCTGCAGAAAGCCGGATCGGTCTACAGAACGCGTCCCCGGTCGTCACATCCAACCTGTCGTCTTTTAGCGAGCGGACCTGAAGAGAACCTGAAGAAACGCCTATTTTTCGAGAAACAGGGGATGTGTTCCTGCGCAATCCGCCGCAACGGCGCAGAAATCCGACCTGCCAAACTTGACATCCACCCAGCTCCGCAGGCCATGGCAGAATCGAGAATGACTGGATGGCGTGAAGGACAAACACCGCCTTGGCGCCTGTCCGCTTACCATCGCGGCAGACGCACGGAGACTGCTGTACCGGCCTGGGGATTCGACGTGATCTCGACATCCCCCTTGTGCCGGCGGGCAATCTCTCGGGCGATCGCCAGACCGAGCCCACTGCCTCCGAAATCCTGAGAACGCGAGGAGTCCACGCGATAGAAACGATCGAACAGATGCACCAGCGCGTCGTTGGGGATGCATCCACCCTCATCGTGAACGGAGACGACCACTTCGCCGTCGGATCCATCCGCCAGCGAGACGGTGACTGTGCCGCCGGCCGGCCCATAGCGCAGCGCGTTGTCCAGAAGATTGGCGAAGAGCTGTCGCAACTCACTCTCATCGCCCCCGACCCAGACGGCGCCGGTCTGGGCCATCACGACGCGACCGTTTTCTCGCGCGGCCCGCGCATCATAGACCTCGACCATCTCCGCCAACAAGGCATCCAGACGCAAACGAACCGACCGGCGCAATCGATCCGGCCGTTCCAGTCGCGCCAGCGAAAGAAGCTGCTCGACCAGACGCTCCAGACGCTCGACGTCCAGCAGGGCCTCCTCGATGCCGGCTTTGTACTCGGCGGCCGTCCGCCGCTGGAGGTTGGTCGTCTGCAGCGCGCTCTTCAGAACGGCCACAGGGGTTCGCAATTCGTGTGCGGCATCGGCAATGAACTGCCCCTGCTGCTGCATCGCCCGGTCCAGACGACCCAGCATGTCGTCGAGGGCCGCCATGAATGGCTTCAATTCCAGGGCAATCTCCGACCGCTGCCGCTGACGGCCCAGACTCCTGTGTGTGATCGCCTCGAGTTGGGCGCCGGCCTGCGCAACCGGCCTGAGCCCCCAGGAGACCAACAGGGGCGCCGCCAGAAAGGCAAGCAGCGTCAGACCGCCACCGACGATCAACAGCAATCGGTAGAACTCCCGCAGTTCGTGGTAGACATGCCGGCTCGATCGACCCACCAGCACGTTCACCACATCCTGCCTCCAGACGCGTCGCATCCACAGGGCTCGATACGGAGCCTTCCCGCTCCGATCTGTCCGGTCAACCACTGTGAAGAAGCTGGTCTGGCCGACGGCAGGCCGCCTTTGCGACGGCGGATCGAGAACGCCGCTGCTTGGGTTCGTCAGGTCGCTGAGGAACCAATCGCGGTCGTTACCGTCCACCCAGATCCGACACCACGCGGGATTCTGTGCGCGGGGATCGCCCAGGATCGACTGCAACTCGGCGTCGCGCGTCTCTGCATCTTGGGGGTCATCAAGGACAGCGGCAATCCCCTCACCCATCACCCGCAGGATCTCGTCGACATTCCGCAGCAGCGATTCCTCCTGCTCCACATAGGAGATGACCGAGACGATGACAATGATCGTCACAGTCAGCAACGACACCAGAAGAGACAGACGCAGCTTGATGGACACGGGCCTCATCCCGGCAGCTCTCCCACCAGATAGCCCTGACCTCGGAGGGTGTGAATCAACCGGTGTGGAGGTCCCGGGTCCAGCTTCCTGCGCAGCGAAGAAATGTACACCTCGACGACGTTGGAGAATCTCTCGGCATGGAAATCGTACAGATGCTCGACGATCTCCTCCTTTGTCACGATCTGGCCGGCGCGCAACACGAGATATTCCAGCAGCCGATACTCCATCGCCGGCAGTACGACCGGCTGGCCCCGCAAGCGGACCAGACGGCCGCAGGTGTCCACCGACAGCGGGCCGACCGAGACCACCGGATCGGGACGATCGTAGTTGCGCCGAATCAACGCCTGGCAGCGGGCGATCAGTTCGCCCATGTCGAACGGCTTGATCAGATAGTCGTCGCCGCCCAGATTCAGACCCCGGATGACGTCCTCGGTGGCATCCCGCGCCGTGAGGATCAGCACGGGGACCCGGCTGCCGCGACGTCGCAGATGCTGCAGGATGTCCAGACCGCCAATTCCGGGCAACATCAGATCGAGGAGAACCAGATCGTACGGGTTGGACTGGGCCTGGTGCTGGCCGTCCTCGCCGTCGGTAGAAATGTCCACCGCGAAGGAGGCCGTCTCCTGCAGGGCCTTGGCGATGTTGCGCGCCAGGCGAACTTCGTCTTCTACAATCAACACTCTCATTGCCGCTTGCCCGTCCGGCTGCGATCCTGCCCCCAGCGTCCTGTCATCCACACGCCCCCCCACACGATCCATGGCATAGATTGTACGCCTGACAGCCCCCTTGGCAACCACCCGTTTGCCGATCGCCAGCGATCCGGCCGTATCTTCTGCGGCCTGCCCTGCCGGGCCGGCGCACGGAGCGCATGAGATCTTCTCGAAATATCCGGGCTTCGGCGGTATGCTGTGGGGCTGGGTCCGGCGGTGGAGCCGGACTGGCGTCGGTGGAAGCATGGATGGCGGCAAGACAGGTGACATCCGGATGATTCATCGTGCATTTCAATCTCGCTACTTCGCTTCTCGTGAGGACACAGGCATGAAGACTCTTTGCATCATCGCAGTAATCGCGGCAACCGGTTCCGTGGGCCTTGGGGTTGAATTGCCCCGCAGCACGCCGGAGGCACAGGGCATCTCCTCGGCGGCCGTTCTGGCGTTCATCAATGCCGCCGATGCCGATATCGACGCCCTGCACGGCTTCGTGCTCGTGCGACACGGGCACGTCGTGGCCGAGGGCTGGTGGGCGCCGTACAACGCCGCATCGCCCCACATGCTCTATTCGCTGAGCAAGAGCTTCACCTCGACCGCCGTCGGGCTGGCCATCGCCGAGGGCAAGCTGAGTCTGGACGATCCGGTTCTGAAGTTCTTCCCCGACGCCGCACCGGCCGAGCCGAGCAACAACCTGCAAGAGATGCGGGTCCACGACCTGCTCCGCATGTCCACCGGCCATCAGACCGAGCCGCCGCGCACCGACGACCAGCCCTGGACTGAGACGTTCCTGTCGCACCCGGTGCCGTTCAAGCCGGGCACGCACTTCCTCTACAACACCTCGGGCACGTACATGCTCTCGGCCATCGTCCAGAAGGCGACGGGGCAGACGGTTCTCGATTACCTCACCCCGCGTCTGTTCGAGCCGCTGGGCATCGAGAACCCCACTTGGGAAATGAGTCCGGAGGGCGTCAGCACAGGCGGCTACGGCTTGAGCGTGCGCACCGGGGACATCGCCCGCTTCGGCCAGCTCTATTTGCAGAAGGGACGCTGGCAGGGCAAACAGCTCGTGCCCGCCAGTTGGATCGACGCGGCCACGAAGCTACAGACCTCCAACGGCAGCAATCCGAACAGCGACTGGGACCAGGGCTATGGCTATCAGTTCTGGCGCTGCCGTCACGGCCTCTATCGCGGCGACGGCGCGTTCGGCCAATACTGCATCGTGATGCCCGAGCAGGACGCGGTGGTCGCCATCACCAGCGGCGTACGTGACATGCAGGCGGTGATGAACCTGATCTGGGACAGGCTCCTGCCGGCGATGAAGGACGCGCCTCTGGCCGCCGACAATGCCATCGCCGGGAAGCTCGAACGCAGGCTCAAAGGCCTGTCGCTGCCCACCCCCAAGGACAGCGGATCAGCCGCAAAGGTGTCGGGAAGAACGTATACCTTCGCACCCAACGACCAGAGGCTCGAAGCGATCACGCTTGCCACTGACGGCGATGCCGTGACTCTGCGCATCCGCATCGACGGCGCCGAGCGGCGGATCGTCTGCGGCCGGGGCCAATGGCGAGACGGCCGAGCCGCCTGGGGCCCCCTGCCCGAGCAGCCGGTCGCCGCCTGCGGCGCCTGGACCGAAGGCCACACCTTCACCGCCAGGCTGTGCTTCTACGAGACCCCGTACATCTACACCGTCCGCCTGAAGTTCGCCGGCCAGCAAGTCCACTACGACAGCGAAGCCAACGTCAGCTTCGGCCCGACCAAAGCCCCCCAATTGATCGGCCGAGCGCAGTAACTGGGCGGCGAATGTTGTTGTACGCATGGTCCCCGTGCCTGTACGGCAGCGGGATAGTGGCTTGTGGTATGCGCCGCAGGTGACTCAGTCCGGCTCGGTCTGAGGTGCGGCGTTTTCCTTTGCTGTCGCGGCGGTGTCGAGGAAGACGATGGCCTTCTCGTACCACTGGGCCGGAGGAGTCTCGTGCCCCATGCTGGGGACCTGGATGTAGAGCACGTGCCGCAACTTCCTCTTGTAGCCCTTTTCGTAGAAGTCCCAGGTCTGCGCGCGGTTGGCGTCGTGGTCGCCCGTCAGCAGAACGTATCGTCCGCGGCTCCGGGCGATGGCGAGGTATCTCGATTGCGGCTTGGGCATGGGCTTCCACATGTGTCCCGGCCGGCCGGTCACGGGAACCGGCTCCCAGTATTCGGCGCCGACGATGAAGACCCCGCCGCTGAAGACCTCCGCATAGTGCATGGCCAGGATGCTGGCGACGCGTCCGCCGCCGGAATCGCCACAAACGTAGACGCGGTTCGGGTCGATGTTGTACTTCTTCGTCATGTTGAAGACGGCATCGAGCGCCAGGGGCATCCTGCGTCCGTACAGGTTGTGCTCGTTGCCCGATCGGTGCCCGCCGATCCAGACGAGCTTGTGCTTGTCCATCAAGGCGGACCACCCTTCAGGCATGTCCCCCTTCTCGCCGGAACTGACCCATACGACAAGCCCGTAGGCCGCATCGCCGCTGTAGTCGGAAGGCACATAGACCGAGTACTTCTCTTGGTCGATCCGGTAGTCGAGCCCCGCCGCAGAACC
>ERZ764778.4615-NODE-4615-length-9888-cov-5.667853_pt1 | contig 9888 bp, 7 predicted proteins | sample MGYA00374951_ERZ764778 | MGnify/ENA primary metagenome ERZ764778 (study PRJEB28918, sample SAMN05720193) | bioreactor metagenome | isolation source: Anaerobic biogas reactor | place: USA:Washington, USA | collected 2015-08-08 ...
ACGCGGACAAGGTGGTCATGGCCAACATTGCCCAACTGGTCAATAATCTCCAGTCGCTCTTCCTGGCCCATGAAGACCGATTCATCGTTACGCCGAACTACCACATATTTGAAATGTACGCTGCTCACCAGAAGGGTCGGTCGGTGCGCACGGTATTTTCCGCACCGCGGGTCGGATCAGGTCCCCACACGCTGGCCGGACTGGCAGGTTCGGCCTCCTTGCACGGTGGCAAGCGTTTGATTCTGACGGTGGTCAATCCCAGTGCTGCTGAGATACGCGAAACCCGAATCACGGTTCCCGGTGCAAAGATCCAAGACGTGGCAGTCCGCATCCTCTCGCACAGTGACATCCGGGCCCACAACAGTTTTGAGAATCCGAGCAGCCTCGTCCCGCGGGATAGCCACGCAAACATCACAGGAACGGATATGCTCTATGTCTTCCCACCAGCCTCGGTGGTTCGACTGACGCTAAGTCTAGCGTGACGAAGGTGGTGTGCGACTCGAACGTCCTGTGGTGCCAACAGTTTCGGCCTTGTGGTCGCGGCAATCCCGCAAATGTGCGGCCAAAGAGCTCAATGCTGTTGGATGCTTTTCCTATAATAGCCCCTCGGTCCTCTGTTTGGGCCGGTTGAAGGTCGGAAGAACTGGCGATGCTGGCCGGATGGATTAACCGGCATCAGCAGGACGTGATCGAGTACCTCAGGGGGGAGAATCAGATTCTGCGGGAAGAGCTCGGCACCAAGAGAATCCTTCTCAACCACGACGAGCGGATGCGACTTTCCGCTGAGGGGGAGAGATCCTCTGCCAGGAACGACTCGGCGGACTTCTGCGATCCTACCGGAGGGCCATCCGGTGGATCGCATGACCGAGTTTACGCTTCTGGACAGGCCTTGTGGGGCTCCGCACCGGTTGGCCGATGGATGGAGGCGGGACGGCTGGCGGTGAGGTGTCTGAAGATGGAGGGGCGGTCGAGCCGTGCTCGCGACCGGGCTCTTGGACACAGACGTGTCGGGGGAGGGTCAATCCGAGCCGATCGATCTGCAACACGATTTGTAGCAGCCACGAACCTACCTATCCGGGGTATCGCTCCACATTGCATTGATCTCCGTCACAGTTTTGTCGACCAGAGTGTTGCCGCCTTCGGGTCCGACCTGGTTGCTGTAGACTTCTGTACTATAATGCCCACCCCGGATGGCCTCGGCGGTGGGGAGGTAGCCGCCGGAAGCGCCGACCAGTTGCACGACAAAAGTTTGCAGGGCTTCACTGCGGGCCTTGATCCGAACACCATATTCGCTGTACAATTCAAATGGATTGGTGCAGATGGCCACGTCTCCCAGACGGATGGTGTGCAATTCCATGGTGTAGTATGGATCTGTGCTTTGTCGTTCGTAACGCTCGACGATCTGGCGGTTCCACATGCGTTCCAGGCAGTTCTGAGGGTTAAGGCTGTCTTCTTCTGCGACCGCTCTACAAAACGCCATGGCTTCAGTGGCTTCGGCTTCTGTAACCATCCGCACCGGAAGCTGGATGTTCTTGACGTGATGGATGAGAATCACGTCGAAACGGATATCCTGCTCTGCTCCGTGGTAGGCTTCGTCGACCGCAAGGTCAATGCGCCGGGCGATCTCCTGCAATCGCGTCAGCTTGCGAAGGGTCCGCATTCGTTCTTCAGCGCGTTCGTACCACATCAAGTGTGGCGATTGATCACCAGCCGCTCCGGTCCAGGCCAGGACTTGCACGTTGTCGCCAAACCTCTTGCGTAGCATCGACCGGGTCTCATGCCAGAAATCGGCGTTGACCGCGCTGCGACCTTCCACCTCTTGTGATGGGCAGGCCACGTTGACGGCCAGCGCGATCACTGTCCGATCGGCATTGAAGAAGAAGAGCGTATCGATGTAATGGTCCTCGTAGCCTTCCATGGCCCGAAAGGAAGGCTCATCTGTCTTGCCGTACATTTGGGCGCTGCCGTCGGCGTACACGGCACGGCGGTTGTGTGCCACGAGGGCATGCCCCAGTCCCCAACCCACTCCGGCCGGCCGGCGATTGGACCAGGCACGCACCACGGCCTCTTCCAGGCGGTCAACAAGAAACCCAACGTATTCGATTGGCCTTATGGCATCTTCATCAGGAATGACGTATACGTCTTCTCGCATGACGGGTGCTGTGTGTGTATGTGTGGCACTGAGAAACAGCTTGGCGATATTGAAGTCCGACAGATGTGGCTTCACCCGATCGCGCAATCGCTCCTGAATGCCGTCTCGGACTGCAACCAGATCACAGGAGACGATGATGGCCTGATCAAGGGAGTTATCGCCAGCGCGCGTCTCCATCGCCAGGACCGTCGCCGTTACGGGACTCTCCACCTCACGGGCGACTCGTGTATGCCGCTGGCCGGAAAGAGCTACCGGCTTTGATGGCGTGATGTCGACCTGAGTGGTGCCGACCCATAACTCGCCGGCGACCGATTCCATCCCCGCGAATAGCACAGTGGTAAGAAGGCAAACTGTAACCAGAAGGGGTCGTTGCATGGCAGAGTCGTTCCTTTCTGCTGGCGCACCACAGAACGTCCCAGTCGTTCTTGTAGTCCGCACAGTCTTCAAAGTCGCCAGGGACTGCGCATTGCCCTGGTCAGCATTCGGCTTGCTTCAGGGTCGTCGATGAAGTCCTCTTTCTCTGGATTCCAGCGCAGCTTTCGACCCAGTCGCGTACAGATATCCGTAAGATGGCAGATGGCATCTGTTCGGACGGCCACGTCGATGGGGCAGATCGTTTGGGCTCTCGTCCTGACGGCATCGAGAAAATTCCGCTGATGACCCTTGCTCTCGGTCAGATGAATCTCGTTTTGCCCGATCACCGAGGTCAGCAGTGACTCGGGCTCGGCCCAGATGCCTTGGCGATTGACATGGACCCAACCTTCCGTGCCCTGGAAGGTCACACCCTGTTTGTGTTGCTGGTTGTCCATGTACACCAGAGTCACGCCATCCGCATAGCGATGATGGACCTTCCAGCGGATGGCACAGTCGGCCAAACCGTCTTCGGGGAATACCGCGGTTCCTTCAATTTCCACCGGACCGGTCTCGTCCGTGCCGTGTCCCCATTGTGCGATGTCCACGTGGTGGACACCCCAGTAGCCCCCGATGCCGCCCAGGCAGTAATCCGAGATGTGATACCAGATGGAGTAGCTTTCGTCCTTCGTCCAGGGACGACAACGTTGATAGGTATAGGGTGTCCACGGCGCCGGACCGAGCCACATGTCATAGTCAAACCCCTCGGGCACGGCTTGGGTCGGCTGATTCGGAAAGGGGAAGTCGTGCGGGACGCCGACCAGGATGGTGTGCAATTTGCCGATCCGGCCATTTCGGACCAATTCACAGCCATACCGAAAATTCCGGTCGGATCTCTGCTGCGTGCCCCATTGAAAGACGGTGCCATATCTGTGACAGGCTGCCTGAAGGGCCTTGTCCCATGCCAGGCTCAGGCCCAGGGCCTTTTCCGTGTACATGTCCTTGCCCGCCCGGGCGGCTTCGAGCGAAACAGGGACATGCCAATGGTCCGGTGTCGCGACGCAGACCGCATCAATGTCATTGCGATGGCATACTTCGCGAAAATCATTGTATGCCAGGCATGCGGTGTTGCCATAACGCTCGTCCACAATGCCCTTGGCCTTCTGCCGCTGGTTTTCGTGGACGTCACAGACGGCAACGACCTGGACATCCTTTTCAGCCAGAAACGCCCGCAGCAATCCCGTGCCCTGGATTCCCAGGCCGATGAACCCCATCGCGATGCGATTGCTGGGTTCAACGGCGCTGCCCCGTCCCCGAACCGTTGAAGGCACGATCTGCGGCGTCGCGATGGCGGCGACGGCGGTTTGCAGTGCATTTCGAAGGAACTGACGACGATCGATACTTGCATTCATGGCTTCTTCCTACATTCTCGGTTTTCACACCTTTCTTTTATGACGAGAGTCGGCTCCTGTCTAGGTGTGCCACGGACTGCGCATGGCGCGGGCCAACAGGCGCGTGGCCGTGTCGTCGCCGACAAATGCCTCCGCGTCAGGGTCCCATTTCAAGGAGCGTTTCAGCTGGTGTGCGATGATCGTCAGATGTCCTAGGGACGCCGACCGATGTCCGATCTCCGCGCCGCAGCTCGGGTGTCGCCGAGTACGAATGCAGTCGAACCAGTTCGCGTGATGGTTGTTGTCGCCGATGTTCACCTCGCGCGTCGTCAGCTTCATCCGTTCGAAGAGGTCATCGGGGCCACCCTCGATCTGTCCGCCGGTAGTCATCGAAGTGACCCAACCGCGCTCTCCGACGAACACGCCGCCGAAATTCCCTTCCAGCCTGGCGTTGGAGGGCACGGCTTTGTACACATCCTTCACCATGCCCCAGTGGTCGACCAGGTGCAGGAGCGTGCCGTTGGCGTAGCGGCAGGTGAGCGTCGGGTATTGGCCCGTGCTCGGGTGGATGAACTCGACCGGCCCGCTGTTCTCGGCGCCCAGTGCGTACTGAATCACGTCTGCGGCGTGAGAGTGGTACCACGTGACTGCGGCGGCGCCGAAGTCCTCGTGAAACGCCCAGGGCACGACGCCGGGAATCGGATTCCGGTGGTAGGCGCTGTTGTACGGCTGCCAGGGCGCCGGACCCACCCACAGGTCCCAGTCCAACCCCTCGGGCACCGGCTCGGCAGGCAGGGCGAAATGCTGCGGAGCATACGAGTCGACGCCAAGATGACCGCCGAGTTTCCCCCAGAGCGTGAAGACCGACTTGATCTTGCCCAGCCCGCCGGCGCGTACGAAATTGCAGACCTCGCGAATGGTTGGGATGGAACGGTATTGGGTACCCGTTTGAAAGATCCGGTCGTATCGCTGGACGGTCTCGACCAGTTGGCGTCCCTGACGAATCGTCAGCGAGATCGGCTTTTCGCAGTAAATGTCTTTGCCGGCCTTGGCGGCATCGATGGCCAGCAGGGCATGCCAGTGGTCGGGGGTAACGATAACGACCGCGTCGATATCCTGCCGTGCCAACAGGTCGTGATAGTCATTGTACGTCGCGCAGCCGCGGTACGGGGCGCCTCGCCGACGAGAGGCGTAAACGTCCTCGACATGTTCCTTGCCTTGGTCGCGCCGCAGGCGATCCACGTCACAGACTGCCAGCACCTGAATTTCGGGGTCCCCGGCCAGACGATGCAGATGGCCGCGTCCCATGCACCCGTGTCCGATCAAACCGACGGTGATCCGTTCGTTTGGGGCCGTGTTGCCTTCCGCACCCGATACCGACGAGCGGGCCATCCAGGGCAGCGCAATGGCACTTGACAACGCCGCTGTGCGCGCCATGAACGTACGCCGGGTGCAGTTATCGCGAGATATCTTCTGTGTCAACGTTTCCCTCCTTCCGCCAGACGCACACTCATCTTATTGAAGAACTCGATGTCCTGAATCCATCCGCTCCCCGTGGGGGGGCCGTCACGCCCGTATTCTACCGTGAAGATGGTCGACAATGGACCCGACATGGAGATTCTGGCGAGAAGCGGAGTAGTGCTTCCGGCGTCTGCCAAGCCATCCGCCTTCACGATCTCCGGTGCCGCCTCCAGCGCGAGACCTCCTGTCTTGCCGGCGAGGGCTTCGCAGCCCATGATCCGGGCAAACGCGATGATGCGCTGGCGATCCGCCTCAGTGGACGGCTCGTGCTCGTTCTCATAGACCAGCAGGCGAACGCCGGCAGCGTCCAGCTTCAGACGAATCTGTCTCCTCTCGTCAGCGGTAAGCCGACCATCGAAGTCCTTAGAGATCTCGTGGCTGACCTTCTGGCGATTGCTGCCGCCGACGTACAACAGACCCTGTTCCGCTGCTTTGTCGATAAGCTCGAAGAGGGTCAATTCCTTCACGGGAGACGGCATGAGAACCAGGCGCCAGCCCAGTCGCTCCTGCGCGCGGACCGCAGGAGTCAACTTGGCGCTGGGCGTGGTCGGGGCCGGTAGATCGCCGAGTGCAAACTGGGTCGCCGCCAAGTAGAACTGCAACATCTTTGGATCCCAGAAGACGTAGGGATTGTGTGCGATGGTGCAGTAGAAGACCCGCCCACGCCCGTATTGGCGCACCCATGCCAGGGCATAGTCGTCGTCCTCGCGATGGCAGTTGCCGCGTGGTTGTCCTTCGAACGTGGTCTTGGCGGTGTCGATACTAAGAAGCACCCGCACGCGATCTCTGGAGTAAGGTCCATGGACGCGGAAGAACTCATCGCGGTAGTCGAAATCCCGGCCTTTGAAGGCTTGATTGATGGGATGATCGGGGTCGTCGAGCTTGATGAAGACATGCTCGTCACTGTCCCGATGGTTGGCTCCTCGCGCTCCCAGCATGATGCCGAACTCGGGCCAATCCTCGTGGGCGCCTGGCCAACGGGTGAAAGCCACCGACGTGCCATGTACCCCCATCAGTCCACCCCCCGCGTAGACGAAATCAACCAAACTGCGCCGCAGGACCGGGTTCTCGAAGAGATTGCCTACGGTGTTGTTGAGAAATACTGCATCGAACTGGCGCAGAGAGGCCGATTCGAATATGGCCGGGTCCCTGCTGATGACCGTATCGTAAGCGCCGGTCCGTTGTCCCATCCGCGTGAATGCGTGATTGGCCGTGGGGATGGAGCCATGCCCGCCGTAGCCGACATTGAGATCGAAGATCAGCAACTTGCGCGGTCGCCGCGGCGTGACAAATGCTTTCGTGGGAATGGCTTGTTCGATGCGTTGCCGCTCCTGAGAATCCCCTCTGGCCGACGGCTGAGCCATGGCCTGCTTCAGCCAAGGCGCGATCAGCACGCTGGTTGCCGCTGTGGTCTGGCCGAGGAACATTCGTCGGGTCAGGATTGTTCTGGGCATGGCCCGTTCCTCTATCCTGTATCTTACTCTTGTCGGTGAAATGCCAGCCCTTGCCAATGCAGGTCAAGAACCACAGATCAATGTAGTGGATGTAAGGCAAATGGGCAACGGTATTTCCCGCCTGCACCGGTACCCGAACCACGCTTCGACGAGACCATCCGATCTCGTGTGATGGAGGAGAATCGAAGGTAATAGCCGATGCCCGTCACGCGGGAAGCAGTGGTTGCACCGCATAGCCCCAGCAGGATGGGCCAATTTCATCAACCCTCCTTCGGCAATGACGAGTCTCTTGGAAGGTCTCGAAGAGATGTTGACGATCAACCGGCTGGGTTTGCCCAGCAACCTGTGCCGGTGCCTGGGCATCACGAATATAATCGAATCTCCCAACACCGGCATCCGACAAGGCACCGGACGGGCGGATGGTGCTACGATGGACAGCGGCGTCATTGCTGTCGATGGCGAAATGCATGCGGCGAATCATAGGCTATCAGCAGTTGTGGATTCTGGAAGCCAAACTCCAGGCGACGGATGAGCAACAAGAACTTGCCCGCGAACGGATATGAGCACAGTATCTCAACCAGGAGTGGCCATCAACCTCCAACCGAGATCGGGATATCCTTTCGCCGGGGCTCCGCCGTGAGAAGATGGGTCCGCCGGACGCTCACAGTTTAGGTGCACTCAGTTCAGCGGACGTGTGTTGTACGATAGAAGAGAGGGGTCATACCGAAACGTCTGCGAAAGTGAAGGGCAAAGCGTGAGTTGTCGGAGTAGCCTACGTTCTTTGCGACACGCTTTATCGGCATCCTAGTATTCCTGAGGGTTTCAGCGGCCTTTTGGAGTCGGATATCTCGAAGATATTCTGTGAAGCTGGTTCCTCTCTGCTCCCGAAAGAGGCGTGCCAAATGCCCGGGACTAATCCCCGCGATCTTCCTGGCCAGCATATCCAAGTGGATGGGTTCGTCATAATGGAAGGCGATATACGCACAGGCCCGGTCCAGAGGATCTCCCGGCAAGATATTCGTTCCATTATGTTCGGCCAGTCGATACCAGATCGCTTCGAGATGGGCCTTGGCGAAGTCTTCGGCGGCGTTGGAATCACCATCCAGGATGGCTTCTGCGATCTGCCGGTGTCCTTCAAACAGCACATTGAGATCGGGCCAGTACTCCCGCATGGTTTCTCGGTGAAACGATATCTGGTATTTCCGGATTGTCTTATACACATGCAGTAGACCCTCGATCGCCGCCATCTGTACGATCATCATGTGAAAAGCCAGATCGGTATCCAGAAAGGTTCGGTAGTCGCCTTCTTGTGCGGCGCACTGCATCGCCTCAAAAACAGCGAGGAACGACTCGACATCGGCTCCTTGCGCCACTCTCATCGCGGCGTATCTGGCTGCCAGCCCATCTATCATTGCTCGCATGTCCATTACGCCCTTGGCTTGGGCAGGATTGATTGTATGCATACTCGGCACCTCTGCAGGATATGTCATATCGCGCGCGCAAACACGCCAAACAGGACAATTCACAGATAGGTCTTTATCACGATATAATACTGCCTATAATATAGTCAAGATTATCGATCATTCGACCGTACATGTACAGTATGAGTATATTCGAACATTCGGAGAAGGCAAGTCGTGATTCAAGGGTGTTGTGTCCTACATATACATGCCACCGATTTAGGGGCAGTCATCATCGGAAGGACACGTCCATGATCACATGGCTCCAAGAAGACTTCTGCTGGAGATAAACAATGAATGGGAAGATACTGCATAGAAGAGGCGGATTTACCCTAATCGAATTGCTGGTCGTCATCTCCATCATTGCGTTGCTGTTGGCTATTCTGATGCCTTCGTTGTACAAGGCGAGGGAGCAAGCCAAACGCATCTCCTGCATGAACAATGTCAAGCAGGTTGCCTTGGGGATCTATTTGTACTGTCTCGATCATGAGGGCCGGTTTCCTAATCACGATGAGATCGGGGGCAGCAACGTGCTGTTCGCCGGTACTCGGGGCAATTATCCGAATCACAAGGCGCATGAGATTGGGGCCGATAAGCGTATTGTCAATCCTTATATGGGGATCAAGGACGCAAAGCCGGACACGGACGTCGATGTGTGTCGATGTCCATCCGATAATGGAACTCCAGACGTATCGGAGAATCCTTGGGAAACGACTTACTGGCTCTTCGGCAGCTCGTACGTCTACAACTACTATGCTCCGGTTGAGCCCCATCCCCGAACTCTGAGCAAGACCCAGTTGGATAAGGTGGACACTCCGTCTCGTGTGGTCACAACGGGCGGTGCGCCCGTGTGGAACTACTGGTCGGGGGTGCCGGAAGAACGCCGGCAACGCTGGCATCGAGAAGGACAGAAGCCAATGGCGTCGATCGGTTTTGTTGACCAAAGCGTGCGCTTTATGGAGATTCTGCCGGAGAACACGAATGAGGAGTATACCTTCATTCCCGAGCGAAAGAACCGCAAAATAGTGCAAGAGGTGCAGTAGTAAGACAGGCCTCGATGCAACAGATACCGTTAGTGATCTATTGAGAAGGAGAATAATGTGAAAACGTTTCGTGGTCTTTTTCCGCCGATGATTACTCCGTTCACGGAGAACCTTGAGGTCGATGAACAGCGCCTTCGTGAACACGTGGATTTCTTGATCGGCGGTGGCGTGGACGGTCTTTGTGCCGGAAGCAGTACTGGGGAATTCTCGAATCTAAGCCGGGAAGAATGGGAGCAGGTGATCGAGATCAGCCTGGACCAAGTGGCCGGTCGAGTCCCGGTATTGGCTGGTACCGCCGCGATGAGCACGGCTGAGACGATCGAACGGAGCCGGTATGCCGAGAAGCTGGGGTTTGACGGGCTGCTGGTTATCTCTCCCTGGTATCAGGTGCATACGCAGCGAGAGATCTACGCGCACTTCAGGGCGCTGCGCGAAGCCGTGTCACTACCGATCATGATCTACAATAATCCGCCGGTTACCAGTCTCGAACTCGGAATAGATCTGTTGGAGCGACTT
>ERZ764778.4623-NODE-4623-length-9874-cov-4.470313_pt1 | contig 9874 bp, 8 predicted proteins | sample MGYA00374951_ERZ764778 | MGnify/ENA primary metagenome ERZ764778 (study PRJEB28918, sample SAMN05720193) | bioreactor metagenome | isolation source: Anaerobic biogas reactor | place: USA:Washington, USA | collected 2015-08-08 ...
TCAAGTGCTGCATTTTAAATGGCCGAAAATGCTGTATTTCTATTGACCGTTCACAGCGGTTCTTCTCCTTGATGATAACCCTCGTGCGGCCACATCGGAGTCCAGTTTTTTTCCCAAATTATTTCCATCGCCTTATATTTCATAAATAATATACCTCCTCCCTTACACGATATAATTTAAAGGTATATTCTCAATTCTCTTTATGTTCGCAAATAACCTTTTTTTGAGAATATTCTATCTTGTCCACTCCATTTCCGCCAGGTATGACAGAAAGCCGATATATTCAGATAAACCGCTATGAAAACGCGCCGATATCCACCATGCGGCGCTGCGCTGCGTGGATGAAGACGAAATGAACGTACATATCGTTCTACTGCAATATATTGGGTAGGTGTCGCAGGTCTCTGCATGGTAAACAGCATTGCAAAACGCCTGGTCATGGCGAGATCAACTGCTGGGGAATAAAATCAATTTATTGGACACTTGTAAAATCGAATGGCCCCGGGAACAAGATAATATCCGATGCCTCTGCGATTAAGTATAATTGGATGATCGGGAGAATGTCCTAGTTTTTTGCGCAGGCTGGAAATGTGGAATTTCGGATTGCCACAGCCATAATAAGCCGGCTCTTTTGATGAAGGGGTTACCAGAATTTCATTCGCTACCGGACGTCCTTCATAACGCTTAAGCTTCCAAAGAATACTTAATTCGGTTGGAGTAAAACAATGCTCAACATCACGGTTCCAAATGAAGCATTCATCAAACAAGACCAATTTGTCAGAGGTCTTTCGCATGGTTGTCATATTATCCTTCCTTCCCAATCTCAGGTCAGATTACAAATAATAACCAACCCTCCGGCAGCTCTCTTCCATAATTATCCTTTTTCTGCCTGTGGAATCATTTTAACCGGCAACCCAACCCCAGTCAACGGATATTCACGGGTATATGATTATTACCCTTTAATAACCATGGTTCAGATATAATAGTATCTGTTGACAACAACTAAAGGAGTGAGCCTTATCAACGAAATACCTGCTTATCCGTTATGGATCTATTATGCATTAATTAATCTATTGACCTTTTTTCTCTTTTTCAGGGACAAGAGAGCCGCCCGTCTTAATCAGTGGCGAATACCCCAACGGCATTTGCTTCTGGCCTCTCTTGCCGGGGGAGCATTAGGAAGTTTAATAGGGATGCGTCTTTTCCGCCATAAAACTAAACACCTGGTTTTTTCATGGGGAATCCCCCTGATCTTGATGGCACAAATTGGTCTACTGCTCTTTTTTGTATGGGTTCGAAATTAAATAATAGCAAGCTCTGGATATTCGGAAGTATTCAGAGCTCTTCAATGCTATAATCTGATATAATCAGTGACTTGAATTTCGGCTCTCTGAATACTATCCTTAAGTCAGAGGAAATACGTAGAAGACGGAGGTATATTATGCAAGCAAGTGACATCAAAAAAGTACTTATTATCGGTTCAGGTACTATGGGAAGGCATATCGGTTTGCAAAATGCCCTGTTTGGTTGTGATGTGGTACTATACGATCTTAATGAAGACGCCTTGAAGACCGCTGTGGTTCACATTGGCAAAATTGCAGGCGGCTTCGTGAAAGGCGGCTACATTACTGAGGAAATGGCATCCGCCGCTCTGGCCCGCATCAGTACTTCCAGCGATCCCGCTCAAGCATCGGAAGGAATTGATCTGGTCAGTGAGTCCATCCCTGAAAATGTTGAGCTTAAGAAAAAAGTTTGGGGCGAATTCAGCAAATATCTGCCCAAGGATGCTATCCTGACTACTAACACTTCCACTTTGCTGCCATCCTTATTTGCGGAGGCTTCTGGAAAACCGGAACGTTTTCTGGCCTGGCATTTCAACCTGCCTGTTTTTATCGCCAATATTGTGGACGTTATGCCTCATGCCGGCACCGATCCGTCAGTGACTCAACTCATGGTGGATTATTCCAAACGAGTAGGACTGATTCCAATCTTTATTGAACAAGAATGGGCTCGGTATGTCTTTAATGAGATGTTTACTACACTTCAGTCATCAGCTCAGCGTCTGGCAGTAAATAAAGTGGCTAGCATCGAAGATATTGACAGGTGTTGGATGGTTATATTAAATGCACCCTTTGGACCCTTCGCTATCATGGACAATATAGGTATCGATACAAATTTGAATATACTTAAGGAAGCGGTAGCCGCTGACCCTGACGTTCCTTATGGCAAGGAGGTTATCGCCTTTTTACAAGCTAAGGTGGATGCCGGGGAACTGGGAAGAAAAACCGGGAAAGGCTTCTACACCTATCCTAACCCAGCATATGAGCAGCCTGATTTCGTGGAAAGAGTAGTACCTAAATACAAGAAATAACTGGGGGTTTAGCTGTATCTCTTTGTGTTCACTGTACCGGTGGCAGCAAACCGATATTAATTTATCTTGAACTTACCATTTTCACGGGGCACCTATGGGTGCCCTTTTGTTATGTTAATCAGGAATGTATCTTCTTGTCTTGTATCATTATTTCTGTAAGAGCTTTAATAACACTATCCATACTATATGGTTTCGGGATTGCCTCACAGTAACCGTAAGCGGCGAAATCTTCCATCAACATATCGTTGGCATACCCGCTGGTAAGGATCACTTTGGCTTCGTTATCCAAATTCAATATTCTCTGCGTTGCTTCTCGGCCACCCATAGCTCCAGGAACAGTCAGGTCCATTATTACTGCGTTAAACGGCTGCTTAGCAACCAGGTTCCTCTGGTATTTTTCCAAGGCTTCCATGCCGTCTCGAGCGTATTCCACCACATATCCCAGATGAGTGACCATTCTTCCCAGTGTATTCCGCACTGATTCCTGATCGTCCATAATCAATATTTTCCCTCGCCACATATGTTTGACAGGATACTCTGTTCCAACCAAATCCTCAATGGCAACAGGAATATAAACATGAAAAGCAGTACCTTCCCCCAAGGTGTTTTCTGCCTGAATATCCCCGCCATGTTGTCGAATTATGGACAAGGAGGAGTACAGACCCAGGCCATTTCCTTCCTTTTTGGTGGTGAAATAGGGATCAAATATTTGGTTCAGATACTCTTCCGGAATCCCCTCTCCTTGATCTCTGACGGTGATCTTTATATACCACCCTTCCGGCAGGTTGGATAACTCCTCTGAATAGAGGTAACCGTTGGATGCCTCCACATGCAGAATTCCCCCATCAGGCATGGCTTGGAGAGCATTAATTACCAAATTGTTGATTACTTGACCGACCTGACCTTTGTTGATTTCCACTGGCCGCAGCTTCTCTTGAATACTTAATTCACACTTTACACTGGATCCCCGCAACAAAAACGGGATAGATTCCTGGAGTAGTTCTCTAATTGAGGCTGTTTCTCTAAACAAATCTTCCCCTTTAGAAAACACCATCAATTGTCTGGTTAAATCTCGAGCTTGTAAAGCAGCTTTCTCCACTTCTTTCAGCAGCTCCATGCAGTTGTCAGGAAAGGGGTGCATCATTGTTGCCAAGGATATATTCCCGGAAATCACGGTCAATAGGTTATTGAAGTCATGGGCAATTCCTCCTGCCAAAACTCCCAGGTTTTTTAATTGATCAACATGAGTAAGTTTTTTCTCGCTTTCCTCTGCCAGCCTGGATAAATTTAGTCTGCTGTTATTTAATTCTTCCTCCATCCTTTTTCGTTCTGCGATGTTCCGGCCAACTACCTGAATTTCAACTGACGACGGGGCGGCCAGAATTACTCCGCCACTCCATTCAGTCCATCCGATTTCTCCATGAGAATTTTTCACCCTTACACATATAGAGCCCCTGTTTTCAAAAAGAGACTTCTTGATAAACTCCAGAACATTTTCAACATCTTCCTCACAAACGCCATCAAGTAAATGAGCCGTCATAATTTCCCTGTAAGAGCAGTTAAAATATCGGCATACCGTCTCATTTGCATAACTAATAGTCAGATCCGCTCTGAATCTTATCACCATATCATTTTGGTTCTCTAAAATGGCCTGGTAACGTTTGTGGTTTAAGTAAAATTCTTTGCGAGGCAGCTGTTTTTTAATGCGGTACTTTTTTCTTAATAAAGCCCGTTTCGAATCTCCTTCGCGCAAAACTTTCCCTCCCTGTATCCAGGTCAAGATAAATCTAAGCATTAACCATATTATACATCTGTCGAGAAAACCCGTTGCTAAAAAGATGCCTTTATTTGTCGATTCCGAAAAATCAAGACTTCTATCCTATGCCCGATGACCATTAAGACGATAGTCCTCTGAAACTGTACTAGTGTCTTGATTTGGGGTCAATTTAATTTAGAGCAAGATTGTTTTGCAAATGCTCTATTAGCATGCTAACATTATTAAATGAGGCGTTTGTTATGGGGGTGATAGGTATGCCTGCAGACTACTATTCTACGGATTTCCTTTGTTTTAAATTGGGCAAAGTGTACAGAAATGTCCAACGTTACTACGAGTACTATCTTTCGAAGTTCGGCCTTACTACTGTTCAGTTTTTTGTCATCAATATATTGGTAAACCAGGATGGCATAAGATTTAAAGACCTGGCTTTGGCCTTATCGATTGAAGGTGCCACTTTGACAGGCTTGTTGGATCGTATGGAGCGCGCCGACTTGCTGAGGAGAAGTCCTGACCCGGATGACCGGCGTTCCATACTGATCTTTCTGACGAGCAAGGGACAAGAGGTTGGAAACCAACTGAAAAACCTGGCTGTCGATCTGGATTCTAATATAAGAAATCAGTTCTCTGTTGAAGATTACAAACAATTTTTGCTGGTCCTCGATAATATCGTGGTCCCTGACCAACGTATTTAGGCGGTATTTTTAATTCAATTGAAGGGGCGAAGATTTATGAAAAGCTTAAAACATTTGTTGGAACCCATAACAATAAAAAATATGGTTATTCCCAACCGGGTTGTATATCCTCCGCTGGGAACTCTGCTTACTAATGATGACGGCTCGGTGAGTGATGCCCTCCTGGCATATTATCGGCGTCGTTTCCAGAGTGGTGCCGGCCTGGTTATAAATGAGATTACTTCCGTTCATCCCAGTGGCTCTTCAGTGGCTAGTCAGCTGGCAGCGTATGATGACCGATATATTCCCGGACTTAAAAAACTGGTGGATATTGCTCATAGCCAGGGCAGTAAAATTGCGGCTCAACTTCACCATTGCGGACGGGAAAGCTATGATCTGCTACGGGAAGGTAAGGCAATAGGACCATCGGCAATCCCAAGCCGAATCTATCGTCGGGCACCCCGGGAAATGACTCAGGATGATATCCAGGAAATAATAGCAGCCTTTGGTCAGGCGGCAGTGCGTCTGCGGGAAGCGGGCTATGATGCGGTGGAACTCCATGGCGCTCATGGTTATCTGTTGCATCAGTTTTTGTCATCAACCTCAAATCAGAGACAGGATGAATACGGAGGCACTATGATTCGGCGCGCCCGCTTCGTCACTGAGATTATCCAAAGAGTGCGCAAAGAAGTAGGCGATGATTTCCCCATACTCCTGCGTATTTCGGCAGATGAGTATGTTAAGGATGGTTTTACGGTGGCCGATATGCAGGAGGTTGCACCACTCTTTGCAGAGGCGGGAACCGACATGCTCCATGTCTCTCTTGGCACCCATGGCAGTCCGGCGGGAATGACCAGCGCCCCTATCGAGTATGAGCCGGGCTTCAATATGCCTTTGGTCCGTATGATTAAAGATGTGGTCGATGTTCCCATCATCGGAGTCGGGCGTTTTGTGGATCCTTTCCTGGCTGATAAATATATCGCTCAAGGAGATGCCGATCTGATTTCATTTGGCCGTCAACATCTGGCAGATCCCGACTTCCTGCAAAATGCCATAAAAGGCAAATCGGATCAGACTATGATTTGTCTGGCATGCAATCAGGGGTGCATCGAACGGGAAATGTTAGAGACTAAAAGCATCCGCTGTGCCATTAACCCAGAAACCGGACAGGAGTTAATATACCCCGCCCAGCCCGCTGCCAGAAGCCGTCAAGTGTGGGTTATTGGCGCCGGTCCCGCTGGGCTGACTGCGGCTTATGAAGCGGCTCGGCTGGGACATTCGGTGAATCTTTTTGAAAGAAGCTCTGAGCCGGGGGGACAGGTAAGCCTGGCGGCTCGGGCCCCCTTTAAAGGCGCTTACGGTGAATGGATAAAAAACCTGACTAATAAGGCCATTAATGCAGGAGTACAACTTAGTCTCAACACCGAAGTGACTCCCGCCATGATAATTGACCATAATCCAGAGGCAGTCATTCTATCTACCGGGGCGAAAGAATCACGCCCTCCCATACCAGGCATAGATTTGCCTCATGTCTATATGGCCGGTGAAGTATTAAACGACAGGCATTTATTCAATAATGGTCATGTTCTGGTGGTGGGCGGAGGCCTGGTAGGTATGGAGGTAGCTGACTATCTGCGGGAGAAAGGCTGCAAAAACCTGACCCTGGTGGAAGAGCTTCCCAAGTCTCCTGTGACTAAAGCCGCTGCCCATGGGTATATGCTGCACAACCGTTTTAAAAAAGCAGGTTATACTCTGATATTAGACGCTTGTGTCCAGACTATTCAGCCGGATTCGGTTACGGTTTTGGTGGGCGATACCGAACAAGTATTGGCACCCATCGACCACGTGATTATAGCGGTCGGAACTAAACCTGTAAATGAGCTGCAAAGTATCCTGGATTCCCGGAATATCACCTGTGTAACGGTGGGGGATGCCTTAATGGGCCGCCGTATTATGGAAGCAGTGGAAGAAGGGGCCCTGGCTGCCTGGAACTTGTAGCAGATACCAAATTAAATTAAGAAAGCGGACCGATGAGATCTTGCCGAGCAAATCTATCGGTCCGCTTTATCGTTACGGATATGCCTTCCGCTATCCTGCCAGTATTTCCTGAAGATCAGCCTCTGCTTCTCCTATTGGCCTGACGCCAAAATTATCTACCAGAACTTTCAATACTGTCGGCGAAACAAAAGCTGGTAAGCTGGGCCCCAGGCGGATATCTTTGATATCCAGAGCCAGCAGGCTCAGAAGAACTGCTACCGCTTTTTGCTCATACCATGATAATACCAGGGAAAGAGGCAGATCATTGACTCCGCATTCAAAAGCATCGGCCAGGGCCAAGGCAATCTGAACCGCCGAATAGGCATCATTGCACTGACCTATATCTAACAGGCGAGGAATGCCCCCAATATCTCCCAATTCCTTGTCAAAGAACCGATATTTCCCGCAACCCAAAGTCAAGATAACCGTATCCGCCGGAGATTTTTCTACGATTTCCGTGAAGTAATTGCGCCCCGCCTTTGCTCCATCACACCCTCCAACAAGGATAAAGTGTTTTATGTCACCACTCTTAACCGCCTCTATCACCTGAGGCGCCACATTTAAAACGGCATCATGGGCAAATCCGGTCAGAATAGTCTGCCCTTCTTCATCGGAAGCAAAACCCGGCATGTCCAGAGCTTTTTCAATAACCTTTTCAAAAGCACCGTTCTCCACATAAGTTACCCCCGGCCATCCTACCGGACCAGTTGTAAAGATATTATCAAAATAACCGGCTTGCGGCTCTTGAATACAATTGGTTGTCATGAGAATGGCACCGGGAAACTGGGCAAATTCCTTCTTCTGATTCTGCCAGGCAGTTCCGAAATGACCTGTCAGGTGAGGATGCTTGTGCAGTTCAGGATAACCATGAGCAGGCAGCATTTCCCCATGAGTATATATATTGATACCTTTACCTTCAGTCTGTACCAGCAGCTCCTTCAAATCGATAAGGTCATGCCCCGAAACCAAAATACACTTGCCCTTGCGATGCCCAAGGTTTACCGGTGTAGGCTGAGGATGACCAAAATTGCCGGTATTTCCTGCGTCCAATAGCTCCATGGCCCGAAGATTGATTTGACCACATTCCAGAACCAGAGCCAGGCGATCATTCATTTCCAGGCTCTCATCGACGAGACTGGTCATTGCCCGCTGAATAAACCGGTGGACTTCTCCATCTTCCTGTCCTAACAGAAAAGCATGGTATCCGTAAGCAGAAACACCACGAAGACCATAAACTAAAAGTTGTTTAAGAGACTTGATGTCAGGGTCATCTTCAGCAAACCCCAGATGACCAACTTTTTCTCCCTGACTAACCAACCCGGACAGTGTCTGATCGGGGACAAATTCGTAAGACGGATCCTTCTGAAGCTCAGAACGATCATTTTCATCAAGCTTGGCTGCCAGAGCATCTCTTAACTGGGCAACCCGGTTAATGTAGACAGCAATATCCTCGTCATCAAAATTAACGTTAGTAAGGGTAACAAACAGCCCTTCCATGATCAGTCGATTGACTTCTGAGTCAACAATTCCCTTGTCTCCCGCTTTTAACGCTACTCCACTGAGGCCACGCAATATATAGGTTAACAGATCCTGCAGTGCCGCCACATCAGGCTTCTTGCCGCATACTCCGGCAACGGTACATCCTGTTCCTTTAGCAGTCTGCTCACATTGATTACAAAACATCATTATATTCAACCTCCTACAAAATTTCGCTCGATATTAATCCGGTGAAATCTTTATCCGATGACTAACCCGCCCTAAGACCCCCGCCTCTATAGGCGGCGGGTGCCCAAGGGCGGCTAAATCCCTGGATTCGTACGGCTAAGATTCAGATGAAGTTAAAACTCCACCTGAATCAAGTCTTACTTTATAGTATTAGGTTATCCCTCCTCGCTCATAGCTATTATGTCTGCCAGCGATTCCTTGCTCAGCTCAACAGCCAAAGCCTCCTGAGCCCGGACCAATATGCTTCTGACCTTGCAGACCTCCATATTGTGGCAGTTATACCCAGCATTCAAACACACATTAATCGCCAAAGGACCCTCAATAGCAACCAACACATCAGCAATAGTAATACTTTCGGCGGGTTTGGCCAGCCTTACACCACCCTGTACCCCCCGCTGAGTAATAACCAGCCCTGCCCGGGACAGAAGCTGGAGAGTTTTCTGCAAAAACATCTCCGGAACATCCTGGCGAGTGGAGATAATGTGGGAAGACACTAATTGTCCCTCAGGCGCCTGGGCTAATTCCAGCAGGATTCTGACCCCATACTCGGTCTGTCTGGTAATCTGCATTATTGTCACCTTCTAAAGTGGATTATTTTGATCCTCTTTGTCTATAAAGAGATATTACTAGATTTTTTTAATAATAGCAACCATAATTTAAAAATATCCTCAATGGAGATTTTTTATGGATCATGGTGCTCCAAATTTATAGATAAGGTTTTGAATTAAAGTTTTGGTTATAGTAGACTGTTGAAAACCCCTGCATTTGGTAAAATGGGTTTTTGAGGAGTCTGAATACGATTTTTAATACAAAGGATTAATAAAATGAGATATATCTCTGCTTTCATTGCCTTGATTCTATTACTGGCATCCCCTGCTTCAGCCATGGCCCAGCAGTCATCTGACTCCGGTCAGGTTTATCTGGTGGTGGTTGACAAACTGTCAATCACTGACATTGGGCCGGCAACTATGCCTGAGCTGGCCGAATTGGCACGCTCAGGAGCGGTAGGCCTGGCCAGCAGCCGCACCATCGGCAGCCTCAATACTGTAAACGGCTCAATTACTATTGGGGCGGGAAACCTGGCCCGGACCTTTTCCAGCGACATTGCGGCTTATAATGTGGAGGAAACGGTGCCCGGACACAGTCAGTCTGCAGGGGAAATATTCCATTTCCTGACCAATAACCCACCTGATCCTGATGGTGTGGTACTGCTCTCACTGCCGGCAACAATCGCCGGAATGAAAAATGAAAATACTAATGCTATTCCTGGTGCCATGGGTGATGCGCTGCGTT